>Ga0070739_10005411_pt1 | contig 14580 bp, 13 predicted proteins | sample Coa_R1_7_FD_66445 | JGI IMG/M metagenome (GOLD analysis project Ga0070739, IMG submission 66445) | Surface soil microbial communities from Centralia Pennsylvania, which are recovering from an underground coalmine fire - Coalmine... | ecosystem: Environmental > Terrestrial > Soil > Unclassified ... | reverse complement strand
CACCGCCGCCCGATGTCGACGCCGATCTGGCTGCGCGGACGTCAGCTGCGCGAGCACGCGCGAAAGCTGATCGATCAGTTCCGCATTCCCACGCGCAACGCCCGGGCGATGGTCGCGAGCCTCTCGGGAGGCGGGCTACAGCGCGTAATCGTGGCCCGCGAGATCACCGAGTCGCCCGACCTGTTGATCGCCGCCCAGCCGACGCGCGGCCTCGACGTGGTTTCGGCGCAGGCGGTGCGCATGCAGATCGTCGCAGCGCGCGACTCCGGCGCGGGTGTGCTCCTGATCAGCGAGGACCTGGACGAGCTGCTCGAACTGTGCGACCGGATCGTGGTGATGCTCGGCGGGAGGATCGTCGCCGAGCTGCCGCGCGGCGGGGCGACGCGGCAGGAGCTCGGGCGGCACATGACGGGCGCGGCGAAGGAGGATTGAGGTGGTGACGCTGCCCCGCGAGGCCCGCAGGCGCGCGCCGGTGCGCTTCGAGCGCCGTAGCCAGATGCCGTGGGCGATGCGGCTGATCGTGCCGGTCCTTGCGATCGTCGGCGGCCTCGGAGTCGGGGCCGTGATCCTGCTGATCGGCAACCACAGCGTGAGCGGGGCCTACCAGGCGATGTGGCAGGCGTCGTTCGGCTCGAGCAGCGGCTTCGACCAGACGCTCGTGCAGGCGATTCCGCTCGTGCTCACCGGCCTGGCCGTGACGGTCGCGCTGCGATTGCACATCTGGAACATTGGCGGCGAGGGTCAGATGGCGCTCGGAGCGATCGCCGCGGCGTTCGTCGCCTTTCACCTTCAGCACGCCTCGGGCCCGCTACTGCTGCTGCTGATGTTCGCCGCCGGCGCCGCCGGCGCCGCGGCGTGGGCACTGATTGCGGCGATTCCGCGCGCGCTGGTCGGCCTCAACGAGATCATCACCACGCTGTTTCTGAACTACATCGGGCTGCTGCTGCTGAGCGGGCTGATCAACGGCCCGTGGAAGGACCCGACTGTCGTCGGCTTCGCCTACTCCAAGCCGCTCCCGAACCAGGCCTCGCTGCCCACCCTCGGCTCGTCCGGCGTGTCGATCGGGCTGTACATCTCGCTCGGAATCGCGTTGGTGATCTGGTGGCTGCTTGACCGCACGCGGTATGGGTTCTCGCTGCGGATCGTGGGCGGGAACGTGCGCGCAGCGGAGTACCTGCGGCTCGGCGTCAGACGGCGGATCGTGCTCGTGCTGATGCTGTCGGGAGCACTAGCCGGTCTAGCAGGCGTCATCGAGGCAACCACGCAGAGCGGCCGCTTGCAGGAGGGACTGACCAACAACTACGGCTACGTCGGCATCCTCGTCGCGTTTCTCGCGCGGCGGCAGGTGATCCCGACTGTGATCGTGGCGCTGCTGTTCGCAGGCCTGCTGAATGGTGGCGACGCGCTGCAGGCAACCGGCATCCCCAGCTCGATCGCCCAGATCGTGCAGGCGATCATCATCATCTTCGTCCTGGCCGGCGAGGCGGGCGGGTCCTATCGCTTGGTGCGGCGCGGCCGGCCGCGGGAGCCGGCGCTGGCGCCGGTCGCCGGAGGATCGCAGTGAACTTCTGGATCACTGCGCTGTCGACCGGCGTGGTGCTGGGAACACCGCTGGCCTACGCCGCCGTGGGCGAGCTGATCGCAGAGCGGGCGGGCGTTGTCAACCTCGGCGTCGAAGGAATGATGCTGATCGGCGCCGTTGTCGGTTTTGTCGTCGCGATCAAAACGGGCAGTGTGACGCTTGCGTTCATCATCGGCGCGTTGGCTGGTGGCGTTCTGGCGGCGGTGCACGGCGTGATGACGATCAACCTCCGGACCAATCAGATTGTGATGGGCCTGACGCTGACGATCCTCGGGACCGGCCTGTCCTCGTACATCGGCAACAACTACGGCTACCAGGCGCTGTCACACACACTCACACCGGTCGGCATCCCGCTACTCGACAAGATCCCGTGGATCGGAAAGATCTTTTTCCGCCATGACTTCGTCGTATATCTGGCGCCGGTGGTAGTCGTCCTGATCGGGCTCGTGATCACCCGCACGCGGTACGGGCTGTGGCTCCGCGCGACCGGCGAGTCGCCGGCAGCAGCGGACGCCGCAGGCGTGCCGGTGTTCCTGGTCCGGCACGTCGCCGTCGTGCTCGGCGGGATGCTCGCCGGCATCGGGGGGGCCTACCTGTCGGTGATCTACACCCGCTCGTGGTCTGACCAGATGACTGCCGGACGCGGCTGGATCGCGATCGCGCTGGTGATCTTCGCGTCATGGCGGCCGCTGCTGATCCTGCCTGGTGCGTTGCTGTTCGGGTTCATCGACGCTCTCAACTTCCAGCTTCAGGCGAAAGGCGTCTCGGTGCCCTCGCAATACCTGTCGATGATGCCCTATGTGTTTACGTTGGTCGTGCTGGCGTTGGTGTGGACCCGGCAGCGCCGGCGCAACTGGGGGATGCCGCTAGCACTCGGCAACCCGTACGAAAGGGAGGCGCGTTCATGAGCGCGGTCAGACTCGGCGTGGCTCAGCCACGCACCTACTGGGGCGCAGACGAGCGCCTGAACCTCGAGGAAGCACAGCGGCTCGTAGCTCAAGCGGCGGCGCTCGAGGCCGACCTGCTCGCGTTTCCCGAGAACTACCCCGGGCCCTATCGCGCGAGCGATCGCTACGAGGTGATCGAACCGATGCGGAGAGCCTCGGCGGCCCACGGCGTCTCGCTGGCGTTCGGCACGTCGATCGAGACCGAACCCGGCTCCGGCCAGTTCCACATCGCCACGATCCTGACGCACAAGGACGGGACGGTGGCCGGCATCTATCGCCGCACCCACCCGCGCGGCCCCTACATCTATCGCGGCGGTGAGCTGTGGGACTTCCCCTACCAGGAGGCCGACGAGCTCGAGCCGATCGACATGGGCTGGGGCAAGGTGGGCGTGGTCACATGCAGCGAGGCGTTCGTTCCTGAGGTGGCGCGAGTCCACGCGTTGAAGGGCGCCGAGCTGTGCCTGTTCCCGACGGGGATCGTGATCGATGAGCTGGGCTACACCGACAACTGGCGCACGCTAGTGCGGGCGCGCGCGATCGAGAACCTGATGTACACCGCGATCACCGTCCACCTGTTCGCGCCTGAGTTCGCCGCGCGCTACCGCCAGGCGCATCTCGAGGAGCCGCCGAGCGCCTCCGGGCTGACCCGCGGCGTCGCGATGATCTGCTCGCCCGAGCGCGTGCTCGCGCAGACCGAGGCCCCTGGGATCCTGACTGCCGATCTCGACCTCGAACGGATCCGCTACTTGCGTGAGACCGAGGAGGAACTGATCGTTCCCGCCCCGTACAGCACGATCCCGGGCGTTCTGGCGTGGCGGCGCCCGGAGATCCTCGGCGAGCTAACGGCGATACACGAAGCACAGACCGTAACGCCGGCGTGAACAGCTCCGTGAGGCGAGGATCCAGCCGAGAGGCACGGGGTGAGGTGAGCCTGGGCCGCCCGGCTCAGACAAGATCCTATGTATTACGATCTCGCCTCCCCCGATGTCGCATCAAGCCACCGAGGCGAGGAGGAGCACGTCAATGGACCTTGGGCTGGAGGGAGCAAACGCGCTGATAACCGGTGCCAGCAAGGGCATCGGCCTGGCATGTGCCAGGCTACTGGCGCAGGAGGGCTGCTCGGTAGCGATCAACGGCCGGGATCGCGAACGTCTTGACGCGGCAGCTAGGTCGCTCTCGGCGGAGACCGGCCGGAAGATAGTGCCGATCGCTGGTGACATGAGCGTGCCCGAGGAGGCGGAACGAGTCAATCGGGAGGCGATCGATCAACTCGGATCGCTCGACATCCTCGTGACCTGCGCGGGTTCTTCCCCTGGCGGCCTGATCGAGGAGCTGACCGAGGAGCACTGGGCTGTGAGTCTGGGGCTGAAGTTCCTCGGTTACGTGCGTTCATGTAAAGCGGTTCTCCCCCACATGCGCGAACGCGGAAAGGGCAGCATCGTGCTCGTCGTCGGCAACGACGGACTCAAGCCGAGCTATTGGGAGGTGACCGCCGGCGCCGCCAACGCCGCTGACATCAACTTCGCATCGTCGATGGCCGAGCAGTACGGGCGTTATGGCATTCGCGTCAATACCGTCAATCCCGGTCCTGTCAACACAGATCGCTGGGACGGGCTCGAGAAGGCGTTCGCGCGGGACAAGGGTGTCGACCAGGCACGAGCCCATGAGCTCGCGGTGTCCAGCATCCCATTCGGTCGGATCTGCGAGCCCGAGGAGGTCGCCAACCTCGTGGCGTTCCTCGCCTCGCCACGTGCAAGCTTCATCAACGGGGCGCATATTCCGGTAGACGGTGCGCAGCGCAAGGCGCTAATGGACCTCTGATCCGGCACGATGATGACCGTCGAGGTCGAGCTGTACGCAACCCAGGTCGCGTTTCTCGATCGGATCATCGCCGCGCATGTGCCGAACCTTGACCGCGAGCAGGCCCTTCGCTGGGCCCTGCGCGAACACGTCAAGGACCGTCTGAATGGCGCAGACGGGTATGTCGGCGGGCGCACCGAGCGCGACGTTCTGAGAACACCGTTCCCTCAGTACGGGCCGTCACGCTACGAGCTGACACTCGAGCCGATCACCGGGAAAGCGGTCCCAGTGAAACGTGGCGAGGTGTTCCGGATCGAGCAGACGGACGGCGGCACGTGCGTTGATTTCAACGCATTCAACCTGCACGACTACAAGGAGTTCCTCGACTGTGGCTTCACGCGAAGCTTTCAGTCGTTCGATCCGCGACGGGGGGAGTTCATCTGGACGAACGCTCCCCGCGGCCGCCCTATGTGGGGGATCCTCGAGATCGCCGAGACTAACGAGCTCGACATCGTCGGGCACCGCTGCAACCGCGTCTTCCAGGAGCTCGGATGGGGGCTGATCGACCACGCGAACTGCCAGGACAGCCTTGCCGAGGCGATCCGCGAGTACCACCTGACGCCCGACGATGTGCATGACTCATTCAACCTGTGGATGGCCACGACAATCGACGAGAACGGCCATCGGCAGTTCAAGTGGAATCCGGCGCAACCCGGAGAACGGATCGATCTGCTGGCGATGTTCGACATCCTCGCCGTCGCGGTGATCTGCGGCCTGGGCGATCTCGTCGGGATCAACAACTTCAGGTTCACGCCGATCAGACTCGAGGTGCTCGAAGCGACACCGAGCACGATCGCTCTGGTGGACGAGATCGAACGCAGGTGGGGTCGGATGGCCAGCCAGGATCGAATCGGGGATCTGGCGGACACCCCGGTCCTCGCAACGCGCCGGCTCGAGGCCGATCCTACCTTCGAACCGGACTTCCGTCCGGCGCCGGGGACGACTGAGTTCATGGTCGAGTTGACACACGAGGAACGCGACCTCGTCGACGCGCTCATCGCTACGGGGATCTACGGCGCCACGCCGGGCGAAGCGGTGCGCGCAGCGTTCATGCGGTGGTGCAACCGAAACGTCACCCGCGTGCGCCGGCCAGTGGTCGAGTTCGCTGCCACCACGCGATGAGCCAGACGATCGACATTCATACGCACTACCTCGCCTCGACGCTCGTCGCTGCGCTGGAGCGCCGAACCGAGCTACCGCGCATCTCCGACGGAGCAGCCGGCCGGCAGATCGAATACGGAAAGGGCAACGTCCACCCCGTCCAGGACAACATGGGCGACGTCGAGCTGCGCCTCCGGGAGATGGACGAGCAGGGAATTGACGTGGCCGTGCTGAGCATCAACATCCCCGGTGTCGACTGGTTCCCGCCCGAGGACGGCCTTGTCGTCGCGCGCGATGTCAATGATGAGCTCGCCGATCTGGTGGCGGCGTACCCGGATCGCCTTGCCGCACTGGCGACGCTTCCGATGCAGGCACCAGAGGCGGCGGCAGCGGAACTGAGCCGAGTGATGGCGGCGGGATTCAGCGGCGCGCTGATCTACTCGAACGTCGCTGGAGCCCCCCTCGATCAGCCGGGCTTTCGGGTCGTCTTCGACGCGGCGGCCGAGCTCGGCGCACCGCTTTACATCCACCCGACCTTCCCGCTGTCGGCATCGACGGTCGACGCGTATGCGCTGATTCCGACTCTGGGCTTCATGTTTGACACGACCACTGCAGCGCTCCGGCTCGTGCTCGACGGATTGTTCGAGCGCCACCCCGACTTCCGCCTCGTGCTGGCGCACGCCGCGAGCCTGCTCCCGCAGCTCGCCGGCCGGATCGACTACGAGGCAGAGCGCCACACGAACGGGCGCGGCGCTCTCAGCGTCGAGCCAAGCGAGCACCTGCGCCTCATCTATACGGACTCAGTCTGTGTGTGGCCTCCCGCGCTACGCTCAACCCTCGAGCTGCTCGGACCAGGCCATGTCATGTTCGGGTCCGACTATCCATTTTGGGAGCCCGAACGTAGTTTTCGGACGCTCGCGCAGACCGGATTGGATGGCGCCACGCTGACGGCGATCCGCGAATCGAATGCTCGTCGGCTGTTCGGCTGGGGGAAGGCTTCAACCAAACGCGGCCAGGGTGCCTGACCCGAGGCGGGAGCCTGGAACTTCCGGCCAACAAGCCGGGCGGCCACTATCCTCTTTCGTAATACAAACGTCCGAGGCCACGCGATCGGTGGAGGGATAGTGAGCGGCGGGGACGACGCAGTGCTGCAACGCCTAGACAACAGGCCCCTCGCGACGAAGGTTCGCGACACGATCCTCCAGGCGATTCTCCGCCAGAGCTTCGACGGGGGCCGATTGCCGTCCGAGGACGAGCTGGCGAACATGCTGAACGTGAGCCGCACGACGATCCGGACTGCTCTGCACAGCCTCGAACAGGACGGGATCATCACCCGCCGGCGCGCCCTCGGCACGACGGTCAACCAACACGTCAGGCCGGACCTCATCGCGCTTCAGCAGCTCGCCGGCTTTGACTGGCTCCTGCGCGAGAAGGGGCACAAGGTCAGAGTCGACGTCAACTGGACGCGGGAGCCCGTGACCGCCGAGACGGCTCAGCTGTTCGGGTCAGCTCCGTGTGAGGAGGCCCTCCTCACCGAGAAGCTGTTCTTCGCCGACGGGCAACTGGCGATCTACATCCGCGATCTGGTTCCGTGGGAGGAGATCGGCAAACCGCCACGGGGAAAGCTCTCCGCTTCACTGTTTGAATTCAGCGCGCGGCACTGCCGCTCGGCCATCGATCACGCGATCGTCGAGATCGAACCTGCGGTCAAGCGCGACGAGGAAACGACGAAGCTCGCCGTCGCTGTTGGCGACCCGTTCGCACGGCTGCACGAGCGACACTTCGCACTCGACGGACGCGCGATCGCCTACTCCGTGATCGACGTCGATGACAAGTTCATACGGTTTGAGGTGTTCAGGCGCCAATGAGCTCACGTGGCCTCACCTCTCGTCACCCCATGGCACTCGAATGGCTCGAGCAGGGCCGCCGCGTCGTGGTAGCCAGCCTGATCGAGACGCTCGGCTCGGCTCCCCTCGATCCCGGCGCCGAGATGCTCGTCGACGACTCGGGACGGATCGAGGGGTCAGTCACCGGCGGATGCGTCGAGGGCGCCTTAGTCGACGTCGCTCAAGAGATCCTCGCTGGAGGACCGTCGCGCGTTGTCCAATACGGGATCAGCGATGCGATGGCCGCCGATGTCGGCCTCATGTGCGGCGGGACGGTCCGGCTGTTTGTCGCCGAGCTTAGCGAGCAGGCGATCGACCCGCTGCGTGCCGTGGTGGCGGCGCTCGAGCGGGACGCGCCTGTGGCGTTGGCGACGGTTCTCGACGGCGACCTGAGCGGCCGGAAGATCGCCGTCGAGGCCGACCGCGCCGTTGGAGAGCTTGGGATCGAGCGCCTCGAGCAATCTGTGCGACGGGACGCGCTCGGCTGCCTGGAGCAGGGATTGAGTGCGATCCGCAGCTACAGCGCCGCGGGAGAGGTGATGGGCGACGACATCAGGGTCTACATCCAGGGCTTCGCGTCGCCCCCGCAGATGGTGATCTTCGGAGCGATCGACTTCTCGGTCGCGGTAGCCACACTCGCGCGCGAGGTCGGCTACCGCGTGACCATCTGCGATGCGCGCAAGCCGTTTGTCTCAAGCTCACGTTTTTCGCGCGTGGCAGAGGTAGCGGTGGACTGGCCGGACCGCTATCTGGCGACGCGGGAGCTTGACGAGCGTGACGTGGTCCTCGTCTTCACCCACGACCCGAAGTTCGACGAGCCCGCGCTCATCGCAGCATTGGAGAGCGGTGCCGGGTACATCGGGGCTCTGGGGAGTCGTCGCACGCACGAAGAGCGGCTCGAGCGTCTACGCGAGCGTGGACTCTCCGAGGCAGACCTCGCGCGCATCTCGGCCCCCTGCGGGCTCGACATCGGTGCGCGCACGCCCGCCGAGACGGCGATCTCGGTTCTGGCCGAGATCCTCGTCCTACGCGCCCACCGGACGGGTGACCGCCTGGCCGAGACGAGCGGCCCGATCCACCCGCGCCACGCCACCGCGAGATGAGCGGCGGGCGCCCGAGTCCCCGCGAGGTCGCAGAGCACCTCGCCGAGCGGGCATATCTCGTCGACATGGGGCTTGCCACCGTGCTGTCGGTCGCGCTCGCAGTGGGCAAGCCGCTGCTGCTGGAGGGCGAGGCCGGCGTGGGCAAGACCGAGTGCGCAAAGGCACTGGCGGAGATGCTCGGCGCTCGCCTGATCAGGCTTCAGTGCTACGAGGGGATCGACGTCTCACACGCCCTGTATGACTGGAACTACGCGCGGCAGATGCTCTACATCCGCACGCTCGAAGCAGCGGATGCGGCCAGCGCAGCCGCGGTTACTGACGTGTTCGGGCCCGAATTCATCGTCCGCCGGCCGCTGCTCGACGCCATCGACAACGAGGATGCACAGCCTCCTGTCCTGCTGATTGACGAGATCGACCGGGCCGATGATGAATTTGAGGCGTTCCTGCTCGAGCTACTGTCGGACTTTCAGGTAACGATCCCTGAAATCGGGACGATTCGAGCCCGTCAGCGGCCGGTCGTGGTCCTCACCTCCAATCGGACGCGGGAGCTCCACGACGCGCTTCGCCGGCGGTGCCTGTTTCACTGGATCGCGTATCCGTCGCTTGAGCGGGAGATCGAGATCGTCCGGGCCCGTCTGCCCGGGGTGCCCGAGCAACTGGCAGCGCAGGCCTCGGCGTTCGTCGCAGGGCTCCGCGAGGAGTCGCTGGCGAAGACGCCCGGCATCGCCGAGACGCTCGACTGGGTTCAGGCGCTCTCGTCGATGGACGAGCAGGCGCTCGACGCCGGGACCGCGGAAGCGACCCTGGGCGCCGTGCTGAAGAGCCACGAGGACCTCGACCACATCCGCGAGGGATTGTCCGAACGTGTCGCTCGCGCACGCGAGGCCGCGAGTCGCACTCGATGACCGCCCAAAGTCCCGGCACCACGATCGTCGAGCGGCTCGCGCGCTTTGGACGGGCGCTCAGAGCCGGCGGGCTCGAGGTCGGGCCGGGCCGGATCCAGGATGCGCTGTTGGCGCTGACGGCCGTCGATGTCAGCTCGCCCGAGGAGACGTACTGGGCACTCCGCTGCACGCTGGTGTCGAAGCACTCAGACCTCGAGATCTTCGATCGGACGTTCTCCGGCGTCGGTGATCTCCGCGGCTTCGGTGATGAGTCGGCGGCGAGTCGTTCGAGCCTGGGTTTCGATCGGCAGGCCACATTTGCGGATCAGGCATTGGGTAGCGCAATCGAGCCGGGCGCGCGGGCGGGCGCTGAGGATCCCGGCGAGGAGCCCGAGGGCGGCGAGGCGGGGATGCGCTGGTCGGCGGTCGAGCGTTTGCGCGAGCTCGATTTCGCCCGCTACAGCGCCACCGAGCTCACGGAAGCTGCGCGCTTGGTCGAACGCATCGCTCGCGCGGCGCCGCGGCGGTGCTCGCGGCGGCTTCGAACCGCGACCGACGGCCCCGTGTTCGACAAACGCAAGACGCTGCGGGGGGCCATGCGGACGGACGGTTACCCAATCGCGCGCTCCTGGCGCCGGTCCCGCTTGGTTCCGAGGAAGCTCGTGTTCCTCGTCGATGTGTCCGGGTCGATGCAGCCCTATGCCCGCGCAATGATCATGTTCATGCAGGCAGCGGTTCGCGCGGGCCGCCGCGTCGAGGCGTTTACGTTCGGGACCCGGCTGACGCGCGTCACGCGCGAGCTCGAGGGACGGAACCCGGACCGCGCGCTGTCGGCGGCGTCAAGGGTCGTGCGCGACTGGGCCGGAGGTACGAGAATCGGGGCTAACCTGCGGGCGTTGAACGACGAGTGGGGGCGGCGTGGTCTGACGCGTGGCGCCGTCGTCGTGATCGTCTCTGACGGATGGGAGCGGGGCGAGATCGAGGAGATGGTCTTCGAGATGCAGCGTCTGCGGCGAATGACGCACACGCTCGTGTGGGTGAACCCCCTGTCGGGTGAGCCGGGGTACGAGCCCCTGGCACAGGGCATGGCGGCCGCCCTGCCCTACATCGACCGGTTCCTCCCCGGGCACAACCTCAACAGTCTCGTCACCCTGGCCGAGGTGCTCGAATCGCTGCCGACCCGGGGACGCCACGGCGCCCGGCCGGCGCTCACTCGTTGAGGTAGGCGTCGAGCTCTAGCTCACGAGCGTCGATCCGCCGGTACATCTCGGACACAACCCGCTCCAGTTCCCGCGCCTCCGGAGTCGCCGTGCCTGCGAGAGCCTCGTGGGCGTGGACCTTGACGCGGTCGATCAGCCATTTGGTGTCGACCCCGACCAGCTCACCCCGACGCACAACGACGCGACCACCCACGATCACGGTTTCGACGTCGCGGCTGGGGGCACCGTAGATCAGTTGCCGTACCGGATCGTTCACTGGTACGAAAGCCAGCGAGCCGGGACGCATCAGGACGAGGTCGGCTTTAGCACCCGGAGTGATCCTCCCGAGCAGGTTGGCGTGCCCTGCCACCGCGCTCCCCTCGATGGTCGCCATTCGAAGCACATCTGCCGCGCGAGTCCAATTGCGGTAATCGCCGCCCCTCACCTTGTGAACGAGCGCGGTCATCTTGGCCAGCTCGAACATGTCAAGCGTCTCGTCACAGCCTCGGCCGTCGGTGCCGAGAGCGACACGGACGCCAGCATTGTGAATCGCTGGAAGCCTCGCCACGCCGTCCCCTAGACGTAGATTGGATAGCAGACAGTGCACGGCAGCGCAGCCGCTCGACGCCATCAGCTCGATGTCCCGATCGCTTAGCCAGACCGTATGGACGAGCGTCGTGTCCGGCCCCAGCAGCCCCTGATGTCCCATCTGCTCGATAAAGCTCTCGCCGTGCCAGTCGCGGCTGCTCACCGCCTGCGTCTTGGTCTCCAACACGTGCGTCTGCCACGGCACCCCGCGGCGGCGGGCCAGCTCAATGGTCGCAGCGAGCAGGCGCTCTGAGCAGCGCTGCGGCGCGGATGGACCGAGCCCGATCCCGATCAATCCGCCGGGCTCGTGGAACCGATCGATCGCCGCCTCTGCGAGCTCCATGATCGACTCGAACGTCGGCGGGGGCGCCTCGTTGGCCGCCGCCCGAGCAACGTCCCCGTCGAGCGGCAGGGAGTCGGCGAACGGCAGGTCGGCGACGCCGAGCAGGATGGTGGCGCGCAGGCCCGCGTCGCGATAAGCCTGAACGACCGGCTCGAGCGTCTCTAGCGTGATGGCCGGCGCCTCGTAGAGAAAATCGACTGCCGTCGTGGTCCCGCTCCGGAGCATCAGCGCGGCGCCCAGCAGCGTCCGGGTGTAGATCGCCTCCGCCGTGGCGGGCTCGCTGCGCGTGACCTGGTGCGAGCGCACGAACCAGACGTCGAGGGGCAAGTTCTCGTACAGGCCTGGATTGAAGTTCTCACCGGAGTGCATGTGGGCATTGATCAACCCGGGGATCACCAGCATGTCGGTGGCGTCGAGGACGTCGGCGCCGCGAATCTCGGGCTGGTCTCCAACGGCGGCGATCGTGTCACCCTCGATCAGCACGTCGGTCCGGAGTAGACGGTCGTCGCGCAGGACATGTCCGCCGCGGATCAAGACGGTGCCGGGCATGGTTACTTGACCCCCAGGCGTTGGCGCACGTAAGCGGGGCTCGCCACCTCGCGGCCGGCGGCGTGCACGAGCTCGACTGCGCGACGAACGAACTGCGCATTCGACTCGGCGAGCTGGCCCTTGTGGAAGTAGACGTTGTCCTCGAAACCGACGCGGACGTTCCCGCCGAGCGCCAGCGCTGCAAATGACAGCGGCAGCTGCGCGCGTCCGATTCCGATCGCCTGCCAGATCGACCCATCCGGGAGCATCGAGATCAGCGTAGGCAACAGCGCCGGATCGCCTGGCATCCCACCACGGACGCCCATGACGAAGCTGAACTGGAGAGGGCCATCGACCAACCCGCGCCGAACCAGATCCGCGCACAGCCCGACGTGGCCGAAGTCATAGATCTCAAGCTCGGGTTGGATCCCGCGTTCCTTCATCAGCTCGGCCAGCCGGTCGACGAACCATGGGGGGTTGCTGAAGGTCCCCTGGCCGAACGTCATCGAGGCTGGGTTCAGCGTCGCCATCGTTACCTCAACTTCGCCCGAGGCGATGATCTCGAGCCGATCCTCGGGGGTGACCTCGAGCCCAACGCCGGTTGACGCTTGGACGACGATGTCGCAGCGCTTGCGGATCTCCTCCGCGATCTGCGCGTACACAGCGGGATCGGCAGTCGGGCGCTCGTCGGCGCCGCGAGCGTGCACGTGCGCCACCGCCGCTCCGGCCTCGGCAGCCTCTGCCACCGCCCGTCCGATCTCCTCCGGAGTGACGGGGAGGTCTGGATGATTGGCGCGCGTCGTCAGCGGTCCCGTCGGCGCCACCGTGATGATTACGGGGTCGTCGGTGGGCAACAGTCGACGTCCTCAGTCTTCGTCGAACACGACCGCCAGCGCCTCGATCTCGATCAGCAGCTCGGGGAAGATCAGTGCGCTCACCTCGACGAACGTGCTCGCAGGATAGGGCTCCGTGAGGTACTCGGCTCGGACCGGCAGGACCTTGCGCCAGTCGTTCACATCAACGACGTAGTTGGTGACCTTGATCACGTCGTCGAACGTGGCGCCGGCACCCTCGAGCGCGAGGCGCAGGTTCTCCATTACCTGACGCGTCTGCCCGACGATGTCGCCCGGGGCGACCACCTCGCCATCAGGCCCGAGCGCTACCGCGCCCGCGCAGTACACGAGCCTTCCGCCGGGGGGGACCGTCACGACGTTCGCGTACGGCCCCACCGGGGCCGGCATCCCCTCGGGGTTGATCGACCGTTTCCTCACACGATCGTCAGGCCGCGTGGCCGGGCAGCGAGCGCGGCGCCCCCGCGGACGTCCCGAGCTCCGATGGCTCGAGGAACAGTTCCTCGCCCATCGAGTTGACCTCGAATGGCGCAAGTCCCCGCGCGCGCTCGTCGCTCTCGGCCAGCCTGGCGCGCAGCCGGTCGGTCTCCTCGCGATCGATCCGGTAGTCGAGGGCGTCCTGGTCGATGACCTGGATCGACACGCCGTATACGTCGCGTGCCTTCTCGACCGAGAGCAGCTCGTCGATCACGTCCTCAAGCACCGCCTCTGGCCTGCGCTTCCAGGGCAGTCCGTAGCCACCGCCGCCGTTGGAGGCGAAGTAAACGCGGTCGCCCTTCTTCAGCACCGCCTTGGTGGTGAACATGCCGAGATTCTGCTCCTCGGGTGAGCCGGGATTGCGAATCAGAATGTTCGGCCCGCCATTGGTGCCGCCGGCCAGCCCGGGAGGTCCGACCCGCTCGCGGTCGCCCAGCACGACCAGCTGCGTATCGCCCCACACGTCGAAGTTGCGACTCAGCCCGAACCCGCCGCGGAACTCTCCGTCGCCACACGAGTCGACCTCGGCTTCGGTGCTCGTGTAGTACATCGGGTACCACCGCTCCAGCACCTCGTTGGGCTGGTTGGAGGCGCCCCCAATGAAGATCATCATGTAGAACGAGTTCCCGTCGGCGTACGCGCGGGCGCCCTGTCCGCCCTCGAGCCACAGGTAGGAGACGAACGGCAGCCCCGTCTTCGGGTGAATGCCGCCGGTGCAGAAGTTCTGGAGGTTCACGGTGGCGGCGTGGACCCGGGTGGGATCCACTCGTTGCAGGGCCTGGCCCCAGCAGCACATCGTGACCGCGTCGACCTTTTCATACGCACCCGAGCAATACCCGGTCACCGGCGTGGGCTCCTGCACATCGACGCACGTGCCGGGCTTGGAGATGATGTTGATCGCGCGCACCACACCGTGGTTGAGCGGCGCCAGCTCCGGGAAGCAGTGCATCGTTCCGTCGTAGACGGCCGACTGGAGCGCGGGCCGGGCGAATCCCCACGACGCGATCGGTGCCGGACCCGAGTCCGACCAGTCAACCGTGACCTGGTCATCATCGATGGTCATCCGGCAGTGGACCTTGATCATCGGCTGATCCTCGCGGCCGATGTCGCGGTCACCGTAATCGGTGAACTCGTATACACCGTCGGGAAGACGCCTGACCCAGTCGCGGAACAGCCGCTCGGAGTGGTCCATGGTGTCTTCGAACGCGTCGCGGATCGTCGCCTCGCCGAA
>Ga0070739_10005410_pt1 | contig 14583 bp, 16 predicted proteins | sample Coa_R1_7_FD_66445 | JGI IMG/M metagenome (GOLD analysis project Ga0070739, IMG submission 66445) | Surface soil microbial communities from Centralia Pennsylvania, which are recovering from an underground coalmine fire - Coalmine... | ecosystem: Environmental > Terrestrial > Soil > Unclassified ... | reverse complement strand
CTTCGCTTCTTCGCACTCAACCTCTCGTCCCCCCTCGCGCGGGTCCAGCCGCGCGTCATACAATTCTCTTGCTGTCGCGCAACGGCCTCAAACGCTCGAGTCCCAATCCTGAATACACGCCGAGCCGGGTGTGCCCGTCTTGATACAGCTGTGCAGGTGCCCGGCTCAGCCACGGAAACCAAATGGCCGCTCCTTTGTTCCAGAGGGAATCGCATCCGTGGGGGCGGCAAGGCGCGCGCAAGTGCGTCGATCCTTCCAGGGTTGCAACAAATCCCGGCCGTCGTCATTGACGGCGCAATTCTTAGAGTCCGACGGAGAGCCACCCTTTATGTCCCTTGGCCAGGAACTTGCTCCTCACCTGCCTTTCCTCCGCCGCTACGCGCGCGCACTGACCGGCAGCCAGGCGCACGGAGACGCGTTCGTTCGCGCGACCCTCGAGGCGATCGTCGCCAAGCCCGACGAATTCCCCCGCGACGTTGATCCGCGGCTGGGCCTCTACAAGACCTTCCACGCGATCTGGTCGACCGCCAACATCGAGGAAGGCGAGGAGCCATCGCAGAGCCCGACGGGAGCCGAGGGAATCGCGCATGCGCGTCTGTCGCGGATCACCCCGCTCTCGAGGCAAGCGCTGCTGCTCACCTCGCTCGAAGGCTTTTCGTCGGAGGATACCGCTTATCTGATCGGCGCGAGTCCGCAGGACGTCGACAGCCTGGTCGCCGAAGCGCTGGAGGAGATCGAACGGCAGACGCTCGCCGACGTGCTGATCATCGAGGACGAGCCGATCATCGCCATGGACATCGAGACCATCGTCCGCGACCTCGGCCATAACGTCACGGGTGTCGCCGTCACGCGCGACGAAGCCGTCGCTCAGGCGCGTCAGAACCCCCCGGGGCTCGTGCTTGCCGACATCCAGCTCGCCGATGATTCGAGCGGCATCGATGCGGTGAAGGACATCCTCGCGGAGTTTTCGGTGCCGGTGATCTTCATCACGGCATTTCCGGAGCGCCTTCTGACCGGCACCCGGCCCGAGCCGACGTTCCTGATCACCAAGCCTTTCCAGCGCTCGACGGTGAAAGCCGCGATTGCCCAGGCGCTCTTTTTCGACGCAGCAACCGTGCCGGCGGCCTGAAGCGTTTCTGGAGCGGAACAGGACTCCAGTGAGCGCGTTGCCCTCGCGAACAGTGATTCAAGTGAAAAGAACCTGATGGCCGACCCGCGCTCCGATCCTCCCATCGTCGAGACTACGACCGAGGCGCGTGCCGGTTCGACCCCCGGCGTAACCCGGAACGTGCTGATCATCGGGACTCTACTGGTGATCATACTTTTTGTGATCATCTACTTGGTCGGGCGCTCCTGAGCACCTAGCTTCTGTCACAGTCGCTGTTCATGTTGGATCAAAGCGCGCGCGGTCACAGGGTCGCGAGCCGGTAACGGGTGGGGTGTGATTTTGGCGGAAGAACAGGAAGAGCAGGGGCTGGAGACCGCTCTGGCGGGTAACCCCGGTGAGCCTGTTCCGCTCTCCGACCCGGAATTCAAGGACCAGCTGGCGCAGGTCATCCCGCATCTCCGCGCATTCGGCCGCTCGCTGTCGGGCAGCCGTGACCTCGCCGACGACCTGGTGCAGGAGACGTTGCTCAAGGCCTGGGCAGCCCGGAAGCGCTTCCAGGCCGGCACCAACATGCGCGCCTGGACATTCATCATTCTCCGCAACCTGTTCCTCAGCCAGATGCGTCGCGCGCGGTTCAAGGGCGAATGGGACGACATCACGGCCTCGAAGATCCTGGCGGCGCCGGCGAGTCAGGACCGGCACATCGAGCTCGGCGACATGCAACGCGCGCTGATGCACTTGCCGCAGCCACAGCGCGAAGCGCTAATTCTCGTGGGCGCCGGGGGCTTTGCTTACGAAGAAGCCGCCGAGATTTGCGGTTGCGCGGTAGGCACGATCAAGAGCCGTGTCGCGCGCGGACGGGTCGCGCTCGAACAGCTGCTATCGAGCGGCAAGCTGCCGTCGCGGCGGCAGCATCGGACCGACCCCGACAAGTCGGCGCTGCAGACGATCATGGGCGAAGTCGACGAGCTCAGCCGCGACCACGAATAGGAATATTGCTGTCGCTACTCAGTTCAAGCGGCGCAGAAGCTCGGCAAAGTCACGATCGCACGGCTCCGACGCCGCCGCCTCGAATGCGCGGCGGAGCGCGGCCGTGATGCCCGCGTGCGTCGGCGGAACGTTCACTCGGATGACTTGGCGATCCATCCCGTTCATATCCGCTGCCGCCAGGTTCTCGTGCTCCAGCTTCATGCCATTTCCAAACGAGCGAATTTGCCGCTGGTTTCCTTGATTTCCTAACCTAAACGATCCTTCGGCCGTAATGAATTGGGACGATCAAAAGCGCCGCAGACACGGGGCGATCGAGCGAGCGGAGCGCTATTCGCCCTTCCTGCGCGAGGCACTGGCCGCGTTTCCGCCGATCGCCGATTCATTCGTCAGCCAGGGTGCGGTGGCCGCCGCCGAACTGGCGCTCTCGGCAGGAGCAGACGATGTGCAGGCCCAACTGCGGCGGAGGCGTCGGGGCCTCGCGCTGGCCGTCGCACTCGGCGATCTCGCCGGCGAGCTCTCGCTCGAGCGAGCGACACGGCTGCTCTCGGACTTTGCCGACGCATCGATCGACACCGCGCTGAAGGCCGCAATGCGGGAACGCGTGCCCGAAGCGGAGCCGCAGGGATTTGCGGTAATCGCCATGGGCAAGCTCGGCAGCCGCGAGCTCAATTACTCGTCGGACGTCGACCTGTTGCTGCTGTTCGACCCCGAAACTCTGCCGCGCCGAGCGCGAGATGATGCGGGCGAAGCGGCGGTGCGCATCGGCCGCCGTCTCATCGAGCATCTCCAGCGCCGGACGGTCGACGGCTACGTCGAGCGTGTCGACCTGCGACTGCGCCCATCGCCGGAAGTCACGCCGATTGTGCTGCCGGTGCATGCCGCAATCTCCCATTATGAATCGAGCGCGCTGCCTTGGGAGCGGGCGGCGTTCATCCGGGCTCGAGCAGCCGCGGGCGACTTGACCCTGGGGCAGCAATTTCTCGATGCGATCCAGCCTTTCGTCTGGCGCCGCTCGCTCGATTTCGGTGTGATCGACGAGGTGCGGCAAATCTCGGCCCGCATTCGCGATCATTTCGCTCAAGGGGCGACCGTCGGCGCCGGCTACGACCTCAAGCGCGGCCGGGGCGGCATCCGCGAGGTCGAGTTCTTCGTCCAGATCCAGCAGATGATCCACGGCGGTCGCGACGCGTCCCTACGTGCTCCGGCGACGCTCGACGCAATTGCTGCGCTCACGGCCGCAGGACGCCTTGAGGAAACGACCGCGCAGGCGCTTGCGGATGCGTACCGGCTCCTTCGCACGATCGAGCATCGGGTGCAGATGGTCGACGATGCACAGACGCACCTGATTCCCGTCCAACCGGAGGCGATCGCCAATGTCGCCCGGCTGCATGGGCTGGACAGCGGACAGGAGCTGATCGATGAACTGCGGCCCTGTGTCGAACGAGCGGGCGCGATTTTCGACAGCCTCGCGCCCGACGAGCGCAGTCATCTTTCGAGCGATCCTGACATTTTGGCAAATGAGCTCGCGGCGGTCGGCTTTGCCGATCCCGCGTCCGCTGCAAGGCACATTGCGCATTGGCGCTCGGGCAAAGCGCGTTCGCTCCGCTCGCCCGCCGCCCAGCATGCGTTCGAGGCGATGCTGCCCGGGCTGCTGCGAGCGATCGCCGCCGGCGCTGACCCGGATCACGCGCTCAACCGGCTCAGCGACATCGTCGAGCGGCTGTCGAGCGGCGTGAACCTGTTTCGCCTCCTCGAGGCCCGCCCGCCGCTTGCCGAGCTGCTCGCCGAGGTGCTCGCGCATGCGCCTGCGCTTGCCGACCAGCTCGCGCGACGCCCCGAGCTCTTCGAAGGCCTTTTCGATGCGTCAAGCTTTGCGATGCCGCCTGAAGCGGACGAGTTCGCTCGAATCCTCACGGCTTCAATGCAGGGCCATCCCTATGATGTGGCGCTCGACCGCGCGCGGCGTCTCGTCAACGAGCGGCGGTTTTCGCTTGGCGTCCAGCTGATCGATCGCCGCCGCGATCCGCTGGAAGTGACCGAAGGCTACGCACGGGTTGCGGAAGGCGCTCTCGTCGGTCTGGCAGGGGCGTCCGAAGAGGAATTCCGCAGCCTGCACGGCGCTTTTCCAGCCGGCGAGCTAGTCATTCTCGGTCTGGGGCGCCTCGGGGGCCATTCGCTTACCCATGCTTCCGATCTGGACGTCATCTATCTGCATACTGCCGAACAGGGCCGTGTATCCGACGGAGCCAAGCCGCTGGGCCCGAACGATTATTTCAATCGCCTCGCCAGCCGGGTTACCGCCGCCTTGAGCGTGCCGACGGCGGCCGGGCCGCTGTACGATGTCGACGCTCGGCTCCGCCCCGAGGGCGCCAAGGGGATGCTCGTCGTCTCGCTCGAGGCATTCGAACGGTACCAGCGGGAGGAGGCCTGGACGTGGGAGCATATGGCGCTTTGCCGCGCCCGACCCGTGTTCGGATCGGCGGCCGCGCGGGATCGTATCGAGGGCATGATCGACGGCATCCTGCGCATGCCTCGCGACTTGGGCACAATTGCAGCGGACGCCGCCAAAATGCGAGCCGATATGGAGCGGCACAAACCTGCGCGAGGTCCGCTCGATGTCAAGCTCGGGCCTGGCGGACTCGTTGATCTCGAATTCGCGACGCACGTCCTGCAATTGACCAAGCATGTCGGATTGAGCACGCGACTCGAAGTCGCGCTCGAGGAGCTCGCGGCCGAGTCTTTGGTGACTGCAAATATTGTCGACGCGCTAAAGTTGTTGTCGCGCATGCTCGTGATGATGCGGCTCGTTGCGCCCGGCGATGTCAAGCCGACGCAGGAGACCTGGGAGCTGGTTGCCCAAGCTTGCGGCGCCGGCAATTGGGACGAGCTTCTTGCCGAGCACGATGCGGCGCGGCAGAGCATCGCGGCACTTTGGAACAGCATCAAACGAGAGGCGTCATGATGATCCGCGAAGGGGATAAGGCACCTGCAATCACTGTAACCGCAAGCGACGGCGGCAAGGTGGACCTCGCCGCTCCGGGCCAGCCGCTCGTCCTCTATTTCTATCCGAAGGACGACACATCAGGTTGCACTCGCGAGGCGCAGGACTTCACGGCGCTTGCGCCAGAGTTCAAGAAAAGTGCAGTCAAGGTGCTCGGCGTCTCGCGCGACCCAATGAAGAGCCATGAGAAATTCATCGGCAAGTATGATCTCGCGGTGCCGCTCGCCTCCGACGAGGACGGGCGAATCTCCGAGGCGTTTGGCACATGGGTCGAAAAGTCGATGTACGGCCGCAAGTACATGGGGATGGAACGCGCGACCTATCTGATCGGCGCTGACGGGCGCGTACTCAAGGCGTGGCGCAAGGTGAAGGTCCCCGGCCACGCTCAAGAGGTGCTGGAAGCAGCGCGGGAGCTGGCGGCCGCCTAGTGTCCCGCTGTTGGCGCCGGGATGCTAGCCCGCGAGCGACTTGATGATCGACTCCCAATAGACCACGTCGTCGTACATCGCGCGCACGGGGATCCGCTCGTCGAGGCCGTGAGCGCGCTCGTCGAGCGGCGAAATCCCCCAGCTGCCGTCGATGTCGTAGACGGGGATTCCCTTGGCACGGAAGAAGCTTCCGTCGCTCGCTCCCGTCGACATCTCCGGATAGATGTCCATGCGCGGGTCGATGACAGTGTGGACCGCCTTGGTCACGGCCGCGAGCACGTCGGGTCGCAGGGGCGAAGCCGGCGTCGGCACGCCGATGTAATTGGGGTCGGGCTTCACCTCCACCTTCGGACCCACCAGCTTCTGCAATTCGGCCTGGACTTCCGTCGGCTGCACGCCGGGGAAGATGCGGCAATTGACGGTCGCGGTCGCGCTCTGCGGAAGCGCGTTGTCGGCATGACCACCGCTCAGCATCGTCGCGACGCAGCGGGTACGCGTGAGGCCCACCTCCAGAGGGTTGGCCTCGATCGCATCGGCGGCTGCGCCGTCGTTGGGATTGGCAAGCCATGCGCGGATTTGCTGGCCCAGCGGGCTGTTCCCCTCCTGCTTGGCCCGCTCCTCGAAATAGGCGCGGCTCACGTCGTTCATCATCGGCTGGAAACGATAATTGCGGACTTTCTCAAGCGCGTCGGCGAGATCGTAAATCGCATTGTCCGGCCGCGGACGGCTGCTGTGACCGCCTGGATTGTGCGTGGTCAGGAAATAGGTTTGGAAGGTCTTCTCGGCCATCGAAATGCCGCAGCCGAGCGGACGGAACTGCTCGTCGTATGACGGGCAGCCGCCATCGGCATTGAGGCCGAACTCGGCGTCGGTCAGGTTGCGCCACTGAGTTGAGCCGAGCGTCGCGCCCTTGCCCTCGGTCTCCTCGTCGCCGCTGTAGAAGAAGATGATGTCGCGATCGGGCTTGAACCCTTCGCTCATCAGCTTGACCGCCGCCATCGTGGTCGCCACGTCGCCGTTCTTCATGTCGCTCGTGCCGCGGCCGAGGAAGTAACCGCCTTCCTCGCGGAACACGAACGGGTCGAACTTCCAGTCGGTGCGTTTGGCCTCGACCACGTCCATGTGGCCGAGGATCAGCATCGGCTTCTTCGTTGCGTGCGGCGAGCGCCAGCGGACGATCAAAGCCTCCGTCTTGTCGCCGGGCAGCGCCTCGTAGGGCATGAAGTGGATGTCCGAATCCGGAATTCCGGCGGCCCTAAACTGATCGGCGAGCAGCTTCGCCACCCGCGGCACCTCGCCCCGGTGGTGGACGCTCGGGATCTCGATTGCCTGCTTGAACACCTCGCGGGTCTTCGCCTGCCAGGCGGGCGGCAGCTTTGTTGGGACGGTGCGCGGATCGGCCGCAGCGAGCGCGCCGGTGGAAACTGCCGCGGCCAGGACAAATCCAAGAACATGCTTCATTCGATCAGCTCCTATTTGCCGGCGAGGTCATGCAGCATCATCTCCCAGTGCAGGACATTGTCGTACAGGGATTGCACGGGGAGACGTTCGTCGCGGCCGTGAGCGCGGTTGTCGATCGGGACGACCGCCCAGCCGCCGTTTGCTCCGTAGATCGGGATACCGGCGACCCGGAATGGCCGGGCATCGCTCGCGCCGGTCGACATTTCCGGGAAGACCGGCATTCCCGGATGCAGCGCCTGCACGGCCTTGGTGTAAGCGGCGGTGACATCCGGCCGGAGCGGCGAAGCGAGCGACGCCAGGTTGTCGTCCTCGCGCGTCACGATCACCTCGGGGTCGTTGACCACGCGTTCCAGCTCGGTCTTCACAGCATTCGGGTCGACGCCGGGGAAAATGCGGCAGTTGATTCGCGCCCAGGCGAGCTGCGGAAGCGCGTTGTTGGCGTGGCCCCCGAACAGCCGGGTGGCGACGCATCGCGTGCGCGTCAGGCCCACTTCGCTTTCGCTAGCTTCGATGATGTCGGCTGCTTCGCCGTCGTTCGGATTGGCGAGCCAGCGGCGCATCGCGTCGCCGAGCGGGCCTTTCTCCGTTTTCTGGCGACCCTCGAAATATGCCCGGGTCGTCTCGTTCATCATCGGCTGAAAGCGATAGGCCTCGAGTTTATCGAGTGCGTGAGCGAGGCTGTAGATCGCATTGTCCTTGCGCGGCTTGGACGAATGGCCGCCGCGGTTGTGCACGGTGAAAGTGTAATCGGCGTAGGTCTTTTCAGCGGTCTGGAGAGTGTAGCCGGCCGGCGAGCCGTCCGGGTTGAATCCGCCGCCGCCGCCGTCGGCGTTGAGCCCAAACTCGGGATGTCCGAGCAGGTCGAGCCACTCGGTCGCGCCCTTCTTGGCCCCGATGCCGTTGGTCTCCTCATCGCCCGTGAAAAGGACGACGATGTCGCGCTTGGGCTGGAATCCCGTCTTCTTGAGGTCGATCATCGCCTGCGTGATCGCGACGATGCCGTCCTTCATGTCGGTGGTGCCGCGGCCGTAGTAATAGCCGTCTTTCTCGATCATCTTGAACGGATCGACCGACCAGTCCTCGGGCTTGGCTTCGACCACGTCCATGTGACCCATCAGCAGGATCGGCTTCGCCTTGGGCATACCCGCGGCGCGCCAGCGAACGATCAGCGCTGCGGTGTCGTCCTGGCCCTGGGTCGCGCTGCCAGTGTGATAGGGCATGATGTGGATGTCCGCGGCAGGGAAACCTGCGGCCTTGAACTGATCGGCGACATATTGCGCCATCGCCGGAACGTTGTGGCGTCCGATGACCGTCGGCGTGTCGATCACATGCTCGAACATCGCATGTGTCGCGTCGTGCTCGGCAGGCGTAAGCTTGGGCGGCGCGGCCGCCGTTGAAGTGGCAGTGAGCGCGACGAGCGCCGTGGCAGCGAGCAGATGACGCATTGATTCCCTCTCCCCGGAAAAGTTGCGAGACGCTACTCTTCGCGGCGCGCGCGTCAAGCCGTGACGCCATGTCCCTTGGCAAGATATTCGGCGCTGCGCATTTCTTCTAAGCGACTGATCGTGCGCTGAAATTCGAAGCTTCCCTCGCCCGAAGGGTACAGGCCTTCGGGCTCCGCGTCGGCAGCGGCGAGCAGCTTCACCTTATGCTCGTAGAGCGCATCGATCAGGGTCACGAACCGCGCCGCCTCGTTGCGCATTTCCCGCCCCATCACCGGAATGCCGACGATAATCACCGTGTGATAGCGCCGCGCAATGGCAAGGTAATCGGCAGCTCCCCGCGGCTCACCGACCAGCTTCCTGAATGAGAAGACCGCGACGCCTTTGAGGCTCTTGGGTACGTGGAGCTTGCGTCCACCGCCGACGTCGATGTCCTCTGCCGGCACTTTGGCGCGGTCCTCGACCGGGTAATCCGTGAGCTGGAAGAACGCTCGGCTAAGCGCGGCAGTCGCTTCCGGCCCGTTGGGGACATGCCACACCTCGACTCCGGTCAGCCGGTCGAGACGATAATCGGTCGGGCCGTTGACCTCGACCACCAGCATGCGGCGCTCGATTAGCTCGATGAAGGGGACGAACAGCTCGCGGTTCAGACCACCTTTGTAGAGGTCGCTCGGGCGTCGGTTCGAGGTTGTGACAACCTTCACGCCCTGTTCGATCAACTTGCCGAACAGGCGCGACAAGATCATCGCGTCGGCCGGGTTGGTCACCTGCATCTCGTCGAAGCAGAGCAGCTTGGCTTCGGCGGCGATCTCCTCAGCCACCGGCTCGATCGGGTCCCCTTCCTCCCTCTCGCGCGCCTTGCGCAAGCGGCCATGTGTCTCGAGCATGAACTCATGGAAGTGGACGCGCCGCTTGGGCTGGATGTCGATATGCGCGAACGCGAGATCCATCAGCATGGACTTGCCGCGCCCCACGCCGCCCCAGAGGTAAACGCCGGCGGGGCCATCCTCTCGCGGCTTGATCCAGCGCCACCAGGAAGCGCTCTCGTTGGCTTCGGCGAGTCGGTCGAGCGCCTCGACGGCGCGCTCCTGGGCCGCGTCCGGCTTCAACTCGTTGGCGGCGATCAACTCGTCGTAGGCGACCCGTACGGGTCCGCTCATCGCGCGTGCGGTCCGTTCGCGCGGTTCACTTTCTTCAGCGTTCCGCTGAAGCTGTAGCAGGGCTCGTCGTTCTGCTTCACGACGCCCTGGAGGAAGGCATGCCCGCGCGTCTGCTTCACCAGCTCGACATGCGCATCGAGCGGCGAGCCGGCTTGTCCGCGCGCGAGAAAGTGCGTCGTCAGGTCGAGCGTCACATAATGGGCTTTCTCCATCCCCGCGCACAAGCCGCCGGCGAACAGGGACATGTCGATGAAGCTCATCACCGAGCCGCCGTGGAGCGAGCCGCCCATGTTCATGTGCGCCTCGGTCGGGAACATGCGGCAGATCCCGCGGCCGGGCCCATCCGGCTTGAACAGCAGCCGGCCGGTCGCCGCGGCGAACGAGCTCCGCGGAAAATCGCCCCAGCTATACCAGCCGGGATTATCGGGATCGGGTGTCGCTCCTCTTGGGAGGCCCACGTCCTCCAGGAGCTCGTTGGGATCGTCGCTCACGCTGCTCGTTCGGCGATCAGCTTCTTGGTCTCGGCGATCGCCTTCGCCGGGTTAAGGCCTTTCGGGCAGACGTTCGCGCAGTTCATGATCGTGTGGCAGCGATAGAGCCGGTACGGGTCTTCGAGCTGATTCAATCGCTCGCCCGTCGCTTCGTCGCGGCTGTCCACGATCCAGCGATAGGCTTGGAGCAGGATCGCCGGGCCAAGGAATTTGTCCGCGTTCCACCAATAGCTCGGGCAGCTCGTCGAGCAGCAGAAGCAGAGGATGCACTCGTAAAGTCCGTCGAGCTTCGCGCGGTCCTCCGGCGACTGGAGCCGCTCGCGCGACGGCGGCGGGCTCGCCGTCTTCAGCCAGGGCTGGATTAACGCATATTGCGCATAGACGTGCGTAAGGTCCGGGACGAGATCCTTGACGACGTCCATGTGGGGCAGCGGCGTGATTTGCACCTCGCCTTTCAGATCCGCGATCGCGGTGGTGCAGGCGAGGCCGTTACGGCCTTCCATGTTCATTGCGCAGGACCCGCAAATCCCCTCCCGGCAGGAGCGGCGGAAGGTGAGCGTCGGATCGATCTCATTCTTGATCTTGATGAGCGCGTCGAGGACCATGGGCCCGCACTTGTCGAGATCGATCGTGTAGCGATCGAAGCGCGGATTGGCGGCGCTGTCCGGGTCGTAGCGGTAGATCTTGAACGTCTTTAGGCGCTTACCCTCTTCGGGCTTCCACTCGCGCCCGCGCTTGTTGATCTTGCTGTTCTTGGGAAGCGTGAATTCGGCCAAGCGGAAACTCCTTGCTCGGACGGGGCCGCTAGCACGCGCAGAGGGCGAAAGAAAAGGCCGCCGGAGCTGCCGGCGGCCCCTTCGGTGCGGTTCTACCGCAGCAGCGCGCTGATCACCTGCTGAACCAGCATCGTGCGCGGGTCGACCGCGTACAGGTAGCCGTCGTTGTAATAATAGCGGTAGCGCGAGCTCAGACGGTAGCGCCGCCGCACCTCATATGGGATTCTTCCATAGGTGTAATAATTCCCGTAGCCATTCCGCCAGCGTTCGCCGCGATAGAGCTTCTTCGCCTGGCCTGGAGGGATGCAGCCGTTGTGCTTCTTGGCGAGGCCCGGCGGGCAGCCGCCGCCGTAACCGATGCCGCGATCATTGTCGTAGCCATGACCATGACCGTGCCCATGGCCGTTGCCATGTCCGTTGCCGGGCTTGGCAGAGGCGGGCCCCGCCAACGCCAGCGCGGCCGCGCCCGCGAGCATTATGATTATCTTCATCGTCTCTCATTCCCCTGTTTTGAGGTGGTTCGACGCAAACGAAAGGGCCGCCGTTTGGATGCGGCGGCCCTTGGCTCAACCTAGGGTCGGTGAGGTTACGAACCCGGAACTGTAATGACCTTGGTCACCGCGTAGGAGTTCGGGTCCACGACGTAGATGTAACCATCCGTCGAGACGTAACGCGCATCGGGACTCAACGAATATTGCGTCACGACGGTCTGGGGAATCGTGTTGAACTGGGTGTAGGTATAATCCTTCGGGAACACGAAGCCGACGCCGATGTCGCGCGCCTGTTCCTTCGTCAGCCGGTTCCACGCGACGCACTGGCCGTTGCGATAGCCACTGCATTTGATCACAGTGGAATATTGGCGTGCGCCGGCAGGAACCGCAGTCAGCGCCACAGCGGCCGCGCCGAGTGCAAGAAGTGTCCTGGTCATCTTGTCATCCTCCGATTTGGGAACGGTAAGAAAACGGTCGCGCGCTGACCCAAGTTGCGCAGATTACAGGGATTTAATGTCGGCCCGACGACCTTCCGCGACCGGGCGTTTGACCTGCGCGGTTGCGGCGTTGGGACCACCTCGCTAATCGGGCGCCGCGCTCCTCAAAGCGGCGACTCCCTTCGATCCGCCGCCGGAACAAATAGACGGAAAGGCAAGGAAAGCGGCCTCATGGCTCGAAAGAAGATCGCGCTCATCGGCGCCGGAATGATCGGCGGAACCCTGGCCCACCTCGCCGCGATGCGGGAGCTCGGCGACATCGTGCTTTTCGACATCGTCGAAGGCGTGCCCGAGGGCAAGGCACTCGACATTGCGGAGGCCGGTCCGATCGACGATTTCGATGCGAAGCTGAAGGGCTCGTCCGACTACGCCGACATCGAAGGCGCCGACGTGTGCATCGTCACCGCCGGCATCGCCCGCAAGCCTGGCATGAGCCGCGACGATCTCCTCGGCATCAACTTGAAGGTGATGAAGGCCGTCGGCGAGGGCATTCGCAAGCATGCGCCGAACGCGTTCGTCATCTGCATCACCAACCCGCTCGATGCCATGGTCTGGGCGCTGCGCGAATTCTCGGGCCTCCCGCCGCACATGGTCGTCGGCATGGCGGGCGTGCTCGACAGCGCCCGCTTCCGCCACTTCCTCGCCGACGAATTCGATGTCAGCGTCGAGGATATCACCGCCTTCGTGCTCGGCGGCCATGGCGACACAATGGTGCCGGTGGTCGAATATTCGACCGTGGCCGGAATCCCGATCCCCGACCTCATCAAGATGGGCTGGTCGACGCAGGACAAGATCGACGCGATCGTCAAGCGTACCCGCGGCGGCGGCGGCGAGATCGTCGCGTTACTGAAGACGGGCTCGGCTTATTACGCGCCCGCCACGAGTGCGATCGCCATGGCCGAGAGCTTCCTCAAGGACAAAAGACGCGTGCTTCCCTGCGCGGCGCACCTGACCGGCCAGTACGGGGTCAACGATCTCTATGTCGGAGTGCCATGCATCATCGGCGCCGGCGGCGTGGAGCGGATCATCGAGATCGAGCTCGACAGCAAGGCGCGCGAGAACTTCAAGGTCAGCGTCGATGCGGTGAAGGAGCTGCTCGAAGCCTGCAAGCAAATCGACAACAGCCTCGCCGAAGAGGCGGTCGCATGATCTCCTGTTCCCCGGAGAAGGCCGGGGCCCAGGCGGCGCTTCCGCGCCGTTCTTTGTTTTAGGACTGGACCCCGGCCTTCGCCGGGGAGCTAGAAGGGAAACGATGAGCATCCTCGTCGACAGAAACACCAAGGTCATCACGCATGGCATGACCGGCGAGACAGGCACGTTCCACACGCGCCAGGCGCTCGATTACGGCACGCAGATGGTCGGTGGCGTGACGCCGGGTAAGGGCGGGACTACGCACCTCGGTCTGCCGGTATTCGACACGGTCCACGAGGCGGTCGCGAAGACCGGCGCGACGGCGAGCGTGATCTATGTCCCGCCACCCTTCGCGGCGGACTCGATCCTGGAAGCGATCGACGCCGAGGTGCCTCTGATCGTCGCCATCACCGAGGGCATTCCGGTGCTCGACATGGTGCGGGTGAAGCGTGCGCTCTCGGGATCGAAGTCGCGGCTGATCGGGCCGAACTGCCCCGGCGTCCTCACTCCGAACGAGTGCAAGATCGGCATCATGCCCGGGAACATCTTCAAGAAGGGCAGCGTCGGCGTCGTCAGCCGCTCCGGTACGCTCACCTACGAGGCGGTGTTCCAGACGACCAATGAGGGCCTCGGCCAGTCGACAGCCGTCGGCATCGGCGGCGACCCGGTGAAAGGCACCGAGTTCATCGACATCCTCGAGATGTTCCTCGCCGACGACGAAACCAAGTCGATCGTCATGATCGGGGAGATCGGGGGCAGCGCCGAAGAGGACGCCGCCCAGTTCCTCGCCGACGAAGCGAAGCGCGGGCGCCGCAAGCCGGTCGTGGGCTTCATTGCCGGCCGCACCGCGCCTCCCGGACGGCGCATGGGCCATGCGGGTGCGATCATCTCGGGCGGCAAGGGCGATGCGGAGAGCAAGATCGCGGCGATGGAGGTGGCTGGAATTACCGTCAGCCCAAGCCCATCTGAGCTCGGCAAGACACTGAGAGAGTTGCTGGTTTCAGCCTAGCCGTTCCCCGGCGAAGGCCGGGGCCCAGGAGCCCGATAGGGCTTCGAGTGAGTGGAGGATGAGTGAAGGCCGGCTACGTTTACATCATGGCCAGCGGAAAGAATGGAACCATCTACATCGGTGTGACTAGTGATCTGGTGAAACGCGTCTGGGAGCATCGCGAAGGACTGATCGACGGGTTCACGAAGAAATATGGCTGCAAGTCGCTGGTGTGGTTCGAATCCCATGAGGATTTGCAGGAAGCGCGCCGCCGTGAGCTGCAGATCAAGGAATGGAAGCGAGCGTGGAAGATTCGACTGATCGAGGGACAGAATCTTGATTGGAATGATCTCTATTCGACTTTGTTTGAACCCGGCGGTGCCGGGCCTGGACCCCGGCCTTCGCCGGGGAGCGAAGTAGCATGAACGACGCCGTCGGACTGATCGAACGCGAGCCGGGCCCCAGCTGGGAACGGCCGAACTGGCCCGTCGAGGAGCTCGATGAGCTTAACCTCGGCCTTGATCCGACCCAGGCGACCATCGAGAAGGTGAAGAAGGCGGTCAGCGAGAAGGCCGCGGCCGCGGGCGCTTCACCGGACGAGATTCGCCGCGCCGCAGAG
>Ga0070739_10005406_pt1 | contig 14591 bp, 11 predicted proteins | sample Coa_R1_7_FD_66445 | JGI IMG/M metagenome (GOLD analysis project Ga0070739, IMG submission 66445) | Surface soil microbial communities from Centralia Pennsylvania, which are recovering from an underground coalmine fire - Coalmine... | ecosystem: Environmental > Terrestrial > Soil > Unclassified ... | reverse complement strand
CCGAGGCGGCGCCTCCGGCTATCGACGTGGATGATCTTGGCTTCGACCTGCTGGCCCTCACTGACCACGGCTGACGCGTCTTGAACTTGGAGGTTTGTGAGCTCGCTCAGGTGGATCAGGCCCTCGAGACCCTCCTCGATCTTTGCGAAAGCCCCGAATTTAGCGAGCTTGGTGATCGTGGCTGGGACGACTTGCCCGACGTGATAGCGTTCTTCGACGGTTGACCACGGATCGGGCAGAGCACGCTTCAGGCTCAGCGCTATCTTCTTGGTGTCGCGATCGACACTGAGCACGTAGACATCCGTTTCCTGCCCGACCTGCAGAACTTCGCTCGGGTGGTTCACGCGATTGTAGGAAAGCTCGGATACGTGAATCAGGCCGTCAGCGCCGCCGAGGTCGACGAACGCGCCGAAGTTGGTGAGATTGCTGACGACGCCATGCCGAATCTGGCCCGCCTCGAGCTGGTCGAGCAACTCGTCCTTGCGTTGCGTCCGCCGCTCCTGGGCAGCAGCTCGCTCCGAGAGGATGAGCCGGTTCCGATTGCGGTTGATCTCAATGATCTTGAGATGAAGGCGACGACCCTTCATCGCGCCCAGCGCCCGGCCCATCTCCTCGCCTTCGCCTTCCTGGCGTGTGACGTTGCGGAGATCGAGAATTTGGGAAACTGGCACAAAGCCACGAATTCCTTTGAAATCGACGATGAGGCCGCCCTTGTTAAAGTCCACGACCGGGGCTTCGATGATCGCCCCTTCGTGATAGAGCTCCTCAACTTCGCGCCACGATCGCTCCATGCGGGCGCGGCGCAGCGACAGGACGGCGTGGCCCTCCTGGTCTTCCGGTTGCATGACATATACCAGTGCGCGATCACCAATGTGCAGCGGCTGAACTTCGCCGTTCTCGGAGTAAAACTCGCGTGCCGGGATAATCCCTTCCGACTTTGAGCCGATATCGACTAGAACCTCGTCTTCGTCAACCCGGACGACGGTGCCTTCGATCGTCTCCCCTCGCCTTAGTCGGTGAAAGGCGTAATCTGCCTCACGCAGCAGCGCTTCCATTCCCGATTCGGCCTCCGTGGGACCCTCCCCCGTGTCTCCGAACGAGTGGGCCTCTGCTGGCTGGGTCGGCACTTCATCCTCCATGTCTGAAGCGCCCTGACCCTGGTGGTCGTCCAATTTGTCTCCTTGGCCTCCCCCTTTCGGGTGAGCCTAAATGTGCCACTGGCCCAGGAGATTGGCGAAATCCCTGGGCTGTCAGGTACTCAAAGTATAGCAGAGCACTTTTGGGCAGTAAAGGCGTCGGGACAACGATTTTACATAAGGTTTAACGTCTCGGAATGTCCTCAAAGGCGGTCTGGGACCGGTCATTTCTTGCCCGTCGACACCCCTCGGGATATGATCGAGGCAGCGCGGGGAGGTCAACATGCAGGAAGCTGAAACACCGGATCTGGTGACGACGGCACTCTTGTTGATCCTCTTGCTGGTCGCCGTCGTGCTGCTTGCCAACCTCATCGGTGCGATCAATGTCATCGGCTGAGACTGCTACCAGACCGCACGAGCAGGCGGGCCTCAACGACAACGACCTGCGCGCTCTTTACTACTTTCTGCTGCTGACACGACTCACGGAAGAGCGTGTCCGCGCGCTCTACCTCCAGGGGCGCTTGCAGGGCGCCGTCTACTCGAGCCGCGGGCAGGAAGGGACGGCAGTTGCCAGCGCGTACGCGCTGGAACCGCAGGACGTCGTCGCACCGCTGATCCGGGATCTCGGAGCCTCGTTCGTTCGCGGGATCGATCCGGGCCGTGTCTTTGCGCAATGGCTGGGCCGCGAGGGAGGGCCGACGCGCGGTCGCGACGGTAATCTGCACTTCGGCGATCTAGCTCACGGTGTCCTGCCGCCAATCAGCATGCTGGGGGCGACAATCCCGCTTTGTGCCGGCATCGCATTGTCGAGCGTGCAGAAGGCGGAGAACCGGGTAGCCCTGGCGTATATCGGCGACGGTGGGACGAATACCGGCGAGTTCCACGAAGGACTCAACTTTGCGGCCAGCCTGCATCTCCCGTTGATCGTGATCGTTGAGGACAACGGCTATGCCTACTCGACTCCGGTTCGCCGTCACGTCGCTATTGAGACGTTTGCCGAGCGCGCTCGCGCCTATGGAATCCCGGCTGTAACGGTCGACGGCAACGATGTGATCGACGTCTACGCGGCGACACGGCACGCTGTCGACCGGGCGAGGAGGGGCGAAGGGCCGGCCCTGATCGAGGCCAAGACCTTCCGGATGCGCGGTCATGCCGAGCACGACAATGCGTCGTACGTGCCGAAAGAGTTGTTTGCGCAGTGGGAGGCGAGGGATCCCATCGCGAAACTGGTTGCCTACGCTGCCGACAACGGCATAAATCTGACCGCCGAGCAGACGGAGGCGAAGGTCAAGCAGGAGATCGAGGCGGGGCTGGCCTGGGCCGAAGCATCAAACATGCCTGGCGGCGGTAGCCAGCGTGAAGGCGTATACGCGCCATAGTCTTCCCGCAGACTTTATCCATCCCGCCGGACAATTTGCGTAGAGGCGTATTGCGTACGCCCGAGTTTCTTGACGACATTGCGCGCCAATGTCAGAATGTCTATCCCAGTTGGGCCCGATTGTCGACATAGGGAGCATATTGTTTGGGCCTGGCGGACCTACGCAATACCCCCCTACGGTTGAATCGTCAATGAGAATGAGGTGGCGGGGTAGCACCGACGGGACCCACGTGCTGAAGCGGATCGGGCGTTCCGCTCATTGGCCAAAACGGATCGCCGTTGGCGAAGAGCGGCGGAAGGACGGTCTGGCCGCAGGTCGTCGAGAAATGGAAACATGTCACGGCCAGGTCTGGGTTGAGGTCGGCCGCCCGCGCGAGAGCTTTGACCTTGTGACGCTGGTCCTTGAAATGGCGAAGGTCGTCGAGGCTGCGTCGGTATTGAAGCTGGTGCTTGTGTGAGAGCGGGTGATTGCTGTAGAGCGCGTAGAGATACATGACGATGATCACGTAGTCGCGAGTCTCTCTATAGGGAGGTACCCCGTCGTAGGCACGAACGGCTGCGGGGCCGGCATTATAGGCAGCAAGCGCGAGTTTGACGCTCTGAAATTCCGACAAATAGCTCGCCAGCATCCGAACACCGGTAAACACGTTGGTCCTCGGATCCCATGGACCGTGCAAGACCTGGAGCAGGCCACGGGCGTCAGCCGAGCTCCAGGCGGTCGGATCGCCGTTTGATTCCATGGTCATGACGGCGGCGACCAGGTTTGGATCGACATGGTATTTACGCGCGGCCGGCACAATGAGAAACGCCCAGCGGCGCACGCTTTCGGGAACGCGTTTCCCCCAGCGTAGTCGGGCATCCTGTTGGAGTTCGGCCGCGGATGGTGTCGGCACATCGATGGTCACCGGAGTTGGCGTATCGACGGTCCCGGGTAACGGAGTCGATCGAGTAGTGTGTGTGACATGCGGTTGCGGTGTCGGCGTGGGGCGCCGGTACTGGGGGGTGGGACCGGGATCGGCCTCGATGACTGTCGGAAGAACCGTAAGCACGATTGGAGTGCTTGCCTCAGCAGCGGGGGTCGGAGTCGGCTCGGGCGTTGTCGAAGGTTCTGGAGCAACCGTATCAACGGCCGTGGCCGTATTCGTCGGCACGGGTGTCGGCGTCGAGGTTCCTAGCGCGTATGTGGCGGGGCTGGGAACCATCGCTGCCAAGCAGAGCAAGAGGAGGCACGCAACTCTGGTCGGCATGGTGACTGCAGGCCAGCGTATCAATCTCTTCAAGCGCGGTCAAATCATCCATGCAGGAGGGTGCTCAGTGCCAAAAAGTTCACGATTCCGTGAACAATGGCCGATGCAAAGAGAGTCCGGCCGTACTGGAACGTGTACGCCAGGACAATGCCGAGAAAGATGAGCACCGGCAGCGTGTGAGGCTCAAAATGTGCGAGGCCGAAAACCGCCCCGCTGCCAATTGCCCCGAGGAACACCGCCCACTGATAGGGGAGCCAGCGATGAAAGAAGTGCCTCAGTCCCTGGTAGAGGATGCCGCGGAACAGAAGCTCTTCGGTGAGGGGCGCCTCGACGGCGATCCAGAGCCCAAGGCCAATCACCGCCAGGATGGGCAGATTGTGTGGCGTGTGGGGAAAGACGTTCTGGGTGTTGCCGTGTAGATGGTAGGAGGGGAAAAACGTATCGAACAATCCCGAGACGAGCGCGATACCGCCGAACGTCGCGACGACGCCTCCGAGTACAGCGCCCCCGACGCGATCCCGGCCTGGAAGGTGAAACCCTAGGGCTGTGACTCTGTCTTGCGGATTCCAGACAAGAACGATAACGACAGCGGCGATACCTACTCCGAGGGTCAAAAACTGGTAACTCACCGCTTCGCCGAGGAGATAGTGGTGTTTGTGCGCGAAATACGGCAGAGCTGACTCGCCCGTGGTGCCTGCGACAGCAACAGCGTATGCGACTAGGAGGCCCAGCAGTCCGGTACCGATACCCCATGGAACCCGAAGCAGAGTTTCCGCGGATTCTTTATTCACCCTCGACCCCGGCCGCCGCTCGAATACGGCCGTCGCGTACCATTCCGGAGACCTTTTCGATGTCGCGGTAAAGCGGCCGATCCTCCTCCAGGTGCGGCACTTCGGATCGAATGAGCGCATGTACCCGTTCGAGCGCCGGGCTTGTTCGGAGCGGGCGGCGGAGGTCGATCCCCTCGGCAGCGGCGAGAAGCTCGATCGCGAGGACCGTTTCGGTATTGCGGAGCGCCCTTCGTGCCTTTAACGCCGATGTGACCCCCATGCTGACGATATCTTCCTGGTTTGCCGACGTAGGAATCGAATCGACACTGGCGGGGTGCGAGAGGACGCGATTCTCGGCGACCAGTGATGCAGCGGTGTACTGCGAGACCATGTACCCCGAATCGACACCGCTGTTCAGGGTCAGAAACGGCGGCAACTCGCTGAATACCGGGTCCATCATGACCTCGACGCGGCGCTCCGAGATCTCGGCTAACTCGGTCAGACCGATGGCGACGAAATCGAGCGCCATCGCCAACGGCTCGCCGTGGAAATTGCCCCCTGAAATGACGTCACCACCATGCGGAAAGACCAGAGGATTGTCGGTCGCGGCATTGATTTCGATCTCGAAAACCCGCTCCGCGTGGGCGATGGTGTCGCGAGAGGCGCCATGGACCTGTGGCATGCAGCGCAGTGAGTACGGATCCTGGACTTTGTGGGTGTCGTGGCGGTGGGACACGAGAATCTCGCTGCCCTCGAGAAGGCGGCGGAGATGCGCGGCAGACGCAATCTGTCCGGGATGAGGACGGACCGCCTGGATACGGGCGTCGAACGGGCGGTCGGTACCGCGGACGGCGTCAAGCGTCATCGCGCCCGCGATGTCGGCCACCGCTGCTGCATTCCAGGCGTCGGGGATGAGGAGAACTCCCAGAGCCGACATCAACTGGGTGCCGTTGATCAGCGCCAGCCCCTCTTTCGCTGTCAAACAGACGGGCTGGAGCCCGGATCGACGCAGCGCTTCACCTCCCGGCAATCTCTCGCCCTGATACCAGGCTTCCCCCTCGCCGATAAGCACAAGTGATAGATGCGCCAGTGGCGCGAGATCGCCGCTGGCCCCGACCGAACCGCGTTCCGGAATGACCGGGATGACGCCGACGTTGAGCATACCGACCAGAGCCTGGACCGTCGAGAGGCGGATCCCTGAGTAGCCGCGTGCGAGCGCCACGACGCGCAGTGTGATCATCGCTCGGACCTCGGGCGGCGAAAGAGGTTTTCCGACGCCGACCGCATGGCTCATCACGAGGTGCCGCTGGAGCGTATCGAGATCGTCGCGCGCAATGCGGTGATCCGCCAGTTTCCCGAAACCCGTATTAATGCCGTAAACGACCTCGCCGCTTTCGACGATCGCGTCGACAATCGTCCGGGAGGACTCGATTGCTGTCGTGGCTTTCGAGCCGAGCGCGAGTGGCCGGCCGCCGCGCGCTACCTCGACCACGTCGGCAATGCTCACTGGAGCGCAGTCGATCGTGAGGGGATTCATTGTTGATTTCGCGGCGGGGCGGGGAAAGCGAACCATGTTAGCATACGCTTGGAACAGCCAAGGATTTCACAACCGTCGGAGTGAGCGTGAAGCCGGTCATCGGCATTACCTCCCATGCCATCGAGGGACCCGCGTTGCCGGGTGCGATGGGCGGGATCGGGCGTTCGAGTGTGAGCCAGCAGTGTGTGGATGCGCTTGTCGCCGCCGGCGCGGCAGTCGTCGCGATCCCAATCGGTCTCGATTCGGCCTCTCTGCTCAGTATCTTCAACGTGCTGGACGGCCTCTTGCTCCCGGGCGGGGATGATATTGCGCCTGAGCGCTACGGCCAGGAGCCGCATCCGCTGCTTCGGTCGGTGGACCCCCGACGGGACGAGATGGAGCTATTTCTGGCTCGGCAAGCGCTCGAAGCCGATTTGCCGGTGCTGGGCATCTGTCGCGGCCACCAGGTTCTCGGGGTGGCGGGCGGAGGAACGCTCGATCAGCATCTGGAGCCGGCTCCAGGGGAGGTCGAACACGACATGCGCCGTCTGCAACGCGACTTCCTGGCGCACTCGCTTGAGCTTGCCTCCGATTCTCGCCTTTCGAACATCATCGGCAGCAGGTCGACTATGGTGAACAGCCTGCATCACCAGGCCGTTCGTGATATCGGAGCGAGCTTCCGCGTAACCGGTCGTGCCCCCGATGGAGTCATCGAAGCGATCGAGGTTCCGGCGCACCGTTTTGCCGTCGGGATCCAGTCCCACCCCGAGTGCACCTGGAACTCGACTGCGCCGCAATTCGCTCTGCTGTTCCAGGCGTTCGTCGAAGCGGCGGTTGGGCGCCGGGCCTTGCGCCCCAGCGCCTGAGACTGGTACTCGGACCGCGTGCACTTGTGGGATTCGTTCCCCCGAGTGGAGTGAGGGCCGGCGATTCTAAATCGCCCCTGCAACATGGAAACGCGTAGTGGCGATCTGGGATCGCCAGCCCCCGTCATTGGGACGAACGTCCCCTACTAGGACTAGCGCTGGATCGTGATCCAGGTCAGCGGACTGACGGCCGTGTGACCGAGCTTGTCGGTCACCATGACGCGAACGTGGTAGCGGCCGGCGGTGCCGAACTGGTGGATCGTGGGCATTCGTGATCCTGCCAATGTCTGGCCGTTGACTTGCCAAGTGTATTGGATTGGTTTGGCGCCTGAGTAGCGGACGCGCAGGCGATCGCGCAGACCGCCGACGCTCTGCGGACTGTTGACAGACACCGTCGGTCGGTCTGAGAACCAATCCAGAATGCGCCGCATCACCTGCGTGCGAGTCGCGTATCCGGTGTTGTTGTTGATACCTTCAAACCCGAACGAGAACACGAGTGTCCGCGAGCGGTGGGTGATCGCCGGGTGCTTGAAGGACGGTTCCTGACTATTGGTCACCGCGACATCGGTCCCCACTTTCTTGGCGCCCTTAATACCCGTGGCACGTAAGACGCCCTCGCCATAGGCAGTGCCGAGCGGCTTCAACGTACCATCCGCCGGCTCCATGCCGACGACGCCGATCAGCAGTCCGATCGCCGGGTTATTGACGGCGAGGTTGTCCTTCGCGCCGTCTCCGCCGAACTTGGTACTGATGTCAATCGCTTTGAGGCCGCCGAACATGTGCGGGTTGGATGTCTGGTTTTTGCGTCCGTCGGGCACCATGCTCGGCTTCGGTGGCGAAACTCCGCCCTTGGACTTCTTGTCGTTTGTCGTTGTGTCGTACAGGCTCGGATAGTCTCCGATCGTCCCCGCTGGAAGCTCGAGAAACAGCGACGGATCGACCGCCGCGCCAAAGACCGCCCCGGTACCAGAAATGAAGACGTTACCACCGGCCTTCGTGTAGTCATTCAGAGCCGCGATGTCGGTTGGACCGAGGGGGCCGCCGGTTGCTTCGTAGTTGGAGTTAGAGCCCGAGAAGTCGTTCAGGTTGTTTCCAGTGAAGTAGATCACCAGCGAGGCGCGCTTCATATCGGAGACCGGTGGCGTTCCGAGCTTCGAAACGTCCCAGTACGTGAATGACTGGTGCAGCCCGCGCAGCGCGTTCTCGTAGTACTTTGCCACCGCCAGGTGCTTCAGCGGTGGCTGGCCCAAGGGTGGGGTGAAGCGGCTGGCCGTCTCGTCGACCAGCAGAACGCTCTTGGGCGCGACCTTGTGCGACATCACGTGGATGAAAAACGGCACGTGGAGCGAAACCGTGCCCTTCGTCAATAGGACGTAACCGTCCACATCGGCGGGCGCTATACCCGGTTGTACGCGCGCCTGGAGTGCGAACGTTGCACTCGAGCCTGAGAGGGCAACGGATGACGGCGCCGCAATCGAAACCCCGGATTCCGAGTGCAGCATTTTGACGCTTGCCTGCCACGTGCCCGTCCCGTTTGAGATGTTGGAGAGGGTTAAGGTCGTTCGCTTGGTGACGGCGCCGTACGCGGAGTTCACCTCGTCGAAGCTGACCGACGCAGGCATAATCATGGCCGGCGCGGCGACAGCAGCCCCGACGTTGAGTAGCCCCGCGCCCATCTGCATGACGCTCGGTACCGTCCCTGAACTCGTTGGCTGGAAAACGGACAGCGACGCGTTATTCATCAGGTTCGCCTGTACCTGGGCCGTGGTCCACTTAGGGTGAGCCTGCAAGACCAGGGCAGCGGCGCCCGCAACGTGCGGTGATGAGAAGCTCGTCCCGCCGTTATAGGCCCACCCAGTCGGGTTGTATTCCTCGCCGCTCTTGTACTTCGACTGGGTCGGCGCGAAGATATCGCCGGGAGCCACCAGATCGGGCTTGATCGCGTAGTGGGCGGCTGGACCGACGGAGGTGTAGTCGCTCAGGAGCCCGGGGGTCTGGGGCTCGCCCTGGTACTTCCCGTTCATCGTGACCGTCGCCGTCGGATTCTGTTGGACGTACTGGAGAAGCTCTTGCCCCTGAGTCTGGCTGATGAACGAAGTCGGTAGGGTCGCAGTGCCGATGGTCACACCGGTTAGCGCGGTTGCTCCGCCGAGGTTGTTGTAAATGATCGCGCCGATAGCGCCGGCTTTGGCCGCGTTATCGACTTTTGTCTGGAATGTCAGGATTCCGCGCTGGATAAGAGCAATTTTGCCGGTCAGATCTTTGCCTGCGTAGTCGTCCGCACTCTTGTCCGACGGGTCGTCTCCGGGCTTTCGCCCCAGGCCGACCGGCACAACTTCGGCCGGTCCAACGGTCTGGGACCAGGGATGGCTTCCCTGATCTCCCGCGAAGGTTTGCAAGTCGGCCGGCACATTCGGGCCGGTGACGGTGAGATGCGCGTCGAGGACCGCCTGCGAGTTCGTCACGGCGCCAACTCCCATGGCGGTCGGAGAGTCAGCAGGTTCGCCCACGCTTTGTGCTTCCTGGTCCGAGTTACCGGCAGACACCGACACGACGTACCCCGCCCTGGTCAGCTGCTGAACGATGAGATCGAGCGGGTCGAGCCGCCAATCGGTGCTCGATTGCCCAAGACTCATGTTGATAACGTCGGCCCCGTCCAGCGTGGCGGCGTTCAACGCCGCGGCCAGAGCGGAGTCACTCGCGCCACTCGTCTTACCCGGGAAAACGTTGTAATTCATCAGGTACGCGTCCGGCGCCACGCCGCTCGCCTTGGTCCCCAAGGGCGTCGGCGTGTTGTAGTCGCAAGCCTCGATGCCGGCGGTTGACGTTCCGTGTCCCACCTGGTCGGCGGCGCTGTATTTTTTCTTCGAGTTCGGTCCAAAAGCGCGGGCGACGACAACCTTGTTATTAGTGTACTTGCGATTGGCGGCGGTGTCGGACCGAAGACCGAACTTTGGAGCCGGCATGTTCGCCCCGCTGAAGCAGGGGTCCGAGATCTGAATACCGGTGTCGACGTCGGCAATATAGAGGTTTTTGCCGGCGGATGGGCCGCCGCCGAGCATCGCCCAGGCCGCCGGAGCGTTGATCAGCGGAATGCTGTGGTCAAGCATTGGCCGCGCGTACTCGCGATCCGGGAAGACCGCGACGACGTTCGGGGCGGACGAAAGCTTCGAAAGCTGGGAAACGGGAACCGTCGCGCTGAAACCGTTCAGCACCGCACCGTACTGGTAACCAACGGTCAGGTCGAGACCGGTGCCACGTAGAAACGCAATCTCCTGTGATCTGTAAGCGCCGAGGGCATGCAGATACGTTTGCGCCGCAGGGAGCCGGGCATCAACTTCAGCGTGGAAGCCGGGAGCGCGCTGACGCTTGAAGGTGAGGTTCGCTACCAGCGGCTGGCCCTTGAGCTGGACGATGACCTTGGCGGTCCGGCCGAAGGGCAGCGTGGTCGCGGCCGCATTGGTGTGGGCGGGCTGGAGTACAAAGGTGAAGAGAGTCAGGAGAGCGATCGGAGCGAGTGCGAGTCTGAACACGAGCAACCTCGGTGGGATTCGGATACGCCTACCGGCAGAAAGAATCCGGCCGGCTGGGCCGGCCGGAAACTATGCGAAGTATACACCGAGGTTGACGAAAAAAGGGAGATGTTAGCGGGTCGCGCCGCGATCGTTAAACCATTCCCACCAGCGCCTGAAACCTTGCCACTGTCGTTCCTGAATGATGTCCTGGGCGGTCTTGCGGTTCCAGGGATCGTAGTAGGAGCAGGTGTGCGCCGTCGAGCTGCGGTACTCGGCGTATACCTGGCAGATACTGTTGGACCAGAACGGACAGTCGCGGCAGCTCTTGTTCTGCCATGGAAAGGCCGATTGCTTCTCGACTGCCGGCTCGGTCTTGTAGTAGCCCGCGTCGTACGCGTCCTTTAACTTGTAAACCCACTGTTCCATCATTCGTCTCCGTCGATACCCTTCCGCCACTCGAACTCTTTGCGGCGAAAAGTGCACAATGCATGCCACCGGCATGCGGGAGACGTCGGATGAAATAGATCAGCCGGCTGCTGCCGAGGGGCTCCGTCCGGCTCGTCCGGCCTCCTCGTCAATCGCGCGGACGAAGCGGGTGACGGCTTCCATGGCCTCCTCTTCGGTCGTGTTCAATGATGGGAGAAGGCGAATCGCGCTCTGGCCGGCGCCGAGAATCCAGAGGTGCTGCTTGCTGACGGCGTTCTGAATAATTCGGTCGCGCAATGCGGGATCGGGCGTCTTGCTTGCGCGATCTTCGACGAACTCGATGCCCATCATGAAGCCGAGTCCGCGAATGTCTCCGACGTGGGGATTGTCGGTCAGCCGATCCCGGAGAGCCTCCAGCATCCTTCCTCCGACGATGCGCGCGTTGTCCATGAGACCCTGTTCCTCGATTGACTTGAGGACGAAGAGCGAGAGAAGCGCGAGCCGCGGTTCGGCGGAGAAGGTTTCGGAGTGGCGGCTTGCCTCCCGGAACATAGGAGAGCGACCGATCGTCGCGCCAAGCGGGTAGCCCCCGCCTAGCGCTTTGGCAGATGTAACCATATCGGGCACAACCCCCGCGTGCTCGATCGCCCACCAGGTGCCGGTGCGGCCGAGCCCGGATTGGACTTCATCGGCGACCAGAAGCGCGCCGTGTTCGTCGGCAATCGCACGTAGACCTTGCAGGAATTCAGGCGGCGGAACGATCATGCCTCCCTCGCCCGCGACTGATTCGACGACGATCGCGGCGATGTCGCCGCCTTCGTTCTCGATCGCATCGCGCAACGTCAAAAGCGCGTATGCGGCCGCGTCCTCCGGAGTCGATCCGCCCGGCGTGCGATACGGGTTGGCGTACGGCGTTCGGATGACATCCAACGCCTGGGGATAGCCCTCGCGGTGAATTGCCTTGCTGGCGGTCAGCGCCAGAGCGTATCCGGTGCGGCCGTGAAACGCGGGCCGAAAGGCGACAAAACGCCGCCGGCCGGTCTGGTCCATAGCGGCCTTAATTGCCGTCTCGATCGCTCGCGCGCCACTGGTCGTGAAGAACGTTTGCTTCGGGAAGTCGCCCGGGGTGATGCCGTTCAGGCGCTCGGCGAGCAGAGTTTGCGGGATGTTATCGAAATCCTGGCCGGGTAGCTCTTCGACGACGTCGACGATCTTCTCCTCGAAATCGCGCATGCCCTTGGGGCGCAGGCCAAGCGCGCGCACCGCGACGCCCGACGTGACATCCAGATACTCGTTGCCTTCAATGTCGTAGAGCCAGACCCCGTGCCCGCGAGTGTGGTCGACGACCGGGTAAACGTCGCCGCCGCGAGTAGATACCGCCATTGACTTCTCTGCACGCTGGATCCAATAAGCGCTCGACATGGGTACCTCGCCGAGACCCGGCACGAGCGATTGCAGAAGCTGGATGTCACTGTCCTTCACGGAAACCTCCAAATCGTGCGCGACGACATCGTTTATCGCGAACCAAACTGTGAAAGAACGTCAATCGTGGAGGCGTGCGCAGTACGCCCGCCGTTTGGACGACCATATATCGCGGAGCAAAGGTCAGGCCACGATGAGTATAGAATGTGGCCTGTTGGAGAGGAGATGGCGGATTTCCTGGTTGTCGCCTTTGGCGGCAACGCAATAGCGAGCGGCGGAGCGCACGACACGATCGAGGCGCAACGCGAACGAGTGCGCGCAATGAGTCGCGAGCTCGGGCGCCTCGTTCTGGCCGGCCACCGGGTTGTGGTGACACACGGCAATGGTCCGCAGGTGGGAGAAATCCTGCTCTGGGCCAATGCGTCTGCCGCCGAGCGCCCAGCTCTCCCGCTCGACGTGGCCGGCGCGATGTCGCAGGGCCAGATCGGGTACCTCTTGCAACAGGAAATCGGCAACTACCTGACTCAGAACGGCCGGCCGCAGATGGTCTGCTCGCTTGTCACCCAGGTGATCGTCGATCCGGCGGACCCAGCGTTCGAGCATCCAACCAAGCCGATCGGGCGGTTCTATGCCCCGGATGAGGCGGCTCAACTACAGAAGGCGAACGGCTGGGTCATGGTCGAAGATGCCGGCCGGGGGTACCGGCGGGTGGTTCCGTCGCCGTATCCGCGCGAGATCGTCGAGTGGCCGGCGGTAAGATCGCTTGCCGATCAAGGGTCGCTGGTTATCGCGGCCGGTGGCGGTGGCGTCCCGGTGGTCGTAAAAGAGGGCCGTCTCGTCGGCGTGGAGGCGGTTATCGACAAGGACTTCGCGTCGCGCCTCCTGGCCAATCTGATTGGCGCCCGTACGCTCGTATTGCTGACCGGCGTCGACCGAGTAGCCGTTGACTTCGGTACGCCACAGCAGCGCGCGCTGGACAAGGTCGATATTGACACATTACGCCGGTACGAAGCGGAAGGGCAGTTCCCGGCGGGGAGCATGGGACCGAAAGTGCGTGCCGCGATCGAATTTGTCGAGCGCGGCGGCGAGCGGGCGCTCATCACCTCGCCCGAGCGGCTGGTCGACGCCGCGACCGGACAGGCGGGCACGCGGATCCTCGCTGAGCGCGAGAGCCGGCTCGCGCGCGAAGGGATCGCGTGACCGCGCTTAGCAGCGCCGAGATCCAGGCAGTCCTTCCACATCGTTACCCGTTCTTGCTCGTCGATCGGATCGTCGAGCTGGAGCTCGGAAAGCGGGCGGTGGGAATCAAGGCGGTCAGCATCGACGAGCCGTTCTTTGCCGGGCACTTCCCCGGCTACCCGGTGATGCCGGGAGTGCTGATCGCCGAAGCGCTGGCGCAAGTCGGTGGAGTCGCCGTGCTCAAGGCTCCGGATTTCGAGGGCAAGATACCGTTCCTGGCCGGGCTCGACGGCTTCCGCTTTCGGAAGCAGGTGACGCCCGGGGACATGCTGCGTCTCGAGGTAACGCTTGGTCAGCTACGCCAACGCGCCGGCCGCGGCCACGGGGTCGCGACGGTCGATGGGCAAGTTGCGGCCGAGGGCGACATCATGTTTGTACTCGGAGAGCGGGAGAGTCGGTAGCCGGTGATCAGGCGGCTCCGGAGAGTCGCGCGAACGACGATCCGCGCCTATCTCACCCTGCTTGCCGCCTCGGCGGGTCTCGCTGCCAAGGCATCGCAGTCGCATCGACGGGAGGCACCGCGACGAATCCTGGTCATTCGCCTCGATCTCCTCGGGGATGTTCTGTACTCACTCAGCACAGTTTTAGGCCTTCGCGAAGTCTATCCAGAGGCAGAAATCGACATGCTGGTCCTTCCCTATGCCGCCTCAGTCGCCCGCGCATCTAGCGCCCCGGACCGCGTGATCGAGTTCGACAGCAATCGAATTCGGTCGGTTCGCGGACTTCTTGACGCCGGAACCTGGCGAGAGTATTTCGCTGCCTGGCGCTCCGTCAGGTCGCGTCGCTATGACGTGGTGATTAGCCTGACTGGACGAACCGCCAGCCTGATTGCAGTTCTTTCCGGCGCACGGCGGCGGCTTGGCTACGCTGCCGAGGCGTATCCGTTCACGCTGACGGATGCCGTACCCGGTGGGCGATTTGTCTGGAGGATGCCGGAGGCGGAGTACGTCATGCGGCTGCTCGAGCCGCTCGGTATTCGAACGAAGCCTTCGATTTCCGCCCTCAACGTCGGAGAACCCGCTAGATCGACGGTTGCCGGTCTATTGGAACCCACGGGCATTAACCCAGACGATAGG
>Ga0070739_10005404_pt1 | contig 14599 bp, 12 predicted proteins | sample Coa_R1_7_FD_66445 | JGI IMG/M metagenome (GOLD analysis project Ga0070739, IMG submission 66445) | Surface soil microbial communities from Centralia Pennsylvania, which are recovering from an underground coalmine fire - Coalmine... | ecosystem: Environmental > Terrestrial > Soil > Unclassified ... | reverse complement strand
GAGGGCGACCCGGCGCTCGACCCGGCGCCGCTCGGCCTGACCCCGGAGCTGATGGCCAAGATCCCGGCCCGGATCCTGCGCATGTGGGTGCCGGGCGCGACGCTGGCCGACGCGCTGCCGCACCTGCGCGAGACCTACTGCGGCCCGATCGCCTACGAGATCGAGCACATCGCCTCGCACCGTCAGCGCCTGTGGCTGCGCGAGGCGATCGAGTGCGGGCGCTACCGCAAGCCGCTCACGATCGACGAGCAGAAGGCGCTCCTCAAGCGACTCACCGAGGTCGACGCGCTCGAGCGCTTCATGCACAAGGCCTATCTCGGTCAGAAGCAGTTCTCGGTCGAGGGCCTCGATATGACCGTGCCGATGATCGACGAGATCATCCAGCTGTCCGCCACGCAGGGCGCCCGCGAGGTCGTGCTCGGGATGGCCCACCGAGGGCGGCTGAACGTGCTCGCGCACAACCTCGGCCGGCCGTACGACTCGATCTTCGCCGAGTTCGAGGGCTCCTCGACGCTCGAGCCGATCACGACGATTCCCCAGGGCGGCACCGGCGACGTCAAGTACCACCACGGCGCGCAGGGGTCCTACCAGCTGGAGAGCGGCGAGTCGATCATCGTGCGGCTCGAGTCGAACCCCTCGCATCTGGAGTTCGTCGCGCCGGTCGCCTCCGGGGCCACGCGCGCCGCGCAGACGACCCGGCAGGGTCCGCACGCCCACCAGGACACCAACGCCGCGATCCCGATCATCCTGCACGGCGACGCGGCGTTTCCGGGCCAGGGAGTGGTCGCCGAGACGCTCAACCTGCAGGCGCTCGACGGCTACACGGTCGGGGGCACGATCCACCTCATCCAGAACAACCAGGTCGGCTTCACGACCGACCCCGAGGACGCCCGCTCGACGACATGGGCCTCGGACCTCGCCAAGGGTTACGACGTCCCGATCATCCACGTCAACGCCGACGACGTCGCGGCCTGCGTGTCGGCCGTGCGGCTCGCGTTCGCGTTCCGCCAGCAGTTCGGGCACGACGTGCTGATCGACCTGATCGGGTACCGGCGCTTCGGCCACAACGAGGCCGACGAGCCCGCCTACACCCAGCCCGAGATGTACCAGGTGATCAAGAAGCACTCGCCCGTGCGCGAGCTGTTCGCGCGCCAGCTGATCGAGAGCGGCGTCGTCTCCGAGCAGGAGTCGACCGAGATGACCGACTCCGTCTGGGCGGTGCTGAGCGACGCGCACACCAAGCTCAAGGAGCAGATCGCCCAGGCCAAGGAGGTCGAGCACGCGACAGGCGAGTACCAGCTCGACCGCACGCCCTCGCCGGAGGTCAACACGGCCGTCGCCACCGACCGGTTGCGGGTGCTCAACGAGGAGCTGCTCGCCGTTCCCGACGGCTTCACCGTGCACCCCAAGCTCGTCAAGCAGCTCGAGCAGCGCCGCGAGGCGCTCGCGGACGGCGCCGAGGCTCCCGGGATCAACTGGGCCCACGCGGAGGCGCTCGCGTTCGCCTCGCTGCTGACCGAGGGGATCCCGATCCGCCTCACCGGCCAGGACGCCGAGCGCGGCACGTTCAGCCAGCGCCATCTCGTGCTGCACGACCCGAAGACCGGCCAGGAGCACTGCGCCATGCAGCACCTGCCGGGCGCGCTCGCGCCGATGGAGCTGCACAACTCCCCCCTGTCCGAGATGGCCTGCCTCGGGTTCGAGTACGGCTACTCCCAGGAGGGACCCGAGACGCTCGTGCTGTGGGAGGCGCAGTTCGGCGATTTCGCCAACGGCGCGCAGGTGATCATCGACCACTTCATCGTCTCGGGGCTCGCCAAGTGGGGCCAGACCTCGCGCCTGACGATGCTGCTTCCCCACGGCTACGAGGGCTCGGGGCCCGAGCACTCGAGCGCGCGCCTCGAGCGCTTCCTCCAGCTCGCCGCCGAGGGCAACATCCGCGTCGCCAACTGCACGACGCCCGCCCAGTACTTCCACCTGCTCCGCCGCCAGGCGCGGATCGCCAAGCAGCGCCCGCTCGTGATCATGACCCCGAAGAGCCTGCTCCGTCTCCCAGTCGCAGCCTCGCATCTCGACGAGCTGGCCCACGGCCGCTTCCAGCCCGTGCTGGCCGAGCCCGGGGTCGACCCCGAGCAGGTGACGCGGCTGCTCCTGTGCAGCGGCAAGATCTACTACGACATCGTCGGCCACCAGGCGCGCCAGCAGCACCCGCGCGTCGCGGTCGGACGAGTCGAGCTGCTCTACCCGTTCCCGCAGTCGGAGATCCTCGAGCTGCTCAGCGCGTACCCGAACCTGCGCGAGGTCGTGTGGGTCCAGGAGGAGCCGCGCAACATGGGCGCCCGTGCCCACATGTCACCCCGCCTCCAGCAGATCCTGCCCGAGGCGCTCGACTTCGGCTACGTCGGGCGGCCGGAGCGGGCGGCGTCGGGCGAGGGCTACCCGGTCGCCCACTCGCACGAGCAGAACCGGATCGTGCTCACCGCCCTCGATGTCGAGGAGCCGGTCTCGCAGTACCCGCGCCGCCTCCCCGGCGAGCGCTGAGAGTTGCTGCGGCGACTGCCCGGCGAGCGTTCACCGTTACCGCGGCGCCCCCCCGGCCGAGCGCTGATAGCGTCTGGGCCGTGATCACGCGGCGAGACCTGCTCGCCCGGGGCGTGACGATCGCCGGGGGCGCGCTGGTGGCGCCGGGCGCGGCGCAGGCGCTCACCCGTCGGCGCGCGCGCGTCTGGGCGCTGCCTCAGACGGCGATCGCTCCCGACGCCGACCAGCTCGCCGCGCTTCGCGTCCTCGGCCGCACGACGATGCGGATGCCGGGGACGCTTCCGAATGCCGCGCTCGCCGCGGGCACCGACACGATCCCCCAGATCGAGCACGTCGTCGTGCTGATGATGGAGAACCACTCCTACGACAACTTCCTCGGCATGCTCGGGCGCGGGCCGTTCGAGACCCCTCGGGGCGACGGGTTCACGATCGAGGCGGCCGACGGGTACCCGGCCAACTCCAACCCGCAGTCCGACGGCACGCCGCTGCGCGCCTTTCCGATGCCGACCGACTGTCAGCTGAGCGGCAAGCCGAGCCAGGAGTGGACCGCCTCCCACGAGCAGTACGCCGGGGGGCGCAACAACGGGTTCGTGACTTCCCCGAGTGGACCGGTCGCGATGGGCTACTGGGACCGCGCCGAGATCCCGTTCACCTACTCCCTCGCCTCGCACTTCCCGGTCGGCGACCGCTACTTCTGCAGCGTCCTCGGCCAGACCGACCCGAACCGCCGCTACCTGATCGCCGCGACCTCCAGCGGCATGACCGACGACATCCCGGACCCCAGCCAGACCGCGACGCTCGGCGTGACGCCGCCCGGCGGGACGATCTTCAACCATTTGTCCGAGGCGGGGATCAGCTGGGCGGAGTACGACGTCCAGTACAAGCAGGTGACCTCGGAGACGATGAACCTGTACCCGGCCTCCGACGGCGTCTACGACCAGACCAACGAGCGATCGTTCGCCCAGTTCCTCAGCGACGCGAAGGCCGGCAGCCTGCCGGCGTTCAGCCTCGTCGATCCCAACTTCAGCACCCAGTCACAGGAGAACCCGCAGAACATCGCGATCGGCGAGCAGTTCATGCGGGCGGTCGTCGAGGCGATCGGCTCCTCGCCGAAGTGGGACAAGACGATCCTGTTCATCAGCTACGACGAGCACGGCGGCTACTACGACCACGTCCCGCCGCCGGTTGCGCTGGCTCCCGACGACGTGCCGCCGGTGACGAACTCGCCGAGCCAATCGAGCTACGACGGCTTCAAGCGCTACGGCTTCCGCGTGCCGTGCATCGTCGTCAGTCCCTACGCGAAGCGCAGCTACGTCAGCCACGTCGTCTACGACCACACGTCGGTGCTCGCGTTCGTCGAGCGCAAGTGGAACCTCCCGGCGATGACGTTGCGCGACGCCAACGCAAACGACATGACCGACTTCCTCGACCTGGGGGCGATGGCCGCAGGCCGCCCCACGTTCCCGGAGCTGCCGAAGCTGGCGGCGTCCGCCGATGGCCTGCCCGTGGGCAAGTGCTCCGTCCCCTACAAGGGCAAGGTCCCGCCGGCGTCGCGGCCGGCGCCGCTGCCCGTCCGGGTCCGGGTCGACTACGAGGGCGTCCACCACCACGCGGCCACGCTGCGCCTCCAGGCCAGCCGCGGCACGCTGCGCGGGCTGATCGTGGAGCTGCGGCGTCGTGACGACGTGATCGCCCGCCACCGCATCTCGACCCTGAGCGTGGTCCCCCGCGAGGTCCTTCTCCGGGTCCACGGCCGGGCACCGGCCGCGGGGCATTACACGGTCGCGGTCCTCCACGGTCACCGCACGCTGACCCGGCGGAGGATCCACATCCGCTGAGACCCCCGGGCTCCTGAGACGGCCACATCCGCTGAAACGTCCTGCGTACGGCCATCAAGAGCGCCACATCTGACACCCTTTGTCGCATCCGGTTCAGAAGAGACGGCTCCCGTCGCGACAACTCCCGGCTCCACCTGACGCCGAGCCTCGGCGCCCACGACATGGCGATCGACCTCGGGACCGCCAACACGCTCGTATACGTGGGCGGCAAGGGGATCGTCGTCTCCGAGCCGTCCGTGGTCGCCTCCGACGCGCGAACCGGTGACGTCCACGCGGTCGGCGCCGAGGCCGAGCGGATGATCGGCCGCACCCCCGCGACGATCTCCGCCGTGCGCCCGCTGCGCCACGGCGTGATCGCCGACTTCGAGGTCACCGAGGCGATGCTCCGCTACTTCATCCGCAAGGTGATCGACCGGCGGATCGGCCACCCGCGGCTGATCGTGTGCGCGCCGTCGGGCGTCACCGAGGTCGAGAAGCGCGCCGTCGAGGAGGCCTCGCTGGCCGCCGGCGCGCGCCGCGTGCACCTGATCGAGGAGCCGATCGCGGCTGCGATCGGGGCGGGGCTGGCGATCGAGGAGCCGGTCGGCCGGATGATCGTCGACGTCGGCGGCGGCACGACCGAGGTGGCGGTGATCTCGCTGGGCGGGATCGTCCTCTCGCGCTCGGTTCGCGTCGGCGGCTACGAGTTCGACGAGGCGATCACCCAGTACCTGCGGATCGTGCACAAGCTCGCCGTCGGATCGCGCACGGCCGAGACGCTGAAGATCGAGATCGGATCGGTCGTGCCGCGCCCCGACGAGGTCTCCTACGAGGTGCGCGGCCGCCATCTGATCACCGGCCTGCCGACCGCCGTGCAGCTCAGCCAGGCCGAGGTCCGCGAAGCGGTCAAGATCCCCGTCCGCGAGATCCTCCAGGCGATCCGCGACACGCTCGAGGAGACGCCCCCCGAGCTGTCGAGCGACATCGCCCGCGACGGCATCCTCCTTGCCGGCGGCGGCACGCTGATCGACGGCATGCCCGAGCTGATCGCCACCGAGACGGGGATGCCGGTGCTGCGCACCGAGTCCCCGCTGACGTGCGTGGCGGTCGGCTCAGGGCAGGCGCTCGAGCACTACGACCGACTGCGGTCGCGCAACGGCCGCTACCGGGCCGCGATCACCCCCGACTGGCGCACGGCGAACTAGATGGTTGATTCCACGACCCCCGCGATGTCTGCCCGTGTCTGGCGGCGCCGGATCGCCACGCACGTCGGGGGTCCGTGGCTCTGCCACTGTCCCCCCCTCCGCGCTCGCCGCCCGACATCCACCAGCCACGGACATCTCCACACGCGGGCCGTGGAATCAACCATCTAGCGTCAGCGCGCGTAGCGTGCCGCCGCGTGCGCGGCGCGTCGGACCGTCATCCGGTGCCGGTACGCCTTCTGAGCGCGCAATCCGGCCCACGCGATGCTGCGCGCGGCGAGCAGGATCAGGAACGGGTCGATCGCCTCGCGGAACCGCGGCGTCTCGGCGTTGACGAGCACGACGCTCAGCCACATCAGCCACGGCACCCCCCACAGCCACCCGGGGACGCGCCACTCCGGAGGTCTCGCGAACAGCCCGAGCAGCGCCAGCACGGCGAGGGCCCAGAACCCTGCCACCCCCGCCGTCGCGAGCCCGTCGGGGATCCCGACGGCGGCGGTCGAGGCACGCCACGCGTGGCGGCCCTCCAGCTCGAGCAGCCGCAGCGTGTTGTGGTAGCCGGCCGCGAGCGGCGCCGACGGATGGTTGGCGACGTAGGTGAGCGCGCGGCTCTCGAGCTTGGCGTCGAGCTGGGGCTCGCTCAATAGCGGCGCCAGCACGCGCAGGTCGGCGTCGGCATGGACCCGCCCGAAGTACAGCCACTTGTAGGGCGGATCGGTCGCGCTCGCGGACTGCGGGTTGTAGGTCCCGGCCAGCGTGATCCCGGCCTCGTCCGAGACCGGCACGAACCGGTGCATCACGAGCACGTCACGCACCAGCCACGGAGTCAACGCGACCAGCGTCCAGGCGACCAGCACCGCGACTGCTGAAACCGAGCGCCGCCCGAACACGGGCAGCGCGCTGCTCACCCCGATCGCGAGCGGGATCACGAGCAGGACGGCGTTGAGATGCGTGAGCGTCGCCATGCCGACGCACAGCCCGCAGGCGATCACCCACCGCAGCGGGTCGCGGGTGCGGTGGGCGCGCAGCGCGCACCAGACCGCGGCCAGCTCGAAGGCCACCATCAGCGTCTCGGCGACGAGCACGGTCGACAGCCCGATGAAGGCCGGGTAGATCGCCGCGAGCGCCAGCGCCAGAAGCGCCATGCCGGGGCCGAACAGCTCGAGCGCCACCAGCCCGGTGAACCCGACCACGAGCGTCCCGATCACCGCCTGCGCGACGCGCGCGACGTGTACCTGGCTCGCGCCGCTCGGGGCCTTGCCGTCGAGCCACGCGATCGCGCCGAGCAGGTACGGGTAGGCGGGCGGGAAGTATGCGGTCGGGCCGCGTGAGTCGCCGGCGCCCCGGTCAGTCCCCGCGTAGTCGCCACCTCGGGCGATCTGGCCGCTCAGCGCGAGATACGAGCGGGCGTCGCCGGCCGGCACGTAGCGGTAGTGCTGGACGGCGGCGATCCGGACGCCGAGCGCCACGGCGAGGATCGCGACCGCGATCAGCGCCGGGCGCGCCAGCAGCGCGTTCAGTGCATTCCCAAGATGCCTGCGCAGGCCCAGTTCGAAGCCCCGGCGCCGCCGTCCCAGATACGCGCCGCCACCGCGTCCTGCTCCGCTTTCGAAGCCAGGTACGCGGCTGGGCCTGTACCACCGAACTGTCGCCATGTCGCTGGAATGATCTGGTAGTAGCCGGATGCTCCGGCGCTGTTCGGCGGCAGGTTCTGGCCGCCCGACTCACAGAGCACTATCGGATAGGGAATCGCCCAGCCGCTCGACGGCCCGAGTGACTGGCCATTTGTTGCAGCCATCGCCGCCGCGCGAGCCGCTGCCGCCTGCTCGGCCCGGATACGTCCGATCGCCGTCCGGAGCCGCGCGCCCCGCGCCCGCACCGCGGCCAGGGCGGCCGCCTGCGCGGCGCGGACGTGGCTGAGCGCCGCTTGTCGCGACTGGAGCAGTGCGTTCATGCCGGCGAGCGCGCGAGCCTGTATCGCCGTCGCCGTGGTCACCTGCGCGTCATGGGCCTCGAGCCGGCCGAGGCGGACCGTCGCCGCCTCTGCCCGCGCCTTCGCCGCCCGCGTGACGGTGACGATCGCCCGCTGCTGGTCCTCCGCTCGCCCGAGGAAGCCCAGCTGCTCGAGCAGCTGCGCGAAGCCGTGTGCGTCGAGGACAACGGTGATCAGGTCGGGCTTGGCGTTTTCGTAGCTCGAGACGAGCTGGCGCGCCAAGAGCGCCCGAGCCCGCGTCAGCTGTCGTCGCAGCCGCTGTGCGCGAGCCCGCTCCCTGACGACCGCCGCCTGGGCCAGCGCGAGCCGCGCCTGGTCGGCCGCGAGCGCCGCGCGCACGCCGGCCTCTCGCTGCCCGACGAGCGTGATCTGCCGGTTCAGCGACGCGATCTGGGACCGCAGTCCGGACAGGCTCGCCGCGAGGCTCGCCGAGCGCGCCTGCGTCGCGTGCAGCTCGGAACCGAGCCGTCCGAGGCTGGGCTGCGTCGCCGACGCCGCCGGCACGGCAACCGCCAGCCCCGCCGGCAGGGCAACCGCCAGCCCCACCGCCGCGGCGGCGCCGCAGATCCGCCGCTTTGCAGGGAAATTCACCTCGGCGAGGCTAACATGCCGTGGGGTGAGCGGCGCACGCGGGAAGGAGATCATCCAGCGCGTGCGCGACACCCCGCCGGGATTCGTCCGCACCTACGGAGACGTTTCGCCGGGCGCCCCCCGGCTCGCCGGCGCCGTCCTTCACGACTGCGCGGACCCGAGCGTTCCCTGGCACCGGATCGTCCGCGCCGACGGCTCGCTGGCCAAGGGCGAGCGGCAGCGGGCCCGCCTCGAAGCGGAGGGCGTCCCCTTCCGGGGCTCGCGCGTCGACCTCCGCCGCGTCCGCCTGCCGCCGCCGTGATCTGGGTCCAGGAGGAGATCACGCTGAGTCCGCGCCCGCGCGGGTTTCACCTGATCACGCGCGAGATCGCCGACGGGCTGCCCCGCCTGGCCGATGTCGAGGTCGGGCTGCTGCACCTCATGATCCGGCACACCTCGGCCTCTCTGGCCCTGAACGAAAACGCCTCGCCCGACGTACGCCGCGACTTCGAGACCTGGTTCGACCGGGCGGTTCCCGAGCGAGCGCCCTACTGGACGCACACGCTCGAGGGACCCGACGACATGCCCGCCCACATCAAGGCCGCGCTGCTCGGCCCGTCGCTCACGCTGCCGGTCAGCGGCGGGCGCCTCGCCCTCGGCACCTGGCAGGGCATCTACCTCTGCGAGCACCGTGACCGCGGCGGCTCGCGGTCGCTCCTCGCCACGGTGTTCGGCGAACCACGCCGGAGCTGAGCCTGGAACCGGGCTGAGCCGCTCCCCGCTCGGCAATTGCGGGGAGCGGCCCCAGATGGCGTCAGCCGCTCAGCCGATCGTCCGCGAGGTGGTGACGGCGCCGGTCTTCGCGGCGACCGTGATCGGGCCGCGGCCGCCCAGGCGCGAGACGTTGATCCCGAAGCTCTTGACCGCTCCGCCCTTGATCGTCACGTGCTTGCGGATCGTGTGACCGGCGCGGCTTGCCGCGACCACGCTCGCGCAGGTCCGATTGGCCGACGCGGTGCAGGTGAGCTTGACGACCAGCTGGCTGCCCGAGCGGCTGAGGCCGGAGACGAGCGCGTAGCCCGAGTGAGTCGAGGCGGCCTTGAGCTGCTTCTCGAGCTGCGCGATGATCGAGATCAGCCACTGGTAGTAGGCGATCTGGGCCGGGGTGAGGTTGCTGTTCGGGTTAGAGCTGCTGCCCGAGCCGCTGCTGCTGCCTGAGCCGCTGCTGCCCGAGCCGCTGCTGCCGCTGCCAGAGCCGCTGCTGCTGCCGGAGCCGCTGCTGCTACCAGAGCCGCTGCTGCCAGAGCCGCTGCCCGTTCCCGAGCCTGAGCCGCTGCCGCTGCCCGTTCCCGTTCCCGAGCCGCTGCCCGAGCCGGACCCGGTACCGGTACCCGTGCCGGTGCCGGTGCCGGCACCGGCGGTCGCGGCGAGGTTCGAGACGTCGGTGGCGATCTCGCTCAGCCCTGAGCTCACCGTGCTGGACGGGGCGACCGGCAGGGCGCCGGCGATGCTCGTGATCTGCGTGGCCACGCCGCTCAGCTGAGTTGGGGTCAGTGTCCCACCGCTCTGGAGGATCGTCGCCTGCGCGGTCAGCAGCGCCGCCTGAGCCGAGTCGAGCAGGGGCAGCTGGCCGGCGCAGGCCTGGAGGTCCTGCCCGAGAGCCGTCGCCGACGTCGCGTCGCCGGCGTTCGGGGGACACGAGCCGGTCGCGGCCGCGGCCGGCGTCGCCGACACCGCGAGCGAGCCGGCGACCGCGCCCGTCACGAGCGCGGCCTGGAGGCGCGTGGGAAGTGTCATGGTTCCAAGAGTCCTTTCGATCGAACACCGCGCCGAGCCGCCCGCTGCGCTTGAGCTCTACCTCGGCGGATTTACCGGAATGGGGTCGATCCATAAGATCGGCTAAACGCGCGCAAACGTTTAGCCCGTCGGTTGCCGGGGCTCAGCTCGTCAATCGCCGCCGATCGGGTGAGGACCGGATCTTTTGGGCGCTGGGACGCCCGAAACGTCCGAACCTCAGCGCCCGCGCCAGACCGGCGGGCGCTTCTCGGCGAACGCGGTGGCGCCCTCGCGAGCATCCTCGGATGCCATCACCGGCCCCGCGATCTCCCCCTGCCGCGTGAAGAACTCGGCTTCGGGCCAATCGACCGCCTCGCGAAGGATCCGCTTCGTGGCGGCCAGGGCCAGCGGGCCGTTCACGGCGATCGCCTCGGCCAGCTCGAGCGCGGCTTGCAGAGCCGCTCCCGGCTCGGCGAGCCGGCTCACCATGCCCAGCTCGTGCGCGCGCTCCGCGGTGATCGGGTCGCCGGTCAGCGCCAGTTCGGTTGCGACGTTGCGCGGCAGCACCCGCGGCAGCCGGAGCAGCGCGCCCCCCGCCGCCACAAGCGACCGCTTCACCTCGGGCACGCCGAGCTTGGCGCCACGAGCGGCGACGATCAGGTCGCAGGCGAGCGCCACCTCCAGACCGCCGGCGACGGCGAACCCCTCGATCGCCGCGATCAGCGGCTTGTCGGCGGAGCGCATCGTGATCCCGGCGAAGCCGCGGTCGTCCGCGTACGGGCGCTCCCCGGCCACGAACGCCTTCAGGTCCATGCCGGCGCAGAAGCCCTTGCCGGCCCCGGTCAGGACTCCGATCGAGAGCGCGCCATCGCCGTCGAGCTCGTCGAGCGCGGCGGCGATCCCCTGCGCCACGGCGGCGTTGACCGCGTTGCGCTGATCCGGGCGGTTGATCGTGATCACGAGGACGCGGTCGCGCCGCTCGGTGAGGACTGCGCTGTCTGAGCTCATGCCGCGAACAGTCGCAGCTCTGGCTGCCGTTCGCCACGCAGCACCGCGAGGTCGACCTCGACACAGTCGATCCCCCGGGCCTGCGCGAGCACGCGCGCCTGCGGCTTGATCTGCTGCGCGGCGAGGATCCCCCGGCAGCCACCGAAGGCGCTGTCGAGCCGGATCCGCTCGAGGTAGCGCGTCAGCTGCTCGACGGCGTCGATCCCCGCCACCCGCTTGATCTCGACCGCAACCCAACCGTCCTCGCCCTCTCGGCACATCAGGTCGACCGGGCCGATGTCCGTCGGCCACTCGCGCCGGACCAGCCGCAGGCCCTCGCCGCACCAGTGCGGCTGCTCGGCGAGGAGCTCCTGAAGGTGAGCCTCGACGCCGTCCTTGGCGAGTCCCGCGTCGGCGTCCGGGGCTCCCATCTCGTGGGACACATCTGAGAGGACCTCGCTGATCCGGATCTCGAGCCGGTCCTCGCTGGCCCCCGCCCGCTTGCGCACGACCATGCGCTCCGGCGACTCCTCGATCACCGTCGGCGGCGTCATCCAGTTGAGCGGCTTGTATCCGCCGGCGTCGGCATGGACCAGGACCGAGCCATCCGCCTTGACCATGATCAGGCGCAGTGACTCGGGCAGCAGGGCGTCGAGCCGGCCGGAGTAGCGGACTTCGCAGCGGGCGACGATCAGGCGCATCAGGCGGCCGACCCTACGCAGCGCACCGGACGGCTCGAGGCCGGTCCCTCGTTAGGATCGGCGTTGTGCGCCAGCAGCTTCGCCCCCTGTTCGACCGGGTCGTGATCAAGGAGCTCGATCCCGACCGGGTCCGCCGCTCGGGGCTGCTGGTGCCGCCCGGCTCCGACGAGCCGCCGCCCCAGCATGGGATCGTGCTCGCGGTCGGGCCGGGGCTCGACTGGTGGGATCACGTCGGCGTGCGGATGCCGGTCAAGGCGGGCGACCACGTCGTCTTTCCCGCGTCGGCAGGCGCCTGGGTGGAGGTCGAGGAGGAGCGGTTGCTGGTCTGCCGCGTGATCGAGCTGCTCGGCGTGCTGGAGCCCGTCGACGAACCGGTCCCGACCTAGCCAGAGCGCTCCCCGACCGGCTGACGAGGCTCAGGCCGCGGTGCGAGCCGACAGCTCGTGCGGAACGGCGCCCCGCATCCGCTCGAGCAGCTCGGCCACCTCAGGGTCGTCGTCGAGCTCGAGCGCGCGCTCGCAGGCGGCGATGCACTCGCGGAGCCGGTCGGTCCGCGCGAGCGCGTGCGCGTAGCCCGACCAGGCGCGCGCTGAATCCGGCTCGAGCACGGTGGCCGCCTCTGTCGCCGACACCTCGGCGCCGACGTCCCCGGCCAGGTGGTAGGCGAGCGCGAGGTCGAGCAGCGCCTCGACCGTCGGACCGGCTGCCCGCGCTCGCTCGAGCGCGTCGATCGCCGCGGCGCGGTCCATCAGGCGCAGGCGCAGCCGGCCGAGTCGCGCCCACGATGAGGAGTCCTCCGGAGCCCGCTCGGCGACTCGGAGCGCCGCCTCGGCGGCGAGGTCGATCGCCCCCATGTCCTCGTAGATGCGGCTGGCGAAGCGCTCCGGGGTGGGTCGGTCGGTCTCGACGCGCGCCCAGTCACGGACGGCCCGCGCCGCGGCCGGAAGGTTGCCGGCCTGCCAGAACGCAGCGGTGAGCAGGCGCAGGACGGCCGGGTTCGAGGGCTCGGCGTCGCGTGCGTAGACGAGGCGCTGGGCGGCCAGCGCGGGGTTGCCCTCGGCGAGCGCGTGCTGGGCTGCGGTCATGAACCGCTGCACCCGGTCGGCCGATGGATCGGGCTTCGAGAAGTCGACGAACTGCAGCGATCCCGCGGGCACGGTGCGCACGCCGATCTGGAACGACATGCGCGCCCACTGCTGCACGTCGTCGCCCTCGCCCGAGAAGTAGATGCCGCTGACGGTCCCCACGCCCCACTCGGGGTAGGAGAGGCACCGCGCGTAGCGGTGCACGACCGAGTGGTCGGGCACCCGGGATCCGAACGGGTCGTGCTTGGCCCGCTCCTCGGCCGAGGCACGAGCTCGCTGCTCGGCTTCGTAGGCGCGGCGCCCCTCCTCCTCGCGCGCTCGCCGCGCGGCCGCGGCCGACACCTTGACGGCGTTTCTGGTGACGCGTCCGCCGCGCGAGCCCTCCGCCAGCCGCTCGAGCTCGTCGGCCGCCTCGTTGATCGCCTGCAGGTGGCGCTCGTGCTCGTAGCGGCGGCCCGGAGGCGCGATGTCGGGATGCCAGCGCTTGGCCATCCTCCGTCGCGCCAGCTGCACGCCCCGCTTGTCGAATGGGGCCTCCAGCTCGAGGAGCAGGAGCGCCTGTTCGAGATCGAGGACGCGAACCATAAAGGCCCTACGTTAGCGGTCGCTCTTCCGTCCGGGAAGCGACGAACCGGGCCGTGCCGCGCCGCAGGCCATCGCATGAAAGGCGCGTGAAGCGAGACTCAATTATTACAAATTAGTACCAATTAGAGTCAAATCCGGCGAGGTGCCGTATCCTCGGCCGGGATGCACCGATCACCTTCACGGCCCGCCGCGCCGCCTCTGGGAGCGATCGCAGCGGCCGGCGCCGGCCTCCTGGCGGTCGCCCTCGCCGCCTCCGTGTTCACGCTTGTTCCCGGTCTCGGCACGATCGGGGGCTGCGCCGGGGCGCAGCCCGCCGCGGCCGAGATCGCGCTCGATCCCGCGGGACCTGGCCAGGTCGTCGGCGCCAGCGAATACGGAGGCCCGGGCGACCCCTCGAGCGGTGTCGTCGGCTCCTCGGGCGCCGATCTGCTGCGCGAGCCCGACAGCTATGCCGAGCTCGGAGGCACCAGCTTCGCGACCGCGGTCGCGATGGGCGGCCTCGCCTACGGCACGCCGCTGCGGATCACCTGGGGAAGCCGCTCGGCGATCGCCTACAAGCGCGACATCGGGCTTGGCGGCGGACCCATCGACGGCCACCCGCGGGTGATCGACCTGTGGTGGGAGCTGGCCGGGCGCCTCGGCATCCCATACGAGGGCGGCGCGTGGTCGGGCCCGGTGCGGATCGAGCGCCCGCCCGCGACGGGCGCAGCGACCCAGCTGGGCGATCTCGCGACCGGCGGCGCGGCAGCACCCGAGGCGCCAGCCCCCGGTCCGCCCGCCTGCGCCGCCACATCGCTCGCCGGCCTGCCGCTGACGCCGGGACCGCGGGCGACGCTGCTGCCAGACGGCCTCGCAGCGGCTCCCGCCGCCGCCCCGGCCGCGGTCAAGGCGATCATCGCGGCAGGCAACCAGATCGTCGGAAAGCCGTACGTGTATGGCGGCGGGCACGGACTGCCGCTGAGCGAGACGGCGCCGAGCTACGACTGCTCGAGCAGCGTCGATCACCTCCTCTACGGCGCCCGGCTGCTGTCGGTGACGGACACGGCGACTTCTGGCCAGCTCGAGTCCTTCGGCCTCCCGGGCGCGGGGCGCTGGGTGACCCTGTACGCCAGCGGCTACCACGTGTTCATGTACGTCGCGGGCCTCAGGTGGGACACGCACAACGCGGCCGGGCCTGCCGACGGCAGCCAGGGCATCGGCTGGCACCCGCTGATCCGCGACGCCGCCGGCTTCGTGGCGCGCCACCCGGTGGGGCTGTGATCCGGGCGCTCGCCACGCTCGCCTCGGCCCTCTGCCTGGCTGGATGTGGCGCGGTCCGTCTGGCGGCCACCCGCCCTCGTCC
>Ga0070739_10005403_pt1 | contig 14599 bp, 11 predicted proteins | sample Coa_R1_7_FD_66445 | JGI IMG/M metagenome (GOLD analysis project Ga0070739, IMG submission 66445) | Surface soil microbial communities from Centralia Pennsylvania, which are recovering from an underground coalmine fire - Coalmine... | ecosystem: Environmental > Terrestrial > Soil > Unclassified ... | reverse complement strand
CCGCAGATCATGCACAGGCGCAGATGCACCCAGCGGCCGCCGGTCTTGAGGCATTCCTCGCAGCCTTTCGTGTGCGGCGTCACCTCGCGAATCTGGCCGACGTGCGCGCACTGCATGATCACTGGTTACCACAATCCGGGCACGAGGCGGTACCGTGTGAGCGTCGTGTAATGTTCGTATCCGGCCAGTTCGCGCCGCAGCGTGCGATCTTCGAGCGCGGTGCGCAGGACCATGAGGGCGATGATGACCGCGGAGATGACGGCGGTCCCGCCGAGCGCTCCCACCACCAGCGGTACTCCGAGATACAGGAGAATGGCCCCGCTGTACATCGGATGTCGCACGAAGCGGTACGGGCCGCGCGTGATGACCGTGTGGCCGCGATCGGTCTGGATGCGGACGGTGGTTTCCGCGTGGCGGTTGACGGCCATGGCCCAGCCGACGATCAGCCCGCCCGCGACATACAGCGCCGCGCCGGGGTAGAGCCACGCGAACGGCAGGGGCTTGCAGCCGGCGCATCCGGCTTCACGTCCCGCGACTGCATATTGGACGAAGCCGAGCGCCATCATGGGCGGCACGATCCACTTATCGAAGGATTTCGTATCCGAGCGGCGCCACCGGGCGCGCGCGGTCATCAAGCCGGGATTGAAGCGGCGGACCGCGATAGCGATGGCGCCGAAAACGGCGAGGCCCAGCCCGATCGCGATCCAGCCGCGCGTCCAATCGAGGCGTCCCGCGCCGAGCAGCATCAAGCCCACCCAGAGCGCCGTCATCGCGGTGGAGTTCAGCACCTGCCGCCATACGGGCATGGGAGGGGTGTGCGGCGGCGCGGTATTGGATGTCATGATCGCCCCCTACGGCCAGTATAGAGGTTGGCGCTACTGCACCCGCACGTCGCCTTCCGCCGACCAGTACAGCGCATCGAACAGCAGCGGCAGCGTCGCGTGCGTTTGCGCGCGGTGCTGCGGGCGGATGCCGAACAGCACGATTTTGCCGGGGTTCATCTCGATCGCGACCACGGCCGCCCGGCCGTACATCAGGTCTTCGCCGCGCAGCCAGCCGGAAGCGTTCACGCCGGTATTGGGATACCGCGCGACCACGCTCACCTTCTGCGAAGCGAAGCCTTCGGTGAGCTGAAAAAACGGGGAATTGATGTAGAAGCCCCACGTCTCCGGGGCCGCGCCCCAGCCCACCGGGTGCGACGTGTCCACCTGCAGGTTCACGACGGTGCCGGGCGCGAAATGCTGGTCGCGCGTGGTCGAGTGCTTCAGATCCTTGATGCCCACCGGCATCTTTTCAATCACGAGGTTGCTGGCCTCGCCGAGCGCGACCAGCGTTCCGCCCTGCGTCACGAAATCGCGCAGCGCCGCGAGGCCCTCGTCGCCGATGCCGCCGCGGTATTCCGGCAGGATCGTCTTGTAGTCGCCGTTGCCTTCCAGGATGGCGTTAACGCGCTGATCGGGAAGGATGATGGCGTCGAAGCGCTGGCGCAGGCCGCCTTTCTTAATATCGGGGTTATGGATGCCGGTGTATTCGAAGCCATACTGGTCGAGGATGTAGCGCGTCCAGCCTTCGTCCATGGAGGGATCGTAGGACTGGTAGATGGCGATGCGCGGGCGGTTGAGGGCGGTGGCGATCTGCGGAGTGGGGGTCTGCGCCGGCGCCGCCACGTCGAAGCCGTCCACCGCCTGCCGCCAGACATCCGGCCGCGCGGACGCGACGGCGTACGGCACGCCGCCGGCTTCCGGTTTCGTGAGGCTCACCTTGGCGCCCGCCTTCAACAGGCGATTCACCACAAGCGCGCTCTGCGCGCCATTATAGGGAAATCGCCACGTTCCGCCGGAATTCACCGCCGCCAGCGTGTACTTCGGCTTCGAGGTCACCCGATCCATGGCCAGGCCCGCCGGGAGCGCCGTTTTCGCGAATTCCGTCTTCACTCCGAACTGCATCCCGAGCGACCACGCCGAAACATCGTACGGCGCCTCGGCCGGAGCGCCGGGCGCGCGCCGCACCTCGGGATACGTCTGCTTCTCCAGCAGGTCCTTCGCATAGCGTGCGAACACCTGATTGAACGGGATTACGAATGTGCCCGCAGGGTATTTCCTGCCGTCCTGCTCGAACTCGGCCTTCGCCCGATAGACTTCCACGCCCGCGATCATGAGCTTATCGATGAGATCGATCGCTTCGTTCGGGTCGTGCTGGCTGGAGAACGGGATCAGCACCGCGTAGGCTTTCTCCTTGCCCTCGCCGATCGATCCGTTTTTGCCCGCCTCGATGGTCCGCCGGTTCACGTCATAGATCTCGCGCAGCAACGCCTCGCGGCGGTCGGCGGCGGCGTCGAGCAGCGCGAATGTGGCGGTCAGTTCGTAATCCACGATGTCCCGCAGCGTCCACTTGCCGCCCAGCCAGGGCCGCGGATATTCGGTGCGCGGGGTGATATCGCGCGGCGGTGGCAGCGGATCGTTGGGATGCTCGAAGGCGCGCCGCCGCTCGGATTCGAATTCCGACGGCGCATTAGCCGGACCCGTAGCGGCGCCGCGCCCGCTGCCGCCCGAAGGCGTGGCCGCGGCCGCGCGCGCCGAATCGGCCATCTGCTGCACCACCGGCGTGGCGATGCGCGCGCTTGCGACTTCCGTCAACAGGCCCACCTGGTTATGCCACCAGCCGGCCCATGCCATCGCGCCCTGCCAGAAATTCGTGTAGGTCGCGTTGAAAATGATGCCGGTCTTGCCTTCGGCTTCGAGCGCCGCCGCCTGCGACTGCCCGAACACCGCGTTGAGCCGGTAGATGAGCGGGTCCACATTGGGATTGATCGGATCGGTCGCCGGCATCGTGAAGATGCGCGGGCCGCTCATGCCCTGCTGGTGCTCGTCGAGCCAGATCGCGGGGAACCATTCGTGCCACAGCACCTCGGCCGCCATGCGGCTCTCGCGCTGCGAGAAGAGGTACATGTCGCGGTTGTTGTCGTGGCCCGTGTAGTGGTGGTAAAGCTCCGGCAGCGGCGTGGCTTCGAACGGCGTGTCGACGACCTTGTTGTACCAGTCCGTCACCATGATCTGCCCGTCCGGATTGAGCGAGGGCACCAGCAGGAAGATGTCGTTATCCAGGATTTTCCGGATAGCCGGCGAGTCCTCCGTCGCGAGGCGATAGACCAGCTCCAGCACCATCTGCGACGCGCCGATTTCCGTCGAATGAATGTTGTTCGTGATGAACACGACCGACTTGCCGGAGCGGAATATCTCGTCGCGCTCCGCATCGGTGGGCGCGCCGCCCTGGAAGTAGAGCTTCCGCTCCAGCGCCTTGTAGCGGTCGAGATTCTTGAGGTTCTCCGCCGAGCTGATTTCCAGCATGATGAAGGGATTGCCCATCGTGGTCGGCCCGAGATTACGGAAGCGGACGCGGTCCGATTCGCCCGCGACCTTCTGCATGTACTCGACGATCTTGTCCCAGCGCACCAGTTTCTTGTCCGTGCCGATGCGGAAGCCGAAATACTGTTCCGGCGAAGGCGGCGCGGCGGATGCGGCGAACGCGCAGGCGAGGAGAGCGAGAGCGGCGGATTTCATAGGACTTCTAAGGATTATAGCCAGAAGCCACCGACGGTTCGGACGCGGCGATTCACTCGGCAAATCCGGCGTCTCGTGCGGGTGCTGACCGGGTCCGCTCTACAGTCGTTTCTGCCAGATTGCAGGGGCACGTTTGCCGTGCAATACGGCAACAACATTCGATCGAGAACCATCGGCGACGAACTCTTCCACAGCTTCCACAAACTCTTCGCCTAGTCCGGGGCGCTCACTGTCATACCATCGGCGGGCAGCCTTGATGTCCGCTTCAGCCTGTGGAAGAAGACGGATTCGTCTCAGCCTCAATCGCCCAAAATCCGCCTTTTCGCTTCTTCCCAGTCCGAGCAGGACTCGGGATCTCGTCGGAGGGCTTCCAAGCGATCGTCAAGAATGCGCTTATGCTCCTCGCTCACTGGCAGTGCGTCGGCCTCGCCTTCGAGGGTATCCCACAGGTCGTCAATCAGGCGCAGGCGGTCTTCCGGGCTGAGCTCGAGAATCTCTTCGCGCGTCGGGTACCGCATGCCTTCACCATATCAGAACCACCCCGCGCCGCTCCACCCCTCTTGCAAACCTGATACAACAGTCTGCATGGCCGAAACCGCAACCGCCCGCCGCCAGTTTCTCAAGACCGCCGGCGGCGCGGCGCTCGCCGCTTCGCTTTATCCCGGCAGCCTCCGCGGCGCCAATGACAAAGTCAACGTCGCCTTTATCGGCGTGGGACGCATGGGGTCGAGCAATGTCGGTTTCGCCGGCAAGACTCCAGGCGTGCAGATTGCCGCCGTCTGCGACGTCTACCAGCCCCACCTCGAGCGCGCCCAGTCGCAGGCGCGCAAGCTCGGCTTCGACGGCGTAAAGGCTGTCCACGATTTCCGCGAGATCCTGGCGGACAAATCCATCGACGCCGTCTCTATTGCGACGCCGGACCACTGGCACGCCTACATCGCCATCGAAGCGTGCAAGGCCGGCAAGGATGTCTGGGTGGAGAAGCCCGCCTGCGTCTATGTCGAAGAGGGCGTCAAGATGATCGAGGCCGCCCGCAAATACGGGCGCGTCATGCAGGCCGGCACGATGCAGCGTTCGGGCGGCTTCTTCCGCAAGGCGCGCGAGATCGTCAAGCGCGGCGACCTGGGCGACATCACCTTCTGCCGCACCTTCCAGAGCAGCATTTCCAAGCCGGAAGGCTACGGCAATCCGCCGGATTCCGATCCGCCTGCGGGCCTCGATTGGGACCTCTGGCTTGGCCCCGCGCCGGAGCGCCGGTTCAACGCCAATCGCTGGGGCGTCGCTCCGGACCGCTGGTCGACGTTCCGCTATTTCTGGGATTACGCGGGCGGCGCGATGACGGATTGGGGCGTTCACCTGCTCGATATCGTGCAGTTCGCCTTCGACGAAGCGATGCCGGTTTCGATCACCGCGCAGGGCGGCAAGTTCTACGTCCACGACAACACCGAGACGCCCGACACGATGCTGGCGACCTTCCGCTATCCCTCGTTCGTCGGCTCCTACGAAAGCCGCACCGCCAACAATTTCCCGATGTACAACGCGGGTTACGGCACATCCTTCCACGGCACGGAGGCCACCCTGATGGTAAACCGCGGCGGATACTGGATCTTCCCCAACGCGAAGGGCAAGGAACCGGTCGCCGAAACCAGCCGGGAACTCGCCCCGATGAACGAACCCCACTGGCGCAATTTTGTCGAATGCGTGCGCACGCGCCAGAAGCCGGTGAGCGATATCGAAACCTGCGTCCGCAGCACCACGACGTGCCTGCTCGCCAATCTTGCGCTGCGCCACGGCGTCGCGCTCGACTGGGACGAGCGGGCGTTCACCGTCAAGCAGCAGGAAATGAAGCAGTACCTGAAAGCAAATTACCGTTCTCCCTGGAAACTGGAGGTCTGAACTGACGATGAGATGGCTCTATTTTGCGGCATCCGCTCTATTACCCCTGGCGGCCCACGCGCAGAACGTCACGGGTAAATGGACCGGTTCGGCGTCCCGGTACGATAACGGCATCGAGATCACGGTGGCGCTCGAACAGGCGGCCGGCGGCTCGATCACCGGCTACGTCGAAGGACCGCGCAGCAACGATCGGATTACTTCCGGCAAGCTCGAAAACGGCAAGCTGACGCTCGAAGCCGAGCGCGCCGGCCGCGGCGGGCAGATGATGCATGTCACCTATACCGCCGAAATCTCGGGCTCGAAGATGACGCTGACGATGCCGCAGATGACATTCGGCGGCCGTGCGGGCGGCCGGGGGCAGCAGGCGCCGCCGCGTCCGCCGCAGGTCTTCGAGCTGTCGCGCGTCTCGAGCAAGTTCCCCGGACCGCCGCCGGAGCCCGCGCCGCGCGTGTCGCTTCCCATGCCGGAGCCGGTCCGCACTGAGCTGGCCCGCACCCCGCCGATGGGCTGGAATAGCTGGAACAAGTTTGCGGGGCAGGTTACCGATGCCATGGTGCGGGAGATGGCCGACGCGATCGTCAGCTCCGGGATGCGCGATGCCGGCTATATCTACGTCAACATCGACGACACCTGGGAAGGCGCGCATCGCGATTCCCACGGCAATATCACCACGAATAACAAGTTCCCGGACATGAAGAAGCTGGCGGATTACATCCACAGCAAGGGTCTGAAACTCGGCATTTACTCGTCGCCGGGGCCGAAGACCTGTGCGGGCTATCTGGGCAGCTATCAGCACGAGGAGCAGGACGCGAAGACCTATGCGGCTTGGGGCATCGACTATCTCAAGTACGATTGGTGCAGCGCCGCGCAAGTCTACGAGAACAACCAGGCCACCATGGCCGCCGCTTACGCCAAGATGGGGCTGGCGCTGCTCCGTTCCGGCCGGCCGATCGTCTACAGCCTCTGCCAGTACGGCAATCTCGATGTCGGCGAATGGGGCGAGCGCGTAGGCGGCAATCTCTGGCGCACCACCGGCGATATCCGCGATGACTGGCAGTCCATGTCGCACATCGGCTTCGACCTGCAGCCCGGCCGCGAGAAATATGCCTATCCGGGGCACTGGAACGACCCGGATATGCTCGAAATCGGCAACGGCCACATGACCGACACCGAATACCAGACCCACATGACCCTCTGGTGCATCCTGGCGGCGCCGCTGCTGGCCGGCAACGATATCCGCAACATGTCGCCGTCGATCGCCGCGATTCTCATGAATAAGGAGCTGATCGCCGTCGATCAGGACCGCCTCGGGCGTCAGGGCGTGCGCGTGGCGAAGGATGGCGACCTGGAAGTCTGGGCCAAGCCGCTGGCCGATGGCGCGTATGCCGTTGGCCTGTTCAATCGGGGCACGGCTGCCGCCCGCGTGACCGCGAAGTGGAGCGACATCGGGATCAGCGGCTCGCACCCGGTGCGCGATCTCTGGAAACACGAGGATCTCGGCTCCATTGCCGGTTCGTACTCTGCCGAGGTGCCTTCGCACGGCGTGGTGGCGATCAAGGTCGCCAAATAGGAAAGGGGGCGCATGCCCGATGTCGAATTTCTCCGCCGCATCTGCCTGCACCTGCCCGGCACTATCGAGCAGGTGCAGTGGCAGATCGACCTGGTGTTCAAGGTCGGAGGCAAGATGTACGCCGTCGCGCCGCTCGAGCCGGCGCGGGTTTGCCTCTCGTTCAAATGCAGCCCGGTGGACTTCGCGGAGCTGACCGAGCGCCCCGGCATTATTCCGGCACCGTACCTCGCCCCCGCGCAGTGGGTCGCGCTGGAGGATGAGGAAGCCATGACCGCGCGGGAGATCCGCAATTACCTTCGCCGAGCCTACGAGCAAGTCCGCGCGAAGCTGCCGAAGAAGGTGCAGGCAGCGCTCGCGGGGCGGTAGGGCTTATCTGCGTTCATCGGCGTTGATCAGCGGCCTGGGTCGGCGGCCCCGGCATAGGCCCGGCCTGCCGCGGACGCCGTGATATATTCATACAACCATGTCCCGAAAAAGCATCGCCCTCAGTTTGCTGGTCCTGCTCGTATCGCTGCTCGCAGGGGCGCAGGAACGGGTGGATCTGAACGTCATCCACAAGATCAAGGCGGAGGAGTTGGGCAACGGCTCCAAAGTCATGGACATCATGTACAACCTCACGGACCGCTACGGCCCGCGGTTGACCAATTCGCCGCAGTTCCGCGCCGCGGGCGATTGGGCCGTCGGGCAGCTCAAGGAATGGGGGCTGAGCAATGTCCACCTGGAGAAGTGGGCGACGCCGCAGGATAACCCGATTCCGGGCTGGCAGGTGCTGCATTACAACGGCGCGATGGTCGAGCCCACGTACATGTCGCTCATCGGCGTTCCGGTGGCCTGGACCGGCGGCACCAACGGACCGGTGACGGCGGAAGCCGTGCTGGCGACGATCCAGAGCCCGGCCGACATGGAGAAATGGCACGGCAAGCTGGCGGGCAAAATCGTGCTCACGGTGCCGCCGCCGGAGCTACCGTTCCCGACCACTCCGCTGGCCCGCCGCTACACTGCCGAGGAGCTCACCGAGCTCGCGACCGAGCTCATCCCGGCCGGAGCCGGCCGCGGCGGACGCGGCGCCTTCGGCGGGCGCGGCGGCCCGATGGCCGACATGACGCCGGAGCAGCGGCGCGAATTCCAGGAGAAAATGCGCACGTTCTGGAAGGATGAAAAGGTCGTGGCAACCTTGACCGCGTCCGAGCGCGGCCAGAGCGGCACGCTGTTCGGCGGCGGCGCGCAGAATCGCATGGACAAGACCAACACGCCCGCGGTCTCGATTACGGCCGAGCACTACAACCGCATCGCGCGCCTCCTGCAGCACCAGGTGCCGGTGAAGCTGATGTTCGATATCAAGACGCAGTTCGATGACAACACCGAATCGTTCAACGTGATCGGCGAAATTCCCGGCACGACCAAGCCGAACGAAGTGGTGATGGTGGGCGGACACTTCGATTCCTGGCACTACGGAACGGGCGCGACGGACAACGCCGCCGGCAGCGCCGCCGCGATGGAAGCGGTGCGCATCCTGAAGGTCCTCAATCTGAAAATGGACCGCACGGTGCGGGTGGCGCTATGGGGCGGCGAGGAGGAAGGGCTGCTCGGCTCGCGCGCATACGTCAAGGAGCATTTCGCCGATCCCGCGGTGATGAAGCCTACGGCCGAGCACGCGAATCTCTCCGGGTACTTCAACGTCGATAACGGCACGGGCCGCATCCGCGGCGTTTACCTGCAGGGCAACGAGATGATGCGGCCGATCTTCGAGCAGTGGTTCAAGGCCGTGAAGGACCTGACGGAAGGCGAGATCACGATCCGCAACACCGGCGGCACGGACCACCTTTCGTTCGCGGCGGTAGGCCTGCCGGGCTTCCAGTTCATCCAGGACCCGATGGATTACGATACGCGGACGCACCACTCGAATATGGACGTCTACGACCGCATCCAGCCGGCGGACATGAAGCAGATCGCGATCATCGAGGCGGCGTTCCTGTACAACGCGGCGACGCGGCCGGAGAAGCTGCCGCGCCTCGATCTGCCCGAACCGCAGCCGGCGGGAGGCCGTGGCGGCCGTGGGGGACGGGGCGGCGGAAACTGAATCTCGTCAGGGAAAACCGCCGAAATCGGCGGTTTTTGGAAATTCACCAGCGCAGATTCAATCACTTACGAGAAAAAACCGCCGAAGCTCGGCGGTTTTTCGTTTATCTTGGCGTGGAACAGGTCACTCCGGAACCGGTGTGAACTGGCATCCCCTCACGGTTTTTGTCCAGAAGAAGATTGGTAATGCGTGAGAGCTTGTCCGGGTTCGTGATGAAGTAAATCGCGTGAATGTGCTCCTCGTTCGTATCCATCGCGAGTACGAATGAGGGCTTGCCGTTCAGATCACTCACGACGCCCGGCGCGCCGTTGACGGACGCAATGCGGGTCTCCACGTTGCCCTTCGCAGGGAACTTTTCGCGGCCCAGGACAATGGCCCGCGCAACGTTCGATGGCCCATGGATAAGATTGGGTACGGCACGGCCTTTGCCGCCGCCGTCGGTGTGAAGCACAACGTCTTTGGCCAGCAGACCGATCAGGCCGTCGAGATCGCCGCTGCCGACCGCGCGCAGGAATTCATCGAGCAGTTCATTTTGCTTCTTGGCGGGCGCCTGGAAGCGCGGGCGCATCTGCGCCATGTGCTGACGGGCGCGGTGCAGAATCTGCCGGCAATTCGTTGCGCTCTGATCGAGTATTTCGGCGATTTCGGGATAGTCGTACTCGAATACCTCGCGAAGAAGAAAGACGGCCCGCTCTATCGGTGTAAGCCGCTCGAGCAAAACCAGGAACGCCATGGAAAGCGTTTCGTCCACGCGGATCAGTCCCATCGGATTGCTCCCCTGCGCAGCCACCAGGGGTTCCGGCAGCCACTGGCCGAAATACTCCTCGCGCTGAACGCGCGCGGACTGCAAATGATTGATGCAGAGCCGGCTGATGATGGTCACCAGAAAGGCTCTTGCGGATCGAATGTCTTCGCCGGGAGTCTGTTGCCAGCGGATGAATGTTTCCTGCAGCATATCCTCGGCGTCGGCCACGCTGCCAAGCATCCGGTACGCAATCGAAAAGAGCAAACCTCTGTATTGATCGAAGGTCGCCAGCCGGACCGACTGGCGCGAATCCGGCGCCTCCCGATTCGGATGTTCGGAGCTAGCGGTTGGCATTCGAACTATCCTGGGCGCGATTCATTTCCGGAGCTTCGCGGATATCCATCCGCGAGATCCGATCTCCCTCGAATGAGTAAACATGCTGAACGAGCTGGTCCACCAGCAGATTGCCGGATAAATCGTGCACCACTTGATGCACCTGCACGATCATGCGTCCGGTCGCGTCTTCTTCGATGCTCACAGGATCGACTCGAGGGTTTAGAATGCCCCATTGCCGGATCCAGTAAGCACGAACCGGATCGTGCCCGACCAGCCGGCCGCCTTCCATCCCATTGGGCCAATTCACATCGGGCGCCATCAGGGCGAGAACGGAATCGATATCGCGCCGGTTGAATGCGGCGTAAGCCTCTGTGAGCAGTTTCGTTCTGTCTTGCATTCGTGTCACCTCGACGAGCGTTGCAGCTTCGGATCTGCCGCGAATGGCGAACCGTTCCGTGGCTGCGGCATGATGAGAACAGCCACACCCCAGGAGATGCTTGCGAACGCCAGCACGATTCCCAGCGAAGCAACGAAGGCCGGCTTCGCGGTCATCAGCCACACCGCTGCCAGTACCAGACCGGTCCGGATGCCCAAAGATACGCTCAGGAACGGAGCCGGCAATTCGCGCGCGATATCCCCGTCCGGGAGTTCGGCGTCGGCCGGCACCCGGCGAATTCTTTTCAGCTTGCGGCTCGATAAGCCTGACAGCGCGCCGAAAGCGATCATAATCCCAACGGCAACCTTGGGCCACGCCATTCGCCAAAGCCCTGCGCGGTCTGCCAGGTATCCGCCGGAAAGGAACAGGACCAGGAGGCAAATGGACGAAAGCAATCTGATGAGAGGCATCGCACCGTCCAACGGCGTTGATTGCCGTGGCTCTGTAGGGCGCCGGAGCTGGGCAATCGCAAGTCCTTCCGCGCCCATACCGGCAACGAGGCCCAGGGTTGCGATCACATGAACGTATAGAACTGCACTGAATGATCCCATGGTGTTGTTGTCCTGATCCGAAGACCGGCCACGCGAACCGATTGTGACAACACGGGGCGGCCCTTATCCCGGCCGCCGCCAGGCCATCACGGCGATGGGATAGGTGAGCAGGATCGCGGAATCGCCGAAACGGGCGGCGACGCCGAGCCGATCGCGTCCGCTCTGGATGTCCTCCCGGAAGAGCGACCGTATCCGGTCTGCGTTGCCTGGGTTCGGGAAGGAGCCTTCGAGCAGGGATTCGAGTTCCATTTCCAGGGCGAAATTCGCCTCCCGATGGAGGCTGAGGCCGGCGCTTTCGCCTAAAGCCCGAAGTTCCGCCGCGGTCAGGGCGCGCGTGTGCGACGGATCGCGAAGCCTCTCCCAATGATTGAAACGGTCCTGCATCTCAAGGCGGGGCGCGACGTCGGCTACCATCACGATGCCCCCACGGCGGCAAACGCGTTTCATTTCTTCGAGCGCTTTCGACGGGTCGAGGTAGTGGTGAAACGAAAACCGGGTCACGACACGGTCGAACGTTTCGCTCTCGAATGGGAGCCTGCTCGACTCCCCGAGCGTCCAGCCGATGTTTTCCAAACCGCGCTCCGACTGTAATTGCAGGGCGCGATCGAGCATGGCCGGAACCAGATCCAGACCAATTACGCAGCGAACGCGGGTGGCGAGAAAACAGGAAACAATGCCGGGGCCGCAAGCAACGTCGAGGATTTCATCCGAGTGCCGCAGTTCCGCGCACGAAGCCATCAATTCCAGGAGCGCTTCACCCGTTCTTTCGTGACGGCGAAGAAACGGCTCGGCCTGCTGTGTGAACTGGAAATGAATTTCATCGGCGTGCTGCCGGGGATCGATCGCCATCAGATACTCCTGCTGCTCGAACTCCTCTTTTGGATGGTCTGCGCCTGAATGAGCACTCGCAGGGCGCACGGCAGCAGCCGGGCCGCCGCCGTCGCGTTTACCGCGCCAGCTCTGCAAGCAGCTCCTTCACGGCGGTGTCGAGCTGCGAATCCCTGCCCGTGTACGATTCGCCGATGGGCCGCGACACCGGGATATCGACCGGGCGCGGATTGTTCTCCATGTTTTTGCCGTCGGCGCCCGTGATCAGGGTTCCGGGCATCCGCATCGTGGAGCCGTCGATCAGGTCCATCGAGCCGGTGTAGATGATCCATCCGGCGGTGGGCTCGCCCACTACTTTGCCGAGCTTCAGGGTGCGGTAGCCTTCCGTGAAGTCCTCGGCGTCCGAGAGGGAATGCTGGTTGACGACGAGGATTGTCGGCAACTCGAGCGAGCGCTGGCCGAGCGCGGTACGGGCAGGGCTGGCCGGGCCGCCGCGCTGCGTCATCGTGAGGTACGGGCGCCGCGAGAGCACATCGAGCGCGTAGGCGTTCACGAAGCCGCCGTTGTTGTTGCGGATATCGACGACGACGCCCTGGCGCGAGCGATTTTCGGAATCGAGGTCCAGATACAACTGCGTCAGCGCCTGCTCGGACATATCGCGGATGTGCACATAGCCGAGCTTGCCGCCGCTGATCTTCGCGACATAGGCTCGGTTATCGTCGACCCATTTGCGGTAGATCTCCTCGGCCAGCGAGGCAACCGGCTGCACAGTTACGGACCTGCCGGAGACATCGAGCACCACGCGCTTGCCCGCCTTGTGCTCGAGCAGTTCATCGAGGTTGATATGGACCCCCGTTGCCGCGCCGTCCACCGCGCGCAGTTCGTCGCCGGGCTGGATTTTGGCCAGGGCGGCCGGGGAGTGCGGTAAGATCGCGGTAATTTTCAGCCTGCCGGAGCGCTCGTATTCGGCGCGATCGAAGCTCATCCCAAGCTGGCCCACCGAGCCCCGCCCGCCGCCCTCGCCCACGGGCGCGGAGATGCCGGAATGCGAGGAGTTGAGCTCGCCGATCATCATGCGCAGGATGGCGCGCATCTCGTCGGGCGTGCGGCATCCTTCGATCAGCGGGGCATAGGTCCGGCGCACGGCGTTCCAGTCGGCGCCGTGGAACTTGGGGTCGTAGAAGCCATCGCGCTGGCCGGCCCAGGCCTGCTCGAATACTGCCATCTTCTCCTGCTGGAAATCGACATCCATTTCGCCGGTGACGTTCACGGGCCGGGTCTGCCGGCTCTCGATGGTCAAGGCCTGCACTCGCCCGCCTTCGAGGAAATAGATTTCGCGCGAATCGCGCGAGAACTGCGCGTGCGTCTTGGCATCGGGTGTGGTGGTCAACTGGCGCGGACCGCGTCCTTCGCCGCTGGCGCCGCCGCGCCCGCCACGGCCCCTTCCGCCCGCAGCAGGCGTTTCATCGAGCGGATACAGGTACAAGTTGGCCTGGCCGCCCACGGTCGCGGAGAACAGGAGGTTCTTGCCATCGGGGCTGATCCGCGGATTCGACACCGCCATGCCGATGGGCAGCAGGGAAACGCGGCTGCGGATGTCCTCGAATTCGATTTCGACTTTGGGCGGCGCAGCCGTTTCGGCATTGGCGCCGCGTCCGCCGCGGCCGGTGGCCGTTTCCGGCTTGAACAGGTCGTCGATGCGTTCCTCGGCGGTGAATTTGGGCTGGCGCGGCACGAGGTCGACGCGGGCGATCTGCGGCGTTTCGGTGCGCTGGCTGGTTTCGTAGAGAAGGAATTTGCCGTCCGGGCTCCAATCGAGCGCTTGCACGTTGCTGTTGGCGAGGAAGGTCACCGGGCGGCCCGCACCTCCCGCGGCCGGAATCACGTAGACATTGCGCAGGCCGCCCTTTTCGGAGAGCCCGTAGGCGATCCACTTGCTATCGGGCGACCAGGCAAAGCCACCGCCGCTGAAGCCGCCGCTCAGATACCCGGTCGCGAGCAGCCGCTCCTCATGCGAATCGAGGCTGTAGATACGCAACTCCCGGCGGTCGCGGACGAAGGCGATGGACTTGCCGTCGGGCGAGAATTTGGGAGCGGAATCGGGGCGGGCATCGTGCGTCAACTGGGTCTCGGCGCGCTGGAGGAAATCGTAAAGATAGACGTGGTTGACTGCGTCGCGCAAGCCGAGATAAGCGATTTTCGTCGAATCGGGCGACCAGGCGACGGCGGTCTCGGGCGACGGCGTGTGCGTGACGCGCAGCGCCTGGCCGCCCTCGCGCGCCGAGGCGGCGAAGATCTCGCCGTGCGCGATCAGCGCAACCTTGCGGGCATCCGGGGAGAGCGCGAGATCGTTGAATTGCGTCAGCGTGAGGTGCTGGACCGGGGGGCTTGCCGGCACGCCGGCGAGCGTGATGTTCAGGGCGTATGCTTCGCCGCTTTTGGTATCGAGCTGCCAGATCTTGAAGTCGCGCTCGAAAACGATGGCCTTGCCGTCGTACGCGATGGATGGCCACAGCACGCGGCCGCCGGTGAATTTCGTGACCTGGCGCGGCTTGGCGCCGGGCGAGGCGGCCCAGATGTTCTGCGCGCCCGAGCGG
>Ga0070739_10005392_pt1 | contig 14618 bp, 13 predicted proteins | sample Coa_R1_7_FD_66445 | JGI IMG/M metagenome (GOLD analysis project Ga0070739, IMG submission 66445) | Surface soil microbial communities from Centralia Pennsylvania, which are recovering from an underground coalmine fire - Coalmine... | ecosystem: Environmental > Terrestrial > Soil > Unclassified ... | reverse complement strand
CGGGCATGGGCAGCGTGCGGATGTTCAGATTGGTTCGCCGGAGGAGGGCGAGATTGTCCTGCAGCGGCTCGTAATTGACCTCGGCCGGGTCGTCCTCGACGACGGTCACGATTGTGTCGCGATTGACGAAGCGCGCCAGGTCGTCCACGTGGCCATGAGTGTCGTCTCCGGCGATTCCGCGGTGTAGCCAGATCACGCGGTCGATTCCCAGGTACTCGGCGAAGCATCGCTCGAGATCATCGCGGCTCACGCCCGGATTGCGCGCCTGGACCGGGCTGAGCAGGCATTCCTCGGTGGTCAGCATGAGACCGGCGCCGTTGACGTCGATGCTGCCGCCTTCCAGCACCATCCCCGGCTCGACACACTCCATATCGAGGCGCTGCGCCAGCAGCGGCGGGGTCTCATTGTCATTCGCCCAGTTGTCGTATTTCGCCCAGCCGTTGAAAATCCAGTTCGTAATGACGACCCGGTTCTCCGCATCGCGCACGAAGATGGGGCCGTAATCGCGAATCCAGCTGCGGTTGGTGGCGTGCGTATAGAACTCAGCCGCTGCACCGTATTTCGCCAGCAGGCGGGCCGCCCGGCGTTCCGCGGCGTTGTCCTCAACGAGGACGCGCACCTTCTCGACGCGGCCGAGATGGCGCACGATCTCTCCGTAAACGAGGGGAATGGCGGCAAACTTCCCCGGCCAGTCACTTTTCTCATGCGGCCATGCGAGCCACGTGGCCTCATGCGGCTCCCACTCCGCCGGCATCCGATACGGCGGCATTATGCGAGCCAGCGCTGCGCGATAGGGCCGTAAGCGTCGATGCGCCTGTCGCGCAGGAAGGGCCAGTTGCGGCGCACCTCTTCCATGCGGTGTGGGTCGCACTCGACCACGAGAATCTCCTCGTTATCGACCGATGCCTCGGCGATCACCTGCCCGAACGGATCGGCGACGAATGACGATCCCCAAAATTCCAGACCGCGCTCCGGCGGGCCCTCGAATCCGACGCGATTGACAGCGGCCACGTAAACGCCGTTGGCGATGGCGTGCGCGCGCTGGATGGTCCGCCAGGCGTCGAGCTGCGCCGCGCCATATTCGGCCTTCTCCGAAGGATGCCAGCCGATCGCCGTGGGATAGAACAGCACCTCCGCTCCCTGCAGGCTCGTTAGCCGCGCGCCTTCGGGATACCACTGATCCCAGCACACCAGCACGCCGATGCGCCCGTGCGGCGTGTCGAAATTGCGGAAGCCGGTGTCGCCGGGGGTGAAGTAGAATTTCTCGAAGTAGAGCGGATCATCCGGGATGTGCATCTTGCGATAGATGCCCTGCAGCTCGCCGTCGGCGCCGATCACCGCCGCAGTGTTGTGATACAGTCCGGCGGCGCGCCTTTCGAACAGCGAGGCGATGACCACCACTCCGCACTCTTTCGCGATACCGCCGATGCGCTCCGTCGTGGGGCCCGGGATGCATTCCGCGAGTGCGAACAGCTCTGCGTTTTCCTCGCGGCAGAAATACTGAGACCGGAACAGCTCCTGGAGGCAGATGATCTGCGCTCCCCGGCCGGCGGCCTCGCGAATGCGCCAGATCGCCTTCTCCAGGTTTTCACCGGGATCTACGGAGCAGGCCATTTGAATCAGGCCGATGCGGAACTTCCCGGCGGAGGCGACGCGCATGCTCCTATTGTCTGCTACGGCTGCTGGATCTCGTCGGCGGGCGTTTCGAGGATCCTGCCTTCATCGACGCGAATGAAGCGGAGGCCGCAATTCGCCGCCAGCTGCCGATCCACATCCGAGTCCCCGATCATCACCGAGCGGCGCAGGTCGATATCCCACTTTTCGCGCGCCTGTTCGACCAGGCCCGGCCTCGGTTTGCGGCAATCGCACGCGCCTTCCTCGTGTGGGCAGACGAAGATATCGTCAATGCGCGCCCCCGCGCGCTCCAGTTCGGCGCGCATCCGCCGGTGGATCTCCTCCAGGTCAGCGGGCCGCGTGATACCGCGCGCGACGCCGCGCTGATTCGTCACGACGATGACCAGGAACCCCAGCGCGCGGAAAAGGCGAATCCAGTCGGCGACATTCGGCGCCAGGCGAAACTCCGTCGCATCGCGCAGGTATCCGCCTGGCGGCGGCTTCATATTGATCACGCCATCGCGGTCCAGAAACACGCAGGCGCGGCTCATGCGGGCATGATAGCGCAGAGGGGTCGGATGGAATAATGAAGGCGTGCAGAAGAAGGTGGACGCCGGCCTTTCGCGCGATCTGAAGAACGCGCCGGGCGCGCGGCGGCTGGCCATCGCGGCGGAGTATCTCGCCAAAATCGGGGCCGCCTTTCAGCAGGAGACCATCGATCGCCTGCACGGCGAGATTCTGCGCGCCTTCCCGACAGAGGATCGCCCGGCGCTGCTGGAGTGGGGACGCGCCTTACCCGCCACCGCCGCCGCCGAATACCTGCGCGCCCGTCTTGCCGCTGACGCCGGCGATAATACCGCTTCCGCGGCCCACTGGGAGAAATTCTTCGCTCTGCATGCCGGCCGCGAGCCGGGCCTGCTGTTGAGCTACGCGCGCGTGCTCGCCGATCTAGGCCGCTACAGCGATGCCGCCGGCCGCCTGCGGCGCGCGATCGAGCAGCACCCGAAGTATGCCTTCTTTCCTCGCGCCGAACGTGTCCTGTCGAAGCTAGCCGCCGAAGAGCGCAGCTGGCTGCGTGAGTGCCGCATCGGCATTCTTGGTAACAGCACCACGAGCCTTCTCGTGCCCATTCTCGAAGCCTGCGCCTTCCGCGATCGCATTCGAGCGCACCTCTATGAGGGCCTCTACGGCTCCATGCATCAGGAGGCGCTCGATCCCGGCAGCGGTCTGGCGCGCTTCCGGCCCGATATCGTTCTTCTGGTGAATCACTGGCGTGATCTCGACCTTCCGCCGGTGATCTCTGACGAGAACGAGTTCATCGAACACTTTGTCGCGGAGCGCATTGCATTGTGGCGCCGCCTGCGGGAGCAGTTTGGGTGTCACGTTGTGCAATTCGCGTTCGACTTTCCATCCGAGGAGCCTTACGGATACGTCAGCCGCTCCGTGCCTGGCGGGCGTACGCGCGTCATTTCGCTGCTCAACCTGCGCCTGCACGAGGCGGCGCCAGGGGGAGTTTCCATCCTCGATACGCCCACGCTGCAGCGTGAAATCGGCCTCAATCGCTGGAGCGATCCAATGGCCTGGGACAGCTTCCGCCAGCATCCGGCGACTGACGCTTTGCCGGCGCTCGGGGAAGGCATTCTGGCGCACCTGCGGGCCGTGCTCGGCCTGACGCGTAAGGTGCTGGTTGTGGATCTGGATGACACGCTGTGGAAAGGCATCATCGGCGAAGACGGCGTGAGCGGCATTCAGATCGGTCCCGGGACGCCTGCCGGCGAAGCGCACGCGCGCCTGCAGAAATACATGCTCGATCTGAAATCGCGCGGCGTCCTTTTGGCCGTGGCGTCGAAGAACAATCCCGAAGACGCCCGCCTGCCGTTCGAGCAGCACGCGCATATGCTGCTGCGCCTCGACGACTTCGCTGCATTCGAAGCGAACTGGAACGACAAAGCGGAGAGCATTCGGACCATTGCACGACGGCTTTCGCTGGGGCTGGACAGCTTCGTCTTCCTGGATGACAACCCCGTGGAACGCGAGTGGATCCGGTCGCAGTTGCCGGAGGTCGCCGTCGTGGATGCGGGGCCATCCATCTTCTATTACGTGCAGTGCCTTGACCGGGAGCGGTATTTTTATCCGCTGGCGCTTTCGGTGGAAGACCAGGCGCGCGCGGAGCAATACCGCACCGAAAATGCGCGCGAGCAGATGCGCGCCTCGGCGCAGTCGCTGGAGCAGTTTTTGGTGGACCTGCGCCTGCGCGCGTCGGTCGTTCCGGTGTCGAGCGCCAATCTTGCCCGAGTGGCGCAGCTCACAAACAAAACGAATCAGTTCAACCTGACCACCCGCCGTTACAACGAGGAGCAGATTCGGCGTCTGGTGGCCGATCCCAACGGCTGGACGGCCGCGTTTCATCTGGCTGATCGCATGGGCGACTACGGAATTGTTGGCGTGTTGCTGTGCGTGCCCGATGGCGCTCCGGATCGGTGGGAGATCGACACATGGCTGATGAGCTGCCGCGCGCTCGGCCGACAGATGGAGAAGTACATGTTCGATCGCCTGATCGAGTCCGCGCAGTCACGTGGAATTCGCGAGATTCGCGGAGTGTACCGGCGCACAGCGAAGAACGGCATCGTCGCGGATCTGTACGAGCAACTCGGATTCCTGCGGGCCGGCGGCGCGGCCGACGAGGTGCGGTATTCGTTCGCGGTCCCTGCCAGGCCGGTCGCGACCGCGACCCACGTACAGGACGAGACCCCAACGGCAGTTACAACGTAAACGGAATCCCGTCGACGACGAATCGCACTTTTCCGCCCTCGTTGCGAACCTCGCCCCCACGTGCTCCCAAAAGCACAATGGCCCCCATGACCAGAGGCAATTGCGCGCGCCGTACGACGCGGAGTGCGGGCGCAGGCCGCCGCTCGGCGAAGGCGCACGATCGCCAGCTCTCGATTCGCTCCGCATCCGGCTCCAATACGAGTCGCGTTGCGGCGGCATCCGAGGCGGCATGCCACCACTGCTCGATGTCATGCTCGCCGCCTGGGCCGCGAATCTCATCCAGAATCAAAACGGCGGCGCCGTGGACGAATTCCATTATGCGGCGATGAACGAAACCGCGGTAGGCGCACTCGGCATCAAGGCGGTCACGGTCGCCGGAGGAAAACCACTCGTGCACGACGGTGCGGGGCTTTTCCTCCCAGCGAAACGGATTTATGGGGATGGCCTGATCGCGGCCGTCGATACGGATGGTGTTGTGCGCGGCCGAGCCTCGAAACCAGTCACGGAGCGCACGATCGCCAACGTAGGTATAGGTTCCGGGATCGATCAGGATTTCCTGCTGACCATCGCGCACCACGAGGGAAAGCGTGTCGGAATGGCTGTGACCGGCGCCCCAGGGGCCGAATGATCCTGCGTCGGCGACGATATGCGCGCTGCCCCCGGACATGACGGCGACACCCGACTCGGCGAACAGATGCGATCGCCAGGCGGAAGCCGCGGGTTTGGACCCCAGAGCCGCGGCGCCGAGCCACCACGCCGCCTGCTCGGCCAGATCGGCGCTATCGCGAATCCAGTCCGGCCGCTTGAAAAAGACACCGCAGGTAGCCAGCGTTGCGCGGCCGAACTCGTCGCGCACGCCGTAAGGATGAAAGAACCGGCCTCCATCATCGTCGCCAATCAGCGGCAGCTTCCAGGCCGGCCCCATGATGGCGTGCAGGTAATCCGCCATGCGCGCCAGCTTCTCCAGGTAGGGCTTCCCCGCAGGCTCGACGATTGCGTGAAACAGAAACATGTCCAGCGCGTACACGTGGTAATACGCCGACTGTTCGAAATGCGTGCCTTCCTGAAATACCTGCCGGCGCATCTGCTCATGGACGATGCGGCGCCCCAGTTCGCGCCAGCGCCGAGCGTTCGGGAACTGTGGGATGAGGCAACCCAGCGCGTGCATGACGACTGCTTCGCCGAGCAGGTGCGTATTCGGTGAGAAGTAATGCGACAGATTGTTCGCCACGTGCGCGCCGTGTTGATAAAGGCCTTCGAGCAGCATGCGCCGGACGCTTTCATCAAGATCGTTTGCGGCGAGATGCCACACCCACACCCAGGACATCGCCCGGAACGCCACTTCCAGGGCGCTGGCCCAGTTGATTCCCCGATGAAACGGATTCGCCTCGAACCAGCTGCGCAGCTCCGCCTCGATTTCATCCAGATACTCTCGCTTGCTTGAAAACAGCCACGCCTGGGCCAGCAGCACCAGATGCTGGTGCCGATTCAGCTCCCAGATGATCTTGTGATCCCCGGCGCGCGCAGCGTCGAGATACGGCACAAGGCGGAAATAGTCAGTACCGGTCTCGATTCCGCTCAGGTAATCGCGCCGCCAGCGAATGTCCGGTCCGGTGTCGATGGTGATGCCCAGCACTGGAAAGCGGTGTTGCAGGACCTGACCGGCATCGCGCAGCACGGCATCGACGAATGCGGTCCCGCGCAGCGCATCAGCCACGGACCGCGGATCGGGTAGTCCCGGCAGCGGCGAGGGCGCTGTAACCCGCGTCGGCAGGCGCTTTGGCGCGAGCGCCATCAGGCCGTTGCGCAGCTCCTGCCGCAGCCTGAATGCGATTTCCGTTGCACTCCTCAACGCTGTTGTCTTCCGCCCTTTGAGATAATCGTGCTGAACCCGCCCAGAGCGAATCGCCTCACATGGACATTACACCTGAAATGCTCAGGGCTCTGCCCATCTGGTACGTTGCGTTCCTGCTGTCACTCACCTGTCATGAGGGCGCGCACGCGCTGGCCGCGAAACTGGGCGGCGATCCAACCGCGTTCGAAGCCGGCCAGGTGTCCCTCAATCCATTGCCGCATATCCGCCGCGAGCTCTTCGGCACGGTCCTGTTTCCACTCATCACGTATATCGCCAATGGCTGGATGATGGGCTGGGCCAGCGCGCCGTTCGACCCGCGCTGGGAACGCCGTTATCCGCGTCGTGCTTCCGCGATGGCGCTGGCCGGACCCGCCGCAAATTTTATTCTCGCCACCCTGGCGGCTCTGGCCATGCGGGTCGGCCTCCTGACGCACGGCTTTGTGGTGCCCGAGACGATTCATCTCGCCGGCCTCGTGCAGGGACAGGGAATGATGGAGGGGCTGGCGACTTTCGTCAGCGTGCTGTTCTCGCTCAACGTGCTGCTTGGCGTCTTTAACCTGCTTCCCATCCCGCCGCTCGACGGCAGCTCGGCGATTGCGTTCTTCATGCCCGAGCGCGTGGCGCTGCGCTACATCGACATGACGCGGAGCCGCATGCTGGCCATCGTCGGCCTGGTCATCGCATGGCAGCTTTTCAATCCGATGTTCCGCCCCGTTTTCGGTTACGCTCTGCGGGCGCTCTATGCCGGCCTTCGCCTGACCTGAGTCGCGGTGCGTCGCTCGGGCGAAAATATAGTAATGGATCGGAGAACCTTCCTTAAGCAGACTGGCGTCTCGGCGCTGTCGATGACCGCGGCCTCGTACGCCCGCGTACTGGGCGCCAATGAGCGGATTCGCCTTGGTCAAATCGGCTGTGGCGACCGCAGTCACGGGCATGTGCACATGGTCTCAATCGCCGCGCGGACAACGCCTGTCGAAACCGTCGCGGTGTGTGACCTGTGGTCCCACGCCCGGGAACGCCGTGCCTCACAGGTGGAGAAGGCGTTCGGCAAGCGACCCGAATCGTACAAGTATTACGACCAGCTTCTGGACCGCAAAGACATCGACGGCGTGATGATTGCCACCGCCGACTTCCAGCACGCGAAACACTGCGCCGATGTCGTCGCCGCGGGCAAGGACTGCTACGTGGAGAAGCCGCTCGCCCAAAGCGTCGCCGACGCGAAGATGGTTCGCGCCGCCGTCAAGAACTCAAAGCAGGTGGTGCAGATGGGCACGCAGCACCGCACACAGCCGTATCCCGTCGCGGTCGCCGAGATCATTCGCGGCGGACGCATTGGCCGTGTTGTCAAAGTCGAGCAGGAGTGGAACGTGAACCAGGAGCGCTGGCATGGCCGGCCGGCAGTGGCCGAACTCCGCGAGGAGGATACGGACTGGAAGCGGTGGCTGCTCGATCGGCCGTACCAGCCGTTCGATCCGCGCGTTTATCTGGAGTTCCGCCTCTATCGCAATTTTTCATCCGGCATTTTCAGTCAGTGGCTGAGCCACGGCAGCGATCTGGTGCACCTGTGGACCGGCGAGACTGCGCCGGCGAGCGCCGCGGCCAATGGCGGCGTGATGATTTGGAAGGATGGCCGCGAGAATCCCGACAACGTCAGCGTGATCTTCACCTATCCGAGCGGGTTTCTGTACTCGTACACCACCACCTTCGGCAACAGCTATCGCAGCTTCGCGCGCATCCAGGGCACGGAGGGGACCATCGACAACACTGGCGGCGAAGGCGCCTCGCTGTTCATGGTTACGAAGGAGGGGAAGGAGAACGACCCCGTCTTTTACACCGAGCCGCCATCGATGGGTCCGGCGAAGGATAACCCGGAGATCGTGACGGTTCCTGGCGCCCCAAAGCCAAACTCCAGCGGCCCGGACGACGACGACGGCCATCACCTGACTGACTGGCTGAACGCCATGCGCGACCGCCGCCAGCCCGGCGCGACGGTGGACAACGGCTTCTCGCATTCGGTAGCCGTGATCATGGCGACGGAGTCGTACTGGAAAGGCCGGCGGGTGTACTGGGATGCGAAGCGGGAAGAGATTTCGGACGAGGCGGTGTAAAGCTCACCCGCTTCCGCCGGATATCTTCACAGGGGCTTCGCCTCGCGAAGGATCGTATCGCGCACGTACCAGTGGAGCGACTTCTCTCTCCCGATGTGGATCTTCATGCTCAGCAGTTGCTCGAGATCCTGAACCAGCCTGACATGGTCGAGCAGACTACGGCCAGGCTGCCATTCGACCAGCAGATCGAGATCGCTCGCTGCGTTCGCATCGCCGCGCGCTACCGAGCCAAACACACGCACATTTACGGCCCCGTGGCGCGTAGCCGCGGAGAGGATCTCGTGCCGGCGCTTTTTCAGATCGACCATACCTCATTGTGCGACGATTCGCCGTCGCCCCTGCTACGCCGCCTTGATCTCCGTCCAGAGTCGATCCCTCAGCCGCTGCACAGGAGCCGGCATGGTGCGGCCCCATTCGCCGCGAGCCCAGACCTCCGGCGGCGGATACAGAATCGGGTTGTCCCGGAACTCGGGCGGAAACAGCTTCCGCGCGGCGGCGTTGGTGGTCGTGGTGCGGGCCGCCTGTGCGTTCGCGGCGGCCACGTCGGCGCGCAGCATGTAGTCGATGAACAGGTGCGCCAGCTCGGAGCGGCGGCTCTCACGCAGGATAACCATGGTATCCGGATAGACCGCGAACCCCTCCGCAGGATACGCGAACGCGATGTCGCGCGATTCATCCGCCGCCTGCTGGGCTGTGGTGTTCCACATCTGCGCCGCGAGAACGTCGCCGCTCACCAGCTGGTCCCGGACCTCTGCGTTCAGGTAGGCTCGCAGCAGCTTCTTCTGCGCGATCGCCTGCCGCTGCGCCGCCCGAAGTTGCCCCGGATCTTCGGAATTGATCGACAGTCCCAGCTTTTTCAGGCAGGCGCCCATGAGGTCGAACGGATCGTCGAGCATCGTGATGCGCCCGGCGAGGCGAGGGCTCCACATGTCCGCCCACGCAGCGGGCGCGGGCCGAAGGCGGCGGTTATACGCAATGCCGGTGGTGATCACCATGTATGGCACTGACCAGTTCATCGCGGGATCCCACAGCGGCTGCTGGAAACGCGCATCGAGGTTGTCGAGGTGATGCAGACGACGATGGTCGATCGGCGCCAGCAGGCCGTTCTCCAGCATCGGCCGCACGATGTAGTTCGTTGGGAACACGATGTCCCAGCCGGAATTGCCGCTCATCACCCGCGCCAGCATCTCTTCATTGCTCTCGTAAATGCCGTATCGCACACGGACGCCGTATTCGCGCTCGAAATTTGGGACCGTTGCCGGCGAGATATAGTCCGACCAGTTGAAAACGTTCAGACGCGGGCGCCGATCCCGTGAGCATCCGGCCAGCGCGGGTGCGCCCAGCAGAAACCAGCGCCGATTCACCGCGCCCGCAGCCTTTCCGAAATCAGAATGACCGCGCCGAAACCGACAATAATCACCGCCGAAATTGCGTTTACCACCGGATTAACTCCGCGCCGTGCGAACGCGTAGACCACCATCGGCAGAGTCTCCGAATCGACGCCGGCAACGAGGCTGGTAATGACGTAGTCATCGAACGAGACCGTAAATGCAAGGAGCGCGGCGGCGGCCACACCAGGAAGGATAGCGGGCAAAGTGACGTGCCAGAACGCCTCCCAGGGATTCGCGCCCAGATCCAGCGCCGCCTCCTCCAGCGCTCCGTCCATGGTGCGCAGCCGAGCCAGCACCACCACCACGACATACGCGATGCAGAACGACACGTGCGCCAGAATCACGGTATGCATTCCGAGCCGCAGCCGCAGGAACCGGAACGCCCACTCGTAAAACGCGAGAAGCGATACGCCGGTGACGATCTCGGGCGTTACCAGCGTCAGGTAAAGCGAACCGGCCAGCACCGGCGCGTTCCGTTTCCACAGCCCGTACGCGCAAAGCGTTCCGATTACCGTCGATAGCACGGTGGCAGCCACCGCGATAATCAGGCTGTGCCCGGTTGCCTCGCTCAACTGCGTGTCGCGCAGCATAGCGCCGTACCAGCGCATCGAGAAGCCCTGCCAGACGGTGAACTTCGAGGCATTGAAACTGAACACCGCGAGCACCAGCAAAGGCAGGTAGAGAAACACGAACGACCCGGCGGCGTACCACGCGAGCCCGCGTTTCACAGCAGCGCATCCTCGCGGCGGCGCACGAGCCCGAACAACAGCACCATGACGATGGCCATGAGCGCCAGCGAGACAGCCGACCCGAACGGCCAGTCGCGCGCGTTGGTGAACTGGTTCTGAATCAGGTTTCCGATCATCACCGCCTTGCCGCCGCCCAGCAGGTCGGGAGTGAGATACGCGCCCAGGCAGGGAATGAAAACAAGAATTGCGCCGGCGCGGATCCCCGGCGCGCACAGCGGCAGGGTCACACGGGCCAGCGTCGTCCACGGCCCGGCGCCAAGGTCCGCGGCCGCCTCCAGCAGGTTCCGATCCAGGCGCTCGAGCGTCGCATACAGCGGCAGCACCGTGAAGGGCAGATACGCGTAAACCAGCCCCAGCACGACCGCCGCATCGTTATAGAGCAGCGGCAGCGGCTGGCGTATCAGCCTGAGCGACTGAAGCACGGTGTTGATCAGCCCGGTATCGCGCAGCAGGAACATCCACGCGTATGTCCGTACCAGAAAGCTGGTCCAGAACGGCAGCATTATCAGGCTGAGCCACAGATTCCGCCGGCGCGAGCGTGACACGAACAGCGCCATGGGAAATCCCAGAACGATGCACAGCAGCGTGGTCACACCGGCAATGGCAAACGTCCGCAACAGGATGACGAGGTACAGCGGATCCGCAAGGCGCCGGTAATTATCGCCATTCCAGGGCGGCATTACCCCGCCCCAGGCGCCGCGCGTCAGCAGACTGTAGGCAAAGATGATAGCCAGCGGCGCGAGAAAAAGGACGACGGTGACGGTCCAGGCAGGGGCCAGAAACAGTGCCCGCAGTCGCTTCACCGGTTCAGTCCGCGAAGCGCAATTCGTCCGCCGGCCGCCAGCAGACATGCACCGGATCACCGGGCTGCCAGCCCGACCCGAGGCGCGAAAGCTCCGCCGTCACCGCCTGACCCCCGTCGATCTCAGCCTCCACCTGAACGTAATTACCGAGAAAGCTGGAGCGCACCACGGTCGCCCGCAGCGCGCGCATTTCCTCGTCGGGTGGGGTCGCGAACAACCGCATCGCTTCGGGGCGGACGCCGATGCCGTCGATCCAGTTCACGGAACCGAGGAATGAGGCCACGAATCGGGTGCGCGGCTGAAGGTACACCTCCTCCGGCGTGCCGACCTGCTCTATGCGGCCCGCGTTCATCACCGCAATGCGGTCCGAGAGCGAGAGCGCTTCCTCCTGATCGTGGGTAACGAACAGGAACGTGATCCCAACCCGCCGCTGCAGCGCCTTGAGTTCCGTGCGGACCTGCCGCCGCAGCGCAGGATCGAGGGCCGACAGCGGCTCATCCAGGAGGAGCACATCCGGCTCCAGAACCAGAGATCGAGCGAGTGCCGCCCGCTGCCGCTCGCCTCCGGAAAGCTGCGCGGGATAGCGCGATGCCTTGCCGCCGAGTTGTACCAGATCGAGGGCGCGCGCGACGGCGGTATCCAGATCCCCGGTCCTGCCCTGCCGCCTCAGCCCGAACTCCACGTTACCCCGCACGGTCAAGTGCGGAAAAAGCGCGTAGTTCTGGAAAACGGTGCTGACGTTGCGCTGCCACGGCCGAAGCTGGCTGATATCAGCGCCATTGAGGCGGACTGAACCGGAATCGGGCTGCTCGAAACCGGCGATCAGCCGCAGCGTCGTCGTTTTGCCGCAGCCCGAGGGCCCGAGCAACGAAAAGAACTCGCCTTTGCGGACGTCGAGATCGATACCGGCGAGCGCCTGGTGGCCGGGAAACCTTTTGCTCACGTGACGAAGCTGCAATACCGCCTGCATCAAATCGTCATCGTATCGCAACACACTCGAAAATCAACTGCTGCAGACTCGAGTCGATCTCGGCAGTCCACTCTCAATACGAGCGCTGAAGTTAGTTCCCCCCGGGAACGTCAGTTTTTCGAGCCTCAGCCGGGCTTGAATTCCGGCGCCCGCTCGCCGGGATTGAATACGGCAACGCCGACGCGCGCCGCCAGGGCCTCGATATCTCGCTTGGCGAATCCGCTTCCGGCCATCGAGATCTGGCCGTCCGGCTCAACCAGAAAGAGCGAGGGTACGTTGGTGATGCCATACGCGTTGCTGACGGCATACCCGTCGGCGCGCCGGTCGAGGACGGTCGGAAAGGTCACTCCGTAACGCTGGTTGAACGACTCCGTATCGCGCGCCTCGTCCTGCGAGATGCCGATCACCTGCATCCCGGTGCCGGCTGAAAGCCGCTGCAGGTAAGGGAAAGTCAACTGGCAAACCGGGCAGCTGATCTTAAAGAACGCCAGCAGCGCCGGGCCGTTCTTCAGGACGTCGCCGAGTTTGACGTCCGAGCCGCTCAGGTCCCTGAGCTCGAACCCTGGCGCTGCATCGCCGGCCGCCTTCACCTTACCCCTCCTGCTCCCGCTCCTGCTGCTGAACGAAGGAAAGAATGTCAAAGCGCCGGATCTCCCGCTCCGGGAAAAAGCTGTTCACCGCGTCATCTTCATTGTCGAAAACCTCGAAGACCGTGGAGAGTTTCGTCAGCACCAGCAGTTCGATGTTGCGCCGGTTGAGGCACGCCAGCTTCAGTGCTCCGCCGGCGCGCTGGAGTGAGGTGTAGCAGATGACCAGCGTACCCAGCCCCGAGCTGTCGATGTAATCGACAGTCTGCAGGTTCAGAACGATCCGGTTCTTGTTTTCCTCGCGGCAGCGCGTGATGGCGTCGCGTACAGCCGTCGACGCGTCGCCCACCACCAGGCGGCCCTTCAGGTCCAGAATGACGATGCCTTCCCGTTCGCGTTTGCTGATTTCCAGGTGCGCGGCCACAAGCTTAGTGTATCCGTTCCGCGGCCAGCGCCGGTTTCTCCGCTGGCCCTGGTACAGCCACCACGGGCATGCGCACGGTGAACCGGGTGCCCCGGCCAGGCTCGGTGTCCACTTCCACCGTTCCCCCGTGCGCCCTGGCAATCCAGGCCACAAAACTCAGGCCCAGGCCAAGGCCCTTCTCCGGATCGCTGGAAGGGACTTTATAAAACCGATCGAAGATGTGGGGCACGTGCTCCTTCGGAATTCCCACACCAGTGTCCTCGACTATAAGGGTGACGCTCGACGCGTCACATCGCGACCGCACGTGCGCCGAGCCGCCTCGCGGCGTGTACTTGATCGCATTGGACAGGAGGTTGGTAATCAGACGCTCCATCTGGATCCGGTCGGCGATCACCGGACACGCCCCCTCCAAATCGGCCGTCACCTTCACGGCCTTCTCTTCGGCGGGGATCTGAAACTCCTCCACCAGATCGCGGGCCAGCTTCGACAGATCGAACTGCGTCTTCTGCAGCGTCAGCTGGCCGGTCTCCGATTGGGACAGCAGCAGGAGGGCGCGTACGATCTGCGCCAGCCGGTCCACATCCTCCAGCGCGCTGACCATCGCATCTCGGTATTGTTCCGGTGTCTGCGCCGTGAACAGGGCCACTTCGAGCTGCCCGCGGATCACGGTCAGCGGCGTCCGCAGCTCATGGGAGACGTCGGTTGAAAACTGGCGGATCTGGTCGAACGACGCCTTCAGCCGGTCCATCATACGATTGAAAGTCTCGATCAGGTGATCGAGCTCGTCGTCCACGCCCCGCAAGGGGATACGCACGTCCAGGTTCGAGCCGGTAATGCGCTGCGCTGTCTGCGCCACCGAGTTCACGGGAGTGATGGCGCGGCCGGCCATGAACCAGCCGAAGAGGCTGCTGATGCCGATCATGATCGGCAGTGCGATGAAGTACTGCAGCGTGAACTTGTGGAGGATCTGATCCTCTTCGGCGAGGCTTCGCCCGATAGCGAGGAAATAGACATTGCCGTTCTTGTCGTATAGGCGCCCTGCGCGAATCATGTACAGAACGCCGTGCGGATCTTTCCTCTGGAGAATCACGCCGCGGTTGTCTGGATCGGGCGTCGTCAGAATGCGCTTCATCTCGGAAGGAGAATCGGCCCCTAAACTCCTGTAGGTGTCGGAAATCTCCAGCACTTTGCCGCTTGCTGTCGCCAGCATGTACACGTGCTGCAGACGGTTGGCGATGAAGCTTTCCTCCGGGTCGTAAGGATCGTAAAACCAGTCGGGACCGTATTTCTCGATCCGCAGATATCCTTTGACGGCGCCCCATTCTTCGGCCAGGATGTCTTCCGA
>Ga0070739_10005391_pt1 | contig 14618 bp, 15 predicted proteins | sample Coa_R1_7_FD_66445 | JGI IMG/M metagenome (GOLD analysis project Ga0070739, IMG submission 66445) | Surface soil microbial communities from Centralia Pennsylvania, which are recovering from an underground coalmine fire - Coalmine... | ecosystem: Environmental > Terrestrial > Soil > Unclassified ... | reverse complement strand
GGGCGACGGGCCGGTCGTGCTGCTCGACCATTACGACAATTGCGCCTCGGGCGGGACGATGGACACCACCGTCGTGTTGAAGGCGATCCTCGACGCCGGGCTCGACAACGCCGCGGCGTTCGCGATCTACGATCCGGCGGCGGTGCAGCAGGCGATCGCCGCCGGCATCGGCGCCGCGGTCGAGCTGTCGGTCGGCGGCAAGCTGGCGATGCCGCAAATCCCGGCGCCGAGCCCGCCGCTATTGCTGAGCGGCACGGTCAAGACGATTTCGAGCGGCCGCTTCCGCAACAAGGGACCGATGGGCCGCGGCGTGCAGATGGACATGGGCCCCGCCGTCGTCGTCGATACCGGCAAGGTCGAGGTGGCGCTGATCTCGCGCCACGTCGAGCCGAGCGACCTCAACTGCCTCCTGGCGCTCGGCATCGACCCGATGCAGAAGCGCTACGTCATGCTGAAAAGCCGGGTGCACTGGCGCGCCGGGCTCGGCAAGGCGGCGCGCGCCGTCGTCGATTGCGCCGGGGTCGGGGTGTGCACCTCGGATTACAGTCAACTGACCTTCCGCAACGTGCGCCGGCCGATCTATCCGCTCGACCTGCCGAACCGGTGATTCTAGGTTAGGGGCACAGCCACAGGGAGCAGAGACATGGACGGCATCAGCGAACTCCTCGACCTCGATCGCCGGGTCATCGTCCATCCGCTGCACCATCCCGACGATCACAAGGCGCCGTTCCTGATCGAGCGCGGCGAAGGCGCCGAATTGATCGGCGCCGACGGGCGGCGCGTGGTCGATGCGCTGAGCGGCCTGTGGAACGTCAATATCGGCCACGGCCGCGCCGAGCTGGCCGAGGCGGCGGCGGCGCAGATGAAGAAGATCGGCTTCGCCTCGGCCTATGTCGGGCAGACCAACGAGCCGGCGATCCGCCTCGCCGAGCGGATCGTCGCCCATGCCTACGGCAATTCCGCGGCGGTGTATTTCACCACCGCGGGCGCCGAATCGAACGAGAGCGCGTTCAAGTTCGCGCGCTATTACTGGAAAGTGCAGGACAAGCCGAGCAAGACCAAGATCATCTCGCGCATCCACGCCTATCACGGGGTGACGATGGCGGCGATGAGCGCGACCGGCATGGCCGCCTACCACAAGATGTTCGGGCCGCTGGTCCCCGGTTTCGTCCAGGTGCCGCCGCCCTATGCCTACCGCTGGCAGGGCAACGAGGAGCCGGGCGCCGGCGCCGCCGAGGCGGTCGAGAAGGCGATCCTCGCCGAAGGGCCGGACACGGTGGCCGCGGTGATCTGCGAGCCGGTGATGGGCGCCGGCGGGGTCATCGTGCCGCCCGACAGCTATTTCCCGAAATTGCGCGAGATCTGCGACCGCCACGACGTGCTGCTGATCGCCGACGAGGTGATCACCGGGTTCGGCCGCACCGGCAAGTGGTTCGCGCTCGGCCATTGGGGGGTCGAGCCCGATCTGGTGTCGTTTGCCAAGGGGGTGACGAGCGGCTACCTGCCGCTCGGCGGCGTCATCGCCTCGAAGCGGGTGCACGAGGCGATCCTCGCCGCCCCGGCCGACCGCAAATTCATGCACGCGGCGACCTATTCCGGCCACCCGGTGTGCTGCGCCGTCGGCGTCGTCAATGTCGGCATCATCGAGAAGGACGGGCTGGTCGAGCGCGCCGCGCGGGTCGGCCGGCGGCTCAAGGACGGGCTGCAGGAACTGGCCAACCACCCCAATGTCGGCGAGGTGCGCGGGCTCGGCATGATGTGCGGGGTCGAGCTGGTCGCCGACAAGGGCTCGAAGGCGCCGGCGATCGGGCTCGGCGCGCGGGTCGCGCGCGAGGCGATGGCGCGCGGCGTGCTGCTGCGCATCCGCGCCGGCAGCGCCGACCCGGCGATCGGCGACACGATCTGCCTGGCGCCGCCGCTGATGACGCCGGAAGCGACGCTCGACCGCATCGTCACGACGATCGCCGAGTCGCTCGCCGCCGCGACCGCGTGATGGCGACGCAGGAGCTCGGCATTGTCATCGACGGGGCGACCGGCCGCCTCGGCACCACCCAGCACCTGAAGGCGCTGCTCGCCATCGCCGGCGAAGGCGGGCTGCCGCTCGGCAACGGCGACCGGCTGATGCCGAAGCCGGTGCTGCTCGGCCGCAACGCCGAGAAGCTGGCGGCGCTGGCGGCACGAAGCGGCGGGCTCCGCTGGAGCCTCGACCGCGACGCCTGCCTCGGCGACCCGGCGATTTCGCTCTATTTCGACGCCAACGCGACGGGCGGGCGGGTCGCGCGCCTGCGCGCGGCGATCGCCGCCGGCAAGCACGTCTATACCGAAAAGCCGCTGGCCGAGACCCTCGCCGACGCGCTGGCGCTGGCCCAGGCGGCCGACGCGGCCGGGGTCAAGGGCGGGGTGGTGCAGGACAAGCTGTTCCTGCCCGGCCTCGTCAAACTGCGCCGGCTTTACGACACCGGGTTTTTCGGCCGGGTGCTGTCGGTGCGGCTCGATTTCGGCTGGTGGGTGTTCGACGGCGTGGCGACGCCGGCGCAGCGGCCGAGCTGGAACTACAAGCGCGCCGCCGGCGGCGGGCTGGTGCTCGATATGTTCGCCCACTGGCGCTACATCTTCGACCGCCTGCTGGGGCCGATCCGCGCGGTGTCGTGCCGCTGCATGACGGCGCAGCCCGAGCGCCGCGACGAGGCCGGCGAGGTTTATGCGGTCGATGTCGAGGACCACGCCTTTGCCGTGTTCGAGCTGGAAGGCGGGGCGCTGGCGCAGGTCAGCTCGTCGTGGGCGAGCCGGGTCAAGCGCGACGACCTGTTGCAGATCCAGGTGGACGGCAGCGCCGGCTCGGCGGTGTGCGGGCTGCACCGCTGCTTCATCCAGCCGGCGGCGGCGACGCCGCGGCCGTTTTTCGACCCCGAGCGGCCGCAGCCGATGGTGTTCGACGAGCAGTGGCAGGAGCTGCCCGAGCTCGAACCGTTCCGCAATTCCTACCGCGCCGGATGGGAGTTGTTCCTGCGCCACCTCGCCGCGGATGCGCCGTTCCCGTCGCCGCTGATCGAGGGGGCGAAAAGCGTGCAGCTCGCCGAGGCGTGCTATCTCAGCGACCGCGAGCGGCGCTGGGTCGATCTCGCGCCGCTGCGGTAGCGGCGGCCGTATTGGCGCTCTCCGTCATACCGCCATCCGCAGGATGATCCCATCGGGCAGATAGAAGCCGTTCAGCATATTGTCGGACACGAAAACGCTCGAGTCGCCCTCGACCCGGAAGGTACGGCCAAGGGCCTTGATCGCGGGGTGGGTCGGCGAGACGAATTCGGCATCGCCCACGTCAAATCCCGGCAACTCGCCGCGGTGCCGCGCGATCGCTTCGGCGATCCTGCGGTAAAGCAGGCGCTTGTCGGTGATCTCCTCGGCGGGAACGATCCACAACCGCCACCGCCCGGTGTCGCGGTTATGCACCCATACGGCGGCGCGCAGCTTGATCCCCTCGCGGTCGAGAACAGCGAGAAAGCTGCGTCCGGATTCTACCAGTAGGTTCGTATCCACGGGAACACTCCTGCTGTCGCATCGGACACGGCCTGCACGAAAACCTGGGCGGATTCCAAATCGGCGGCGGCATACCTCGCCTCCGGCGTCCACTCGTTGACAAGGACCCAATTGGCGGCGAACGCGGATGACTCGGCTTCGCGGTCCTTGAGCTCGCCGGCAAGCCCCGCGAGATTTACCAGCGTCCGGAAGTTATGGCTGTAGATCGCGTTGACAAAACTCCGGTCCGGAATCGCTTCGGCGCCGAACTGGCGGGCAATGCACGCCTTCAAACCGATTTCGACCGCATATCCCGCCAGATAATAGGCATTTGAATAGCGCGGTCTTATGTAGTACGCGCCACCAGCCAAAGCTGGGCGACGCAGCGGCCAATCCCGATCTAACCGACGGTCATACGCGGTTCCGGCTCTCTGCCGGGCGGAAGTGACGCGCCGTGCGTGCTATGATAAAATGCATCGTAGTTACAGTGTTTTATTCGCTGGAATTACAGTCAGAACGGAAGGCCAATGGTTGAAAGTTGACCGCATTAATATTTTGTGTTGGCCTTTGCCCTACAATTATATACCTCGGAGCGTTGTTAGGATCAAGCGGCTGCATGATCTGACAAAACTTAATTACATGTATTCTGTCAGGTTCATATACATCGGACCACTCTGCGCGACCCCAAATGATAATCTGCCCCTGATGATTTTCTGCTTTGATGGCCTCATCGCTGGAAATGGAAACCGGGGCCAAAGTCACTGTTCCATTGGGTGGGATAATGCTATTTTCTGCCTCAACATGTTCCCATGGCCGGGTAAAATCTTGACTATATGGAACCGAACCCTGAAAATAATGGACAGACGCCCATGCCTTGAATGCATGAGTGCGCGTTGAGCCGAAGTTACGAAACATTGGTTGGAAGAGATAAAAAATACCGTTTTCAGAACCAGATTCTTTTCCAACAAGTATTTGACCGCCAACGAAACTGACCAAAGCGCGCAGTTGAGCACGCGCGTCGATCTGAGAATCATTAGCTACTCTGTATTGCTGGTAAATAAACCAATCGCTGAAGCCGGATACGATAACCAAGGCCAACGTGAAGATAGCCACAGCTTTCGTCCATCGAGCGATATCGCGATGGGGGTTCTGGTTGTCTTCCTGGGAAACGCCGGATGTGGCGCCGCTATTTTTCATTTCATTTACGGCTCTCAAGGAGCAATGTCGTCGCTTCTTCTGAGCGTCGCGGCCTTTATTGCAGGAGTATCAGCCATCTGGACGGGGCTCTGGTTATTGCGGGGATAGATTGCCTATAGATCCTCGAGCCGCACTCCCTCCATCTCCAATACCGCTAATCAGGCGAGAAAGAAAGATACCGCGAACGTCCCGCGCGCCAATTTACCCGTGATCGAGCTCTCGGTTTCCTCCATGCCGTCCGGGTTCAATCGCTCGGCCAGTTCCTTGTAGCCGATCCCGGCGCGTTTCAGTTCCGCTTTGAGGAAACGGCTCGCCCTCTGGCCCATCCGCCTCAAGGTGGTGAAGGGCGCCGAGCTACATGCCGACGAAAGCGGCGCCTGGAATTCGCTGCATGGCCGCTTCATCATGCACCGCATCAACCACCAAGAGGCTTACAGCCTCAACGGTGCCTGCACGAACGATGCGGAGAGCTTCTTTAGCCGGATGCGCCGGGCGGAAATCGGCCATCATCACCACATCGCCGGCCCGTACTTGATCCGGTTCGCCCAGGAAGCCGCATGGCGCGAGGATCACCGCCGCGATCCCAACGGCGCCCAGGTCGACCGGATCGTGGCGCTGGCGATGGCGAACAAGCCCAGCGTCGATTTCTGCGGGTACTGGCAGCCAAACCGGGCGGCTTAGCGCCGTGGTACCGGTACCGGCGTCTGGACGGGCGGGATACGCTGCAACAGGTCTTCGAGTTTTGTTTCGATTCTTGTTAGCGTCTTTTCCATGGATTCGCGACGCTCGTCGGCGCGGGTAAATCGATCATCCAGGCGAGAATATCCCCAGCCAAATACAGCGACCAATGCGACAAAGCCAGCTCCAAAGACATAGAGCAAACGCCAGTAATCTGCCCGATGGTGGTCCCGTATTCCGGCAATATCTTCGCGGAAGTCGGATACAGCGTCACGAAGGCCCTCGTGGAGAGCCCGGACGAGGTGCCCCGTTTGCGCCGTATGCGCGCTTAGATCTCTAGCACCCGACCCCGCGGAATCCGGCGATCCGGTATCCTCTGGCAAATGTGCTCGCGGCCTATTCATCCGTCGGGTGCGTCAGCGATGTCTCGTTCGTGATTACGCAACCATTCCCACATAGTTCGCGAGTGCCATCCAGCCCAGTTATCAACCCGGAGGACCGCGACGCGTCCAAGCCTCCCACCCTCGATTCCCAACTTATCTTTGACCTGAGTGGTTGTTAGTTTGTTGCCTATCACAAAGAATTGGCCATCAGCAATCTCGAAATGCGCGTCGTCCGGGAATTCCTGCTCGATCTTCTCCTTAAGAGCGGGAGACGCCTCGGGAGCTATGAGAGCGAACAGGGCCATAACAGGATAATTGGGCAGGTTCCTCATGGCGTCAACGAACAAGACGCGCATGGGCGATGTTCCCTCACAAAATCGATCGTAACGATTGAATCTCCGTTAGGTCCGGCTCCCTCGCCGCCAACCGCCAGCGCAAATGCCGCCCCTTGCCGAGCCGCAGCAGCTCGCCGTTGCGGTACATCTCGGTGAGCTGAAGCCCGATCCGCCGCATGAAGTCCTGCCTGGTCTTGGGATCGCTCTCTTGGTCGAGACCCTTATCCCGCATTGCCCGGTCGGCAATCTCGCGGCTGTCGGTTTCCCCGCCGTCGCGCACGGCATCGTAGATGCGCTGGGTAAGCTCACCCCGCTTGAAGCAGGCGCACTTCACCGGGCGTCGCAGCCGGGCCGGCAATGCCTCCAGGTCTACATCGGGCCGGAACATGCGGAGCACCGCGTCGATGTGGACAAGATCGGTGCGCAGTCGCTCGACCGCTTTTTCAGCCTTGCCGATGTCGAAGGCTATATCGGCCCGCTTGCGCAAGAGGGCAGCGACAGTGACGACGTGCTCGGACGGCTTGGATGGATCGCCCATTCCCCGATCATAGAGAGCGGGCTAACCTGCTGGAATCGTGCTATGGTGGCGCTTGCTACATAATACCAGAATAGCGTCCGTGATCGAGCAGAAGCTGAGCGTCTTCCAGCTTCTCGCCGGCCACAGCCTGCAGATGGGTTCGCCGCAGTTCCGATGCGATCCCTTGCCTTTCGCTGCCTATTATCTCAGCGACCGCGAGCGGCGCTGGGTCGATCTCGCGCCGCTGCGGTAGCGGCGGCCGGCGGGCGGCGGCTCCTCGCCGGCGTCGGCGGCGGCGCGCGGCAGATAGAGGTGCACCGCGGTGCCGACCCCCTCGGCGCTTTCGACCCGGGTGAAGCCGCCGTATTTGCGCAGCAGCGGCCAGGCGGCGGCAACCGCCGGGCGGCGGGTCACGCTGGGGTCGAACACCCGTTCGAGCGCCGCCCCGGACAGGCCGCGCCCGTTGTCGCGGATGGTGATGCGGGCGAACTCGCCGGGCATCGCCCCCGGCGTGTCGGCCAGGTTCTTGGCGTCGAAGCGGTAGTTGCGGGTGCCGATGATCAGATCGTCGGTGTGCTCGTTGTCGGCATTGGCGGCGCTGACCAGGTCGAGCACCAGGGCGCCGATCGCCGCGGTATCGACGCGCGCCTGCCACAGATCGGGGAGCAGCGAAAAGCGCAGGCTCGCCGGCGGCGGCACGCGCTGGCGAATCTCCGGCTCGAGCGCCTGCAGCATCGCGTTGAGGTCGACCCGCCGGGGCGGCTCCGGCGCCGCCGGGACGGGCGGGTCCGGCACCGGCCCGGGCGCCGGCTCGGGCGCGGACGGCGGCGGCGCGGCGGGCGCCTCGGCCGCCGCCTGTTGCGGCGGCGGCAGGGCACGGCGGCGCCGCAGGACGAGGACGGCGCCGGCGATGACGACGACGACGACGGTGGCGGCGACGATCGCCCCGTCGCGCAGGCCGGTGCGGCCGCGCGCCGCGGCGTCGGGATCGTAGAGGAAGGCGTCGGGATCGGTGGTGCGGAGCAGCGCGCCGGCATCGGCGAGGGTCGCCTCGATGCGCGACCAGCGCTCGGGGTTGGAGTGGCCGAGCGCGATGTCGGGATAGCCGGCAAGATGCCGGGCGAGCACCGCCTGGTAGCGCATGAAGCCGGCGGGGTCGGAGATGCCCGGCGGCGCCGGCAGGTCGGCGAGCATCCGCCCGCCGATCTCGTCGGCGTGGTCGAGGGCATAGGCCCAGCCCTTCAGCGAGGCGGCGCGGAAGCGGCGCACGACATCGGGGCGGGTGCGGGCAAAACGCTGCGAGGTAAACAGCGTGTCGCCGTAGAGCTCGACCCGGTAATCGGCCGGGTCGAAGGATTTGAGGGCCAGGCTGCGCTGCCGCGCCAGCCAGGGAAACTCCCAGGCCGAGCCGGGAACCGCATCGACCTGGCGGTCGGCGAGCGCGGCCACCGTCTTGCCCGGCAGCAGCGACACCGAGTTGAGGCGCGACGGGTCGATGCCTTCGCCGCGCATCGCGGTGACCAGCTCGACATCGAGCATGTCGGTCGCCGGCAGGCGCCCGACCCGCGCCTTCAATAGCGAGGCCGGCGAGGGATACTCGGCGTCGGCGCGGTAGTAGATCATCACGCCGCTGTCCTGGAACACCGGCGCCAGCAGCAGCAGCGGCATGCCCTGGGCGCTGCGCACCAAAAGGTCGACGCCGCCGGTGCCGAACTGCGCCCGCCCGTCCTCGACCTCGCGCACCGGATCGACCGGGGCGGCGCCGCGGACGACGCCCGGCTTGATCTCCACGGTCATCCCCTCGGCGCGGTAGAACCCCTTCCACAGCGCCGCGAAATAGCCGGCAAATTCGAACTGCGCCGGACCGTGGAGCTGGAGGACCAGCGTGTCGGCCGCCGGATCGTCGGCGGCGGCGGGCCGGACCGTGCCGCACAGCAGCGCCGAGACCAGGACGGCGAGTGCGAACCTCCGCGACATCGAGCCTCCTGCCGGGACGAACGATCCGGCGCTTTCGCCCATGTCAGCGCGATCCCGCCGGCAAATCAATACCGCGGCGGCTAGGCGGGGCGGCGAGGCTGCCTGTATAGTGCCGCCGGTATCGGCGGCGAGTGGTGGATTGATGACGCAGCAGGCGAGTCCTACCGCGGCGGTCGGAGCGCGCCCCCTGCCCCGCAGCTTCGGCCGCCGCGTCAAGGATGTGCTGCTGTATATCCTGCACCGTCTGCCGGTTCCGTTGCAGCTGGCCATCGCCGAGGCGTATCGGCGCTATGCGGTGCAGCTGCTGCATGCGCTGCGCGGCAACGGTTCGTACCGCCGCTGGGTGCGCCTCTACGACCGGCTCGACGAGGCCGACCGCCGGGCGATCGCCGCCGACATCGCCGGGTTCGCGCGCACGCCGCTGATCTCGGTGGCGATGCCGGTGTGCGACCCGCCGGAGGCCTATCTGCGCGAGGCGATCGCCTCGGTGACCGGGCAACTGTACCCGCACTGGGAGCTGTGCATCGCCGACGACGCCTCGACCGCGCCGCATGTCGGCGCGCTGCTCGCCGAATACGCCGCCGGCGACCCGCGCATCCGCATCGTCCGCCGCGGCGAGCGCGGCGGCATCGCGGCGGCGACGAACAGCGCGCTCGACCTCGCCGGCGGCGAATTCGTCGCGCTGCTCGACCACGACGACGTGCTGCCCGAGCACGCGCTCTATCTCGTCGCCCGCGAGATCGTGCTGCATCCCGAGGCCGACCTGATCTACAGCGACGAGGACAAGCTCGACCGCAAGGGACGGCGCTGCGACCCGTATTTCAAGAGCGGCTGGAACCCGGACCTGCTGCTGTCGCAAAACACGATCTCGCATCTCGGGGTCTATCGCACCGCGCTGGTGCGCGAGCTCGGCGGCATGCGCAGCGAATTCGACGGCAGCCAGGATTACGACCTGGCGCTGCGGGTGGCGCGGGCGAGCCGCCCCGGGGCGATCCGCCACATCCCGCACGTGCTCTACCACTGGCGCCAGGCCCAAGGCTCCGCCGCGCTGGCGCCGTCGGAGAAGCCTTATGCCATCGAGGCCGCACGCCGGGCCGTGGAAGACGATCTGCGCCGCCGCGGCATCGCCGCCGAGGTCGGCTTTGCCGGCCGCACCACGTTTCTCGAAGTGCGCTACCGGCTGGCGAGCGAGCCCCGAGTCAGCATCGTCATCCCGACCCGCGACAACGCCGACCTGCTCGAACGCTGCGTCTCCGGCATTCTCGACCGCACCGATTACGGCAACCTCGAAGTGCTGGTGGTCGACAACGGGAGCCGCGAACCGGACGCCCTCGCCTATCTCGCACGGATCGGCCGCAACCCCCGGGTGCGGGTCCTATCTTACGACCGGCCGTTCAATTTTTCGGCGATCAACAACTGGGCGGCGGCGCAGGCGGACGGCGACATCCTGGTGCTGCTCAACAACGACACCGAGGTGATCGGACCGGACTGGCTGCGCCACATGGTGGCGAACGCGCTGCGGCCGGAGGTCGGCGCGGTCGGCGCCAAGCTGCTTTACCCGAACGGCCGGGTGCAACACGGCGGCGTGGTGCTGATGGCCGGCGGAATCGCGGACCACCTACACCGGCAATTTCGCGCCGACGACCCGGGCTATTGCGGGCGCGCCGGGCTGCAGCAGAACCTCTCGGCGGTGACCGCGGCATGTCTCGCCTTGCGCCGCGAAATCTATCGTGAAGTCGGCGGGCTCGATGAGCGCCTGCGCATCGCCTTCAACGACGTCGATTTGTGCCTGCGCATCCGCGAGCGCGGCTACCTCGTCGTGTGGACGCCGCTGGCTACGCTCTACCACCACGAATCGGTGTCGCGCGGATCGGATCTCGTCAAGGAACGCCGCGACGAGTTCATGGCGGAAGTCCGGCTGATGCGCGAGCGCTGGAGCGCGGCGCTCGACGACGACCCCTATTTTCATCCCAACCTGAAGTTGCGCGGCGGGACGGTGGCGCTGGCCCATCCGCCGCGCGCGCCGTATCCGTGGCGGCGGGGTCTGCCGTGAGAGGGGCTGGACCGGGGGCCGGCGGCGGGATTATAGGCCGGGCCATGCCCGACACCGCGCCGAGCGAGCCGATCGACCGGTTGCTGCCGCTGGCCCCGGGGCGGGCGCGGCTGGCGCGGCGCGACCTGGCCGAGGGCCTCAGGCGGAGCTGGATGTGGTGGGCGCTGGCCTTGCAGGACATCCGGCTGCGCTATCGCGGCTCGGCGCTGGGGCCGCTGTGGCTGACCATCAGCACCCTCGTCATGGTCGTCGCGATGGGCTTCATCTATGCCCGCCTGTTCCAGACCGACACGCGCAGCTACATGCCGTACCTGACCGTCGGGCTCATCGTCTGGCAATTGATCTCGACCCTGATCACCGACGGCTGCCAGACCTTTACCGCCAGCGAGGCGGTGATCCAGCAGGTGCCGATCCCGTTCTCGATCCACGCCTATCGCGTGGTCTGCCGCAACTTCATCATCTTCGCCCACAGCCTGGTGCTGGTGCCGATCGGGCTGGCGGCGCTGCGCATCCCGGTCGGCTGGCGGGCGATCGAGGCGGTCGCCGGCGGCGCCGTCATCGCCGTCAACGGGGTGTGGATCGCCATCCTGCTCGGCATGTTCAGCGCCCGCTTCCGCGACATCCCGCCGATCGTCGCCAGCTTTGTCCAGGTGGCGTTTTTCGTCACCCCGGTGTTCTGGCCGATCGAGGCGCTCGGCGAATACCGCGGCATCGCCGAATACAATCCGCTGTTCGCGGCGATCGACGTGATCCGCGCGCCGCTGCTCGGCCAGGCGACGGCGGCGACGTCATGGCCGGTGCTGCTCGCCGCCACCGTCGTCGGCTGCGCGGTGAGCTTCGCCCTGTTCGCCCGGTTCCGCAGCCGCATCGCCTACTGGGTGTGAGCGGCGATGGCTTATGTCAGGCTGCGCGACGTTTCGGTCGAGTTTCCCGTCTACAATGTCGGCAGCCGCTCGCTGAAGAAGCTGCTGCTGAACACGACCGCGCTCGGCAACATCGCCAAGGACGCGCACGACCGGATCACGGTGCAGGCATTGTCGGGCATCTCGCTCGACCTCGATCACGGCGACCGCCTGGCGCTGATCGGGGTCAACGGCGCCGGCAAATCGACGCTGCTGAAGGTGCTGGCCGGCATCTACGAGCCGACCCGCGGCCGGGTGCATGCGAGCGGCCGGGTGTCGGCGCTGCTGACCGCCTCGGTCGGGCTCAACCCGGACGCCACCGGGCGCGAGAACATCGTCATGCGCGGCATGTTCATGGACGTGCACCCGCGCGAGATGCGCGCCCGGGTCGAGGAGGTCGCCGCCTTCACCGAGCTCGGCCACTATCTCGACATGCCGGTGCGGACCTATTCGGCCGGCATGCTGATCCGCCTGTGCTTTGCCGTGGCGACGGCGATCCCGCCGGAAATCCTGTTGATGGACGAATGGCTGGCGGCCGGCGACGAGCTGTTCCTGGCCAAGGCGCGCGGGCGGATGGAGCACCTGATCACCGGGTCGAGCATCATGGTGCTGGCCTCGCACTCGCTGCCGCTGCTCAAGGAGTGGTGCAACCGCGCCATCATGCTCGAGGGCGGCCGCGTCGTCGCCGCCGGCAGCGTCGAGGAGGTCGCCGCCCTCTACCAGCGCGGCGGCCAGGGGTGAGGCGGCGGGAACGCCCCGATCGCGTCTCGCGGACCTGCGATTCCGGGTATTAGACCGCGCCTAGGCGGGCGCGGCGGCGCCGGTCGAGCTTGCCGGCGAGCCGTCCGGACAGGAGCCACCAGGCGAGCCGGACGGCGTTGCGCAGCACGCGGCGGCAGCCGCCGGGAAGCAGCGCGCCGAGCCGGCGGAGCGGCCGCGTCAACTGCCACAAGGTGGACGACACCACCGCCTCGTGCGCGCGGCGCACCGCGTCGAGTTCGGCGAGGAGGCGCAGGTTCGGGTCCGCGGCTTCGCCCAGGATGCCGTTGGTCAGCGGGTCGGCCGCCCAGCGCTCGCCGATGCGGGCGACGTGGCGGCGCAAGGCCTGGCCCTCCGGCGCGTCCCGCAAGGCGCAGAGCGCGGCCAGCGGCGGCGGCGCGGCGGCGCCGTAGGCGAGCACGCCGAGCCCGTGGCTGTGGGGAAAATCGAAATGCGGATAAGCGGCGCTCAGCTCCCGCCACAGGCGCCACACGCCGAAATCGCGCTCGCGCACGGCGATGTCGTGAAACAGCACGACGGCGCGGTCCGACAGCTTCGGCCGCCAGGTCGCGAAATCGTGGCTGACCGCCTCGTAGGTGTGGAACCCGTCGATGTGCAGGAGGTCGATCGAGCCGTCGGCGAAGCGGGAGACGGCGGCATCGAAGGTCATGCGCAGCAGGGTCGAAAAATCGCCGTAGCGCGGGTCGTGATGCGCGCGCAGGCCGCGATAGACCTCCTCGCCGTAAGCGCCGGCATGGCCGTCGCCGGCCCAGGTATCGACGGCAAAGGCGCGCGTTTCCAGCCCGCAGCGGCGAACGGCGTGGCAGAAGGCGCTGTAGGAGACGCCGGCATAGGTGCCGAGCTCGACCACGACGCGCGGGCGGCAGGCGGCGACCAGCCAGTGCGCGAACGGCACATGCCCCCACCACGCGCTGGCTGCGCCGCGCCGATCCGGCTCCCACAGCAGCGGGTCGAGCGCGGGATCGGCGAGCCGTTGCAGCGCCGACAACGGGGCGGTCAGAGCAGAATCGCCATCCATAACCGCTAGGAATCAGGTTCTGCATTCGCGTCAAAGGCGAGATTCCTCCTCTCGCGGGCGGCGGTCAAGCCTCACGCGGGCGACGCCCTGCGACCCGCTTGCGCCGCCGGGCGGCTTGATGACAAGCTCAAGGATTGCGCGGCAGCAGCGGGAGGGTCGAATGCGCAGGGTCGGGCGGCACAGCTTTACCGAAATCTACTATGCCGGCTGCAATCCCAGCTTTGTCGAGACCAGCGACGGCTATGTGATGATCGATTCGCCGCAGCAGCCGATCGACGCGGTGCGCTGGCGCGAGATGATGGAAGACAAGGCGCCGATCCGCTACCTGATCAACACCGAGCCGCACGGCGACCACATCTCGGGGAACGCCTATTTTCCCAACGTGCCGGTGGTCGGCCACGTCAAATTGCAGGAATGCTTCGACCGCTACCTCAACGCCTTCGGCACGGTCGAGGAGCGGCGCGAGCGCTACAAGCAGACCGACCCGGACAGCGTGTGGCTGGTCGGCCATCCCGACTATCCCGCCTCGCACGGGCCGAGCCTTACCTTTATCGACGGGCTGACGCTGCATATCGGCGACCACACCTTCAACATCATCCACCATCCCGGCCACACCGCGCCGCAGACCTCGGTGCACGTGCCCGAGGAAGGCATCGTCTTCACCGGCGACAACGTGTTTCACAAATGCCGCTCGTGGCTGCAGGAATGCGATCCGTGGGAATGGCTCGACGCGCTGAAGGCGATCGAGGCGCTCGACGTCGAGACGATCGTGCCCGGCCACGGCGAGCCCTGCGGCAAGGCCTACCTGAAAGAGCAGGCGCAGATCGTCGAGAACTGGATCGGCTATATCGAGCGCTTTGTCGACCGGGGGGTGACGCCGGAGGAGATACTGCGGGGCCCGGTGGCGGTGACCGAGCAGGACCCCTACCCGATCGGCCAGCGCCTGTTCATCCACGACGAGCGGCTGACCGCGATGATCGTCAACAATCTGCACGCGCGGATTCGCGAGCGGAAGGCGGCGGGCGGGTAAGGCCGGCGAGGCGGATGCCGAGGGGCTGAATTATAGCGAAGTTATCCCGGTTTATCGGATTTCGATAAGATGGGGTAAGATCGCTATAAATGGACCCCAGACGAAACCCTTACGCGCCCGGTGCGTTGACACCGCCGCCAGAGCTGGCAGGCCGGGACGACCTGATCGAGCGTAGCGCCATCGCGCTCGATCGCATTCGCGCGGGGCGCGCGGCGCGCAGCTTCGTCCTCTA
>Ga0070739_10005390_pt1 | contig 14621 bp, 8 predicted proteins | sample Coa_R1_7_FD_66445 | JGI IMG/M metagenome (GOLD analysis project Ga0070739, IMG submission 66445) | Surface soil microbial communities from Centralia Pennsylvania, which are recovering from an underground coalmine fire - Coalmine... | ecosystem: Environmental > Terrestrial > Soil > Unclassified ... | reverse complement strand
CGGGCCGGCGTGCTGTTAGGGCACGTCGGGCAGCGGTCGGGTGGCTATCGCGTGGGCCTCGTCTTGAGGAAGGCCGAGCATGCGCAGAATGAGCTCGGCCATCTGCTCGCCGGCTCGGGCGTCGAGGTCGGCGACGGCGTTGAGTTGGAGCAGGCCGATGATCGCGCCGCCGATGGCGCTGAGCGCGATCATCGGGTCGTCGATCTGGAAGCGGCCGCTGTCGCGTCCCCTGGCCAGGTCGCGCAGGGCGCGCGGGGCGAGGCCGGTTTCGGAGTGCACGTGCTGCAGTCCGCGAAGCCGCAGGATCTGGGTGATCTGGGGGTGGCGCGCGGACAGCTGCAGGGTGAGCCGGACGCTGGCGGCGAAAACCTCCGCGGGATCCTCGATCGTCCCGGTCAGCTCGTCGATCAGTCGGCCGAGTTCCTCGAGGGCGTCGGCGACGGCGGCGTCGAACAGGGCGGTCTTGGTCTCGAAGTGGTTGTAGAAGCTGCCGAATCCGACGTCGGCTCGTTCGGCGATCTGCTGGATGCTCGCGGTGCTCTCGCCGGTCTCGGCGAGGATCTGCCGCGCGGCGGCGATCAGCGCCCTGCGCGTGTTCGCCCGGCGCCGTTCGAAGCGCGAGACCGGGGCCGCGACGTCTGACATGGCTTCGAGTCTAGGGCATCGCAGAACTGATGACTTCATCACTCTTGACTGATGGCTCTATCTAGATTGATGATTCCATCAACCTAGAGGAGAGGCCATGAGCGACCTTCGCGACCCGCACACCGATCTGCACAGCGATCAAGGCGCGCTGGCGGGGGAGCATCCCGGCCGAGCCGCCGACCCGGTAGTGAAGGTGCACGATCTGGCCTGGCTGGAGTTCGAGAAGCCGGACCTGGCGCGCGCCGAGCGCTTCGCACGGGACTTCGGTTTCGCGGTCGCGCTGCGCGAGGCCGACGAACTGCATCTACGCGGTCGGGAGCCCAGCGCGCCGTGCGTGGTGGTCAGGCGCGGACGTCGATCGCGATTCGTCGGGACCGCGTTCCGGGTGGCCGAACGCGACGACGTAGCTCGGCTCGCCGCGGCGACCGGCGCGCGGGTGGCGCGGCTGCCGGAGAGCCTGGGCGGGGTGTGCGTGGACCTGCGGGACCCGGGCGGCGGCCTTGTGCGCGTGGTCTGTGATCCGCTGCAACTCACTGCGCTGCCCGATCAGCGACCGCTCCCGATCAACGCGGGTCGGCACGTGGCACGCATCAACGCTGCTCAGCGTCCGCCGCGAGAGCCGGCGGCGGTGCAGCGGCTCGGGCACGTTGTGCTGCAGAGGACCGCATTTCGCCGAACCCTCGATTGGTACCTGAAGATGCTCGGCCTGCTCGTCAGCGATTTCCTGTTCTTCGCCGGCCAACGCGAGCGCGGACCGGTCATGGCGTTCATCCGCTGCGACCGCGGCGCGACGCCTGCCGACCATCACACGCTCGCGCTCACCCTCGGGCCGTCGAACCGCTACGTGCACTCGGCATACCAGGTCGCCGATCTCGATGCGCTTGCCGCCGGGGGCGAATACCTGGCCGATCACGGCTATCGGCGTTCCTGGGGGATCGGCCGGCACATCCAGGGCAGCCAGATCTTCGACTACTGGCGCGACCCGGACGGATTCCTGGTCGAGCATTACACCGACGGGGACCTTTTCGACGCGAGCCTGGAGCCGGGCTGGGCGCCGATGTCCGCGTCCGGACTGGCGCAATGGGGACCGCCGGCGACCCGGGACTTCCTGGGTCTCAAACCGGGACGGGACGCGATCGCCGAGTTGGGTGCGCTGCTGGGCGCGCTCGCGGCGGACAACGAATTCGACGTCGGCCGCCTGCGTGGCCTGATCAAGGTGGCGAGGTCATGAGTATCAGCGTTATGCGTACCGGCGGGGCGTGGTGGGTGGTGACCGCGGCGGGCGCGGCCCAGATCGAGACCAAGGCACAGACGACCGGGGAACTTCTGGCGGACCGCGACGCGATCGAAGCCGCGGTCGGGCGCACCGACACGGTGCCACTCGACCGTCTCACGCCGGTCTCGCCGGTTACCGCACCGTGCCGAGTGGTGGCGCAGATGACGAATTTCGCCTCGCACGCCAAGGACTCCGGGCTGGATCCACGGCGCGTACCGCTCACGTTCTTCCGCAAATCCTCCGGTTCGATCAGCGGCCCGAGCCAGGACGTCCTGCGGCCCGCGCATGTCAGACTGCTGGATTACGAGGTTGAGATCGGCCTGGTCATCGGCCGCAGGATGCCGGTCGGTACGCAGGTCGCGCCGGAGAGCCTCGCCGACTACGTCGCCGGCCTTGTCATCGCGAACGATGTCTCGGCGCGCGATATCCAGCTGCCGAAGACGCAGTTCTACGAGTCGAAGTCCTACCCGACGTTCACGCCCGTCGGCCCGATCCTGGCGCTGCTGACCGCGGACGAACTCAAACGGTTCACAGACCTGCGGTTGAAGCTGATGGTCAACGGGAGCGTCCGTCAGGACATGCTCGCAGCCGACATGCTCTATCAGCCGGCGGCCGCGCTGCGCGCGCTGGTGCGCTTCCAGCGGCTCGACCCGGGCGACCTGCTGCTCACCGGGACGCCGGTCGGCACGGCGCTCAATGCTCCACCTAAGCCAGTCGAGCTGATCGGCTCGCTGCTGCCCACCGCGCTGAAATGGAAGGTGTTCCTTAAAGGCCAGGAGAGGAACCCGAAGTACTTGCGCGACGGTGACCTTATCCAGGCGCGGGTGGCCACGGACGACGGTGCGATCGACCTCGGTGAGCAGCGCACGGCTGTGCGGTGGGAGCGATGAGCGAGAACCTGTGGCCGCGATACGCCGGCCCCGCGGACGTCGCGGCGATCGAATCCGTGCCGCTGGCCGAGCGCGGCCTGCCCGGATCCACGTACGAGCTGCTGGCGCGGGCCGCTCGACTTTGGCCGGCGCGGACCGCGCTGACGGTGCTGCCGGAGGCGACCAGGTGGCGGGAGCCGTATCAGTGCACGTACGCCGAACTGCTGGCCGACGTGCACCGAGTGGCTAATACGCTGCGACAGCTCGGTGTTCGGCGCGGCGACGCAGTAGCGCTGCTCGCACCCAACTGCGCGCAGCTGATCCCCGCGATGCTGGCCGCGCAGTTGGCCGGGATCGCCGCACCGCTCAATGCCGCGCTGTCGCCGGAACATCTGCGCCAGTTGCTGCGCCGGTCGGCGGCGCGGGTTCTGCTGGCGGCCGGACCCGAGCTCGACCCGGATGCGTGGGAGAAGGCGAGAGCGCTCGCGGCGGGCGGCTGGTTTGACGCGGTGCTGGTCCTGCGGCCGACCGGAGCGGCCGGCCCGGCGGCGGCCCTGCCGAGAATCGCCGGCACGTTCGTCGAGTATCTCAGTGTCGCGTCGGAAGCGCAGGACGCGGCCGCGTTCGAAGGCACCCCTCCCGGCCCTGCGGAGCTCGCCGCGTTCTTCCACACCGGGGGCACGACCGGCGCGCCGAAACTGGCGGCGCACACACACGCCAACGAGGTCGCCAACGCCTGGATGCTCGCGGCCAACGAGGTGTTCGACGAGGACTCGGTGCTCTTCGCCGGCCTGCCGCTCTTCCATGTCAACGCGCTGATCGTGACGTTGTTGACCCCGCTTTTCAAGGGCCAGCGCGTGGTGTGGGCCGGTCCGATGGGCTACCGCGAGCCCGCGCTATACGCCCAATTCTGGCGCATAGTCGAGCATTACCGGATCGCGGCGATGAGCGCCGTGCCGACCGTGTACGCCGTCCTGTCGCAGTGCCCTGTCGACGCGGATATCAGCAGCCTGCGCATGGCGATGGTCGGTGCGGCGCCGCTGGCTGAAGCGGTGCGCGCGGGTTTCCAGGCGCACACTGGCGTGCCTCTCGGCGAAGGCTACGGGCTCACGGAGGCCACCTGCGCGAGCGCCCGCAGTTTCCCCGATCTGCCGGTCGCGGGCTCCGTCGGCCAGCGGCTGCCCTACCAGCGCATCGCGGCCGTCCGGATCGAGGCGGACGGGACGTGGACGCGTCGGCCCGAGGGCGAGGTCGGCGTTCTGGTGATCAGCGGGCCGACGGTCTTCGCCGGATACGTCAGCGCGCGCGGAGTCGGTGGCCACCACCTTGACGCGGGCGGCAAGCTGGTCGACGGCTGGCTCGACACTGGCGATCTCGGGCTCGTCGACGCCCAAGGCTTCGTGTACCTTCGCGGCCGGGCGAAGGACTTGATCATCCGCGGCGGGCACAACATCGACCCCGCGATCATCGAGGACGCGCTGCTGACCCATCCGCAGGTCGTCGGCGCCGCGGCGGTCGGGCGGCCCGATCCGCACGCCGGAGAGGTGCCGGTGGCCTATGTGGTGCTTGCGCCGGGCAGCGAGGTGGCCGGCGAGGAGCTGCGCGCCTGGGCGTACGCCCACGTGGCCGAACGCGCCGCCGCGCCGAAGACGGTGACGGTGCTCGACGCGCTGCCGCTCACCGCGGTCGGCAAACTGTACAAGGCGGGCCTGCGCGTGGACGCCGCGCGCACCGAATTGCGCGGCGCGCTCGCGGACGTGGCTGGGGTTCGGGAAGTGCAGACCTCGATCGAGGACGGATCCGTCGCCGCGTGCGTCGTGCTCGGCGCGGACGGCGACAAGGCCGCCGCTGAAGCGGTCCTGTCCCGGTACGCGCTCGGCTGGCGCGTCGAGGTTGAGCCGTGACCGTGGTCGTCATCGGCGCCGGGCCGACCGGTCTGGCCGCGGCGACGCTGCTCGCGCAATACGGCGTCGAGTGCTCCGTATTGGAACGCTGGCCGTCGATCTATCCCCGGCCGCGCGCCGTGCATCTCGACGACGAGGTGTACCGGATCCTCGCGCGGCTCGGCATCGGCGAGCAGTTCGCGCGGATTTCGCGCCCGGCCCTCGGGCTGCGGCTGCTCGACCCGAACCTGCGGGTGCTCGCCGAATTCCGGCGCGAAACCCACCGCGGCAGGCACGGCTTCCCGGCGGCCAACATGTTCGATCAGCCCGAACTCGAGCGGTTGCTGCGTGCCAACTTGGAACGCCGCGGCGTCACAGTGCGCGGCGGCGCAGAAGTCACCGGGCTCGAGCAGGACAGCGAAGCGGTGACTGTCCGGTTCCTGGACACGGCGACCGGCGTCGCGAGCGCGATCCGCGCCGATTACGTCCTCGGGTGCGATGGCGCCAACAGCCTGACCCGGTCCATGATCGGCGTGAATATGCGGGATCTGCGGTTCGCGCAGCGTTGGCTTGTCATCGACCTGGCCACAGACGCCGAACTGGACCATTGGGAAGGGGTGCACCAGGTCTGTGACTCTCGCCGCGCCGCCACGTTCATGCGGATCGGCGCGAGCCGCTATCGCTGGGAGTTCCAGCTGCGGCCCGGCGAGAACGCGGACGGCGAGGACATCGCCGACTGGGTCTTCGACTTGACCGCGCCGTGGACTCGCGACGTCGCACGCGACCGGCTCACGCTCGTGCGTGCGGCCGAGTACACCTTCCGGGCGCAGATCGCCGAGCGATGGCGGGAACGGCGCATCTTCCTGCTCGGGGACGCGGCCCACCTGACCCCACCCTTCATCGGCCAAGGCATGGGCGCGGGACTACGCGACGCGATGAACCTGACCTGGAAACTGGCAGGGGTGCTGCGTGGCGAATTCCCCGAGCGCCTGCTCGACTCCTACCAGGCGGAGCGCAAACCCCACGCCCGCGCGATGATCCGGATGGCCAAGCTCGTCGGCTCGGCGATGACCCGCGGCGGCCGAACAGGCACCGCGCTGCGCGCCGTGATCGTCCCACGCCTCGGCTGGACGCCAGGTATCAGCAAGCTGGTGCTCAGCAGCCAGACGCCCGCGCTGCGGCGATCAGACCTCGTATGGTCGACGGTGCTGCGCGGCGGACTCGCGGGCACCCTCTCACCCAACGCGCCGGTCACCGACGAAGGCCACCGGCTCGACGACGTCGCCGACGGCCGCTTCGTCCTCGTGCTCAGCGCCGAACCGACCGCGGCAGAACAAGCCGAGATAGTGCGACGCGGCGCCCGGCTCGTCATCGCGCAGCCCGGCACCGAGCTGCGATCCTGGCTCGACTCCGGCCGCGCACGGGCCGCCGCGGTCCGGCCGGACGGTACGGTGCTGTGCGCGGGGCGAAATCCCGCGGCGGCGCTCGCGGCGCTGCCCGCGTTCGGTGCGACGACGCGACCGACCGGCCCCGCAAGCAGTTCGCCGCCGCTTCGCTCAATGACTGGCTGACTCCGCCCGCGCCGCCCGATTCCGCATCGGTCCACCGTAGTGCCGGAGAGGGCGGCGCGGATGTCGGCGTCAGGCGGACAGCGGCGCAAGGGTGAGCGCGAATTCGGCCGGACGCACTTCGAGGCGGTACTGGGGCAACACGCCGGGACCCACGGCGGCGGACCCAACACCCTGCACGACGTGATCGGTGCGGAGGAAGATCGACCCTTCGGGCTCGAGATCGCTTTGATGACGGGCAGCGGCGAGCTGCCTATCGCTCCAGGGGCGGGCGGCGAAGTTGAACAGGGGCTCGCCTTCGATGCGTACGCCCGCGCCGGCGCTGTCGGTCACCTCCGCCCAGCGCACCTCTGCGCGATTGCCGTTGTCCTGAGGCCGCACGTACGGGGTCTGCAACTCCTGCACGCTCGCCTCGAAGCGCCCGATGTACGCTGCGCGCCGCGAGTCGGGGTATGCCTCCGTCGGGCCCGCGCCGAACCAGCGCACACGCGTCCAATCGGCGGGCAGCACCCAGTCCAGTCCGACGCGGCCGAGTGAGGGAGCCTTGTTGCGGCGCACGAGCTCGGCGTAATCCTGCGGCGGCAGGTCAGCGTCGACCATCGCCTCATCGAAGGTGTCCTCGCGTTGCGGCCAGTAGCCGACCGGTTCGGTGGCCACACGCAGATGCAGCCGCTCACCGTCGGACCGCCACTGATATGTCGTCAGATAGCCGCAGCTCAACGCCGCCGCAGCACTGCGCACCACGACGGTCAATGCGGCGTCGGCCACCTCGATGCTCACGGTGCGGTGGCGCAGCCGGTGCAGGCCGCGCGCGCTCCAGTAGTCCGCGTCGCGTTGCCCCCAAGCGCGGTCGTTGTCGGTCGGGGCACGCCACAGCCCGAGGCGCGGCCCGGTGATAGGTCGATCGCCGAAGCCGACCAGCGTGCCCGTGCGCGCATCGAAACGGGCTTGGCCGAGTGTGATCTGTCCGCCACTGAACTCGGCGGGCACGTGCGGGCCGGAAAGCCGCGTTGTTACGGGCTGCTGTATGGCAGGCAGCTGGAACTGGTTCCACGCCACCAGGTGCCCCTCCTCCGCCCACGGACGTTTCTCGGCGAGTTCGGCGCGCACCATCAGCCACCGTTCACCCGTATCCGGCGTCGCCGGGACGATCCATTCCGGCAGCGCGACTTCAGCGCGCTGGCCCGGTGCCAGGTCAGGGACCGCGAGTGGCCCGGACGCGACCGGCTCGCCATCGTGACTGAGCGACCAGGACAGGCGCAGGTGGTCAAGGCGCAGAAAGTCGTAGCGGTTCTCGATCTCGATGACGCCGGGCTCGGCGCCAGGGCCGATGCGCACCGGTTCGATGACCTTGCGGTACTCCACCAGCCCCGGCGACGGGACGCGATCGGGAAAGAGCAGGCCGTCGCAGATGTAGTTGCCGTCGTGCAGGTCCTCGCCGAAATCGCCGCCGTAGCCGAAGAACTCCCGGCCCACGGCGTCGCGCGTGCGCAGGCCCTGATCGATCCATTCCCAGATGAAGCCGCCCTGGACCCGCGGATAGTGCCAGAACAGCTCCGCATACTCGGTCAGTCCGCCGGGGCCGTTGCCCATGGCGTGGCCGAACTCGGTAAGCACGAACGGCATCCGGTTGCGCCGATCGTCTGCCGGGTCGCCCTCGCCCTCGGCAGCGGGATAGAAGCACTCGCCGGGTTTGAGTTCGCCTCTACCGATCCGTGCGACGGTCGCGGGTGTGCGGTACATCTCGCCGTAGATGTCCACGTATCGCGCCATGCGGTCGCCCTCGTAGTGGACCGGCCGGGAGGAGTCCCGCTCGCGCACCCAGGTGGCCATCGCCTCAAGGTTCTCCCCGTCACCGGCCTCGTTGCCCAGCGACCAGATGATGACGCTCGGGTGGTTCTTGTCCCGCTCCACGGTCCGCTCGATCCGGTCGAGGTAGGCCGCGCGCCATCGCGGATCGGCCGACGGATTGCGCTCCCACCGCGTGGCATCGGTGTACTCGAACCCGTGCGTCTCCAGGTCGCATTCCAGCACGACCCACAGGCCCAGTTCGTCGCACAGATCGAGGAAATAGGGATGGGGCGGATAGTGCGACGTACGCACCGCGTTGATGTTGTGCTGCTTCATCAGCTCCACGTCGCGCCGCATGGTTTCGCGCGTCAGGGCCCGGCCCCGGTCGGGGTCGAACTCGTGTCGGCTCACGCCCCGAAGCACGATGCGCTCGCCGTTGACGGTCAGCACGCCTTGGTCGGTGATGGCCACCGTGCGAAAGCCGACGCGCAGCCGTACCCGCTCGTCGCCACTGGCGATCGTCGCGCCATAGCAGTACGGGTCCTCGGCGCTCCACGGCCGCACCCGCGCGAACTCGAACGGCCCGCCAACCGGCTCGTCGCTGAGGCCGAGCTCTGGGATGCTCACGGTCACCGGGCCCTGAGCATCGACTTCGAGGCTCAGCCTGCCGCCGCCGGTGGCCGGGTCGTAGTCGGCGTTCACGAACACGTCCCTGATCCCCGAGGTAGGGCGGGCCAGCAGCACCACGTCGCGGAAGATCCCCGACATGCGCCACATGTCCTGGTCCTCCAGGTACGTGCCCGACGAATACTGATGGACGCGTACTGCCAGCACGTTGCGCCCGGGCACCAACGCTGCGGAGGCGTCGAACTCCACGGGCAGCCGGCTGCCGCGAGTCACCCCCAACTCCACCCCGTTGAGCCAGACGCGCGCGCACGAATCCACGCCTTCGAACCGCAGCACCGCCGCGGCTCCCGCCCACGAGGGCGGCAGGTCGAACGTGCGCCGGTAGTCTCCGGTCTGGTTCTCGTCGGGGACGAACGGGGGATCCACCGGGATCGGATACGGGATGTTGAGGTACGCCGGCTGACCGTAACCGCGCAACTGCCAGTGCGACGGCACTTCGAGGCGGTCCCATTCCGCGTCATCGAACTGGACCTGCTCGAACCCGTCCGATTCGTATTGCAGCGTCGGTGAGAAGCGAAACGCCCATTTCCCGCCCAACTGCACGCTGGCGGCGTCCGAATCGAGTGCCGCACGGGGCCGTAGCGCTCCGCTACCAGGTGAGAACTCTTCGAAGTATCGCTCGGTCACGGGTGCCCCCAGCTAGATCACGAACCGGCCGGGCGCGACGGTACTATCGAAATCAACGTGCGGGAAGGGACCTCGGCAGGGCCTTCTTAGCCGTGGTCACATAAACGCGTTGGTCCCGAAATACACCCCGAATACGGGCGAAATCAGGCCTCGTCCTCGGCGGATTCGCGACCTCTCGACAGGTTGCTGATCTCCGCTCTAACCTCGTCGTCATATCTGTGCACGAATCTTGGGTGTCGTGCCATTCGGGTTGAACAGGTGGGGACCTAACCGTATGAGAACTCATATACAGCGGAGGCTGCTCCCGATCGGAGTCGTCTCCGTGGCCGCTCTGGCCCTGATCGGGTCGTCGGCCAACGCGGTTGCTACGCCGCGCGGATCGCACAACCGTCCGCACGTCACCGGGCAGCAGCAGAACGCTTTCGTGCGCTCGAACGCGCTCGGGGGACCGCCCGGGAATCCGGATGGCGGGGTCGACGACCCGACCTCGGCCGACCAGCAGTACTTCCAGGCGCGCAGCGCGCCCGGGATCGTCGCCCCCGGAGCCTACGGCGCGGCGATCGCCCAGCTGAAGTCCATGGACGACGCCGGCGGCGACTGGCAGCAGGTCACGAACAAGCCGTACAACTCCGACGATCCGATCTACCGGGACTACGACTCCAACTCCTCGGCGGGCTCCGGCAACGTGACCGGGCGCATCACCGGGCTCGCCGCGGACAACGAGGGCCACGTCTACGCGGGCGCGGCCAACGGCGGCGTGTGGCGCTCCAGCGTCGGCGGCGGACACTGGACGCCCATCTCCGACAAGCTGCCCGCGGAGTCCACCGGCGATCTCGTGCTCGACGCGCACGGCAAGCTCTGGTACGCCACCGGCGAGGCCAACACGGCCGGCGACACCTTCACCGGATCGGGCGTGTACGTCCTGCGCGATCCCGAGCACGGCACGTTCTCCCCGCGCGACCGGGTCGGCGGCAGCGAGCTGGAATCCACCAGCATCCGCAAGCTGCGCATCTTCGGCGACACCGTCTGGGCGGCGACCACGCGCGGCGTGTGGACGCACTCGGCGAGCAACCTGTCCGGCCCGTGGAAGCTCGCGTTCGCGCCGAACCCCGCATATCTGCCCGGCGGCGCCCTCGCGGCCGACCCCTCCGCGATCTACAAGAACATCGCCAACGACATCGCGGCCGACCCCAAGGACCCGTCGAAGGTCGTGCTGGCCATCGGCTGGCGCAGCGGCGACACCTACAACGGCTTCTACACCCGCCAGGGCGGGGTGTGGACCCGGATCACCACCTCGCTCGGCGACCTGCCCACGGCGGCCGCGAACGTCGGCGCGGTGACCTTCGCCCGGTCCGCGGACGGCTCCAAGTACTACGCGATCAACCAGGACCCGACCCTGATCACGAGTCCGAAGAGCACCCTTGGCGGCATCTACGTGTCCGACAGCGGCTCGCCGTTCGGCCCGTGGACCCTGGTGGCCACCTCGGCCAAGCTGGAGGCCTCGGGCTCGGCGGAGACCGGCGCGACCTACAACCCCGGCGTCCAGGCCTGGTACAACCAGTTCCTGCAGGTCGACCCGAACGACCCGCGCCACCTGTACGCGGGCCTCGAAGAGGTCTACGAGTCCCACGACGCCGGCGCCAGCTGGCAGACCGTGGGCCCGTACTGGAACTTCACCTTCGCCTGCTGGTCGATCGATCCCAGCGAGCAGTCCGGAACCTGCCCGCAGACCACCCATTCGGACCAGCACGCGGTGACGATCGGCAGCTACCACGGCAAGAGCTACGTCGTCGTGGGCAATGACGGCGGCGCCTACAAGCGTCCGGTGAAGGGCTCGGTCGACGCCCTCGGCCACGCCACCGACTGGCAGTCGCTCAACGACGGCACGATCGACGTGCTGCAGTACTACTCGGTCGGCGTCGGCAAGGACACCAAGAGCGCCGGGTTCGACGTCTCCGGCGGTCTGCAGGACAACGGCCAGTCGATCCTGCGCCCGACCGAGCCGGTCATGGGCTCCAACTTCGGCGGCGACGGCGGCGACACCCTCGTCGACCCGGCGAACGGCTGCAACATCGCCGAGGAGTACACGAACCTCGCGATGTGGGTGACCAACGACTGCGGCGCGAACGTGAGCACCGACCCGTCGACCGCCACCGAGTACAGCGTTCCGCCGAACGACGGAGTGACCGGCAACGCCCGGTTCATCGCGCCGTTCACCGCGGACGCGAAGAACCCGAACGTGTGGGTCGCAGGCGGCGAGCACGTGGCCGTGCAGACCAAGGGCTTCGCGATCCGGTCCACCTCGGACTGGACCGACGTCTACGACCTCGGCGCCGGCCACGTCGCGACCGCGGTCGCCGCGTCGGGCGGGACGATCTACGCCGCGTGGTGCGGCGGCTCTTGCAACGGCCCCGGCTTCACCCGCGGCATCGCGGTGGGCAAGGCCGACGGAACTGGCTGGCACCAGCTGAACCTGCCGGTCAACGGCACCGTGCCGAACCGCTACCTGGCCGGGCTCGAGATCGACCCGCACGACTCCGACCACGTCTACCTCGCGGTCAACGGCTTCTCCCGCAAGTGGACCGAGGGCCCCGGCGCCGGCGTCGGGCACATCTTCGAGAGCTGGAACGGCGGGGTCACCTGGTGTGACATCTCCGCGAACCTGCCCGACGTGCCCGCGAACTCGGTGCGGATCCTGCCGGACGGCTCGCTGGTACTGGCCACCGACCTGGCGGTGTTCTACCGCGGCGCGCACTCGGCCGAGTGGAAGGTCCTCGGCGAGAACCTGCCGACGAACGCCACGCTGCAGGTCAAGATCGGTCCGGACGGCAAGATCTATGCCGCGACCCACGGCCGGGGCATCTGGTCGCTGGAGATCCCGCGCAGGCGGGGAGGCTTCTGATCCGGAACCCAAAGATCCGGATCCGGCAGCTGCGTGACCTCTGAATGACTGCCGCGGGGTGGTGGCCGTCCGGGAACTTCCGGCGGCCACCACCCCGCGGTGCGTTTACCCGGTCGGCTGGGGCGTGGGCTTACGCCGATCGACCGGGTTCTGCGGATCGGCCCCCGAACTCAGCGAGGGTGCGGGGGCAGGCCGGCTCGACGACACTCGAACCGCCGGCGGGGAAACCGCGCTCGGCACCGCACTGGGTCCTCCCGTCGTGGCGACCGTGGCGCTGCTGGACGGAGTAGAACCGGTCGAGGGTGGCCGCCCTCCGCCTCCCTGCCCGCCGCCCGACGAGCACGACGACAGCCCGCAGACCATGGCCGCGACCACGGCCAGCGAGACAACACTCGTGCGAGCGCACCTCATCGCGCATCCTCCTCGGGGCTTAGACGCACCGCAGTCAGCGTGCGTTCCGCCTACGTGAGGTTCAAGGCGGTAGCGAGATGTGCGAGTGAGGAGGGTAGGCTGCTCTCGCAGGGCCCGTAGATCTGTGCGCGGCCGAATCGGATATCGAGTGATGATGCATCCTCTTCTCTCCGCGGCGTTGCGCGAGGCTGAGCCCGTCATGGCGATTGAGGCCATATGGGGCGAGCTGCCTCTGCGGATCAGCGCCTACACCACGACGCCGCAGCTACCGCTTGAGCTGATTTCCTCAGTGCGCTGCATCGTGCGGGTCGGGCAGCAGGTCGTGGTCTGCGAGAACGCCGACGGAGTTCAGCATCCCTGGCCGGGTGGGCGGCGGGAGGCCGGCGAGTCGTTCGCGGACACCGCCGCGCGTGAGGTGCACGAGGAGACCGGGTGGCTGATCGACCGCGAGAGCCTGCGGCAACTGGGATGGCTACGGCTGACGCATCTACGTCCGCTGCCGCCTGGAGGTCGGGGCCCGTACCCGGATTTTCTGCAGGTCGTGTTCACCGCTACCGCGACTAAGCGGGACGGGGACCAGGGACAGCCGTGGACCGACCTCGACGGGTATGAGGTCGCGTGGCGACTGGCGACGCTCGATGAGGCGGCAGCCGCGTCTTCGCGCGACGAGTTGGCGCGGGTTTTCCTGGCGCTGCTGCGCGAATGAGGGGTCTTCGCCCTCTATCGGTATCGGTGGCAGGCTCTCGGCTGGCAGGGCCCCGGCATCGACGGGGCGTACGAAGGCCACGACTGTGATCGCGATCCGGGCCTTGATCAACCCGGAGTCCGTCGACTACGACCGCCGGTGTCGCGCGCGACCATCGACATTGGTCGCCGACCTGATCAAGGCCCGGATAAGGTAGATCGGGATGCGAAGGTTTGGGCCGCCTGGGCGGAGCCCGCTGGCTGGCGAGGTGCCGGGGCGCGGGCGCGCCGGTGATAGCAGGGGCCGGTGCGCTGCCGCGCGGTCGATCGGTGCCGTGAGGGCGCGAGGCGGGCGGATGCAGCGGCGGGCCGGGGGGATCGCCGGGCCAGCACTCGCGGATCAGCGCGTCGAACTCGGCGCGTACCAGCTCGTCATCGCCGCAGATCAGGTCGATGAAGGTGTCCGGTGCCCGCGTCGCGCCCCTCATCTCGAGCATCACCTCCCGTGGGGAAGGATCGTCTCAATCTGACTCTGGACACCGGTATAGCGCGTCATCTGGAAGATGACAAGGGATGGCGTCGCTGAGAGGATGACGCGGTGAGCGGTGGCGGTCTGTCCGGTGTCCGGCAGAGGTCACTGGCCCGGGTCTGCGCGACGGCGCTCGTGGATGTCCTGGCGCACCGCCGCGGTGTCTCGCTCGACCTGCCGGACCTCGGCGGCCAGGGCCGGGTGGTCGGCGGTGAGGTGCTTGAGGGTCTCGGCGAGCGGGGTGAGCAGATCGGCCGCGTCGTTCTGGCCAAGCGCCGCGCGCAGCCCGGCGAGGGGAGTCTGCGCCGCGTCGGGCAGGTCGCGCAAGGCGCTGATCTGCCCGGCCAGCTGACGCAGGTCGGCGGCGTTGTCGCGGGCCCAGTGCTGCACCGCGCGGTCCGCGGCGCGCTTGTCGCGCTCGGCTGCCACCCGCGCGTCCCCAGTGCTCGCCCCGTCGGCGGTGGAGGGGCGCAGGCGCAGATAGCGGCGTTCGGCGGCCTGCCGGCTTGCGACGCCGAGCGCCGGGGCGAGTTGAGCCCAGCTGGCTCCGTGGCTGCGGGCGGCGTCGATCAGCTCGGGCTCCCATGCGGCGATCTGCGTGCGCAGTTCGCGCAGCAGCGTCAGGGCGACCAGGAATTGCGCCGAGTTGGCCGGCCGCGCGCCCGTGGTCCGGCTGGCGTGCGCGTCGTGCACGGCGGCGCCGATGCGTTCGAGGGATGCCGCGGCGGCCGTGACCTGCGACGGCTCGC
>Ga0070739_10005387_pt1 | contig 14622 bp, 22 predicted proteins | sample Coa_R1_7_FD_66445 | JGI IMG/M metagenome (GOLD analysis project Ga0070739, IMG submission 66445) | Surface soil microbial communities from Centralia Pennsylvania, which are recovering from an underground coalmine fire - Coalmine... | ecosystem: Environmental > Terrestrial > Soil > Unclassified ... | reverse complement strand
ACGCTGCTCCCGATTCCGCTCACCCACGCCGCGCTCGGCGGCCTGATCGGGGCTCGGCGCCCGACCGTCACGCTCGCGCTCGGCAACCTCACCGCCGCCGGCGCGCTCGCCCGCCAGCAGCGCGGCTGGCTTCTGCGCGGCTCGCCGGAGGAGCTCGCCTCGGCTGGCTCCGCCCACCGGGCCAAAGGCGCCGGGCGAAGCTCGGGCGCGAGCGGGAACGGCGCCCAGCAGATGGCAGGGGCGCGCTCGGACTGACCAGCGGCCCGGCGGGGTAGCCACCGGGCATGATCGAATCCTCCACCGCCGCGATCGAATCCTCCACCGCCGCGATCGAATCCTCCACCGCCGCACTCGAGGTCCCCCAGCCGAGCGCACCGGTCACCCCCGCCGTTCCCGATGCCCCGATCGCCCCCGCCGACCCCGACCCGGGAACTCCCGCCGATCCGGCCAGCCCCGCCCAGGTGCCCGAGCCCGTCGAGCCGGCCACGCCCGTCAACCCCGAGCCGCCGGAGCCGGCCCGCGACCCGTCGACGCCATCCCCGGGGCCCGCTCCCGACCCCTCGCCGCCGACGCCGACGCCGGATCCGACTCCGCACCCGGATCCAGCGCCGACCCCCCAGCCCTCGCCCAACCCGGATCCGCCGCCCCAGCCCGACCCCCAGCCGGGCGTGATGTGACGGTCAGTCGTTCGAGTGCTGGTCGGTGTCGACGCTCAGGCGTTCGAGTGCTGGTCGGTGTCGCCGAGCTCGGCGTCGCTGCTGGTCGGGGTCCCGGGCAGCTTGTCAGCATCCGGGCTGTCCGGCCCACCCTCGGCGCCGGGCTGGCCGGGCTCGGTCCCGGGCTCGACCTCGTCTGGAACCTGCCTCTCTCTGTCTTCCATGGCGTCGCGCTACCCGCGCCGCCCGCGCGTGAATCCCGTTTCGGGCCCCCGATGCCCAGGGTAAGGCAACGGTGATGTCCGACCCCGACGCACCCGATCGCTCGGGAGGCCGCGGCTCCGACCCGCCGGCGGACGTCTCGGACCAGAACCGCGAGGAGCCCTCCGCTCCGCATCCCCCTCAGTCAGGCGGCCCGCCCGGCTCCGACGACGCCCACGCCTCCGAGGACGCACCGGAGAGCGACCGCTCCGGCGAGCGCGCCAAGCCGCCAGACGACGGCGGCCAGGCGACCGGTCACCCCGAGAACGCCGGATGAGCAAGGGCACGCCCAGCGCGGCGCCATCAGGCCTCGCCGGCGCGTTCGTCTCCGGCCTGGTCTTCGATCGCGACATCCGCCGCGCCACGCGACAGCTGATTCCGCCCCTGACCCGGCTCGCCCTGGCGGTCACGAAGCGGATGGCGCGCCAGCGGGTCGGGCGGCGCCGGCGCCTCGTGCCGGCGCTGGCGCTCACCACCGCCGTCGTTGCCGTCGCCGTCGCGGCCGATCCCCGGCACCGGCGCAAGCTCCAGCGTCTGATCGTCCACTGACGAGCCCCCGCCCGCCCCGCCGCCGCCGTTTCGCGGCTCCGGCCCCAGGGTAGGCAGCCGGGTTGTGAGCAGCCCTTCGACGCCGGATCGTTCGCGTTTCGAACTGGTTGCTCGCTCGGCATTTGCCTGGAGCATCGCCTGGGTGTTCGCGGCCGCGCTGTACCTGCTCGTGATCGACATCACCGACCTCCCCGAGCTGCTGGTCGGCGCCGGCGCGGCCACGCTCGCGGCGACCGGTGCCGAGCTCGCCCGCCAGCAGCGGATCGTCGGCGAGACCCTGCGACCGAGCTGGCTGCGCCGCGCATATCGTCCGCTCGCCAAGGCCCCCTCCGACATCCTCACCGTCTCGCTCGCCGCGTTTCGCCAGGCCGTGCAGCGTCGCGCCACGGTCGGCACCTTCCGCGCCGTTCCGTTTCGCTGCGCCGAGGAGGAGCAGGTCGAGAGCGGCCGTCACGCGCTCGCCGAATCGCTCGGCTCGTTCGCGCCGAACACGATCATCGTCGGCGTCGATCGGGAGCGCGAGATGATCCTCGGCCACCAGCTCAAGCGAAGCGGCGGCCGTGAGGGGATCGATGTGCTGGAGCTCGGATGAACGAGTGGGAGATCGCCGCGACCGTGCTCGGGTTCGCGTTGATCCCGTGCGTCGGCGTGTGTCTGTTGGCCGAGGCGACGAGCGGGCTCGTCGCCCTGCAGATCGCCGGCGTGCTGGTCGCGACGATCATGCTGCTGCTGTCCGAGGGCTTCCGGCGCCAGCCGTTCGTCGAGATGGGATACGTGCTCGCGCCGATGGCGCTGATCGGCTCGCTCACGTTCGCCCGCCTGATGGAGCGCCACCTGTGAGCTCGTGGCGTGAGATCGTCGCCACCGTCCTGATCATCCTCGGCGGCGGTCTCGAGCTGATCGCCGTCCTCGGGGTCTGCGTGATGCGCGACGTCTACGACCGCCTGCACTACGTGGGGCTGGTCAGCTACGGCGGGCTGCTGATCGGACTCGCGATCGTGTTCCGCGAGGGCTTCTCGCTGATCGGCGATGAGGCGCTCCTCACGGCCGCGATCCTCGTCACCACCGGACCGGTCCTCGTCCAGACGACGATGCGCAGCTTCCTGATCCGCGAGCGGAAGCAGTGGCAGCACGCGATCCCCGAGGCGGCCGAGGACGAGGAGCCATGACCGTCCTTCAGATCGCCGCGCTGGCGGCGGTGGCGGTGTCGGGCGGCGCCGTCGTGATCATGGAGGACCCGCTGCGCCAGGCCCTGCTGCTCGGCATGTTCGGGTTGTCGCTGACGATCTTGTTCTTCGTCTTCCAGGCTCCGGACGTGGCCCTTTCCGAGATCGTCGTCTCGACCGTCGGCCTGCCGGTCATGGTTCTGCTGGCGATTCGCAAGGTCCGCCAGCAGGAAGAGCGCCAGCAGGAAGAGCAGGGAGAGAGCGCGGACGCATGAGCCGGCGCACGCGCCTGACCTTCTTCGGCGTCGCCGTCGCCTGCTTCGGAACGGTGCTCGTGATCGGGTTCACCGGCCTGCCCCCGTTCGGCGACTACCACGGCGTCTACGGGCAGGTGCTGAACGGGGTCGCGGTCAGCCTCCGCCACGCCACCGACATCGTCACGTCGCTGAACTTCGACATCCGCGCCTTCGACACCCTCGGCGAGGAGTTCATCCTGTTCTCCTCCGTGCTCGGCGTCGTGCTGCTGCTGCGCCAGATGCGCAAGGAGGACGAGCAGGAGAGCGAGGAGGGCGAGCAGGAGGGCGAGGAGGAGCACACCTTCGCCGGCGCGAGCGAGGCGCTGCGCGCGCTGTCGCTGGTGCTCGTGCCGACGATGATCGCGATCGGCGTCTACATCGTCGTCCACGGGGCGCTCACCCCGGGAGGCGGCTTCCAGGGTGGCGTGATCCTTGCGGCCGCGCCACTCGGGGTGTTCCTCGGCGGGCGCTATCTGAAGATGAAGCGGATCGCGCCGGACACGCTCGTGGAGAGCGGTGAGGCGATCGGCGCGCTCGGCTTCGCCCTCGTCGGCCTCGGCGGGCTGATCTTCGTGGGCATCTTCTTCAAGAACTTCCTTCCCTTCGGCATCCCGGGCCACCTGCTGTCCGCCGGCATGCAGCCGATCGCCAGCATCGCGGTCGGCCTCGAGGTCGCCGGCGCGTTCGTGCTCGCGTGGACCGAGTTCCTCGACCAGGCGATGCTGATGAGCGACGAGGAGGACGGGTGAGCTTCCTGCCGTTCGCGGTGGCGGCGTGGCTGTTCCTGGTCGGCCTGTACGGGATCGTCGCGAGCCAGAACCTGATCCGCACGATCATCTCGCTGACGATCGTGCAGGCCTCGACGTACGTCCTGCTCCTCTCGATCGGCTACCGCACGGGCGGCCAGGCGCCGATCTTCGCCGACATCCCGGCGACCAGTAACGCCGTCGATCCGGTCGTGCAGGTCCTGATGCTCACGGACGTCGTCGTCGAGGCGACGATCACCGCGCTGTTGCTCGCGCTGGCGATCCAGGCGCACAAGCGCTTCGGAAGCCTCGACCCGCACGAGCTCCGGGCGCTCACGGACTAGAGCCAGTGGCCGGCGACTGAACCGGGGCGAGAAATGCACATCACCGCCCTCCCCATCGTCGTCCCGATGATCGCCGCCGCGCTGCTCGTGTCGGTGCGCAAGTGGACGCCGCGGCTCGCCCTCGACTCCTCGGCGATCAGCGTCGGCGTGGCGTCGGTGACGATGTGCGCGCTGATCCTGGCTCGCACCGCCCACGACGGCCCCTTCGCCTACTGGCTCGGTGGCTGGCAGCCGAAGCACATGGTCAGCATCGGTATCTCGCTCTCGATCGACCCGGTTGGGGCGGGCCTGGCCACGTTCGCGGCGCTGCTGGTCACCGCGGCGCTCCTCTACTCGTGGCGCTACTTCGACTCGATCGACGGGCTCTTCCACGCGCTGATGCTGATCTTCCTCGCCGCGATGGTCGGCTTCTCGCTGACCGGCGACCTGTTCGACCTGGCCGTCTTCTTCGAGCTGATGAGCGCGACCGCCTACTCGCTCACCGCCTACAAGATCGAGGAGCGCGGGCCGATCCAGGGCGCGATCAACTTCGCGATCACCAACAGCGTCGGCGCCTACGGGATCTTCACCGGGATCGGCCTCCTGTACGCGCGCACCGGGGCGCTGAACATGGCCCAGATCGGCGCCGCGCTCGACCGCCACGGCACCGACCCGCTGGTGCTCGTCGCGATGGCGCTCTTGTTCATCGGCTTCCTGACGAAGGCCGCCGCCGTGCCAGTTCACTTCTGGCTCGCCGACGCGCATGCGGTCGCCCCGACGCCGGTCTGCGTCCTGTTCTCGGGCGTGATGGTGGAGCTCGGGATCTATGCCGTCGCGCGGCTGTACTGGACGATCTTCGCCGGGCCCCTGCACGCTCACACCGAGGAGCTCCGGGCGATCCTGATCGCGTTCGGGACGATGACGGCGATCTGGGGAGGCGTGATGTGCTATTCGCAGCGCCACATAAAGCGGCTGCTCGCCTTCTCGACGATCAGCCACGTCGGCATGTTCCTGTGCGGCATCGGCCTGCTCAGCGCCGACGGGCTGTCCGGCACAGCCACCTACATCGTCGGCCATGGCCTGACCAAGGCGGCTCTGTTCATGCTCGCCGGCGTCCTGCTGCATCGTTTCCAGAACATCGACGAGTTCGACCTGCACGGTCGCGGCCGCGAGATCCCGTGGACCGGCGCGCTGTTCGCGCTCGGGGGGATCCTGCTGAGCGCGGTCCCGGTGGTCACGCTGTTCTTCGGCAAGTCGCTGCTCGATGGGGCCTCGCTGGCGGCGGGATACCCGTGGCTTCCAGCGGTGTTCGTGTTCTCGTCGATGTTCACCGGCGGCGCCGTGCTGCGCGTCGCCGGGCGCGTGTTCTGCGGATGGGGAGCGTCGAAGCGGCCACTCGACGAAGAGCAGGCGCACCAGGCGCGCGAGGAGGAGCCCGAGGAGCAGGCCAGCCGCGGCCGCACCCCGCTGCTGATGCTGCTCGTGCCCGCGAGTCTCCTCGCGGCTGCGATCGTGATCGGCGTGATCCCCGGCGCGGTCCCCGGGATCGAGGTCGCGGCCGCCCACCTCCGCGACCACCACGGCTACATCGGCTGGGTGCTGCGCGGTCACGTCCATTTCCCGCCCGCCGAGACGACCCACATAGCCGGCTACGACTACCTGTACGGCGCCGGCGCCGCGGTCGGCGCGGTCGCGCTCGCCGCGCTCACACTGTTCGGCCAGCCGCTCCTGAGGCGCACGCCCGAGCTTCTCGTGCGGCGTGCCGGAATCGCGATCATGGCCTTTCGCCGCCTGCACAGCGGCCACATCGGCGACTACATCGCATGGTGGACGGCGGGCGCGGCGCTGCTCGGCGGAAGCTCGTTGATCTTCCTGCGATGAGAAGCCGCGCGCTCGCCACAGCCCTGCTCGCGCTCGCGCTCAGCGGCTGCGCGGGCGTCGCCCCGCCCCAGGCCCCTCTCCACTACGCCCGGAAGCTCGACGTCTCGACGAGCGACATCTCGACCGCCTGCGGCGAGCTCTACCAGCTCACCGCGTTCCCGCCGCCGCCGAGGAAGGACGTGGAAACGCTTCAGGCCACCGCATCGGCCGCGGTCGAGAAGCTCGCCGGCGTCTACCACCGCAACCGCAACTGGATCTACCAGGGCGCAAGCGTCGCGACGATCGTCAACCAGGCGCGCGCGATGCTGCGCGGGTGCGGCCTCAAGCGCGCGGCCGAGGAGCTGAAGCGCGCAACGGCCCACCGCTGATCGGGCTCACCGCGCGGGCGACTTTGAGTACGCCCGCGCGGACCTCAGTGGATCGGCACGCCGCCCGCGAGCGGCGCGTCGAGCTCGAAGCGCCAGAAGTCGCGGCCGGTCACGGGCACCGCGACGTTGTACACCGGGGTGGCGCCGATCGCGCCCTCGAACGTGCCGGCGTGGGCGTGGCCGTGGAGAACCAGGTCGGGCTCGTGCTGGGCGATCGGTGCGGCGAGGCGATCGTTGCCGAGGAAGAACGAGATCCCGGGCGGCTCCCCCTCCAGGGTCGACTCGCTCGGCGCGTAGTGGAGCAGGACGATCCGCAGCGGGCAGAGCTCGATCTCCCGCAGCCCCGCCTCGAGCGCCTCGACGTCGCGGGTCGTCTCCGCGTAGACGTCGCGGAGCAGCGGCTCCCCGAAGTCGGGCAGGTGCGATCCGGCGAACCCCCCCACGAATCCCTTCAGCCCCACCACCCCGACCTTCACACCCGCCGTCTCGCAGATGCACGCAGCCCGCTCGAGCACGCGCACGCCCGCCGCCTGAAGCGACGAAGTCAGCTCCCCGGCTCGGTCCGCGTGCCAGTCGTGGTTGCCGAGCACCGCCACCACCGGGATCTCGAGCCCCGCGCACGCGTCCGCGAGCGGCGCCACCTGCTCGGGCTCCCCGAGCGTCGTCAGATCGCCCGCCAGCAGCAGCAGGTCGGCTTCGCCGTCGAGCTCGGCCACCGACGCGGCGAGCGACGGACCCCGCTCGGCGTCGCAGTGCAGGTCGCCCGCCGCGGCGATCCGGACACAGCGTCCGGAGCCGTTGCTGCTCCGAGCCGACATGGGCTGGGGCTACCCGATCACGGGTATCACCTCAACCGATGCAAGACGCGAGGCCGGTGCACGCGATCGGCGAGACGCTGCGAACGGCGGTCGCCACCCTGCGCGACGCCGAGATCCCGTTCGCGCTCGCCGGAAGCCTCGCGGCCTGGGCACGCGGCGGCCCTGAGCCCTGGAACGACATCGACCTGATGGTCAAGCCGAGCGACGCGGAGCGCGCGCTCGGGGCGCTCGCCGACGCGGGCATGCGCGCCGAGCGCCCGCCGGAGGAATGGCTGTTCAAGGCCTGGCACGGAGAGGTGATGATCGACCTCATCTTTCGACCGGCCGGCCTCGAAATAGGCGACGAGGTGCTCGAGCACGCCGAGGAGATGCCCGTGCTCGCCGTGACCACACCGGTGATGGCGCTCGAGGACGTGCTGGCCACGAAGCTCAACTCGATGGGCGAGCCGCAGTCGCTCGACTACCGCCCCAGCCTCGCGATCGCCAGGGCGCTGCGCGAGCAGATCGACTGGGGGCGGCTGCGCGAGCTCACCGCGGCGTCGCCCTATGCGAAGGCGTTCTTCACGCTCGTCGAAGAGCTCGGGATTGCGCCTCCCGCCCGGGCGGAGCGAGGGCGCCGCCACACCGGCGGGGCGCCCTCGAACGTCCGCGTGATCTCTGGTTAGTGCAGCGCCGCGGCGCCGGGGACGGCCTCCTCTGCGCCGGGGGTCTGCCCCTCGTGCTTGCCCTCCGCGAGCTCCTCGACGAGCTTGGTGCAGAAGGCGGGCAGGTCATCGGGCTTGCGGCTCGACACGAGGCCGTTGTCGACGTGGACCTCCTCGTCGACCCATTCGGCGCCGGCGTTGCGCAGATCGGTCTTGAGCGTCGGCCACGAGGTCAGCGTGCGCCCGCGCACGACATCGGCTTCGACGAGCGTCCACGGGCCGTGGCAGATCGCCGCCACGGGCTTCTGCTGCTCGAAGAACCCGCGCACGAAGCTCACCGCGTCCTGATCGCCGCGCAGGAAGTCGGGGTTGGCGACGCCGCCGGGGAGCACGAGCCCGTCGAAATCGCCGGCATCCGCCTCCGACGCGGCGAGCTCCGCCTCGATCGTGTCGCCCTTGTCGAGGTGGTTGAACATCTGCACGTCGCCCTTCTCGAGCGATACGAGCGTGGCGTCCGCACCGGCCTTGCGAACCGCCTCGAGCGGCTTCTCGAGCTCGACCTGCTCGACGCCCTCGGTGAACAGGAACGCGACCTTCTTGCCCTTCAGGTCCTCTGCCATGACTCTGACCGTCCTTTGACTATGTCGCTTTTGCAGGTGACCCCCATGAGCTATGTTTCCCCCTACCCTCCGCGACTCACACGCGGTCGAGAAGAAGGGAGCGGTTGCGAGCAGGGAGCCTTCCCCCACCGGTGGTCCTTTGGGACCCAACGCCCAGCGCAGCGCCGTCCCCCCGGCGCAGCTGTTCGAGGCCTGGCAGGAGCGCGGCGACGAGCAGGCGCGCGAGGAGCTGATCGAGCGCTACCTGCCGCTCGCGCGCAAGCTCGCGGGCCGCTACTCGCGCTCCAACGAGCCCTACGACGACCTCGTCCAGGTGGCGAGCGTGGGGCTGATCAAGGCGGTGGAGCGCTTCGACCCGAGCCACGGCACCGCATTCACGTCGTTCGCGGTGCCGACCATCCTCGGCGAGCTCAAGCGCCACTTCCGCGACAAGTGCTGGACCGTGCAGGTCGACCGTCGCACGCAGGAGCTGGCTCGCGCGGTGCTGGCCGCACAGCGCGCGATCCAGGCAGCCGGGCGCGCGGCGACCGTCCATGACATCGCGCAGCTGCTCGAATGCGACGCCGAGGACGTCCTCGAAGGCCTACAGGCTTCACTCGCCTACTCGCCGCTGTCGCTCGATGCGCCCGCCTCGCCGACCGAGACGGGAGAGGAGATGGGCACCCTGTCCGCCACGGTCGGCGTGTCGGACGGAGAGCTCGAGCGCGTCGACGACCGCGCGACGCTGAACTCCGCCGTCCAGCACCTCCCGAAGATCGAGCGGCGGATCCTCCTGCTGCGCTTCGGCGAGGATCTCAGCCAGCGGGAGATCGCCGACCGCGTGGGGATCTCGCAGATGCACGTCTCGCGGCTCCTGCGGCGCTCGCTCGGGCGGCTTCGCGAACAGCTCGGACCCGCGGCGTAGCGGGTCGCTTCGCAGCGGTGTAGCCTGGACACGAGTGACCAATCACTTCAACGTAGAGGCGCATAGCGAGGGGAGCCGCAGGGTTCTCGCCGTGAGCGGAGAGCTCGACCTCGCCGCCGCGTCGACGCTCGAACAGGAGCTCGACCAGGCGCTCGATTCGGGAGCCTCGCTGATCGTGCTCGATCTCAAGGGCCTCGACTTCATCGACTCGACCGGGTTGAGCGTGCTCGTCCGCGGCCACCAGCGCGCGCAGGAGGCGGGGATCGAGCTGGGCCTCGTCAACCCGGGCGCTCAGGTGGAGCGCCTGCTCAGCCTGACCGGCCTGGCCCAGCGGCTGACGCTCGACGAGCATCTCCGCGACGGCCTCACCGAGACCGCCGGCTGAGCCACCTGCGACAGCCTCTCAGCGGCGAGGCTCGATGACGTCGACCTCGAGCAGCTCCCCGCCGTCGATCGCCGTCGCCTCGATCCGCTCGATCAGCTCCTCGATCCCGGGCGGCGGCGCGCCGGCGAACAGCCGGTCCGCGCTGCCCGGCGCGAGCGGCCCGGCGCGCAGCTCGAGGCGCTTCGGGCGGCCGACGATCGAGAATCCGACCTCGCCCTGCTCGTCGAGCTCGCCCGCCCGTTCGCTGATCGCGCCCGTCAGCCGGTGAAGCGCCGGGAAGCGATCGACCGAGAAGTGCGCGCCCGCCGCCACCGCTCGCACGAGCCGCCCCATCACCTGCGCAAGCAGCGCCGCCGGCGCGAGGCTGACGACGATGTCCCCCGCCAGCTCGAGCGGCGGATCCAGCGTCGCGCCCGGGTGGATGTGCGGCAGGCCCTCGGAGACCCGGTCCCCCCCAAACGACATCCGGACCTCGGTTCCCTCCCCGGGCGCGCTCTGGAACTCGGCGCGGCGCGACAGTGCGCTGATCACGGCGAGCCCGACGCCCATCCGGTTGGCCGCCGGCGATACGCGCTGGATCCCCGCCCCGCGGTCGCGGACGGTCACCTCGAAGTCCTCGTCGCTGATCTCGAGCGCCATCTGGAGCGGGCCGGTGTCGCCGCCGTAGGCGTGCAGAACCACGTTGTTGCACGCCTCGCTGATCGCCGTCTTCAGGTCGTCGAGCAGCTCGGCGTCGAGTTGCAGGTACTCCCCCAGCCCCGCCAGCATCGACCGCACGAGCGTGATGCATTCAGGCCGGCTCTCCAGTTCCAGGCGGACCGTGGCGAAAGCTTCGATGGTGACTCCGACCTTCCCGGCCTAAACGCTCCCGAAACGTCGATCCGAAGGTGCGGATCGCGTTGCTCGGATCTGCTGAGGGGTAGGTAAAGATACGTGAGCGCGTGCGTGTGGCTCCTCCGCCATGGGGCGACGGAGTGGAGCGAACAGGAACTTCACACTGGCCGCGCCGAGCCCGCGCTCAGCGAAGAGGGGCGCGAGCAGGCCCGGCGCGCCGGGATCCTGCTCGGCGGCCGGCGCTTCGAGCGCGTGCTCGTCAGCCCGCAGATCCGGGCAGTCGAGACCTGCGAGCTGGCCGGGTTCGGGAGCCAGGCCGAGCGCTGCGACGCGCTCGTCGAGTGGGACTACGGCGAGTACGAGGGGATGACCGATGACGACACCGACGAGCGGCGGCCGGGCTGGAATCTGTTCCGCGACGGTGCCCCGGGCGGCGAGAGCCCCGAGCAGGTGGCCCGTCGCATCGAGACCGTGCTGAGCGGCCTCACCGGCGTTGCGGGCCAGTGCCTGCTCGTCGGACACGGCAAGGTGCTGCGCTGCCTCGGCGCCCTGTGGCTCGGGCAGGAGATCGCATTCGCCGCCGGGCTCCCGATGGATCCGGCGGCGATCAGCGTGCTCGAGCGCGAGGACGACCAGCCGCTCCTGAGAGCCTGGAACGTCCGCGACCGGCTGCCGGGCTCCGGCTCCGGCGCCTAGCGCCGGAGCTGCCGGGCCGCCGGGACGTCCGCGTCGGCCGCCTCGACCAGCTCGGACAGCGTCGCAAGCGCGCGCCGCAGCACCCGCGAGACCTGCATCTGCGAGACGCCCTCGATCTCGGCGATCTGCGTCTGCGTGCGGTCCTCGATGAAGCGCAGGGCGAGGATCCGCCGCTCGCGTTCGGTCAACTGCTGCGCCGCCTGCGCGATGCTGGCGCCGGCATCGATGAACTCGAAGCGCTTGTCCTCGGATCCGAGCACGTCGGCGATCGTCCCGCCATCGGACTCGCCGTCGTCGCGGGGGGTGTCGAGCGACATCGAATGGTGTGCGCCGGCCGCCTCGAGCGCATCCAGCACGTCCTCGATGCTCAGCTCCATGTACTCGGCCAGCTCGGTGATCGTCGGCGCGCGACCGGTCTTCGAGGTCAGCTCGCGCTGCACCTCCTCGACCTTCAGCGCGCGCTCCTGCGCACCACGCGGCACGTGCACGGCCCAGCCGAGGTCACGGAAGTAGCGCTTGAGCTCGCCGAGGATCGTCGGGACCGCGAACGACGTGAACGCGTTGCCGCGGTCGGCGTCGAAGCGATCGATCGCCTTGACCAGGCCGAGGCTCGCGACCTGTACCAGGTCCTCGAACGGCTCCCGGGCGCCGAGATAGCGCCGAGCCAGCCGGCGCGCCAGCGGCATGTAGCGCTCGACGAGCTCCTCGCGAGCCCGCTGGTCGCCGAAGCGCTGCCAGCGCGCGAACAGCTCACCCGGCTCGGTGGGCCGCGGCGATCCGAGTTTCAGGGACGAACGGCGATCGATTGTCTGTTCAAGGGCCATGTGGAAAAACGTACCCAGGCCCCCCGGCGCTGAAACGCCAATTGGCTGATGCCTCTCGCCGTCAGCAGAAGAACCCCGCAAATGCCGCGCTTCAGCGCTTCAGCTCGAGAACCAGCTTTCCGGTGTTCTGACCCCGGAAGAGCCGCCTCAGCACCTCCGGGAAGTCCTCGACGCCGCCCGTGACGACGTCCTCGATGCTGCGCACACGCCCGGCCGCGACCCACGCGCCCAGCTCGGCCAGGGCCTCTCGGTAGCGCTCGGCGAAATCGAACACGAGAAACCCCGTCATCGACGCTCGCGCTACCAGCAGCATCATGTAGTTGCTCGGGCCGCGCGGCCCCTCGGCGCTGTTGTACTGGGATATCGCGCCGCAGATCACCACCCGTGCGCCACGCGCCAGCCTCGTCAGCGCGGCGTCGAGGACCTCGCCGCCGACGTTGTCGAAGTAGATGTCGACGCCGTCGGGCGTCTCCCTGCGGATCGCGCCGAGCACGTCCCCGGCCCGGTAGTCGATCGCCGCGTCGAAGCCGAGTTCCCCGGTGAGGAGCGCGCACTTCTCGGGCCCACCCGCGATGCCGACCACCCGACCCGCGCCCTTGAGCTTGGCGATCTGCCCGGCCACCGTTCCGACCGCCCCCGCCGCGCCCGAGACGAGCACGGTGTCGCCCTCGCTCAGGCGCCCGACCTCGAGCAGCCCGAAGTAGGCGGTCAGCCCGGTCATCCCGAGCGCGCCGAGATGTGCGGCCGGCGAGACGCCCTCGACCGGGACCACCTTGCGAACGCCGGCGCCGTCGGACACCGCGTGCTCCTGCACGCCGAAGGTCCCGCTGACCAGATCGCCGACCGCGAAGTCCTGATGGCGCGACTCGCTCACCCGCCCGAGCGCGAGCGCGCGCATCACCGACCCGATCGCCACGGGCTCGACGTAGGAGCGCGTGTCGTTCATCCACCCGCGCATCGCGGGATCGATCGACAGATGGGTGACCTCGACGACGAACTCCCCGTCGCCCGCCTGCGGAACCTCGGCTTCGACCAGCTCGAAGTCCGAGGACTTGACCTCCCCGACGGGACGCGCCGCCAACAGCAGCCTCCGGCTCATGGCCGCGATCCTATTCAGGGACGCAGGTAGGCGTCGATCATCCGCTCGAGCTCGCGCAGCCCGGCCGCGCGCTGAGGCGCGCTGAGCGAGCGCACGGCGATCACCAGCCCCCGGCAGGCAAGCTCGATCGCTGCGGCCAGCTCCTGCGGATCCCCGCGGCGGACCTCGCCCGCCGCCTGGGCGCGCTCGATCCATCCGGCCAGCGCCGACCGCGCGCCACGCTGGAACTCGCCGACCCGGTCGACCAGGTAGGGGAGCATCACCTCGGGCTCGAGCTCGAGCAGGCGCGCCAGCAGCGGGTGCTCCATCAGCCGTCCGACCGTCCCGATCACCGCCGCAACGACACCGTCGGAGTCGGCCTGCGCCTCTGCGAGCACGGCCCCGAACTCGCGCGACATCAACGCCCGCATCAGCTCGGGCGCGTCCGAGTAGCGGCGGTACACGGTCATCCGGCTGATCCCGGCGCGCCTGGCCACCTCGGTCAGGGTGGCTCGCCGCACGCCGAAATCGAGCACGGTCGCCCGCGCCGCGTCGAGCACTGGGTCGACCTCGGTGTTACAGTCTGGCATTCAATGTCACAGCGTAGCGAGATGTCGTGGTCGGGCTGGGGCGATCCCGCCCAGGCAAGAGCATTGTCGCCGGAGCTGCGCGAGCTCGTCCGCAGCGCGCTCGGCGTCGTGGCCGAGCGGCCCGTACCCGGCGGCATCGGGGATCTCCGGCTGCCGGCAGGGCAATTGCCGGCAGCCTTGCTCGACGCGCTGGCCGCCGCCGTCGGAGGCGCCGCTCATGTGCTCGTCGATGACGAGGCGCGTGCCCGCCACACGCGCGGAAAGTCGACCCCGGATCTCCTCAAGCTGCGCGCCGGAGACATGGCCGAGGCGCCGGACGCCGTCGTCGAGCCGGGCTCCCACGACGAGGTGCTCGACGTGCTCGCGGTGTGCAGCGAGGCGGCGGTCGCCGTCGTCCCGTTCGGCGGCGGGACCTCTGTGGTCGGTGGCCTGAGCCCAGACGCCCGGAGCCACGCGGGCGTGATCGCGCTCGACCTGCGCCGGCTCGACCGGCTGCTCGCGCTCGACGAGGAGTCGCGCACCGCGACCCTCGAGCCCGGGCTGCGGGGACCGGAGGCCGAAGCGCTGCTCGGCGAGCGAGGCTACACGCTCGGCCACTTCCCGCAGTCCTACGAGTACGCGACGATCGGCGGGTTCGCCGCCGTCCGCTCGAGCGGCCAGGCCTCGGCGGGATATGGCCGCTTCGACGAGCGGGTCGTCGGCCTGCGCGTCGCGACCCCGCGCGGGAGGCTCGAGCTCGGGCGGGCGCCGCGCTCGGCCGCCGGGCCCGACCTGCGCCAGCTGTTCCTCGGCTCCGAGGGCGCGCTCGGGGTGATCACCGCGGTAACGGTCGAGGCGCGGCCGCGCCCGGAGGTCCGCGTCTACGAGGGCTGGCGCTTCCCGGACTTCCGGTCGGGCGCGGCCGCGCTCCGGCGGCTCGTCCAGGACGGGCCCGTGCCGACCGTCCTTCGGCTCTCCGACGAGGTCGAGACCGCCCTCAACCT
>Ga0070739_10005380_pt1 | contig 14627 bp, 13 predicted proteins | sample Coa_R1_7_FD_66445 | JGI IMG/M metagenome (GOLD analysis project Ga0070739, IMG submission 66445) | Surface soil microbial communities from Centralia Pennsylvania, which are recovering from an underground coalmine fire - Coalmine... | ecosystem: Environmental > Terrestrial > Soil > Unclassified ... | reverse complement strand
CGGGAGCGGTCGCCGCGATGGACGAGGTGAACATCACCCGCCCCTTTCCGCGCTGCGTCATCGTCGGCAGGATGCGCTTGGTCAGGTGTACCGCGCCGGCACAGTTGAGCTCGACGATCTTGAGGTTCGAAGCCAGGTCGGTTGCGCGAACCGGCCGGGCTCGGGTTCGAGTTCGTCGGCCGGCCGGTTGACCACGACGCAGTAGACGTCCTTGCGGCCGACCAGGCGTTCGCCCCGCTTGCGCGCGTACGCGGCGCCCGCTCCGACGGCACCCATGACCAGCAGCGCCTTGCTGCGGGGGTGGCTGGTTAGCGATGTCATGCGGCGCCGGGTACCCGTCAGCCTGCGGTCAAACTCGCCGAAATCGGCACAGAGGTCGGGTACTGCCGGTCGTTAACGGAGATCGAACGAGAGTGCTACCTGACGTTAGATCGCCAGGCTCTTCCTAGAATCGGAGACGGCTGCGAGGATAAAGCATCCGGGAGTGCGACCGGGAAGGCGGTGGGCTGACTAATGACCTTCCACAACCCCGCGGAAGCGGCTCGCCGATTGGCCGAGCAGGTCCGAAGACTCCGACCGGAGCGGCCGGTCGTGATCGCCCTCGCGCCGCGGGGGGTGCCGCTGGCCGTCAACCTCGCCGCAGTCCTCCGAGCTCCGCTGGACGCCGTGCTGGTGCACGAGCTGGCGGTACCGGGCTGTCCGCCCGGTGTGCTCGGCGCCGTGGGCGAGGACGGCGTGTCGGTTTTGAATCGCCCGCTGGCAGCGCGGCTCGAGGTCGATGCGGAGTTGCTGGACAAGACCGCGCAGTATGCGAGCGCCCGCACCGAGGATTTGCGTCGTGCGCTGCGTGAACAGCTACCGCAGCAACCGCTTGAGGGGCACACAGCTGTGCTCGTGGACGCCGGTGTCGCGACCGGAGCGGGTGCGTCCGTCGCGGCGACCATCCTGAGGCATCGTGGTGCCGAAAGGTTAATGCTCGCGGTGCCGGTTGGCGCTCGCAGCGCGCTACGGCAGCTGGGCGGCCAGGTCGACGCGCTGCTGTGCGTGCGCGAGATGCCGTGGCCGCGGCCGGTGCACGAGTGGTACGACGAGTACCCCGAACTGGGCGATCACGAGGCGCGGCAGCTGCTGGTCCAGTCGGCTCACGAGCTCGGCCGGGAGGCACTCGCGATGGCCGGGGCCGGCGCTCATGGCGGCGCCCGTGGCCGTGCCGCGCAAGCGATGTTGGCGCGTTAGCCGCGGGAGACCTTGCCGGGCTAAGTCACGAACGCTCTGCGGTACGCGCGATCGGACGGCGCGGCGGAAGAGGGATGAAACCGCTCGTCTGAGTGGCGTACTCGGCGTAGTCGGGCCGGGTCGCGATCATGTGCTGTTCGGTGAGCGGCTTACCGCTGCCCTTAGTGAGCAACCAGGTCATGAGGGCTGGAGACAGGATCGTGCACAGGACGGCCCACTGATCCACGCCGAGGATGAACAGGCCCCACCACACGCACGCGTCGCCGAAGTAGTTCGGATGCCTGGTGTAGCGCCACAGCCCGGTGCGCATCAACTTGCCGCGGTTAGCCGGGTCCGCTTTGAAGCGCTCCAACTGCCAGTCGCCGACTGCCTCGAAGAAGAGGCCGATCGCCCACAGGATCGCGCCCGCGATCGCCGCGGCGCCGAGTGGGCGTTCGCCGAACTCGACCGCCTGGACCGGCATCGAGATGAACCAGACCAGCGCCGCCTGACCGAGGTAGACCCGCGTGTACGCGTACCAGGTGCGGCTCCCGCGCGCCTTGGACAGCAGTTTCTCGTAGCGCGGATCCTCCGGTGCGCCGCGCCCTCGCCGCGCGATGTGCCCGGCCAGGCGCAGCCCCCAGACCGCGGTCAGCGCGGTAGCCAGGACGCGGCGGCCGAGATCGCCGTGTCCGGCCGAGAGCGCGCACGAGACCACGGCGACGATCGTGAACGCCAGTCCCCAGGCGACGTCCACCACGCGATGCTTGCCTAGGGCGAGGCCGACGCCGAAGACGGCGGTCATGAACGCGAGCGCGCATCCGGCGGTAATCAGCAGGTTCCAGCCCCAGGCGGAGAGCGCTGTGCCCGACATGGCGGATCAGGCTCCCGACGGCAGGGTCGCGCCCGGCCTGACCGCGAGGATCTGGTCGACTCCCATGCGGCCCTGCTCGAAGGCCAGCGCGCCGCCGACGAGGTACAGCCGCCACACGCGCGCGGTCTCCAGGCCGACCATGTCTACGACCTCCTCCCACCGCGCCTCGAACTTCTCGGTCCAGGCACGAATCGTGCGCACATAGTGCTCGCGCATGCCCTGCACGCCGATGACCTCGACGCCGCCGCGCTCCAGCAGCGCCACCGTCTCACCGAGCGGCCGCATGTGCATGTCCGGGGCGATGAAGCGCTCGATGAAGGCGCCGCCGCCGGGCGCGACCGAGCCGCGCGACATCTGCTGCACGAGCAGCCGGCCGCCGGGCACCAGCAGGTCGTGCAGCCGCTTCGCGAAGGCCGGATACTCGCGATCGCCGACGTGCTCGCCCATCTCGATCGTGGACACCGCGTCGAATCCGGTCGGCGAGGTCACGTCGCGGTAATGCGTGAGCTTGACCTCGGCCCGGTCGCCGAGACCGGCCTTCTCGATGCGGGCGCTCACGAACCTGGCCTGCTCGGCGGAGAGCGTGACGCCGAGGACGCGGACGCCGTAGTGCTCGGCGGCGTGCAGCAGCAGCGCGCCCCAGCCGCAGCCGATGTCCAGCATCCGCTTGCCGCGGCTCAGTTCCAGCTTGTGGCAGATCAGGTCGAGCTTGTCGCGTTGCGCGTCCTCCAGGGTGTATTCGGGGTCGCTCGAAGTCCAGTAGGCGCAGGAGTAGGCCATCGATTCGTCGAGGATGAGCCCGTAGAAGTCGTTGGACAGGTCGTAGTGGTGCGCGATGGCGGCGCGGTCGCGCGATCGCGTGTGCCGCGGACCGCGCAGCTTGGCCTGCGTCGCGGGCGCCGCGGGGCGGGGGCCGAGCGCGCCCAACCGCGCCGCGGTAGGCAGAGCCTTGATCAGCGCGGCCACGCTCGGCCTGGGGCGGGGAGTCGCCGCGTTGCGTGCCGGTGCGCCGGCCGGGGTGGCGATCTCGGGCCGGAATCGGCGCAGCGCCTCGCCCAGATCGCCGTCCAGATCCAGGTCGCCGGTGACGTACGCCTGGGCGAGACCCAACTCGTTCGGGTGCCAGGCGAGGCGGCGCAACGCGGTCGGGCAGCGCAGGGTGACGGTCGGTTCGGATGCGTTAGGGCATTGCGAGCCGGAAGGGCCGCCGGTCTCGCTGCCGTCCCAGGCTCGCAGCCGGATCGGCAGCGAGGTGCCGGTGAGGGAGGTGTACAGCTCGGCGAGTTCGTGGGCTGTGTTGCTCATCGGACAAGCCTCTCCGGACGCGACTCGGTCGGGCGGGGAATGACTTTCAGGCCGCGCAAATAGAGCTTGATGCCCTGCACGCGGATCCGGACACTGACGATCTGCGGAGCCAGCGGTAGCCGCAGGGCGGTGCGCAGCACGTTCCAGGGCGTCGCGGGTCGTCGGACGCCGCGCAGGCTGGCGACGAACGGCGCACGCCCCGGCAGGTCGAGGCGGATGGAGAGCGCGAGCCGATCGTCCGGCTCGGGCAGCAGCATCTGGTAGGTTCCCTCGATCGGGATGAACGGCGAGACGTAGAACTCCTTGTCAGCGCTGGCTCGGCCGAGTTCGTCGGGGGAAAGCAGGTAGCAGTGCAGGCCGCCGTAGGTGTTGTGAACCTCGGCGATGACGCAGCGCAGTTCGCCGTCGCGATCGTGGCACCAGTAGACGGTCAGCGGGTTGAACACGTAGCCGAAGACTCGCGCTCCCGCGAGCATCAGGACTGTGCCGCCGTGAAGGTCGATCCTGCGTTCGGCCAGATAACGGTCCACGTTCTCGCGGAGCGGATGTGCCGGGTCGCCGAGGTGGTCCGAGGCGTGGAAACCGGCGAGGTAGCGCAGTGGGCCGGGTAGTCGCGGCGGCCGGTCGAGGTCGATTAGCCACAGGTATGTGCGGTACGTGAAATCGTTGCGGATCGGTTCCGTGCGCACGTGCCGCAACTGACACACGTACAGCGCAGCGTCGCCCCTTCCAGCTTTAACCAGGGGTCTGTCGCTAGATGAAGCCTCGGGCGCACTCACCACGTCACCCCGAATGCCTCTGCCGCCGCGACGCCGGAAGCGCAGCCGTCCTCGTGGAATCCCCAGCCGTGGTAAGCCCCTGCGAAAGCCGTCCTCGCGGTGTTGAGCAGTGGGAGCCGTGCCTGAGCGGCAACGGACTCCGGTGTGTAGACAGGATGCTCATACATCATCCGCGCCAGCACTCGCTCGGGCCGGATGCGCTCCGTCGCGTTCATCGTGACCAGGTAGTTCGTCGGCTCTTCCAACCGGTGCAGCCGGTTCATGTGGTAGCTGACGACTGCGGCCTGGCCGGTGCCGTGGCCGTAGTTCGGGCGTTTCGCGCATCCCGCGAGCAGGTAGTTCCACGAGCCGCGCGCGGCCCGGGCCCGAGGCAGCAGCGCGGCATCGGTGTGCAGCAGCGTCTCGTTGCACGAGTACGGAATCGCGCCGAGCACCGCCCGCTCGGTTTCGGTCGGGTCGGCCAGCAGCCGTAGCGCCTGGTCGGCGTGCGTGGCGATGACGACGCGGTCGGCCGTGTGCTCTTCTCCGGCGTCGTCGACTATGCGCACGCCCTCCGCGCCGCGGCTGATCGCGCGTACCGGAGTGGACACGTGCACTGCCGTCAGGCCTTTGACAGCCCGCTCGACGTAGGTGCGCGATCCGCCGACCACCGTGCGCCAGCGCGGCGATCCGGTCACCGCGAGCATGCCGTGATGGTCCAGGAAGCGGAACAGATACCGCGCGGGATACCGCTCTACGAGGATTGATCCGGTCGACCAGACCGCGGAGACCAGCGGCACCATGAAGTGGTCGGCGAAGAACCGCGAATATCCGCCGCCACGCAGGAAATCGCCGAGCGTCAGGTCCGGATCGTCGCGCTCCGGCGGCTCCCGCAACAGGCGGCGCGCCTGCCGGTGGAATCGCTTGATCTCGCCGAGCATGCGCAGGTAATCGGGCCGCAGCGCGGTGTCCGGCCGGGCGAACAGGCCGAGCAGGCCGCGCGCCCCGGCATATTCGAGGCCGCAGCCTTCACAGCGCACGCTCATCGACATGTCGGTGTCCTGGGTCGTGACGCCCAGCTCGCCGAAGAGCCTGGTGAGCAGCGGGTAGGTGCGCCCGTTGTGCACGATGAACCCGCTGTCCACCGCGATCGAGCGGCCGCCGTGCCCGGCGAGTTCGTGGGTGTGCGCGTGGCCGCCGAGTCGCGGGTCCGCCTCGAACAAGGCCACGTCGTAGCGTCGTTGCAGCAGGTAGGCGGCGGTCAGGCCGGAAACCCCGGACCCGATGACCGCCACCCTGCCACGGCTGGACGCGCTCCCGCCGGCGTCCCCGGCCCGATCCGCCGTCGGCGGAGTCATCGATCACGCCCCTTTCGGGTAGCAGCTTCGGTACTGGTTCGGCGCGTGGGTCGGGCCGGATTGGTGTGTCGCGGCGGACTGGTCCGGAACCAAACCGGCCCGCTTCCGGCTCCGAACCGGGTTATGTGGCGAAGCAGACTCGCGAGTGGCATAGCGCGGCAGATGTGGAAGAAGAGGAGAAGGCTCTGCGGTACGACGCGGCTGAACTGCGGCCAGGACTGCGGATCATGGCGCCCGGCGCGCGGACGACGAGCGTCGTCCTGCTCATCCACGGCGGCCGGGCGAGGAGCCGGGAGCCGGTGGCGCGCGGCAGCCTGCCGCTGGCGCGGATGCGGATGTTCGCCCCGGCGATTCTCGGCGCGGCGCGCGGCCAGGGCACGTCCGTGGCGCTGCTGCGTGACCGCTATCGAGGCTGGAACGAGCCGCACGCCGACCCGGTCGAGGACGCGGGCTGGGCGCTCGAGGAGATCGAGCGGCGGTTCGGCGCGGTCCCGGTGGTACTTGTCGGCCATTCGATGGGCGGACGGGCCGCGCTGCGGGTGGCGGGCCATCCGGCGGTGCGGGGTGTGGCCGCGCTCGCGCCGTGGGTGCCTGATCGGGAGCCGGTGGCGCAGCTCGCCGGGCGCACCGTGCTGGTCGCGCACGGCGACCGCGATGCGATGACCAGCCCGGCCGACTCGCTCGCGTACGTGCGGCGGGCGGCAAACGTGGCGGACCGGATCTGCTTCTGGCAGGTCCGCGGCGCCCGGCATGCCATGCTGGAGCGGCCCGGGTATTGGCACGGCCTGGTGCGCGACTTCGCCCTCGGCGTGCTCGGTATCAGGCCAATGACTCAGGACCTCGCGGACGCGCTGGACGCCGGGGCGCTCGATCTGGGTGCGCGCGTCGCGAACGGTCGCCGGCACGTCAGCCGCCGGCGGTGACGCTCCTCGCATCAGACCTCTGCCTGCATCGGCATGGTCCACGGTTCGGCGAGGTGGCCGCGCGGCACCCACCTGAGCTCGGGAGCGTATTCGTGCACGTACTCACCCTCCGGGTCATAGCGTTCGAGATGCGGCGTCGGGTTGTACACACGGTGGAAAGCCGGTCGCGGATCAACGCCGCCCGAAGCGACCCACTGCAACTGCCGTAGTTGTTTGGCCGGTCCCCGAATCACCGTCGCCGGATGGTTCGGGACCGCGATCGCCGACACGCGTAGCGCGGCAATCCGCGGGGCCGACGGCTCCGAAGCAAACTTGAGAGGATCACTGTGCCGGAACGCGGCCGAGGCGCGCAGTTGGTGGGAGAACCGTGACGGATCGAGCTTCTTCGCGGGCGGGTGCGGACCGGCCCGCCGGGTTGCGCGGCGTGCGCGATCCCGAGACCGGCGGGTCCGGCGCGGACCGGCCGACGACTGAGGAGTGTCTGCGCAAGGTCGCGCTCGGGGATCGCGACGCCTTCGATCACGTTTACGCGGTCTTCGCCGGTCCGGTCTTCGGGCTGGCCAGGCGGGTGCTGCGGGATCCAGCGCAGGCCGAGGAGGTGGCCCAGGAGGTTCTGGTCGAGGTGTGGCGCACGGCCAGCCGGTTCAACCCGGAGCTCGGCTCCGCGCAGGCCTGGGTGATGACCATGGCGCATCGCCGCGCGGTGGACCGGGTGCGTTCCGAACAGGCGGCCGAGGATCGTGAGGCGAGATTGGCGCGTTCGTCGGCGGTGGTCGACTACGACGACGTGGTCGAGACGGTGGAAAACCGCCTGGACCAGCAGCGCGTGCGCAACTGCCTCGGCGGGCTGACGGAGTTGCAACGCGAGTCGGTCACTCTCGCGTATTACAGCGGGTACACGTATCCGCAGGTTGCGCAGCTGCTCTCGGTGCCATTGGGCACCGTCAAGACGCGGATGCGCGACGGATTGGCCAGGCTGCGCGACTGCCTGGGAGTGGGGCGATGACTATGAACGCGATGCCGGATGTGCACACGCTGACCGGTGCGTACGTGTGCGATGCGCTCGCCCCCGCTGAGCGTGAGGCGTTCGAGGAGCACCTGGCACAGTGCTCGGCGTGCAGCCAGGAGGTCGCGGAACTGCGTGAGGTCACTGCGGTGCTGGGCAAGGCCGTAGCGCTGGAACCGCCGGCTCGGCTCAAGTCAGCCGTCGATGCGCGTGTCGCCATTACCCGGCAGCTCCCGCCCGAGGTCAGCGGCGAGTTCAACGACAGCAGCAGCGGCAGCACAGGCGAGAGCGGCGCCAGCGGCGGGCCTTCACCCGAAGCTGAGCGGTCCGGTGCGGAACGGTCCGATGCAGAACGGTCCGACGCGGAGCGGTCCGGTGCACAGGTAACGCCGATCGGGGACGCACCGAGCCGGCAGCGTCGGCGCGGGCTCGCCTGGAGCGGCTGGGCCGCGGCGGCCGCGCTCGCCGCAGTGGCGATCGGCCTCGGCGTGCACTCCGCGAACCAGCAGCGCCAGCTCAACGCGCTGTCTCAGCAGGCCGGCGTCGTGCAGCAACTGCTTTCCGCACCTGACGCCCGCAGCGGCCGGGCCGCGGTGCGCACCGGTGGCACGGCGATGGTGCTGGACTCGCGCAGCCGCGACGAGGCGGTGATCTCGTTCACCGGACTGTCGGCTCCCCCTGCGGGCAAGACGTATCAGCTCTGGATGATCGGCCCGACCGGCGCGCGCTCCGGCGGCCTGCTGGCGATCCCCGCCACGGGGAATCCGAGCCCGGTTGTAGCGCACAACCTCGGTGATGCACAGACCATCGGACTGACCGTCGAGCCCGCCCACGGCTCGGCGCAACCGACCACCGCGCCGATCCTGCTGCTGCCGATGGGGTCCTGATCCGGGCTCGTGACCTGAGTTCGTGATCCGGGTTCGTGACCTTACAAGATCGCGGGTGTTTCAGCGGTTCTTACGGAGTGATATCCGATCATGCGCTAAAGCACGGCCGCTGCGACACTGGGGCGATGCGTAGTCGCAGACTCGTGATCACGGCTGCCCTAGGGGCGTTCGCCGCGCTGGCGTCGGCGTGTTCGTCAGGCGGTGGAACGTCTCCATCTGCGGCGTCCACGAATCCGTCGAAACCGATGCCGCAGGCAACCGCGACCGGGACGCCGGTCGCTGTCGGCGCGTCCGACTGGGTCACATTCCATCGCGACAACGCGCGCAACGGCACCGCGGCCGGCGTCACACATCCCGGCAAACTGACCGTCGCATGGCGTGCACACCTCGACAGCGCGGTGTACGGGCAACCGTTGCTGCTCGGCGGGATGGTCATCGCGGCGACGGAAAACGACTCGGTCTACGGCCTCTCCTCCGCCGACGGGCACGTGCTGTGGCACACGACCGTAGGCCGTCCCGAGCCGCTGTCCCAGCTGCCCTGCGGCAACATCGACCCGCTCGGCATCACCGCGACACCCGCGTACGACCCGGTCACCGGTTCGTTGTTCGTGCTCGCCGAAACCGAGGGCAGGCATCACATTCTCGCCGCGCTCGACCCGACGACCGGCGGCGTTCGGTGGACCCGGACCGCCGAGCCGGCCGCGGGCGATTCCGCCGACGCGCAGGAGCGCGGAGCCCTGACCGTCGCGTTCGGCCGGGTCTACATCCCGTATGGCGGCTTGGCGGGAGACTGCGGCAACTACGTCGGGGCGGTCGTCGCGATCCCGACCAGCGGCAGCGGCAATCAGCTCTCGTATGGGGTGCCGACGCCCCGCAACGGAGGGATCTGGACGCCCGGCGGCGTCGTCGTGCACGGCCAGACCCTGCTGGCCGCGGTGGGCAACGGCGCGGAGACCGGCAACTACGACGGCAGCGACTCCGTACTCGAACTCACCCCGGATCTGAAGCGGGCCGATTTCTTCGCGCCCACCGAGTGGTCCGCCGACAACGCCGCAGACCTCGACCTCGGTTCCATGTCGCCGACGGCGGTCAACGGCTACGTGCTGATCGCCGGAAAACGCGGCACCGCCTATGTGCTGAACCCTGATCATCTCGGTGGGATCGGCGGTCAGATCGCGCAGATGCCGCTGTGCGCGGCCTATGGCGCCGCGGCAGTGGACGGATCGACGGCGTACCTGCCGTGCCGCGGCGGCATCAGGGCCGTGACCGTGGACGCCAAGGGCGTGTCCGTGCTCTGGCAAGCGGATCCGCAGTCGGCAGCCGACCCGCCCGCGGTGGGCGGCGGCGCGGTGTGGTCCATCGACGACGGCGCCGGGATCCTGTACGCGCTCGATCAGCGCACCGGCAAACAGATCGCACAGGTGCAGGTCGGCAAGGGCCCGCACTTCGCGTCGCCGACGCTCGGCCAGGACCGCGCCTATGTCGGCACCTTGGCCGGAGTCACCGCGGTCGGCATCTCCGCTTCCTGATTTCGTCGACCGCCACGAAATCAGCGCTCTCCTATCGCTCTCTTCAGTCTCACGGTGCTGCGTCGGCGCGGGCGAGCAGATCGACCACCTCGGCGTCGGTGAGCTGCTCGAAGTCCTCGTACCAGTTGCCGACCGCGACCATCGGTTCCGGGGCGCACAGCCAGACCAGCTCGTCGGCGACGCGGCCGAGCGCGCCGATCAGCTCCGGCGGCAGCACGGGCGTGGCCAGCACCACCCGCGCCGCGCCGCGCTGCTTGACGACCAGGCAGGCGGCCCGCGCGGTGGCGCCCGTGGCGATCCCGTCATCGATCACGACGACCGTCCGGCCCTCGATCGGGACGGGATCGCGGCCGGCCCGGTACGTCTGCGCGCGCCGCAGCAGTTCCGCCGACTCGCGCTGCTCGACCTCAGCGAGCAGCTCCTCGGTGATCCGCTCGTGCCGCAGCAATCCTCGGTCCACGACGCGGCTTCCGCCCTCGCCGATCGCGCCCATGGCCAGCTCAGGCAGCCAGGGCACGCCGAGCTTGCGTACGACGATCACGTCCAGCGGCGCATGCAGGGCGCGCGCGACTTCGTACGCGATGGGCACACCGCCGCGCGGCAGCCCGAGGATCACCGGCCGCTGGTCACGTAGGTACTCCAGGCGAGCGGCCAGGCGGCGGCCCGCAGCGGCTCGATCCGCGAATCGCGCTTCCAGCTCCTGCTGCATGTCCATCTCCACCACCTCCGCTCCTGCTATGTAACGCATCTTGCTCTCGGGTTACCGAGGCTCGCCACACCACTCAGTCAACGCCTTACGCACCGCGGACGCACGGGCCGTCGGGTCCTTTTCATCGCTCGCCCACGCCACGTATCCATCCGGCCGCACTAGCAGCATCGGGTGCTTCACCTCGGCGCTCACGGCGTAACCAACGTCGGCCTTCCAGTCCTCGGCGAGCTGTGCGTCCTCGGCGGATTGGCCGATAAGCACGAACCGGCGGTCGCGAAGCCGCTCGTACAGCCGTCCGTCGCTGAGGCTGAGGTCGCCGATGCGCTTGCCGACTTCAGCGTGCCCGCCGGATGCGTCGGTAAAGACGGGCGTCTTCGCGTAGTCGATGCCGATGCCGCTGACCGTGTCCGTCGCGCGGTGAGCGATGACCGGGACTCGCACCGCGGCGCTGCTCAGCACGTCACGCGCGGTACGCGCGGCCAGCGACTTGATCAGCGCGAGCCGCACGAGAGCGCCGCTGCTGCGAAGGACCTGGCGGCCGACCGGGTGCCGTTCGGCGTGGTAGCTGTTCAGCAGCCGCTCGGGATCGGAGGTCTGGCCGTTGAGCACGGCCGCCAGCTTCCAGCCGAGGTTCGCCGCGTCCTGGATGCCGGTGTTCATGCCCTGGCCGCCGGCCGGCGAGTGGCAGTGTGCGGCGTCTCCGGCCAGAAACACGCGCCCTACGCGGTACTCGGGCACCTGGCGCTCGTCGCTTTGGAAGCGGGACATCCAGCGCGCCTCGGCCAGGCCGAAGTCGGTACCGAACGCGCGCTCGAGGACTTCGCGGATCTCGGACAGCTCAAGCGGAGCGCTCGGCGGTACTTGGTGGTCCCGGTTCCAGCAGAAGGTGCGGTACCAGCCATCACCGAACGGCGCGACGAAGGCGAAGACGTCGCCTACCGCGGCAACCGTCAGCACATCCGTCGGCGGTTCGGCGAACCGTACGTCCGCGAGCATCAGGGATCGGACGACTGGCTGGCCGGGGTAAGGCAGCCCGAGCGCGTCACGCACCGTGCTGTGCACGCCGTCCGTGCCGACCACGTACTTCGCGCGGTAGACCGATTCGGCTTCGTCGTCGGCCGCCGCGTCGCCGTTCCCCGCTGCGTTGCCGTTCCCCGCAGCCTCGCCTGACACCGCTACCGGCCTGACCCGCACCGAGACGCCCTCAGCGTCCTGGCTCAGCCCGACCACGCTGACTCCGCGCAGCACTCGCGCGCCGGCCGCGACCGCCCGCTCCTCCAGCAGCCGCTCCACGTTGAACTGCGGCGTGACCAGCAGGTACGGAAAGCGGCTTGGCAGCTGCGCGAAGGAGATGGACACCTTCCCGTACAGCCGCAGCCCGTCCACCGTGGTGCCGGTCTCGATCAGCCGATCGGCCAGGCCGCGCGCGTCGAGCTGCTCCAGGGTGCGGGCGTGGACCGCGAACGCGCGGGTGGTGGTCGTGTCGGGCGGGCCGACGCGGCGTTCGAGCACCGTGCACGCGACGCCGCGCTGCGCGAGGTCTCCGGCGAGCAGCAGCCCGGTCGGCCCCGCTCCGACGATCACCACGTCCTGGCCCTGCTCAGCGGCCTGACCGGCGTAAATGCTCTCTCGATCCGAGTGGTTCGACTGCGTCATCGCGCGTCACCGCCTTCTGATTCGCTCCCGTTTCGTCTTCAGCGTAGGTCCGCCCCAGCCGGAAAGTCAACAAGCGTTGGCCAACTAGCGTTGGCAGATTCTACGCCGGACCGGGCCGCCCTGTCCTGCGCCACTGCCGGGCCTCGACCGCCGCTTCTTGTGTCGACCCGGGCAAACCGGCAAGCATGGACGCGACGGCGGGCGACCGCTGTGACATGGATCACATTAATTACTGAACGAAACGGTTTCGTACAGCAGGCGGTTCGGGATAGAGTTCCGATACGAAACGGTTCCGTACACCGGTGAACCGCCGGGAAGGAAGGGCATCGTGGTCGACACCGAGATCGATCTGCGCGGGCTGGACCTGCCGGAGCCTCGTGGCTCCCGGCGCGGTCCCGAGCGGCGCGAGGCGATCTGCGACGCGGTGTTCGAACTGCTCGGCGAGGTCGGTTACGACCGGATGACCATGGACGCGGTCGCCACGCGCGCCCGCGCCAGCAAGGCGACCATCTACCGGACCTGGCCGGACAAGCCGGGCCTGGTGGCGGAGGCCCTGGTCTCCCGGTTCGGGCCCACCCCCGATGCCCCGGACACCGGCTCCCTGCGCGGCGACCTCATGGCCTTGATGTCCCGTGCGTGCGAGTTCATCAACAGCCCGGACGGCGAGGTCATCACAGGCGTGCTGACCGCGGCCGCCCGCAACCCGGCGCTCGGGCGCACGGTGCACGAGTGCACCTATGAGTCCAAGCACTGCATCAACGAGACCATCATCCGCAACGCCGCCGCTCGGGGCGAGATCTCACCCGACGCCGACCCAGAACTGCTGCACGAAGTCATGTACGCGCTGATCCTCACCCGCAAGCTGACTTCGGACGAGCCGTTCGACGAGGAATACAGCAAGCACGTAGTGGACGACGTCGTGATCCCGCTGCTTCGGTCACGCTGCCGTGACGAGGGCGCGGCGGCTGGTGGCAACCGCCGCGGGTAACGGCTCGCCCGGTTCTGTCGGTGCCGGGTCGTAGATTCATTCAGACGACGCGGAGTACTAACCCGCGCGCTCACGGGGTGCGCTTGCAAGTCCCTTGGAGGGGAAATCCATGTCCGAAAACACCGCCGTCTCACGCGCCGCGACAAACGGCTCGCATCCACCGGACCAGGTGGAGCACGACCCCAAGCGCTGGCTCGCGCTGGTCGTCATCGCGATCGCTCAGCTCATGGTGGTGCTCGACGCGACGATCGTGAACATCGCGATGCCGTCCGCGCAGCGCCAGCTGCACATCGACGACGCCAACCGCCAGTGGATCCTGACCGCCTACACGCTGGCCTTCGGCGGCCTGCTGCTGCTCGGCGGCCGGATCGCCGACTACGTCGGGCGCAAGCGGGTCTTCCTGATCGGCCTGGTCGGCTTCGCCGGCGCCTCGGCCCTCGGCGGCGCGGCGCAGAACGAGGGGATGCTGTTCGCGGCCCGCGCGCTGCAGGGCGCGTTCGGCGCGATCCTGGCCCCGGCGGCGCTTTCGCTGATCACCGTCACCTTCACCGACGTGAAGGACCGGGCCAAGGCGTTCGGCGTGTTCGGCGCCATCTCCGGCGTCGGCGCGGCCATCGGCCTGCTGCTCGGCGGCGTGCTGACCCAGTACACCAGCTGGCGCTGGTGCCTGTTCGTCAACATCTTCATCGCCGTGATCGCGATCGCGCTGGCCGTGCCGATCGTCAAGGAGAGCAAGGCCGAGGGCAACACCCGCTACGACATCCCGGGCACGCTGATGTCCAGCGTCGGCATCGGCGCGCTGGTCTACGGGTTCACCGAGGCCGCCAAGCAGAACAGCTGGACCTCGACCTCCGTGCTGGTCTCCTTCTCCATCGCCGCGGTGCTGCTGGTCGGCTTCGTGATCCTGGAGGGGCGCATCGCCAACCCGCTGCTGCCGCTGCGGGTGGTCTGGCACCGCAACCGGGGCGGGTCGTTCCTGACCTCGATCATCCTGGGCGCGGGCATGATGGGCATGTTCCTGTTCATGACCTACTACTTCCAGCAGATCCAGCACTACTCCCCGCTCAAGAGCGGCGTGTCCTACCTGCCGTTCTCCGGAGCGCTGATCGTCACCGCCGGCGTGGCGAGCGGTCTGCTGCCGCGGATCGGCCCGCGGGCGATCATGACCTTCGGCGGCGCACTGGCCACCGGCGGCATGGTCTGGCTGACCCAGCTGCGGGCGGACTCGTCCTACGTCGGGATGATCCTGCCGGCGTTCATCATGCTGGCGGTCGGCATGGGCTGCGTGTTCGTGCCGCTGGGCAACACCTCGCTGACCGGTGTGGCCAACCACGACGCCGGCGTCGCCAGCGCGATGGTCAACACCACCCAGCAGGTCGGCGGCTCCCTCGGCGTGGCCCTGCTGAACACGGTGTTCAC
>Ga0070739_10005376_pt1 | contig 14631 bp, 13 predicted proteins | sample Coa_R1_7_FD_66445 | JGI IMG/M metagenome (GOLD analysis project Ga0070739, IMG submission 66445) | Surface soil microbial communities from Centralia Pennsylvania, which are recovering from an underground coalmine fire - Coalmine... | ecosystem: Environmental > Terrestrial > Soil > Unclassified ... | reverse complement strand
CGGGTGGCCGCCGACGAACCGCTGGTCGCGGTGGGCGCCGGCGAGCATCCGCTTGGTCGAGCCGACATCGGTGACGACGCAGCCCTCGGGAGCGTGGCGCAGGACCTCCTCGACCGTCTCCGGGAGCGCGCCGACCGGTACGGCCACGAACGCGCAATCAGCGCCGGCCACGGCCTCCGCGATCGAAGTGGCGGCGTGGTCGATCGCGCCGCGCTCGCGCGCGGCGCCAAGCGCCTCGGCGCGCGCGTCGAAGGCGCTCAGCTCGGCGCCGGCGCGCTCGCGGGCCGCCAGCGCGATCGAGCCGCCGATCAGGCCGACGCCGACGACCGCGATCCGCATTCGCGGCGGTCTCGTACCGCCTCGGCCAGGCCTTCGAGCACCTTCAGCGTCGTGGCCCAGTCGATGCAGCCGTCGGTGATCGACTGCCCGTAGGTGAGCGGACGACCGGGCTCGATGTCCTGGCGGCCGCCGACGATGAAGGACTCGAGCATCACGCCGACGATCGCGCTCTCCCCCCGGGCGACCTGCGCGCCGACCGCCGCGGCGACGGCGGGCTGGCGCTCCGGTTGCTTGGAGGAGTTGTCGTGGCTCACGTCGATCATCAGGCGCTCGGGGAGCCCCGCGCCACGCAGGCGCCGCCGGGCGGCCTCGACGTCCTCGGGTCCGTAATTGGCGCGGCCCCGACCACCTCGCAGGATGATGTGGCAGTCCCGGTTGCCGCGCGTGTGGAGGATCGCGGAACGGCCATCCTCGTCGATTCCGGCGAACGCGTGCGGCACCGCAGCGGCACGGACCGCGTCGACGGCCACCTGCACGTCGCCGTCGGTGCGGTTCTTGAAGCCGACCGGCATCGAGAGGCCCGAGCCGAGCTGGCGGTGGATCTGGCTTTCGGCGGTCCGGGCGCCGATCGCGCCCCAGCAGACGGCGTCGGAGATGTACTGGGGAGTGATCGGATCGAGGAACTCGCAGCCGATCGGGAGGCCGAGGCCGAGCACCTCGAGGAGCAGCCCGCGGGCAGCGCGCAGCCCCGCGTTGACATCGCCCGACCCATCGAGGTGCGGGTCGTTGATGAGGCCCTTCCAGCCGACGGTCGTGCGCGGCTTCTCGAAGTAGACGCGCATCGCGATCAGCAGGTCCGCGCTGAGGCGCTCGGCGGCGGACGCCAGAAGGGTCGCGTACTCGCGGGTTGCGTCGACGTCATGCACGCTGCACGGACCGACCACGACGAGCAGGCGGTCGTCCTGGCCGTCGAGCACGGCATGGGCCGCGGCGCGGCCGCCCAGCAGCGTGGCGGTGCGATCGTCGTCCAGCGGCAGCTCGTCGAGGAGCGTCCGCGGCGTGATGAGCGGGACGAGGCGTTCGATCCGCTGGTCGCGGACCGGATCGGCTCGGAGTCGGGTCAGGCTGGTTGGGTTCATCTGGGCGTTCCTCTTGGCGCATCGAAAAGGGTAGGGGCAGGCGCGTGGTCGGCGCTCGACCCCCTGTGGGCGGCGGACCCGTTGCCTTGCACGGGTTCGCGAGGGGAGTTGGTCGAGCGCCTAGCTAAATCGCCAGGCGCAGGGGTACGCGTAGAAGGACCAGCCGAAGTGCATGTCGAGGCGGTCGTTCATCGCGTCGGGCTACTTGTACCAGAAACGACCGATTCCAGCGCCTCGAGGCAGCGCTGGTTCTCGGCATCGGTTCCGACCGTGATTCGCAGGCAGCCGCCCTGGCCGAGCGAGGAGCCCGCGCGGACGAGCACGCCGCGCTCGCGCAGGCCGCTGACGACGGCTTTCTCGCGGGCGGCGGCCTCGGCCTCGTCGGTCCCCGGATCGGCGAGGCGCGCCCAGACGAAGTTGGCGTCGGACTCGGCCACCCAGAGACCGATGTCCCGCAGCCCGGTCGACAGCGACTCGCGTGCGGCGATCGTCGCGACGACGCGCTTCTCCACCTCGTCCTGGTGGGAGAGCGCCTCGACGGCGGCCGCCTGGGCGGCGACGTTCAGGTAGAACGGCTGGCGGACCTGGTCGACGGCGGTGCGGAACGTGTCGGTCCCGCAGAGGGCGTAGCCGGTGCGCAGTCCGGCCAGACCGTAGACCTTCGAGAAGGTCCGCAGGAGGACGAGGTTGGGATGGCGGGCGAGCAGCTCGACCGACGCGTAGGGATCCCCGAGGGCCAGCGAGAACTCGGCATAGGCCTCGTCGAGGATCACGCACACATGTGGCGGGATCTGCTCGAGGAAGGCGGCGACGGCGTCGAGCTCGAGCGCGGTCGACGTGGGATTGTTCGGGTTGCAGACGAGGACCAGGCGGGTCGCGACCGTGACCTCGGCCGCGATCGCGTCGAGGTCGTGGCGCGCCGCGGCGTCGAGCGGGACCTGGATCGCCCGCGCGCCGGAGGCCGCGGCGAGGTGCGGGTAGACGCTGAACGCCGGCCAGGCGTAGACCACCTCGGCCCCGGGCTCCAGCAGCGCCTCGCCCGCCGCGAGCAGGATGTCGCAGGACCCGTTGCCGAGCGCGATGCGCTCGGCCGGGATGCCATAGCGCTCGGAGAGCGCCCGGCGCAGCGGTGAGTAGGAGGGATCGGGGTAGCGGTTGGCGCCGGCCAGGACAGCGGCAGCCGCCTCGACGACCGCGGGGGCGGGTCCGAACGGCGCCTCGTTCGAGGCCAGCAGCGCCATCCCCTCCAGTGAGTAGCCGGCGGCGACCGGATAGACCGGGATCCGCCGGATGCGCTCTGCGTACTCGATCGCCATCGTTCGCGGAGGTCAGGCTACTGCGCCGCTTCGAGGTCGGCGCGGAGCGCGCGTGCCTCGCCGAGGTAGACGTGACGTGGCTCGTGACCCTCGTCGGCGTAGTAGTGGACGAGCGTCCGGATCACGCGCGGCATCGAGCCCGGCACCGGGACCTCGCGCGCGCAGAGCAGCGGCACGCGGTCGAGCCCGATCCGGCGCGCGGCGACGGCCGGGAACTCGGCGTCGAGATCGGCGGTCAGCGTGAAGATGCAACTGACCATCGCCTCCGCCCCCAGGTCGTTTCGATCCATCAGCTCGCGCATCAGGACGTCGGTGGCGGAGAGGATCGCATCGGCGTCGTTGCGCTCGACGCTGTTGGCGCCTCTGAGCGCGAACAACCGCTGCATTACCGGTGCGATTCTGCCAGAGCGCGGTCGCGCGGCCGCTCAGCGCAACTCGTACACGGTCGCGCAGCCGAAGTGGCGCACCGAGGCGATCAGCGGCCTGAGATCCTGGGTGAGGTCGCGGTCGGCGTTGCAGTCGGAGAGGATGAAGCGGGCGCCAGAGCTCGCGACGAACTGGCGAGCCTCGGCTGGCGCAAGCGACCCGTAGAGCAGGTCACGCGCGATCGCGCCTCGCCCCTCGCAGTTCGGTTGCGACCAGATGCAGTCGCCGACGAACGTGTGGCGGCCGGTGCGGCCGGGGACGGCCGAGCCGAGGTAGAAGCGCGTGAGCACCCCGCCGGGCGTGGGGTCGCGGCGGAGGTAGTCGAGGGCGAGGCGCTCGTCGTGGGTGATGAAGTTCGCGTTGCCGGAGGTGGGCTTGGCGTTGCTGCGGGCCAGGGCCAGCTCGTAGGCGGTGGTGGGCAGGGTGGCCAGGAGGATCAGGCCGACCGTCAGGGCTCGCACGTGCGGGATCCGCCGCCAGCCGAGCCTCATGCAGCCCTCGACCGCCAGCACGGCGAGCGGCACCGTGATCCCGCCGAAGGCGTGCAGCGGGGTCGCGCCTGCGGTCGAGCCCGACTGGAGGAAGATCACGATCGCAGCGAGCGGCCAGACGCGGGCCGACCGTGCGACGAACCCCGCGCCGGGGCGCCGCACGCCGAGCAGCGCAACGGCCGCCAACGGCGCCAGCGCGAGCGCGATCGAGAGCACCGAGAGCTCGTGCTTGGAGGCGTTGCGGCCAAGCGACCAGGAGAGGTCGAGCTTGCCGAGCGCGAGGTAGTAGACGAGCGGGAGGGCGGCGACAACCGCGGTGGCCAGCGCCAGGCGCACGGGCGGCGAGACGAGCACGTCGCGCAGCGAGCGGCGCTCGCCGAACGCGCGCCACAGCAGCGACACCTCGCAGCCGACGACGACCAGCACCAGCGTCTCCCCCTGCCAGGGATGGAGCGAGCTCGCGAGCGCGCCGAGCAGCCCCGGCGTCAGGGAGAACCGGCCAGCCTGGCGCGCGGAGCCGTAGCTGAGCAGTCCGAAGACCAGCGCGGCGATCGCCATCAGCGCGAACGGATACCCCCAGGAGAGGAAGCCCGGGAAGAGGTCGCCGAGCACGCCGAACCTCCCGTAGACGACCGTGAAGGAGCCGTAGAAGAGCGCCAGCGCGATCGCCGCGAGCCGCGGGCCCGCGGTGTCGATCGGCAGCGCTCGCCGCACGTAGGCGCGGGCCGCGAGGAACATCGAAACGACGGCCACCGGCTTCCAGACCAGGAGGGCCACGGTGGGCGCGAGGCCGACGCGCGTGAGGAGGCCCGACACCGCGATCGCCGGCTGGAAGTAGTCGGCGGGCGTGCCGTGGAGGACGAACAGGTTCTCGGCGAGGAGGTGCCGAGAGGCTGATTCGATCCAGGCGAGGTACTGCATCTGATCGGTGACGTAGGAGCCATCGGTCCCCGTCCACACGCGGCCGTTGACGATCACCTGCCACAGGTCGAGCCCGAGCACCCAGACCGAGACGACCGCGAACGCGGCCAGCAGCGCCCACTCCGCGCCGGACAGGCGGCGGCGGCCGCGCGGACGCGCGCGTTCCCGGCTCGCCGGTCTGGCGGTGAGGACGTCGACGCTCGTCGTCGACGCCACTGCCGAAAGCAGTCGACGCATTAACCCAAACCTAACAGGCAGGACCGGCTCGCCGCCCGCGCCAGCAGCCACGACCCGGATCGGGCCGGCTCCGGCCGAAGGCTACTTCTGGAGGTGCTGCTGGTAGGTCGAGGCCGCCTGGCCGACGGGAGTGCTCATCGGGTCGATCCCGTGCGCGGTCAGGAACGTGCCCCATTCCGGGACGAACGTGAGCACGAGGAAGACGGTGAAGGCGAGCGCGGCCCGGCGCACCGCCCGGCTGCCGGCCAGCGCCACGAGCGGCAGGGCCCAGACGACGTACCACGGCATCAGCCACGAGGTGCTGGCGATCAGCGCGAGGGTCGCCCAGCCCGCGCCGGCCAGCCAGTCGCGGCGGCGCAGCGCCCACAGCACGATCAGCACGACGGCGATGCCCAGCACCCGGATCAGCCCCGGGGTGCTGCCGCCGAGGCCGATCATCAGGCCGATCAGGTTGGGGACGCTGTAGCCGGTGACCACCGAGCTCTGCTCGGCCAGGTTCGGCAGCGTGAAGCCGAACAGCGCGAGGCTGAGCGCGGCCAGCGGTAGGGCCGCCGCGACGACGCCCGCCAGCACGCGAAGCCGACGTTCCGGCGGGCGGGCGCCCATCAGCAGGAAGGGCAGGAGCAGGATCGCCGTGAACTTGACCGCGACGGCCAGCATCAGCACCGCGCCCGCGGCCCGGTCACGCCGGGCGAGCAGCAGCGCGATCGCGCCGATCGCCGGCAGCAGCATGAAGAAGTCGTTGTGGAAGGCGCCGACGGCGAAGAACAGGTAGATCGGGTTGGCGGCCACGAGCAGCACCGCCGGCCGGGGGTCGCGGCCAAGGAGCGTCGCGCAGCGGTGCACGCACCACACGAAGCCGAGGCTGGCCGCGACCGTCGCCACCTTGATGATCCAGAACGCGGCCGACAGCGGCAGCCACGCGAGCGGGTAGCTGAGCGCGGTGAACAGCGGCCCGTACGGGCTCGGCAGGTTGTGCCAGCTCGTGAACCGGAAGACCGGGTCGAAGCTCTCGGCGCGGATCACGTGCGTGTACGGGTTGAGCCCGTGAAGCGCGCCGAGTCGCGCGTAGCCAAGGTAGTTGAAGACGTCGGTGAGCTGTAGCGGCGGCCCGAGCAGGAGGATCAGGTTGAGCGCGGCGACGGCGATCCAGATCGCACGCAGCGACATCGATCTGGCGGCGAGCAGCGCGCACGCATACGCGGGCAGCATCAGCACGAGCAGGGCGCTGTAGGCGATCGTCATCGTCCCGTCCGACAGCGACGGGTGCCCGAACAGCGAATGCAGGGGGCCGGCCTCCCAGCCGGGGAACACCGCGCCGCTGCGGGGCACGAGGATCGAGCTGCCGGCGGTCGAGAAGACGATCACGACTGCCACCCCGAGCAGCAGCACGGCGAGCGCCGCCTGACCGGAGCGCGCCCCCAGCTCGGCGGGCGCGAGCGACCGCAGCCGCAGGCCCAGCGGCGGGAGGCGTCCGAGCAGCGCCTCGCCGACGCCCCCGCGGGGGAGCGCTACGGAGCCGTCCGGCGCTGTCCCTTGATGTCGCATCGAAGACGAAAGAATGCCCGGCAACCGGTGGCAACGGGGCTGCCAGGCGATTGCGATCCTGTTAGGGGATGAACCAAATCGACGATACCCGTCCGCGGCTCTCCGTCACCACCGGAGCCTCCGTCACGACCGGAGCCCGCTCGGCGTGGGCCGTCGCGGGACTGATCGCGCTCGCCGCGGCGCTGCGCTTCGTCTACCTCGGACATCAGGGCTTCTGGTTCGACGAGGCGAACACGGCGCTGCTCGTCAAGTACTCGCCGGGCCGGATGCTCGGGCTGATCCCACAGACAGAGTCGACGCCGCCGCTCTACTACTGCGTGGTGTGGGTCTGGTCTCGGCTGTTCGGCGACGGCGAGGTCGGCCTGCGCTCGCTGTCGGCGCTCGCGGGCGTTCTGTTGGTCCCGGTCGCCTACGCGGCCGCCTCGCAGCTGACCGCGAGCAGGCGGGCGGGCCTGATCGTGGCGGCGCTCGCCGCCTTCAACCCGCTGCTGGTGTGGTATTCGCAGGAGGCGCGCTCCTACTCGCTGCTCGTGCTCCTCTGCGGACTGTCACTGCTCGCGTTCGCGTCCGCGCGGACTGAGCCGCGCCCGCGGGCGATCGCGCTGTGGGTGCTCGCGTGCGCGCTGGCGCTCGCGACCCACTACTACGCGGTGGTCGCGGTCGCCCCGCAGGCGGCCTGGTTGCTGTGGGCGCATCGGCGCCGGCGCGCGGTGCAGATCGGGGTCGGCCTCGTCGCGATCTGCGGGCTGGCCCTGATCCCGCTGGCGCTCTCGCAGAACTCGACCGGTCACGACAGCTGGATCGCCCACGCGCCGCTCGGCCCGCGGCTCGCCCAGATCGCGCCGCAGTTCCTGATCGGGACCGGAGCGCCGGCGCGCAAGGCGCTCAAGTTCGGCGCGTTTGCGCTGGCCGCGGTGGCGCTCGTGCTGCTCGCCTTCCGGGATCGCCTCCCGAGCCGCGACGGCGCCCTGCTCGCGGGCGGCCTGGCGGCGGGCGGCTTCCTGCTGAGCCTCGCGTTCGTCGCGGCCGGCAGCGACGCGCTGATCACTCGCAACATCCTTCCGCTGTGGCTCCCGGCAGCGGTCCTCCTCGCCGGGGGGCTGGCCACCAGGCAGAGCCGGGGGGCCGCCGTGATCGCGACGATCGCGGCCGTGGCGCTGTGCGGGATCGGGCTGGCCGCGGTGATCGGCGTCGACGCCGACTACGACCTCCAGCGCCCGGACTGGCACGTCGTCGCGCGCGTGCTCGGCCCCGAGCCCTCGCCCGGGCAGTCCCGGGTGATCCTCATCCAGCACTACAGGACGCTGCTGCCGCTGTCGCTGTACCTGCCCGGCCTGCGCTTCCTGCGCGCCCCGCTCGCTCACCGCGTCGGCGAGCTGGACGTGATCGCGATGAGCTCCCCCCAGCAGCCGCTGTGCTGGTGGGGGGCGGCGTGCAACCTGATCCCGTCGCAGATGCAGAGCAGCTACGCGATTCCCGGCTTCCATCCCGAATGGCGGCACAAGGTCGATCAGTTCACGATCCTCCGGCTCGTCCGCGACCGTCCCGCCTCGCTGACCCGCGCGAGCGTCGCGCGGGCGCTCCGGACGACGACGCTGCCCCGTGACGACCTCCTGCTCCAGCGCTCGCCAGCCGGCTGACCTCGGCATCGGTCAGCCGGCGGTGGCCGCCGGCCGGAAGGCCACTCAGCCGCAGCGGCCCGAAGCGCACTCGCTCGAGGCTCACGACCGGGTGCCCGACCGCCTCGCACATGCGCTTGACCTGACGCTTGCGGCCCTCGTGGATGACGATCTCGAGCAGATCGGGCCCAAGCCTGCGCACGCGGGCAGGTGCCGTCCGGCCGTCGTCGAGCTCGACCCCCCGGCGGAGGGCCCGGAGCGCCGGCTCGCGCACGGGCGGCCGCGCGACCACCACCCGGTAGGCCTTCTCGACCTCGAAGCTCGGGTGGGTGAGCCGATGGGCGAGCGGGCCGTCGTTGGTGAGCAGGATCAGCCCCGTGGCATCGAGGTCGAGCCGCCCGACCGGGTACAGGCGCCTCGGGTCGTCGGGGACGAGCGATAGCACCGTGGGACGCCCCTGCGGGTCGCGGGCGGTCGACACGACGCCGGGTGGCTTGTTGACCATGTAGACGACCCGTTCGGGCGGCCCGCCCAGGGGACGGCCGTCGACGAGGATCGCCTCGCCGCCGCCGACGTCGCGCGCCGGGTCGGTGACCGGCTCGCCGTCCACGGTGACCCGGCCGTCGCGGATCGCCAGCTCGGCGGCGCGGCGCGAAGCGACGCCGGTCGAGGCGAGGTACTTGGAGAGGCGCAAAGCCCTGCCACCATAGACGCGTGGATCTCGACCTCCTCACTCGGACGCTCGACGAGCTCGGCGAACCGGCCTACCGGAGCAGGCAGGTCTGGAAGTGGGCCGCCCAGGGCGCCGCGTCGTATGAGGAGATGACCGACCTGCCGCGCGAGCTGCGCGGGGAGCTGTCGGAGCGCGTGCCGCTCTCGACGCTGGCGGTCGAGAACGAGGCGGAGGCGAGCGACGGGACGGTCAAGGCGCTGTTTCGGACCGCTGATGGCCGGCCCGTCGAGGCGGTGCTGATGAGATACAGAGACCGCCGCCGGTCGCTGTGCCTGTCCTCCCAGTCGGGGTGTCCCTTGACGTGCGGTTTCTGCGCGACGGGCGCGATGCGCTTCGGACGACACCTGACCGCGTTCGAGATTCTCGACCAGGCGCTTCACTTCCGCCGCCGGGAGACGGTCGACCACGCCGTGTTCATGGGGATGGGCGAGCCGATGATGAACCTCGACGCGGTGCTCGGCGCGTGCGCGCGCCTGCCCGACGTCGGCATCACCCACCGGCGCACGGCGATCTCGACGGTCGGCTGGATCCCCGGGATCCGTCGGCTCGCCGAGGATCCGAGACCGATCCGCCTCGCCCTCTCCCTGCACGCCGCCGACGAGGCGCTGCGAAGCGAGCTGATGCCCGTCAACGACCGCTATCCGCTCAGCGATGTGCTCGCCGCCTGCCGCGAGCACTACGAGCGCAAGCGCCGCCGCGTGTTCGTCGAGTACGTGATGCTGGCCGGCGTGAACGACTCACACGTGCAGGCGCGGCAGCTCGCCGGCGTGCTCGACCCGCGCATCTTCAAGGTCAACCTGATCCCGTACAACCCGACCGACTCCCCGTACCGCGGCTCGAGCCGCAAGGCGATCGGCGCGTTCCGGGAGGAGCTCGAGCGCCACGGCCTCGAGGCGACGATCCGGCTCACGCGAGGCCGGGACATCGACGCCGCCTGCGGACAGCTCGCCGCGAGGGCCGTATGATCGCCGCCGTGGATCCGGTCCTGCTCACGCGCGCCGTCGGTTTCGCCCGGATCGGGTTCGGGATCCTGATGCTGGCGCGACCGGAGGTGCTGGGCAGCCGCTGGATCGGCCGCCAGGGCGCCCTTCCCGGCACCCGCGTGATCGTGCGCGCGCTCGGGATGCGCGACCTCGTGCTCGGCCTCGGGGCGGCGACCGCCTCCGGGCGCGAGCAGCAGCGGTGGGCCGCCGCCTCGCTTGCGGCCGACGCCGCCGACCTGTCTGCGACACTGGCGGGGGGGTCCGCGGTGCCGCTGGCGGGGCGCCTTGGGACGGCGGTGGCGGCGGGGGCGGGAGTCGCGCTCGGGGGGATCAGCCTGGCCGGCCTCAGCCGGCCGTCGAAGACCACGTGAACGTCGCGGTCGCGCCCGCCGGCAGCCGGTAGCGGAAGTACGCGCCACGCCAGGCCACCGCGAACGTGAGCGCGCGGCGCGCCGCGTTGTGGGCGAGCAGCACATGGCTGCCGTCTGGGTTCAGCAGCGCGACGTCGTCGAGGCCGCGGCTGACGAAGTCGACACCCGGTCGCCTGTAGTCGTAGCTGACGAAGTTGCTCGATGCGACGCGCACAGCGCCGCGCTCTATGAAGCGGCTCGCCTGACCGAGCTCGTAGTAGGCGCTCGTGAGCCGCACCGTCCCCCTGCGCGCGTCGATCCGAGCGAGCCCGTAGCAGCCGCGGCAGCCGGCGTTCGGCGCCTGCACGGGCCCCCCGCGCGTGTCCAGCGCGACGTTCCACAGCGCCACCGTGCTCGCCCAGTTGCGCAGCGATGAGATCACGACGTCGGCGACCGGGATCGCGCTGATCCCTGGCGAGCACTCATCGACGATCTCCTCGATGGCGGGATGGCGGCGATGGAAGGCGCCCATCACGTCCGGGGTGCCGTAGTAGCAGTGCCAGGCGAGGCCCGAGAACGAGCTTCGAGCCGGGCCGCTCAGGCTGCGCTTGAAATACGGCACCGACGCCTTCGCCCAGCCGAGGTCACCGGCGTAGAGCTTCACGTTCAGGTGGGCCCGGCTCAGCGCCGGTCTGAGATCGCGGACGATCCAGCTCGCCTCGGCCGGCTCGGAGATGTTCATCCCGGGATAGGGGACCGCGACCTGCGGCTCGTTCTGCGCGGTCAGGGCGGTGATCGGGATCCCCGCCTCGGCGTAGGCCTCGATGAACCTGACCAGGTAGGCGGCATAGGGCCGATACGCGGTGGCACGGAGGATGCCCCTGTTGCGGTTGTTTGCGAGCGAGTCGTTGCGCTTCATCCATGCCGGTGGCGACCACGGGCTCGCCATGAACTCGATCTGCGGGTTCAGCGAGCGGGCCTCGGTCAGCGCCGGCAGCACGTAGCCGCGGTCGTGCGCGATCGAGAAGTGCGCGAGGTGCGGGTCGGCTCGGCCGGTCGCCACGTCGTCGTAGCTGTAGGGCCGGCCGTGCTCGTAGCTGTGCCCCCGGCCGACGGTGAAGTCGGATGCGGCGACCGGCACGCGCAGGTAGCCGAGCCGGATGCCCCCGGCGCCGAACAGCCGGCTCATCAGCGCGACGCGCGTCGCCGCCGACAGCCTCCGCTCGATCAGCCACGCTGAGCTGTCGGTCATCGCCGCGCCGAACCCGCTCACCGTCTGGTAGCGGCGCGCATCGTCGACCCGCACGATCGGCGTCCCCTTGCCGGGCGCCGCGGAGCTGAAGTGAAGCGAGGCCAGCGGCTCGAGGCGCTGACGGAGGTCGGCCGTCGTCTGGACGACCGAGACGGGACCGGGGCCGAGCGCCCGGGAAGCGTCGGAGACCGCGGCCATCGGCGAGCCGAGGAGGAGCACGAGCGCGCTGACGGGCAGCGCGCGACGGATCCCGCGCATCGACGGCATGCGCTTCGGTCAGGCGGCGGGCGCCCGGGCGTCGCCCGCACGCAACAGCCGCTCGCGCAGCTCTTCCTCGAGCTCCGGCGAGGGGTCGAAGTCGCTCACGTCCGGCAGATCGTCGAGCGAGGCCAGGCCGAACAGGCGCAGGAACAGATCCGTCGTGCGATACAGCACGGCGCCGAACTGGGAGCGGCCGCACTCCTCGATGATTCCTCGCTCGAGCAGCGTTCCCGCCGCCGACTCGGCGTTCACGCCCCGGATCCGCGCGATCTCCGGCCGCGACACCGGCTGCAGGTAAGCGACGATCGCGAGCGTCTCGGCCTGCGCTGCCGTGAGCGGAGGCGTTCGCGGCCGGGCCAGGAGCCGCCGTGCCGCCGGCTCGGCCTGCGGGTGCGAGCTGAGCAGCCAGCCGCCTGCCAGCTCGCGCAGGACGAGGCCGCGGCGCTCGAAGTCGAGGTGCTCGCGCAAGCGCTCGAGCCCGGTCACCACCTCGTGCAGCTCCGCCTCGGTGGCCTCGGCAAGCGCCTCTGCGCCGACTGGCTCGGCGGACAGGAAGAGGAGCGACTCGAGCGTGCGCTCGAGCTCGGCGCCCGCCACCGCCGGGCCGCTCATGCCGTGCGCCTCCACGGCTCAGAGGATCGAGCAAGCGCCCGCGCGTCGACGCGGATCTCCCCGAACGGCTCATCCTGGGTCCAGGTCAGCTCACCCTGCTTGTAGAGCTCGAGCAGCGCGAACAGCGTCACCGCGACGGTCACCCGGTCCGCGCGCGCGACCGCCTCGTCGAACGAGAACGATCCGCGCCGCAGCAGCGTGCGCAGGTGCGCGAGGCGCTCGGCCACCGTCACCTTCGAAACCGGGAGATGACGGACGTCGACCTCGGGGGCCGGCTCGAGCAGCTCGCCGATCGCCTGCGCGAGGCGGGCCGGGTCGTACACGGCGCTGGCCAGATCGAGCGAAGCTCGACGCAGGCCGGGCGGGAGCGGAGCCTGACGGAAGCGATAGCCCGCCTGCTCGCCCAGCCGCGCCTGGAGATGCTCGGCCGTCGCCCGGTAGCGGTGCGCGGCGAGCAGGCGCTCGAGCAGCTCACTGGCCGCCTCGCCCGGGTCCAGCTCGACATCCTCGAGCTCGGCGCCGGGCAGCATCAGCCGGGACTTCAGCTCGAGCAGGGCGGCGATCAGCACGAGGAACTCGGTCGCCGCCTCGAGGTCCAGCTCCCCCCTTGCCTCGAGGTGATCGATGTAGGCGATCACGATCTCGGCCAGGTCGACCTCGAGCAGGTCGACCTCCTCGCGCAGGACGAGCGTCAGCAGCAGGTCGAACGGCCCGGAGAAGACCTCCAGGTCGAGCTCGAGATCGACGAGTCTGAGGGGTGCGCGGGTGCTCGTGCCCACCGGACGGGAGGCTACTGGTCGCCCCGGACCGCTCCGAGGCCCCCGAAGCCCATCGCCGCGCGGACGTCGCGCAGCGTCTCGCCGGCGAGCGCACGCGCCTTCTCGGCCCCGGCGGCTAGCACGCGTTCGAGCTCGGCCTCGTCGGAGCGCAGCTCCTGGAAACGGGCCCGCACGGGTGCCAGGTACTCGACGACCGCCTCGGCCACGGCGTTCTTGAAGGCCCCGTAGCCCGAGCCCGCGAACTCGCGTTCGATCGCCTCGAAGGACTCCCCCCGAACGGCGGCGAGGATCTCGATCAGGTTGCTGATCCCGGGCTTGTCCGCCCCACGGACGACCTCGCTGCCCGAGTCGGTCACGGCGGAGCGGAACTTCTTGACGATCTGGGCGGGCTCGTCGAGGACGAGCACCGTGCCCTGCGGGTTGCCGCCGGTGGTCGACATCTTCCGCTCGGGCTCCTGGAGGTCCATGATCCGCGCGCCGACGCTCGGATACACGCCCTCGGGCACGACCAGCGTCTCGCCGAAGCGCGCGTTGAAGCGCTCCGCGATGTCGCGCATCAGCTCCACGTGCTGGCGCTGGTCGTCACCCACGGGCACCTCGTGGGCGCGGTAGGCGAGCACGTCCGCCGCCATCAGCACGGGGTAGTAGAGGAGCGCCGCCGAGACCAGCTCGCGCTGGCCGGCCGTCTTCTCCTTGAACTGGTGCATCCGGGTCAGGTCGCCGTACGCCGTGACGCTCGACAGGAGCCAGGTGAGCTCCGTGTGCTCGGGCACGTCGGACTGGCGGAAGAAGATGCAGCGGCCGGGGTCGAGGCCCGCGGCGAGGAGGACGGCGGCGGTGTCGTAGACGTTCTCGCGCAGGACGGCGGGGTCGTAGGCGATGCTGATCGCGTGCAGGTCGACCACGCAGTAGATGCCCTCGCCGCGCTCCTGGCCTGCGACGTACTGGACGATCGCGCCGATGTAGTTGCCCAGGTGCTTGCGACCGGTCGGCTGGATGCCGGAGAAGATCCGCATGGCTCGCGGCGAGGCTAGCGGCCCGGCTAGAGCGCTTGTCCCGCGGGCGCCGTGCCCGCAAGCCGGCGCCCGCGTCTGGGACGTCCGTCCCGGGACGCCAGCGCCCACGCGGCCAGCACGCCGGCGACGCCGCCGCACAGGTGCCCCTGCCAGGAGACGCCCTGGTGGGGCACGAGGCTCGAGAGGAGCGCCGCGCCCCAGACGACCGCGACGACGGCACCGACCAGGAGCTCGCGCACCCGGCGGTCGAACACGCCGCGGGTGAGCAGGTAGCCGGCGTAGCCGAAAACGACCCCGCTCGCACCGATCGTGGGGATCCCGGGCGGGGAGATCAGCCAGGTTCCGATCCCGCCGACGACGATCACGAACGCGGTGATGAAGGCGAGCCTGATCGCGCCGCGCAGCGCGATGATCGCGCCGAGGAACACGAACGGGATCGTGTTGTCGATCAGGTGGGCGAAGCTAGCGTGGATGAACGGGAAGGTGAGGATCCCCCACAGCCGGTCGAGGTTCCGCGCGTAGAGCCCGTCGTGGTCGAGGCCGTTGTTGTCGAGCGTGTTGATCACCTCGACGATCCACATGACCAGCACGATCGCCGCGAGCAGCGTGAAGCCGCCGCGGCGGGTCTCGTCGCGTGCCAGCCGGCGCTCGGCGGCGGTACGGCGGCGC
>Ga0070739_10005375_pt1 | contig 14632 bp, 8 predicted proteins | sample Coa_R1_7_FD_66445 | JGI IMG/M metagenome (GOLD analysis project Ga0070739, IMG submission 66445) | Surface soil microbial communities from Centralia Pennsylvania, which are recovering from an underground coalmine fire - Coalmine... | ecosystem: Environmental > Terrestrial > Soil > Unclassified ... | reverse complement strand
CCCACCGGTCAGGTACGTCTTGCGTGCGACCATCTCCGCCCACAAGCGCTCGGCTGCGGTCCGCAACTCCTGGTCGTCGTCCTCTGCGGCCACGTCGGTGACTCCGGCGAGCAGATACAGCTGCCGCACCGCGTGCCCGGCGACCTCGGTGGCCTCACGCACTGGGACGTGATCCTGGCAGTACACCGGTCCGGCTACCGTGTCGCGTTGGTCGGTGGGAGCCAGCAGGCCGTGGCCGCGGCGATCGACGAAATACCGGGCGAGGGAGAGGTAACGGGGCTCGCCGGTTTCCCGGTACAGCTCGACCAGTGCGGTTTCCACCTCGGGATGGCCGCACACGCCGTCGACCACGTTGCCGGGGCCGAAGGTCGCGTCGACCTGGTCCGCGAATCCGCATGCGACCTGCAGCAGGTCTGTGCGGCCGGTGCTGCGGTGCAGCGCGATCGCGGCCTGGATCAGATGGCCGGCGCCGTACAATTCGTGGCCCCAGCGCAGATCGGTGTAACGCTCGCCGGGCTTCACCACCTGAAACCAGCTGTTGAGGTATCCGTCGGGCTGCTGCGCCGCGGCGATTAGGGCGACTATCGCGTCGATTTCCGTCGCCGTGCCGCCCGATAAGCGTTCTGATTCGCCTGATTCGAGGCCGGCGGCTGAGTCCTCATCGGCAGAGTCCTCATCGGCAGCCTGCCAGGCCGCCGCTTCCAGCCACTTGTACACGTCGGTGTCGAGGAACGGGTAAATACCCCGATAGGCGCCCTCGGCCTGCCCGGCCGCGAGCCGCAGGTTGTGCAGATTCCCGGCCGCCTCAAGCAAGGCAGGGCCCTGCGGAACGCAGACCTCCGCGTTGATCCGCCGCCGCTCGCCCCAGAATCCGCCGGCGATCCGCGACCATCCGGCGGGCCGCAGAACGCAGCGTGCACCGGCGGTCGGACGCAGCGGACCGACCCGGCTCGCTGTCGTGGACTGCGGGCGACTGGTCAAGCTCGGCTCCCGGATTTCGCGGAGAGAGACACCTCGGAAGGCTGCGCTAGGAAAGTCTAGGAAAACCTTTTCCTAACTCGGGAAGGTAGGCTTCCGGGCCCGCCGCGTCAAGACCGTGGGTGGACGATTACGGTGTGAGATCCTGACCGGGGTGGTGGGAAGGGTTGGTCGATGCCAGAGCCGGAAGCAGCACGCGGGCGAGAGCAGGCGTCCGCAGCGGCAGAGTGGCCGGCGCTCGACGGCCGTGAAAGTTACCCGGCCGCGCCGGTCGCACAGGAGCGGACCGATGATGGGACCGAAAACTCCGAAAACCCCATTACGGCGCAAGGTGCCGAGGCCCGGTCCGCGCCGGCTGAGTCGAGTGCCGTCGCGTCCGCGCAGCCGCAATCCACCGCAGCCGCGGCCTCGCGTCCGCGGCGCGAATCCAGCTCCGCTCCGCCGACGCTGGGCGATGTCGCGGCCCTCGCCGGGGTCACCGTCGGCACCGCGTCGAAGGCGCTCAACAACCGCGGCCGGCTGCGCCCGGAGACCAGGCAGCGGGTCCTGGAGGCCGCCGAGCAGCTGAACTTCCAGCCAAATCCGCTCGCGCGCGGCCTGCTGGCCGGGCGCAGCTGGACCGTCGGCCTGCTGACCACCGACAGCATCGGCCGGTTCAGCATCCCCGTGCTGCTCGGCGCCGAGGACGCCCTCGGCCCGGAGCAAATCTCGGTGCTCCTGTGCGACAGCCGCGGCGACGTGATCCGCGAGCAGCGCCATCTACGCAACCTGCTGGCCCGCCGGATCGACGGCATCATCGTCACCGGGCGGCGCACCGACCCCCGGCCGCCGCTGGCCGGGCGACCCTCCGTGCCCACCGTGTACGCGCTCGGCCCGTCCACCGATCCCCGCGATACCTCGGTCGTGCCCGATGAGGCCGGGGGCGCGCGCATGGCGGTGGCGCACCTGATCGATTCCGGCCGCACTCGGATAGCCCACGTCACCGGGCCCGCGCATCACGCCGCCGCGGCGGTGCGCGCCGAACACGCCCGGCAGCGGCTCGCCGAATCAGACCTCGAACTGAGTGGCGGCCGGACCTATTTCGGCGAGTGGACCGAGCTGTGGGGCCGGTACGCGGCCGGCCTCATCCTGCGCGCCGACCCGGACTGCGACGCGATCTTCTGCGGCAACGACCTGATCGCGCGCGGGGTCGCCGACGCGCTGCGCGAGGCCGGGGTCCGCACCCCCGAGGACGTGGCTCTGGTCGGCTACGACAACTGGGAGCTGATAGCGGCCGCCGGCCGTCCGCCGCTGACCACGGTCGACCTCAACCTGGCCGAGATCGGCCGGGTCGCCGCGCTGCGGCTGCTTGACGCGATCGGCGGCCGTCGGACCGCGGGGGTCGAGACGGTGCCGTGTCGGCTCGTGGTGCGTGAGTCCTCTGTCATATAGGCACTCTCGCGAAGCCACCGCGGGTAGCGCAGGGCCGGGACGCCGCGTGCACGCCCCGGCCCGCCACCTGCTCGAGATATCCGTCAGCTGGCCAGGGTGATCACCACCTGGGTGGTTCCCGAGGTCGCGATCACCGTGTGCGTGCTTGCGTTGTAGGTCCCGCCGCTGACCGAGGACACGCCGACCGAGTTGAAGATCGGCAACTGAATCAGCACCGCGCCGCCCGGCAGGCTGCCGGAGAGGTTAACGGTCACCACGCGCGTCGATGGCTTTGTGACCGCGATCGACACGCCGTAGGTGCTGCGCGAGCCGCTGCTCACGTCATAGGACGTAGTCAGGTTGCTCGCGGAGATCGTCTGCCCGGCGGCGATCCACGGGTTCGGAACACCACGGCCGATGTAGAGCGGACGGGTGTACGTGTACGGGCCGCTGCCGGTCGCGGTCAGCCCCTCGGCGACGATCGACTGCAGCAGACCCTCCTGCTGGGCCGAAATCGGCCAGGCGTAGGGGCAGGCGCCGAACTCCGGGCCGGCGTGGTTGCCGATCCACGGGTTGCTTGAGCTCGGTCCGGAGCCGTTCGCCTCCCACCACGCGTTAGGGCCGCCGGTGGTGGTCGCGATCTGCCAGGCGTAGCTGGTGATCGGCAGGTCGCGGTAGTTCGTGCCGTACAGCCCGTCGCTCGCGTAGGCGGTGTTGTAAGCGGTCGAATATCCGTTGAACGCGCCGAAGGTCGGATACGGCAGACCGTTGGACGCGAGCCGCGCGAAGCCCCAGGCGTACATGTTGTCCGCCTGCGCCGGGTCGCCGACCACGCCGCTCAGCGCGCCGCCCATCAGCATCGTCGACCACTGATTCTGCCCGACCCAGACCGGGGACGCCCAGTTCGCGTCGTTGTAGGTGTTGCAGCGGTTGGCCGAGTTGGCCTGGTCGACCGTGCAGGGCAGGTAGTTGAACCCGTGCGACGACTCGTTGTTGCCGACCACCGTATTCAGGTGGCTAAGCAGCGACGTGTACGCCGAATCAGCCCACTGCGCCTCGCCGGTGTTGCCGATGCGGGTGGCGATGTACTTGTACGCCGCCAGCCCTTGCAGCGCCGAGTAGTCGTCGAACAGCCAGCGGCCGGAGGAGTCGTTGTCAAAGCTCGTGGACAGCACTCCGTCGGAGGCCAGCTGCCCGGTGTAGATCGAGTGCATGATCGTGTACAGACTCGGTCCCCACTGGCTCGAGCCGCTCGCGTCGTCGTGGAAGTACTGGCCGACGAACCCGGTGTCGTCGGTCTTGGCCAGGTAGTAAGCCCACGAACTCGGGGTCTTCCAGTCCCCGTCGTAGTACCAGTTCGCGCCGTGCTCGTCGAAGTTCGGGTTCTGCGAGATGCGCGCGGTGAGCAGCAGGTTCTGCGCGTCGTGGTAGTCGCCGGTCTCCAGGCGCGCGTTCAGCTCTCCGGGCACGTCGTGGTTGAGCAACCAGGCGTAGTTGTCCGCGGCGGAGAACTGAGCCTCGCCGACCTGCATCATCAGGCTGTAGACCGTTCCGGCCTTGTACGCGTTGACCAGAGCGGTGCCCGGGTTCGCCAGGCTGCCGGTGTTGGGCAGGCTCAGGTTCGGCAGCGAGAACGAAGCGGTCTCGCCGATGCGGCCGTTCCAGTAGGCGGCCATCTGGCTGTCCGCCGTGTCGAAGCCGGGGGCGTTGGAGGACAGCGTCGAGCCGGTCGGCAGGGCCGCTCCGCTGCCGAAGTTGTCCACCGCGACGAGGTAGTCGTGGTCGTTGGTGGCGCCCGGCTGCACTGTGTTGAGCGAAGTGCTGGTCAGCCGGACCAGGTTAGGGCCCGAGCCGCCCGGATCGACGGTGATCGCCGCGCCGCCGTTGTTGGTGACCGAGACCCGCGCGTAGACCACGCCGACCGGGTGTCCGCCGATGGTGACCTTGTCCTCGAACTCCTTGATCGCGACCGCGGTGCTACCGGCGGTGAAGGAGGTGGTCATCGCGGGCAGGTAGCCGGATTCCTCGGTCCACTGGACCGACTGCGCCGCCCGATTGCCGTTCAGGTTGTAGATGCTGAACGAGTACATCGCGCCGCAGATCGTGGTGCCGTTGGCGTTGTAGGTGGTCGGCACGCCGCGGGCGAAGAAGGACCCTGAGAGGTACTCAAAGACCGGCCAGTAGTTGCCGTCCCAGCCGAGCGCGGTCTCGTTGTAAAAGCCCTGACCGTACGGGTCGGTCGGGGTCGGGAAGTTGGTGCCGTAGGCGTTGGGCAGGCTGGAGTTGCCGCAGGCGTTGGGTGCCACGGCCGGTATGCCGAGATAGGTCTGGCCGCCGGAGGCCGTGATCACCCAGCTGAAGGACGCGGTCCCGGACGCTCCGGTGGCGTCCTTTGCCGTGACCACGACGTTGGAGGTCCCGGCCGTGGTCGGCGTTCCGGTTATCCGGCCGGAGGAGCTGATCGAGAGCCCGGCGGGCAGACCCGAGGCGGAGTAGGTCAGTGTCTGGCCGGAGGCCGAGTCGCTGGCGCTGATCTGAAGAGAGACCGAGGTGCCTACGGTCGTGGTCTGCGTTCCCGGATTCGAGACGGAGACGGTGTTTCCGCCGGTGCCGCCGCTGCTGTACGCCGGGAGTTGCCAGGTGCGGGTGTTGGCGGTGGAGCAGGGCAGTTGGACGATCACGGTGTTGCTGGCGGCGCTGTCGCCGCTGGGGACGACGCATTTGCCGGAGTGCACTGCTTGCAGTTCGAAGATGTTGCTGCCGGGGGCGGGCACCAGGGTGAATTGCTGGTTGGTCTGCCCGTTGCAGGTCCACTGGATGACTTGGGCGTTGTCGGCGGTGGAGCGTCCGGAGACGTCCATGCACAGGTTGGAGGCGCCGTTGGTCACGGTGTACGAGGCGCTGGTGCCGGCGACGGGGGTGAAGGTCCAGTTCTGGTTCGTGCCGCCGTTGCAGGTCCACTGGATCAGTTGGGTGCCGGTGGTGGTGGCGGAGTTCGGGTCGTCAAGGCAGCCGCCACCGCCCTGATTCGCCGCGGTCGACGTGAACGCGACGGAGGCCGCCGCCGGCGCCGCTGCGGTGATCGCGCTCAGCCCGGCGGCGAACAGCGCCGCGACCGCCATGGCCGCGACCCGCCGGTGTCTGAGGGGTTTGATACGAGGTCTGACACGCATGGGCTACCGCTCCCTGTTGCCATGAAGGGATGAATCGGTGCCCGGATATCGCGGGAACCGTAGAGCCGCCGTGCCAACCTGTCAACGCCACATGCAAGTTTCCGCAGTCCGAGCCGCTATCGGGCCGCCGTCCCCGCCACCTGACGCGGACGGCTCGCGGTGTGAGGTCGCAGCGCGTTCCGAGTGGTCAGGGGACTGTGACAAGGGCGATATCCCTGAGGTATTAGCCTCGGCCAGTCGCCCGTGGGACCATCAACCGCTGGCATGCTCAGCGGGGCTGCGGCCGCACAGGCCGGGGCGGGGTTCGGGACGGTAAACAAAAACGAGGGGGAACCGGTGCGCATTCGCTCACTGGCGTCTACAGCCGCGCTCGCCATTGTGGCGGCGGGCGTCACGGCCTTTCAACAACCAGCACTAGCTGCCGGTGGCGCAACGCTCTACGTCGACCGCGGCGCGGCCACGTGCACCGACTCCGGCACGGGCACTCAGGCGGCGCCGTACTGCACCATCCAGGCCGCAGCCAGCGCCGCGACCGCCGGAGACACCGTGCTCATCAGCGGTGATGACTGGGGCTACGCCAACTACGGCGAGAACGTCGTCATCAGCAATTCGGGCACTGCGTCGGCGCCCATCACCTTCAAGGCCGAGCAGGAGACGTTCCGTATTTACGGAAACAATACGTCGCTCCAACTCACCGGCTCTTACATCCAAGTCGAGGGTGCGTCGGTGAGCTCGGTGGGTTCAAACCCGCCGATCATCGTCTCCGGAGCGAACGACGTCATTGACGAATCCTCCGCCGAAGGTGATGGTTCCACCGTCGTGCAGTTCACGGGCACCGCGACGAACGACACTGTTGAGCGCTCGGCCTTCACCAGCAGGAACGTCGGCCACGCGATCCAGATCGACAGCCAGGCCCGGAACATCACGGTCTCGACGAACCGACTCACCGCGTTCATGCCGGGGGCGGCGCTCTTCGCCGCGACCGGAACCACCGGGCTGAACGTCACCGGAAACTCGTTCTCGTCCGACTGCGGCTCGGCCATCGCGCTGTCCGGGGTCACGCAGGCGAGCGTCGAGAACAACATCGCCGTGCAGTCGACGTTCTGCTCCAGCTACTCGGCGGACCTGGTTGTGGACGCGGCTTCCACGGCATCCACCACTGTCGGCTACAACATCTTCACGACTGCTATCAGCAACGCCTACCCGTACTCCTGGGGTGGCACCCTGTACCCGAGCCAGGCCACGTTCCAGACCGCGACCGGTCAGGGGACGGCCGATATCGACCCGCCGACATTCGATCTGAGCCCCAGCGTCCTTTCCGACGACAACCCGGCGATCGACTCGGCGAATTCGGACGCTCCGGGAGAGCTGGCGACGGACATCAGCGGCGCTTCCCGAACCGACGACCCGTCCGTTCCGAACACCGGCTCGGGCACGTACTCGTACTACGACCGCGGCGCCGTCGAATACCAGGAGTTCTCGGCTGCGGGCGTTACGACCTATGACTACTTCGACGAACCGCAGCGGGTGACCGTCGGGCTCGACCTGCACGGCTTCACCTGGGGCCAGTCGGCCATGTACACAGTGTCCTGGGGTGACGGCACCACCCCTTCCAGCGAGAGCGCGAATGGCTCGAATACCTTCGAGTACAACCACATGTATGCCTCCAGAGGAACGTACACGATCACTGAGACGGTCACCGACGACGCGCAGACAGTCACCAAGACGCTGACGGTGACGACGCACGGCAGCGACTATGTCCCGGTCTCGCCGACCCGCGTTCTCGACACCCGAAACGGCACCGGCGCCCCGCAGGCCAGGGTCGCCGCAGGTGGCACCCTGGCCGTCGATGTGACCAGCGGTGTCATTGGCGCGCCGGCGGCGGACACCATCACCGCCGTGGTACTCAACGCATTGGTGGTCAACCCGGCGGGCGGCGGCTATCTCACTGCCTACCCGGACGGCACGTCGCGCCCGAAGTCCAGCAACCTCGACTTCTCCGCCGGCCAAACCGTGCCGAACTTGGTCACGGTGAAGGTGCGCAACGGCAAGATCGACCTCTACAACGGCTCCGGGGGCACGACGGATCTGGTCGCCGACGTCCAGGGCTACTACGTCGACGCGGCCGGGAGCGGCTATGTGCCGATGGCGCCGACCCGGTTGCTCGACACGCGCAAGGGCATCGGCGCTCCGGCGAGGGCGGTGGCCCCGGGCGGCACGGTGGCCCTGAAGGTCGAGGGCGTGAGCGGCATCCCGGCGTCGGGTGTTTCGGCCGTCGCGGTCAATGTGACCGTCACGGCGCCGACCGGTGGTGGGTACATCACCGTGTACCCGGACGGGACCACGATGCCCAAGGCGTCGAATCTGGACTTCTCGGCCGGGCAGACCGTGCCCAACATGGTCGTGGTCAAGGTTGGCGGCGACGGAGAAATCGACCTGCGCAATACCTCATCGGGCACCGTCCAGCTCATCGCAGACGTTGCCGGCTACTACTCGACGACAGGCGGCCACGCGCTGGTGCCGACCGATCCGCGGCGCCTGCTGGACACCCGCACTGGAACCGGACAGGAGTCGGCCAGCCCCCTGCCGGTGGCGCCTGAGAGCAACGCAGTGTGGTTTGTCGACGGCGAGGTTCTCGGCGAGAGCGCGCTCGTGCTCAACGTGACGGTCACCAACCCGAAGTCAGGGGGCTACATCACGGCCTATCCGTCCACGGCACCACGGCCGACGGCGTCGAACCTGGACTTCTCGGCCGGACAGACCGTGCCCAACATGGTCATGGTCAGCGCGGGCAACGGAACGGTGGACCTGTTCAACGCGAGCGCGGGGACCACCGACCTGATTGCCGACCTGTTCGGTTACTTCAGCTGATCGGTCCCGCATAGCAGAACGCTGTGGCATAGCGGAACGCTGTGACATGGCAGAACGCAGTGGCCCCGCACTGCGGTACGGTGCGGGGCCACTGCGCTCCAGGTGCCGCGCGTCAGCCGGGGAACTGCGCCGACTTGGCCGCGTAGAACTCCAGGCAGGCCTCGTAGTCCGGCAGCACACCGGCCGAGCGCATGTCGGCGAGCGAGGGGGCCGCCGCGTCGCGGGCGGACAGTTGCGGGGTCTCGGTGGGCCATTCGATCCCAAGCTCCGGGTCGAGCGGGTTGATCGAGAACTCGCGCTCGGGGTTGAAGGTCGCCGAGCAGCCGTAAACCAGCGTCGCGTCATCGGTCAACGCGCAGAAGCCGTGGCCCAGGCCCTCGGCGATGTAGACGGCGCGCCGCTCCTCGTCGTCGAGACGGACGAACTCCCAGCGGCCGAAGGTCGGCGAGCCGAGCCGGATGTCCACGATCAGGTCGAGGACCGCGCCGCGCACGCAGGTGACGTACTTGGCCTGGCTCGGCGGCACCTGCGCGAAGTGGATGCCGCGCACCACGTCCTTGGCGGAGATCGACAGGTTGGCCTGGGCCAGGTCCAGCGAATGGCCGACCGCCTCGGCGAGCTTGTCGTAGCGGTACCACTCCATGAACAGGCCGCGCGGGTCGCCGTGCTGCTGCGGCAGGATCTCCCACGCTCCGGGGACGGACAGCGGCGTGATCTTCATGCGGACCTCTGTGGCGTTCGACTCGGTTCTGCGCTGACTGACACTGACTGGCTCTGGGGCTGACTCCGACCGGCTGCGGCTCGGATACCCGCCGTCGCGTCGCACCCTACCCGGTGGTTGTTCCCTCGTGTGGCGGCCTATCGTGTGATCATGCCTCAGACGCCAGACCAGCTACCCGGGAAACCGGTCTCCGAGACGCGGGTCTCGCTCGCCCGCGTGATGACCCAGCTTGACGTCAACCTGCTGGGCAATGTGCACGGCGGGGTGATGATGAAACTGGTCGACGACGTCGCCGGGCTGGTCGCGACCCGGCACTCCGGCGGCCCGGCGGTCACCGCGTTCGTCGACGAGATGGCCTTCCTCAACCCGGTGCACGTCGGCGACCTGCTCCACACGCACGCCCAGGTGAACTGGACGGGCACTACGTCGATGGAGATCGGCGTGCGCGTCGAGGCGGAGCGCTGGGACCAGGCCGGGGCCGAACCCGCGCACGTCGCCAGCGCCTACCTGGTCTTCGTCGCGATCGACGCCGACGGCAAGCCGCGCCCGACCGCCCCGCTGCTGATGGAGACGCAGGAGGACGAGCGGCGCAACCACGAGGCCGGGATCCGGCGCACGCACCGGCTTGCCCGGCGCGCCGCCATCCTCGCCTCCCGCGAGGCGCCCTGAGCCGGATCCGGTCGCCGCGATCCGGCGCGAGCGCCCGGCCGTGAGGCCGCAGGACCGGATTTCGCGGGCCCCGGCTTCGATAGAGTGCAGGCCCAATGAACGCCAATGCGACGATAGAACCGGAGCCTGCCCGCCAGGCCCCCGTCCCAGCCTCACCGGGCCGTTCCTGGCCCTCGGTCTCGGTGATCATGCCGGTGCTCAACGAGGAGCGGCACCTCGCCTCGGCCGTGCGGCACATCCTCGGGCAGGACTACCCAGGCGAGCTCGAGATCATCATCGCGCTCGGTCCCTCCCGCGACCGCACCGACCAGATCGCCGCCGAGCTCTCCGCGGCCGATCCGCGCGTGCGCACCGTGCCGAATCCGTCCGGCCGCACCCCGAGCGCGCTCAATGCCGCGATCGCCGCCTCGCGCAACGAGATCGTCGTGCGCGTGGACGGGCACGGCCTGCTGACGCCCGGCTACATCGCGACCGCGGTCAGGCTGCTGGAGGAGACCGGTGCGCAGAACGTCGGCGGCGTCATGCACGCCGAGGGGGAGACGCCGTTCGAACGCGCCGTTGCGGTGGCGATGACCTCGAAGCTGGGCGTGGGCAACGCGAAGTTCCACACCGGCGGCGAGGCCGGGCCCGCCGACACGGTGTACCTCGGGGTGTTCCGCCGCGCGGTCCTCGACAAGCTCGGCGGCTATCACGAGGCGTTCATCCGCGCGCAGGACTGGGAGCTGAACCACCGGCTGCGGCAGGGCGGGGGACTGGTCTACTTCTCGCCCGAGCTGCGTGTCACCTACCGTCCCCGGCCGAATCTCAGGGCGCTGGCGAACCAGTACCGGCAGTACGGCCGCTGGCGCCGCGTCGTCATGCGCACGCACGAGGGCACCGCGAGCATGCGGTACCTCGCCCCACCGATCGTGCTCATCGCCGTCGCGCTCGGCACGCTGCTCGGCATCGCCGGCCTCGCCGCGGGCCTGCCCATCCTGGCGATCGGGTTCGTCGCACCCGTCGGCTACGCGCTGCTGATCACGCTCGGCGCGCTGGTGGAGTCGCGCGGCCAGGACGGCGCGGTACGCGCACGGCTCCCACTGGTCCTCGCCACGATGCACCTCACCTGGGGCTGGGGGTTCCTCACCTCACCGCGCTCGCTGTACGAGTCGACGCGGCGTTAGACGCTAAGCGCTAGCCGTCAGGTAGTCAGGCATTGAGCGTCCGGGGCGGGAGGCCCCGGACACCGCCCTCAGTTGCCGTAGGACAGATCCGAGCACGGGTCGGAATCGGCGCGGCGGATGTTCTGGGTGATGCCGCTCGGAATCGCGCTCGGCGTGCTTGAGCCGGAAGCGGTGGACGGCGCGGTCGAATTGGCCGCGCTGCCGCTCAGAGACTGCAGCTGCATCCGCTCGCTCGCCGCGCTCGGCCCGGGGGTGGCTGACAGCGACGGCGTGGCCCCCGGCGTGGCTCCGCTGCCGTTCGTGCCGGTCGCCGGGGTCGCGCCTGAAGCGTCCTGCCCCTCCAGCGTCCGATCCGCGCGCAGCAGCGACCACAGCACGTCGGTATCCGGCTGGATCAGGTCGACGCGCGCCCCGTCGTACTGCCACGGCGTCGTAACGAACTCCAGGTTGTACAGCGGCACCGCCTTCAGCTCCGCCCCCAGCGACACCAGGGCACTGACCGAGTCCAGCGAGCTGTCCACGGTCAGCGACTTCGTCGCGGAGTCCGCGAGCTGGTACAGCGTGACCGGGTTCTCCAGCGTGCCGCTGCTCAGCATCTTCTTCATCAGCGCGGACAGGAACGCCTGCTGGCGCTTCATCCGGCCGATGTCGCTGTTGTCGCCGAAGCCCTCCCGGGCGCGCACGTACTCCACCGCCGCCTGACCGGATAGCGTCTGCATTCCGGGGTTCAGGGTGACGCCGTACTCATGTTCCAGATAGGGGCTGTCCACCGTCGGCACGCACACCGGCACCCCGCCGACCGCGCTGCTCATCGCGGCGAAGCCGGAGAAGTCGATCACGATGGTGTGATCGATCCGGACGCCGGTCATCGCCTCGACCGTGTTCTGTGTACAGATCGGGTTGCCCGCGGCCAGGTCGCCCTCGGCGAACGCGGAGTTGAACATCACGCCGGTCTGCGCCGGCAGCCAGCTGTCGTTGGCGTAACACGCCGGAATGTTCACCAGCGCGTCGCGCGGTATGGAGACGCCGATCGCATGCTTACGGTCGCCGGAGACGTGCAACAGGATCGTCGTATCGGAGCGCGCGCCCTGTACCGCGACGCCGCCGCCGAGCGACTCGTTGCCGCCGGCCCGGGTATCCGAGCCGATGAGCAGCAGGTTGATCGGAGCCTGCGCGGCCGGCTCGCCGGGCGCGGTGGTGGCCGGGGTCGCCACCGGCGGCCTGCTCTTGGAGACGCCAACGTCGCTGAACGTCTTGATGTTGCCGTTCAAGTGCAGGTAGATGTAGCCGAGCGCGCCGCTGATGGCGATCGCGAGCGCTGACGCCACCACGACCGCCACCCGCAACTCGCGCAGCCGCCGTCGTCCCAGCGCTGCCATTGCCCCACCCCTCTAGACCAGCCGGTGCGCAATGAGAGACCATCCGGCCCACCACCTGGTTGCGCGCCTCGCATGAATTTTCGCTGTGACTTTCGAAGGCTGCTACCTTTCGGCCCTTGCGGATACCGAAGTGTTAACCGGTGAGTGCCGCTCAGCCCAGCGTGAACCTGTCCGTGGTCCGCTCCATCTCGGCGATCCGCTCCAGCCGTTCCGGCCCGGCTCCGCGCACCAACACGATCGCCGTGCCGGTCAGCAGCGGCCCGAACAGCCAGCTCAGCAGGGCCTCTCCGGTGAACCGGTCCTGCCGCACGTCCACCAGCAACCGGCCCGTTCCCTCCCGGCCGGCGGCGCGCTCGATCAGTTCGCCGTGTGTCACCGTCTGGCCGTCGAGCACCAAGGCGTCCATGTCCGGACGCGGCGGATTGAAGGAGGCGAACCGGTCCGCGAACGCCCGCACCTCGGCCGAATAGTCGCGGAAGCCGTCCGGGACGACGTCGAACGGCCGCCCGAGCGGCAACAGGGAGAGGGCCAGCCGCTCACCGGGGCACTCCCGCGCCGCCGCCAACGCCTGCTCGTCCGGCCCGGCGACCACCGTGTGCGCCGACTTCGCCTCGCCCCACGGATCGACCACCGCCCCCGCGAGCAGCGGGGCCACCAGCCAGACCGCGGTCAGCCAGTGCGGCCGGGCGCTGACCACGATCCGGTCGCCGGGCCCGGCCAGCAGATCGTCCTGCACCAGGTTCGCCGTCTTGGCCAACCAGTTGCCGAAGGTCGCGTACGACAGCTCGACCCGCTCACCGGTCGTGTCGTCGTGATAAGTCAGGAAGGGCTGTGCGGCCTTGGCCGCGATAAGCCGCTGCCACGCCGACGCAATGTCACGAGCACCCGCGAGTCCGCGCTGGTCGCCACCGGAAGAGGGAATAGTCACGGAAGCGAGCCTACGCATCCGGGCGCGCCCACAGCCGCCCGGCGCCGTGTCGGTGGGCCCGTCCTCCGAAGCTTCCCCGCCCCTCCCTCTAGGCTGTAAGCCCGTGACCCAGTCAGCAGCGCGCGCCTCCGCACTGCCCGCTGCGATCCGCAGGCCGATACCGCGGCTCGCCCGGGCGCGCACCGCGCTGCACGCGCTCGTGACCAGGGCGCACTTCTGGGGCGTGGCCGCGCTGACCGCGGCCGCCGCGCTGCTGCAGGGCGCCTTCGAGGTGCAGCAGTACCACCGGTTCCGGGTCGGCGCCTACGACCTGGTGATCTTCGACCAGGCGATCCGCAACTACGCGCACGGCCACCCGCCGGTCTCCATGTTCAAGAACGTGCACGACGCCGCGCAGGTCGCCCCCGACTACACCCAGCCGTTCTCCATCCTCGGCGATCACTTCTCGCCGATTCTGGCGCTGCTCGCCCCGCTCTACTGGATCTGGAACAACCCGCAGGTGCTGCTGCTGGCCCAGGCCGTGCTGTTCGCTCTCGCGGTGCCGAGCGTGTGGGCCTTCAGCCGCCGCGCCCTGCTACGCATCGCCCCGCCGCGTGCGGCCGCCGTCGGCGCCTACCTCGCCTCCGCCGCCTTCGCGCTCTGCTGGCCGCTGCAGGAGGCGACCCAGGCCGGCTTCCACGAGGTCGCGTTCTTCGTGCCGCTCAGCGCGCTGATGATCGAGCGCTACCAGGCCAGGCGGCTCGGCCAGGCGGTCGCGTGCGCGCTGGCGCTGCTGTTCGTCAAGGAGGACATGGGGTACGTGGTGGCCGCCTTCGGGCTGCTGCTGATCGTCACCCGACGCGTCAACGGCGAGCCGCTGCACCACGCCGAACGCCGCCGCTACCGCATCACCGGAGCCTGCCTCGGCGTTGGCGGCGTCGCCTTCGCGATGGCCGTGCTGCACCTGTGGATTCCGGCCTTCGGCGGCCGCGTCGGCTTCTACTGGTACTACGGCCAGCTCGGCCCGGACATGCTCGGCGCGCTCAAAACCTTGGTCACCGCCCCCGGGACCGCCTACCAGGTGGCGACCCAGCCCGAGGTGAAGATCAACACGCTGTACTTCCTGTTCTGGCCCTACCTCTACCTCAGCCTGGCCTCGCCGGTCTGCCTGCTCGCGGTGCCGCTGCTCGCCGAGCGGCTGTTCTCCGACAAACCCGAGCACTGGACCCTCGACCAGCACTACAACGCGTTCCTCGCCGCGATCCTGCTCATGGCGGCGGTCGACGGCCTGATCCGGGTCGTGCGCGGCCTCTCCCGGTTCGAGCCGCTGCGCCGTCTCAGCCGCATGCACCGCTTCCGAC
>Ga0070739_10005374_pt1 | contig 14639 bp, 15 predicted proteins | sample Coa_R1_7_FD_66445 | JGI IMG/M metagenome (GOLD analysis project Ga0070739, IMG submission 66445) | Surface soil microbial communities from Centralia Pennsylvania, which are recovering from an underground coalmine fire - Coalmine... | ecosystem: Environmental > Terrestrial > Soil > Unclassified ... | reverse complement strand
GATGCTCGGCGCGGCCGCGCTGCTCGACGATTTTGCGGAATTGCCTGCGACGCTCGAACGCCTCGGCCTTACTTCATGAGTGCGAGATCGACTCCGTGGCCGTGCAACTCGGCGAGATAGCCGCGGATCACGCCGAGCTCCGTGTCGAACTCCATCTGCACCGGCAGCATGAACGGACCGGGCAGGAGCCGCGCGAACCACATCCGCCCGTGGTCCATGCCTTCCTTGTCGCCGTCGATCGGGAAGCCGGAAATCTTCTGGCGGGTCACTTCGCAGCCCTTGGTCGGGCCTGAGAACTCGCGCACGGGATGATCGAGCGCCGAACTCGGCGGCAGATCGCGAAACAAAAGGTTGAAGCGGTGCAGCCCGTCGAACACCGGCACCGTCAGCGCGCACGAGCCGGTGCTCGCCAATTGCCGCTCCAGCTCGTAATAAGCGGTGTGCTCGTCGACCGTGCCGCGCAATTGGTCCGGCGTCACCGGCGTGCGCGCCTTGGTCGGGCGCGGCGTGACGTTGACCGAGAGCACGCTGCCGTTGCCGAATGTCGCGCGGGTCACGATGTCCTCGCCGCCGCGGTCGATGTTGCTGTCGAAGGTCTGCGGGTAGAGCCGGCCGCCGGCGATCCGCCCGGTCACCTCGGTCCGGCTTCTGATGTTCGCGAACAGATTGGCGATGCCGCGCGACTGCAAGCCCATCGTGATCGCGTAGCTGGTCGGGCTTTCGCTCAGCGTCTCGCGGATCGTCATGACGTGAAGCCCGGCGACCGCATACAGCTCGATGCGGGAATCGATGCGGCCGGTATCGGCGGCGACGGCGGGGACGTTAAGGAGAGCGGCGACTGCCAGGGACAACGCCGCCAAGCGCGGGAGCGCAGCGGGGAGGGTCGGCATGCCGACTACGATTCCAGATGACGGCGGCCGCGTCCAGTCCCGATCTGAGGCCGCGGTCGCTTGACATGGTTTACGGCACCTACCTAAATGCCGCCGGCCTCGACGCCGGGGCGGGCGCGTAGCTCAGCGGGAGAGCACACCCTTCACACGGGTGGGGTCGAAGGTTCAATCCCTTCCGCGCCCACCACCCTAAACCCCTTGAAAATAAAGAGAAAACGTCACCGCCCCAACGGGCGGCAAGACGCTTTGCGACTCCAAAAGACCGTGAACAGAACATGAAAGACCGGCCTGACTCGTGGAAAATCCGTGGAGTCGTGGAGCAGGATTCTCGTTAGGTTCGGCATTTCGTTAACATTGCGCTAAGGCCGGCATGGTAGTCTTTGCCTTCGCGCACCCCGCACGGGAGCCACGGCCCCGAGCATTCGCGGGATGTGGACTCCACGGATTTTCCACGACTCGCGATAGGGACGCCGGCTCACCGGCATTTGCCGATCCGGGAGCCTCGGGTCGCGCATTGTCTGATCCACCGCTTGCCTCATCTGGGCGGCGGCAGGATCAAGATACGGCCGAGCGCTGTTTCGCAGGGTCATGTGGACCGTGTTCTACAACTGGCGCGGCAAGCAAGGCAGCGAGGCAGCGGATACCATCGCAGAGGCCCTTCATCGTGCTTGCCACATGATCCTGGCGGGGGGTCGAAGTAACCTCGATCCATAATTCGGACGGGTTTGAAATTTCGGGCCAGCCGCTCGCGGAACTGTGCTCCCTCTACAGGAAGCCGGCGGATTGGCGCGGCTGACGCTTGATTTGTTTCACTGCCTACTTCGCCGCCCGGAGCGGCCACTGGTACAGCGAGGGCGGCATCGCCCTGTGTCCCTTGAACTTCGGCGCCCTCGCGGCTCGGTCGGCCAGCCGCTCATAATCGTCGGCGAGCATGTAATAGGTTTGGCGCGCGGCATCATTCGTCATGCCGTCGCCGATGGTGCGGAACTCCTCCGCCCGGCTGCGCCAAATCCGCTCGTAATGCGACGGATGATACGGCTCCGCCACGGTATTCTCCCAACATCAGGTTGCCTTCGACGAACCTCCAGCGTCAGATTTTGGTTCCCGGTTGGAATCCGGGCGCACGATGCCCATGTGCATGAACCGACGGGGCCGTGGTCGAGATGTCACCCGGACCAGCATCGCCCCGCCGATAGAGCCGCGCGCGACACCCCCGACTCGCTCGGGGGTGTCGTTTAGGCGCTACGCCGCTTCTGCGTAGTCGTCTTCGTCATCACGCATCGACCGCACCTTCAGGGCTCGCTCGCGGCCCGAACGCTCATCGATGCCCCGCTCGTAGGAAACGAGCATCTCCGTCTCTACATCACAAGGGAGAATCCCTGTAACGCGGAGTGATGAAAGAAAACGTTAGCTTCGCGCCGATGCGGATCAGTATCCGGCCGGATAAAGCCAAAGCCACGGCTGAAGTCGTATTTTAGGATCACACCATTTTCCATTTGTCTTCGTCTCATCTGTTATTGAGAGATGTCCGGGATACGGGCATCTCGGTGGGTTTAACCTGAACCAAGTGTCAGGTATGAGCCGCATTGACTCGCAGCGCATTCGATGTTCATGTTGTGTTCATGGTGCCGCTGTACGCCTGCCGGTATCCGACTTGGGGGTTCACGACCTCGTGATCCTCGAATGTCAGGCGTGCGGGCATACGGAGCGCATCACAGGCGCGATGCTGGCGACGGCGGGCATGAAGCCGGACGAGCGCGTCAATGATCTACAGCGGCGAGCCAGGTGTCGGGGATGCGATACCAAGGGACGGGCGCACGTCACGATCAAATGAGCGCCTTAGACCGGAGCGGGTCGAGTAGCCCACCTGACGCGTCCCGGCGAGCGCCGGGCGCAGACTTGCCGCCTGCCGGATGCCGCCTTGGCGACAAAACGGTTTGCTTCCTTCGTCTTGCTCGCTTCCGCTTTGCGTGCCGTAGGGCACTGGCGCCGGCCGCACGAGGCGGCGCGCTTGTGAGGCAAGCGGCTGTTGATGAACAGTTAGCCGACCGCCGCCGAAACGAGCGGGAATGACTTAGATGCGCCGAAACCTGACATTAAGATAGAGAGCCCCGCCTTGGATTGACACCTAACGTTCTGTTTCCCTGTACCAAGGCAATAAAAAGCGACGCAGGCGGCGAAAGCCAATGTCAGTGGCAAATCCGATCAGCCCAATTACAAAAATTCCGGCGAAAAGCCTCTCAGTGCGGAACGTCTGCTGAGCCTCCAGGACCATGTAGCCAATGCCGACCGTGGCACCGACCATTTCGGCGGCGATGATGACAATCAGCGAAATACCCCATGCCAGCCGAATGCCCGTGAACACGTGTGGTAGGCAGCCGGGGAGGACGATGCCGCGGAATGTCTCGAATTCGCTCGCCCCGAGTGATCGTGACGCCCGAAATAAATTTGCGTCGATATCGCGGACCCCTGCATAGGTATTGAGAATAACCGGAAACGACGCCGCAAGGGCGATGATAAAGATTTTCGAGCCGTCGCCAATGCCGAACCACAAGATGGCAAGCGGAAAGAGCGCGAGAGGCGAGATCGGTCGCAAGATCTCGACAATCGGATCGATGATCTCATCCAGCAATTGGATACGCGCCATCGCGGCGCCGAGCAGGACACCAACTCCCGTAGCGATGGCGAAACCGCAGAAGACGCGATAGAGGCTGGCCGAGAGCGCTTTCCAAAGATAGCCGCTCGCGATCAATACGCTGAGATCGGCAAAGGCGCGGCTCGGTGCAGGAAACAACAGTGGGGTGAGCCAACCCAGGCGAGCCGCCGCTTCCCAGGCGAGCACAGCGGCCAGGGGCGACAGCAGCCGGTATAACCAGCGCCGGCTGCTCATTCCAGCAGCGCAGACAAATGCTGCACAAGAGCCGCCACCTCCCGGTCCTCCCGTTGGCGCGGCCTCGGCAACTCCACAGGGCGGACCTCCAGCACACGGCTGGGTCGATGCGCCATTGCCACGATGCGATCCGCCATGAGTACCGCTTCATCGATGTCGTGAGTGACGAAGAGTATCGTCTTGCGGGTCTCCTGCCAGATACGCAGCACCTCCCGCTGCATCTTCCGACGGGTCAGGGCATCAAGGGCGGCGAGCGGCTCGTCCATCAGCAGCATCTGAGGGTCGACGGCGAGCGCGCGCGCAATTTCCAGACGCTGGCGCATCCCACCAGACAGATCGGCGGGATAGTAGTTGGCGAAGCCGTCGAGTTCGACCAGCCGAAGAATATCGGCGACTGTTTCGTCGACCGCGTTTCCATTCGCCCGGTTGGCCCTAAGCCGCAAGCCATACCGGACGTTGCCGGCAGCTGTGAGCCAGGGGAACAGTGCCGGCTGCTGAAACACCATCATGCGCTCGCGGCCAGGGCCGGCGATCGGTTGATTCTCGCTCGCCAAAACCGCCAGGTTGACATCGCGAAGGACCTCAACCGGAGCGCGCCGCCCCCTGCCAGGAAAGGTCAGGCTCACGCGCTCGTAGCAAGCGATCTCTTGTGACAGAGCGCTTTCCTCCGGTGGTCGCTCAGAGCTTTAGTATGCGGCGCTCCCACTCGGCGTAATAGGCTGCCGGCGGTTTCGGCAACAGCGGGTATTCGGCTACGAGCATTTTTTTCGAGCGCCGGATCGGACTCAATCCCCAGCCTTTCTACCGCAGGCAATGTGAATTGCCTGGTAGGTGCGACGATCCGTTCTTCAAACAACTTCATCGGGTCGGGGTGCGGATCAACGGTCTTCGCTTCGAGCAGCATCTGATACACGTGCCAGATGTTGGGCATAACTGGGAGGCCATTTCGGGCAAACACTGGCAGGCGCGCAGTGGCCGTGAGATCGTCCGGAAGCGCGAGATTCTTCCCCATTGCGGCGCGGGCCGGCGCCGGGTTGTCGTCAATCCAGCGCTCGAACCGGATCGCAGCGGTGAGGATCTTACCGGCTGCGTCCGAATGCGCTTCGGCGAAGTCTCGGCGCATGATCAACGTCGAGAGGCCGGAATAGGGCACCAACTCGGTCGCATCAGCCACGGTTCGGGCGGAGTATTTGCGTTCGGCAACGGTGTCCGCCGGCGGAATCGCAAAGATCGCGTCAACCAGTCCTTGTCCCAGCGCGTCTGGCTGGTTGGGCGGCGGCATCGGCACGAGCTGGATGTCTTCCTTGCGGATCTTGCTGCGTCGGGGCAGCGCGCCGAGCAGCATGTCAGGCACGGTTCCGGGACCCTGAAAGGCCATCTTCTTGCCTTTCAAGTCATCGAGGGTGTGGATAGGAGCGTTCGGCAGCACCATGATCCGCTCATAAGGACGCTCGGGTGTGCTGCAGGATCCAAGGAATGGCGCGATAAACGGCAATCCCCGCACCAGCGCAATCAAGGCCGGCGCCACGCCAACCTCCGCAACCGGCACCTCGCCCGACGCCATCGCTTGGAACAATTGTCCGGGGTTGTCGACCCGGAACGGCTCAATAGCTACGCCTTCGTCGCGGAAGAAATCGACCGGCCCGAGATAGTTGCTGATAATTGCGTTGACGGGGGCTCGGCCGAACTTTATCGCCACAGGCGGTTGGGCAGCTAATTTGCGGGGAGTTGCGGCTAAAAAGCTCGACCCTGCAGCCATTAGCAAAGTTCGCCGAGTGATCGTTGCCGTCCGTCCTATCGTCCGGGCTAACAGGGCGCTCATGTGCCGTTTCCTGTGTCTCACTTCCGTCAAACTGTGCCGCGCTAGATCACGAAAGGGAAGCGCTCGTTCTCATCGAATGCGTAGCGGGAAGCGACTGTGTGTCCGATCCCCCCATTACGCTGGAGGGCTGCTTTGGGGGCATCTTGCGACGCCCTCGCTGCCCTGCCCCGGCGTCAGGTCTCGGATCGCTTTGCGGTCCTCCGCGGGACCAGCCAGCGGCGACGGCCTCGCGCCGTAAAGCGGACCGCCTTTGAGGTTGCGCTTGCTTGCGGTCCGGGGAAGGGCGAACCTTCATCTAGAGAGCCGGCACCGGCTGTAATGGGGATCGCGATGAAAGTGTTGATCAAGAGCGCGTGGGGATCGGACGACCCGACCAAGGCTGCGTTTGCCTTCCTCCATGCGAACGCGTTCGCCGAGGCGGGACACGAGGTTCAGATATTTTTGCTCGGCGAGGCGGTCAGTCTAATGAAGGACGAGTTAATGAACGCGGTCACGCCGGTCGGCTGGCCGCCTCTGTCGGAGATCCTGCCGAAGAGCATAGCCCTCGGCATCCCAATCCACATTTGAACCGCCTGCTCACGGGCCCGTGCGGTCCGCGAGGGGGATCTAGAAGGCAAGAATGCTCAGTTTGTGACACCACCCAATAGTAGCGCTGGTGGAATGGGCCGACAAGGTCCTCAGCGAGTGAGAGGTGAGCCAGGCATCGGAACCGATGGGGAAAGTGTCGGCTTGACCCACGACTACAGTTGCGGATCGCCGCTCGTAGCATGAAGAGCGATTCTCCGGCCGCACAAGCTGCGGCCGACGTGAATTCCGGGGAACCGATTGCTGGAATGCGCCGCTATGAGCAGGAGGGCCGAGCGGTCGAATCCCAGACTCGGCGAGGCCCGAAGGCGAGCCAGAGCGCATCAGTTTGCGGAAACCGTGCTTCGGCGGATCGCCTCTACGGCGTAAGGTATGTGATCGAGCGGAAATCAAAACCGGAGTGGCAGTGGATATCGCCGAATGGCTGCGTGGCCTTGGTCTCGCGCAGTACGCGCAAGCCTTTATTGACAACGCGATCGGCTGGGATGTACTGCCGAAGTTGACCGCGGGTGATCTTAAAGAGATCGGCGTAATCGCGGTCGGTGACCGGCGCAGATTATTAGAAGCCATTGTCAAAATTAGCGAAGTTGAAGTTTGTCAGGCCGATCCGGTGCCTGCGGCCGATCTGGCCTTTCCGTCCTCGGGGGACACGGCGGAGCGGCGGCAGCTCACCGTCATGTTCTGTGACTTGGTCGGGTCGACCGCGCTGTCTTCCCGATTCGATCCGGAAGATCTGCGAGAGCTAATCGGCGCCTACCACCGGTGTGTCGCCGAGACAGTCGCCCAGTTTGACGGTTTTGTCGCGAAATATATGGGCGATGGCGTGCTTGTCTATTTCGGCTACCCGCAGGCACATGAGGACGACGCCGAGCGGGCGGTGCGCGCCGGCTTGGCGCTGCTCGACGCCGTTGGCCGGGTCGCCGGTCCAGAGCCGATCCAGGCGCGGCTCGGCATTGCCAGCGGGCTCGTGGTCGTCGGCGACCTGATCGGCGCCGGCGCGGCGCAGGAGCGCGGCGTCGTTGGCGACACGCCGAACTTGGCGGCGGGTCTTCAAACGCTGGCCGCACCGGCCACGCTTGTGATCGCTGACGGTACGCGCCGGCAGATCGGCGGGCTGTTCGAGCTAGAAGACCGGGGGCCGCAGACGCTCGCCGGCTTTGCCGAGCCGCAGCACGCGTGGCGCGTTCTCGCCGAAAGCGGTATTCTGAGCCGGTTCGAGGCGCTGCGCTCGGGCGCGACGCCGCTGATTGGTCGCGACGAGGAATTGGACCTGTTGGAGCGACGTTGGCGGCAGGCCAAAGCCGGTGAGGGGCGGGTTGTGCTAGTCTCCGGGGAGCCGGGGATCGGCAAGTCGCGGCTCGGTGCCGAGCTCGCGCGCCGGATAGAGGGCGAGCCGCACACCCGGCTGCGCTATTTCTGCTCGCCGCATCACCAGGACAGCGCTCTCTATCCGTTCATCCTGCAGCTCGAACGCGCGGCCGGCTTCGCGCGCGAGGACAGCGCGGAAGACAAGCGCGCCAAACTCGAAGCGCTGCTCGCGCCGGCGGCCCGCGACCCTGAAGAGATCGAGCTGCTCGCCGGACTGCTGTCGCTGCCCAACGCGGCGGACGACCTCAACCTCAGTCCGCAGCGCAAGCGCGAGAGATTGTTCGAGGCACTGCTGCGGCAGCTCGAATCCCTGGCGCGGATGCGGCCGGTGCTGATGGTGTTCGAGGACGCCCATTGGATCGATCCGACATCGCGCGAACTGATGGATCTGACCGTCGCCCGGGCGGCGCGCTTGGCGGTTCTGCTGGTGATCACCTTCCGGCCGGAGTTTCAGCCGCCCTGGAGCGGGCAGCCGCATGTCACTGTTCTGGCGCTGAACCGGCTGGAACAACGCCAAGTTGCCGCGCTGGTTATGGGACTGGCCGGAAATGCGCTGCTCGGCGGCAGGGTCGTCGAAGAGATCGCAGAACGCACCGATGGGGTGCCGTTGTTCGCCGAGGAGCTGACCAAGGCGGTGCTGGAGAGGTCCGACAAAGACGACCGGGTCGCCGCCGTGCTGTCGGCGAGCCCGCTGCCGGCGCTGTCGGTCCCGGCGACTTTGCACGCCTCTTTGATCGCGCGACTCGACCGAATCGGTCCCGCCGCAAAGGAGGCGGCGCAGATCGGTGCTGTGTTGGGCCGCGAGTTCAGCTATGAGCTGATCCGGCATCTCGCGCCGCGGCCCGATCTCGATGCGTCGCTCTCTCAGCTAACCGAGGCCGGGCTGTTATTTTGTCGCGGGGTGCCACCGCAATCCTCTTATCTGTTCAAGCACGCCCTCGTTCAGGACGCCGCGTATGGGACCCTGCTCCGCACCCGGCGTCAGGAGTTGCACGAGCGGGTCGCTGCGGTGTTGGAAGAGCGTTTTCCCGATGTCGTCGAGCGCCAGCCGGAACTGTTGGCGCACCATTTGACCGGTGCCGGCGCGACCGCGCGAGCGATTGCTCAATGGCTGAACGCAGGGCAATTCGCCGCGATGCGCTCAGCCCACACCGAGGCGATTTCCCATTTCGATCGCGGCCTAGCGCTCTTGGCGTCGTTGGGCGACACGACGCAACGCGATCGCCAGGAAATCGAGCTACAGCTGGCGAAGGGCCCTTCATTATTGGCCGCAAAGGGCTTCCATTCTCCGGAAGCTTTGGCGACATACGAACGCGCGCGGAGTCTTTGCGATGAATGCGGCGATGCGGAGCATCTGTTTGCCGCGTTGTGGAACCTGTGGCTGACGACCGGGGTCAGGGAGATCGACGCCGCGCGGCCCTTGTCTAATCGGCTGCTGACACTGACTGAACGGACAACCGATACGGCCCTGCGGCTGGAGGCTCATCACTGTGCCTTGCGGACGGATTTTTGCGTCGGCGAGTTGGAACCGGCGCGCGTGCATTGTGAGGAAGGCCGCCGTCTCTATGATTTCGAGCAGCACCGCGGCCTCGCGCATCTCTACGGCGGTCACGATCCCGGTGTCTGCGCGTGCCAGCATGGGGGGCTGATCGAATGGCTGCTAGGCTACCCGGACAAGGCGGTGGTCAGCTTGCGCGAGGCTGTGCAACTCGCGGAACGATTGCATCATCCGTTCAGCATCAGTCACGCCTTGCATTTCGACGCAGTTCTCCGCCTCTTTCGAGGCGAGCCGGAGAAGGCCCTGGGCCGCGCCGATGACGCGGCGGCATTGGCCGTCGAGCAGCGCATCGCGCCAATTCTCGACTCGAACATCCTGCGCGCCGCAGCGCTGCTAGCGCAAAATGTCACCGCCCCGGCGACCGCTTCGGTCCGCGCGGGTCTTGCGGCGCGCCAAAGCTGGGTACTGGGCCATCAGTACCAGATGACGCTGGCATCTGAGGTGCTCTACCGCGCGGGGGATTTCGACGCCGCTTGGGCAGCGTTGGCCGAAGCCGAGGCGGCGGGAAAGGCCGAGCGCTGGTGGGAAGCAGAAATTCATCGGCTTAAAGGCGTACTGCTGCTGTCGCGCCGTAATCTCGGCGAAGGCGAAGCGTTTTTCCGGCGATCGATCCGGATTGCACAACGCCAAGGAGCCAGATCGTTGGAGTTGCGCGCCGCCGCCAACTTAGCGCGTCTCTGGGGCGAGCAGGGGCGACGCCACGAGGCGCACGATCTGCTCGCGCCGGTATACGGCTGGTTCACCGAGGGGTTCGAGACTGCTGATCTCCGTGATGCGAAGGCGCTACTCGACTCCGTTGCGTAACCCGGAACAGGATGGCCGACACGGAGTTGTGCCGCATCGCACATCCGAACGTCCCGAGAGTCGGCTTTAGGGCATGGGCTGCCGGCGCCATCGCCCAGCGGGATAGTCCGCAATACGATTGGTGAACTGACCTTCGGCGGGGCGACGCGGACGCAGATGCGCCGTTTGCGGACCTCCGCTGCGGCGAATCAGTATCTTATCCGCCTGTCTAGAGCCCTTCTGGTCGGCTTCTGCGGCCCCGATGTTCGCCGGTCAGCTCGCCAACCCCTAACTACCTGATGCCCGGTCTCTTTGATCGTCTGCCGTTGACATCATGGCTGGCGATGCCGATTGGCGAGGCGCTAGGATGAGCCGAAGGCATTAGGGGAAACGCCCGTGGGCATCAGCTTCAAGAACCCGTGGTGGGTGGTGATCGGCGCAGTATCGGGTCTCTTCGTCTGCAATGGGCCGGTGCTCGCCTTCACCTTCGGGGTATTTCTGAAGCCGTTGATGATCGATATGGCCTGGGACCGTTCCCAAGCTTCGTTTGCGCTTTCGTTTGGCGGTATCTTCAGCGCGATAATGGTGCCGCTCGTCGGGTTCCTGATGGACCGATCAAGCATTCGCAAGGTAGCGCTGCCCGGCATCACCATTTACGCGGCGACGATCGCATTGCTGGCGCTGAGCCCCAAGTCGTTACTGGTTTTCACGCTGCTCTTTGCGCTGGCCGAGGGAGCAAGCGCGGTCCAGACCCCGATCGGCTATGCCAAGGCGATTGCGGCGTGGTTCGATCGCCGCCGCGGTCTTGCGCTCGGAATCGCTATGGGTGGCGTGGGACTTGGCGGTTTTGTGATGCCGCAGCTGGCCGAGGCGCTGATCGAACGCTTCACGTGGCGGGGAGCCTATCTCGGGCTTGCATTGCTGACGGCCGTGGTCGCGCTGCCGGCGGTTGGTCTATGGATCAGGGAGCCGCGTCCCGGCGAGGGTGAGCGCGGCGGTCCGATGACTATCACAAAGAAAACACCGGGTCTGACGGTACGTGAGGTACTTGCGACTCCGCGCTTCTGGATGCTGACGACAGTGTTCTTCCTCGTCGGGATTAGCATCAACGGAACCGCGGCGCATGTTGTTCCGCTGTTGACCGATGCCGGTATGCCCCGTGCAGAAGCGGCGGCGACAATGGGCATCTTCGGCCTGGCGACGCTTTGTGGACGCTTGCTGTCGGGCTATCTTGTCGATCGGCTCTTTGCCGCTTACGTCGCAACCGTCTTGTTCCTCGCGCCGATCGCGGGGTTTGCCTTCCTCGCCAGCGCGCACGGTGCGCTGCCGACGATCGGCGTGATCCTGCTCGGCCTCGGACTCGGCACTGAGATTGACCTAATTGCGTTTCTCGTATCCCGCTATTTCGGCCAGCGTTCGTTCGGTCAACTTTATGGTTACTGCTTCATGGCATTCGGCTTCGGCTCTAGTGCCGGCCGATTCCTCGGCGGCTACGCGTATGAACTGGCCCGCTCCTATAACCCGGCGCTGATCGGGGCTAGCATCGCATTGGTGATCTCGGTCCTCCTGGTGAACTGCCTCGGACCCTACCTCTTCCCGGTGCGAAGAGAAATCGAACCGGAATTAGCAGCCCAACCAGCTGCACCATAACCCACGGTCCGTGGGTTGGCTTCGCTATATGAGCGGAACCGGAGCATGTCCGAGCATCCTGTGCCAGTTGCCGCTCATAGCCGTCGGATTAGGCAGATTGATCCGTTCTCCGCGGCTGTGCTGCACGACTGCCACCCGATCGGATATCCGACCTTTCCGGGAGCGTACGACGGACAGCCGCGCGCCGGAAGCGGCCGTTCCTATGGAGTGGCCTATCGGCCGGATGAAGACTAAGTCCTGTAGAGCGATCGATGATCTGGGTATGATCGATAGGGAAACGGCGAACGAGGTCGCAAATGAGCCCGCCGGCCGACAGCGACTGGGCCAATCGAGAACAGATCATAGCCGATCTGCAGCGCCGGCTGGTTGAAGCGCAACAGCGGCTCGACGAATGCACGGTGGAGCGCGACGAAGCCCTCGCGCGCGAGCGCGCCGCGACCGAGATACTCGGCGTCATTAATGCCTCGCCGGGCAATCTCGCCCCCGTTTTCGACGCGATGCTCGAAAAAGCGATGCGGCTGTGCGATGCCAGATTCGGGATGCTCAATACTTATGACGGCAAACACTTTCACTATGGCGCTGCGTGTGGTGTCCCGGCAGCTTATGCGGAATTCAGACGGCGAGACACTCGGCCCGAAGGGCACGTATACGGTCCCGGTACCTCGCCGGCACGAATGGTGGATGGTGAGAATCTCATCCACAATCCCGACCTAAAGGCGGAGGACGCCTACCAACGCGGGGAACCTTATCGACGCGCATTGGTCGATCTCGGCGGCGCTCGCAGCCATCTTGCGGTGACGCTGCGCAAGGACGAGACGCTTCTCGGCTTCTTGGCCATTTATCGTCAGGAGGTCCGCCTGTTCACCGACAAGCAGATCGCACTGTTGCAGAATTTCGCGGCGCAGGCGGTGATCGCGATGGAGAACGCGCGACTGCTCGGCGAGTTACACCAGCGCACCGAGGAGGTTGCCGAGCTCAATCGCGGGCTTGAGGCTAGGGTTGCCGAGCAGGTCGAGGAGTTGGGGCGGGTCCGTCGGCTGAAACGCTTTCTCGCCCCACAACTCGCCGAATTGATCGTCTCACAGGGCGACGAAAAAATCCTCAAAAGCCACCGCCGCGAGATCGTTGTCGTGTTCTGCGATCTGCGCGGTTACACCGCCTTCACCGAGACCGCGGAGCCCGAGGAGGTGCTCGACTTCCTGCGCGAGTACCACGGCGCGCTGGGGCCGCTCGTCAGCCAGTTCGAGGGAACGCTCGACCAGTTCTCCGGCGATGGGATCATGGTGTTCTTCAATGACCCGGTGCCGATCCCGGACCCGGCCGAGCGGGCGGTCAAGATGGCGGTAGCGATGCGCGAGGCGGCCACGGCGTTGATCTCCAGCTGGCGGCGACTTGGTCGGGATTTGGGCTTTGGTGCCGGCATCGCGCAGGGGTATGCGACCCTGGGGCAGATCGGATTTTCCGATCGCTCCGGCTACACCGCCATCGGCACGGTGTGCAATGTCGCTGCGCGTCTATGCGCGGAAGCCAAGGATTGTCAAATTCTGATAAGCCAGCGCGTTGCGGCTCGGCTTGACGACAAGATTGCACTCGAAGACATCGGAGCCTTGACGCTCAAAGGTCTGTCCCAGCCGGTATTGGCCTACAACGTGCCGCTCGCGGCCAGCCAACCGGCTCTCCGTGTTATCGAGGGCGCACCACCACCCCCCGCTTGACCCGATGGCTCTGACTGTCGCACTGCACCCTTAATGACCGCCTTGGGGCAGATTGAGCCATTCCCGGTGTCGAAGTCGAATGGCAAATGTCGGCTTCGATAGGAGCCCTTTGCGATCCGATGATTTGCGCGTGTCGACAGGGACTCTTTTTGAGGCAAGGCAAGCCGCCGGTCGCGCCCCAACCCAGGAGAAGGTGCCAGAGCGATGGTAGCGGCGAGCCAGATCAGACAGCGATGTGATCGCGCCCTCACGCCCATCGTGGATCGTGATCGCTTTAAGCAGCGCCTCGGCTAGGTGTTCTTCCATGGGTGAAGCCCTCAAGAAGGACGGCGGCCACGGGTAACAAGGGAAAACCCCGCAGCCGCCGCCAGTTTCCCGCCGCCAGCAGGGAGTGCACAGTGCGGCGGGCCTTAAGGTTCAGCAGCGGGACCGGCGACGGCCGTCGAACCGTATTCCCACGGGTGGAGTGTACCCGCCCGGTCTCCGCTGCTGATTCCGGTGTCAATTAACGAGCGTGAAACCGAGTCCTATCATCTCCGCGATGTGGTTGGTCGCATGCGTCTGTGTCAGTCCGCCCGCGACTTCAAAGTCCGGATCGATCTCACGGAGTTGCGTGATCTTGCGGTGAACGGCGATGACGGCACCCGGCGCATCTACATGATAGGTGAAGCCGTCCCGGTGACAGAAGGAACCGGTAACGTTGTCCGGCGCCCTCATCTTCACCGACTCGAAGGCTGGCGTGGTGGCAACGGCTTCAGCGTATCGGCGACGGTAGTCGGCAGATGCTCGATCATGATGGGCGACCGCAGCGTCGCGGCCACCGTTTACGTGTTCAGGTCCGATGCTCATCGCTTTCCTCCCTTGGTCCAGGACCGTTTCTTGCCGCCGTGCGACCAGATCATGAATGGCTCCAGCCCTACCGGCTCTTGTAGTGCCTTGCGGATCGCCGCAGACGGTTCCTCGGCTGGCCGTGGGCCGGTGCCGCCGACGAAGAAGGACGCTAACGCCTTGTCGACGTGGTCAGGCTGGTACTGCGATTCGGCTTGCTGCCGCTTGATACCTGTCGCCTTCCAGCAGTCGAACACCGCATCCGGACAGGCCGGACGGTCTACGAGTGAAACTTCCCGGAGCTCCAGCGCCTTAATGATCTTGCGGTTTTGTGGATCACGCTTTGTGGCACGCCCGCCGATCGAGAAGCCCTTGTACACGCCCTCGCAGACGAGCCGCCAAGCGCGATCATCAATGACCTTCACTCCGAACTAGTGTCCCGAATCTGAAGTTCGCAGTATCGCTGATTCGCCGATGAGTGCGAGACTCCGCCAGGCATTGGCCGGGGGGATCGATGGCGAGTCGGCAATTGCCAGCTTTGGAGCTGAGC
>Ga0070739_10005373_pt1 | contig 14642 bp, 13 predicted proteins | sample Coa_R1_7_FD_66445 | JGI IMG/M metagenome (GOLD analysis project Ga0070739, IMG submission 66445) | Surface soil microbial communities from Centralia Pennsylvania, which are recovering from an underground coalmine fire - Coalmine... | ecosystem: Environmental > Terrestrial > Soil > Unclassified ... | reverse complement strand
CTCTCGGGTTGAGCCTCCGAAGCTCGTGACCATCCACCAGGACTGCCGCGACGGCCGCCGCTCCGAGCAGGCAGATGCCGATCCGGGCCAGTACCGGAGCGAGCTCGAGCGTGTCACGCGGCCCGGTCACAAGCAGCACGCGGGCCAGCACCACGACAGCGACGGCCACGCCGGCCCCGAGCGCCAGCCGTCGCCAGTCGTGCGGGGCCGGGTAGAGGCGCTGGCTCACCGCCATCGTCGCCGCGAAGACGAACGCGGACGACGTCGCGGTGGCGACACCGGCGCCCAGGATCCCGAGGGGGGGCACGAGCAGGAGCGCAAGCCCGACGTTGAGCCCCCCGGCTGCCACGTTGACCGCGGCGAAGGCTCTGGTGCGCCCCGAGATCGTCGGACCGGGGGCGAAGACGTAGAGGCCGGCGAGGAAGGTGGCCGCGACCAGGTAGGGCACGACGCGGGCTCCCTGGAAATACGTGGCGCTGCTCAGCAGCCGGACCAGCGGTTCGGCGAGGACCGATAGAACGACGAACCCGACACAGCCGGCCGCCCAGAACCAGCGCAGCACGCGCGCCAGCTCGCCTGGTGTCTCGGGATCGCCGTGGCGGGCGATCACGTGCGGCGCCGTCCCGGCCTGGACGCCGCTGATCAGCAGCGCGAGCACCGCGGCGATGCGAAACCCGACTCCATACAGTCCGACGCCGCGCAGGGACTGGTCGTGCTGGATGACCAGCCGGTCGGCGTAACCGCCGAGCAGCACGCCGATACTCGACGGGACGAGTGGGATGGAGAAGGCGAGCATCGCCTTCGCCCGCCCCCAGTCGAAGCTGAGACGGTAGATGCCTCGAGACAGGGCCAGGCCGACGGCGAGCCCAGCCGTGGCGCCCGTCAGCTGACCCGCGATCACCCCGAGCGCTCGGCCACCGAGCACGAAAACGTAGATCGCGGTCGACCCGGTGCCGACCAGCGCTACCGTCACGCTCACCGCGGTGTAGGCCCGGGTTCGCATCTGCCAGCGAAGCTGGTCTTGGACGAGGTACAGCGCCCCCGCCGACCACACGCCCACGAGGCCCGCTCGCATCACCCACACATCGACTCGGCGGCCCAGCAGCAGGTGGGTCAGGGGGACGGCCAGCACCAGACCGACGACCGCCAGCACGGTATAGCTCGCGACGCTCCAGACGAGCGCGGTCGATGCGTACTCGGAGCGCTCCGACGCCGTCGTCCCGAGGGCGATCAGCCGTCCGAGCCCTTGGTTGATCTCGAGGGCGACGGTGAGCAGCGCGAGCATCGTGAGCACCCCGACGATGTCGATCACGCCGTACGCGCGGGGGTCAAGCGTATGAGCCAGGAACGGGAAGAGCAGGAAGGCGACGCCCTGGGTGAAGAGAACGGTCCCGGCGTAGATCGCGCTGTCGCGGAAGAGCCGCCGGACCACGCCGCAAGCGTAGATCAGCTTCCGGCCGGCACCGCTTACCCTGGGGGCCGTGCCCGGCCGGCGGCTCCTCGTCCTGACTTACCACTATCCGCCGGATCCCTCCGTCGGCGCTCGCCGCTGGGACGCGATGGCCGCCTGGCTGAGAGAGCTCGGTCACGATGTCACGGTGCTCACGACGCGGGCGTGGGGGGCGGAAGAGGGTGAGCGCTCGGAGATCGTGCGGAGCGCCGACCTGGTGGCCATTCGGACCCTGCGGGCTGTGCTGCGCCGCCCGGCCCTCCCCGCCGCCGGCAGGCCGATGCCGCTCCAGAAGCCCGCTCCCCGGCTGCTGGCCGATGTCGTCGTTCCGGACGCCTACCTGTTGAGCTGGGGTCTCGGGGCCGTCCCGGTCGCCCGCCGGCTGATTCGCGAACGAGCCATCGAGTGCGTCGTGACCAGCGGGCCTCCGCACTCGTGTCACGTTCTCGGGTTGATGCTCGGTTCACGCCGCCCGGCGTGGATCGCCGACTTCCGTGACGGATGGCGGCACGAGATGCTTCGCGCCGAATGGCCGACAAAGCTCCAGGACCGGCTCGACGAGCGCCTCGAGCGAAGCGTGGTGAGCACCGCCGACGGCGTCGTCGGAGTCACACGGCCGATCGCCGAAGACTTCGCGGCCCGGCTGGCGGCGGGTTCCGTCCACGTTCCAAACGGCTGGGATCCCCGGGCCGAGCCGGGGATCGCTCAAGCCGGCCGGACCTCGCTGGACCGCGGCGTCGTCAACATCGTTCACACAGGCCAGCTGAGTGGGCTGCGCGGTCGAGATCCACGATCCCTGTTCGATGCGCTGGATCGGCTGCTCTCCGATCGCCCCGGCTCGGGCGAACGCATCAGGATCGTCCTGGCGGGAAGGCTCGACGTCGACGAGCGGGCGATGCTCGATCGCCTCGGGTCAGGACAGCACATCGTTCACGTCGGGCACCTCGACCGCTTCGCCACCGCCGCCCTCCAGCGCGAGGCCGATGCCCTCCTCCTGCTGACCTCGCGCGGGCACCCGACCCAGGCGACCGGCAAGCTCTTCGAGTACCTGGCCGCCGGGCGACCGATCATCGCCCTCGCCGAGGGCAACGAGGCCGCGCGGATCGTCACCGAGACCCGGACAGGGATCGCCGTCGCGCCGGATGACGTCGAGGCGATCGCCGGCGCGCTCCGGGCCGCCGTCGACGGCACGCTGGCGCGCAGCTACGCGCCTCGCGGGCTCGAGCGCTACGTCTACCCCGTGCCGGCGATCGAGTTCTCCGAGGAGATCGAGCGGGTGCTCGCTGGGCGTGGGCAATGACCGTGCGCGTCAGCGTGCTGATCGGCGCCTACCAGAACGAGCGCACGCTCGAACGGGCGGCTCGCTCGATCCTCGCTCAGACCGTCTCGGACCTCGAACTGCTGATCGTCGACGACGGCTCCACCGACGGAACGCAGCAGGTGGCCGCGGGGATCTGCGCCGTCGACGGGCGAGCCCGCGTGCTTGCGATGGGCGAGAACCGGGGAATCGCGCGCAGCCTCAACGCGGCGATCGAAGTTGCGGCGGCGCCGCTGGTCGCAATCCAGGATGCCGACGATTGGTCGGAGCCGGCCCGCCTCGAACGCCAGATCGACGTCCTCGCCGATCCCGAGATCGCCGTGGTGGGTTGCCGGATGCACGAGGTCGACCGCTCGGGCCGCGAGCTCGCCCCCCGTACGCGCTGGGCGACCGGCGACGTCGGATCGCTTCTGATGCGCTTCAACCCGGTGCCCAACACGGCCGCGATGTTCCGTCGCGACGCGGTCCTCGCGATTGGCGGCTATGACCCGCGCTACCGGTGGGCGCCTGAATACGACTTGTGGCTGCGCCTCGCCGAGCGCCACCGGGTGGTGGCCCTTGCGGAGGTGCTCGCCACCCGCGAGATGTCAGACGAGAACGTGGCCGCGCGGCGTGAGCGCGAGCAGGTGGGCGAGACGATCGTCATGCGCCTGCGCGCCATGCGGCGGCGTCGCAGCGTGCGCGGCGCCGGTGGCCTGGTCCCGCCCGTCGTCTCCTATCTGACCCCCGTCTCGCTCAAGCGGGCGAACCGCCGGCGCCTCGGCCAGGCTCCCTGAAACCCAGCGCCGCCGAGTAGACGGCCTCGGTCTCGGCGAGAAAGCGCCCGAGGTCGAAATGCTCGGCGACTCTGGCCGCTGCCTGCGTGCCCAGCCGCTCGCGCCGGGCCGGGTCGCCGGCCAGCTCGGACAGCGCGGCGACGAGGGCTGGCTCATCTCCGGCCGGGAACAGCAGCCCGGCCTCGCCGAGCGCCTCCGGATTGCCCGCGCCATCCGCGGCCACCACCGCGAGCCCGTGCGCCATCGCCTCGAGCAGCACGAAGGACATCCCCTCGCGCTCGGACGGCTGCACGAAGATGTCGGCCGCGCGCAGGAGGCGAGGGAGGTCGTCGCGATGTCCCAGGAGCCTGATCGCGCCGCGGTCGGCGAACGGCTGCAGCTCGCCAGCCTGAGGACCATCCCCGGCGACCGCGAGCACGAAGGGCAGCCCGGCGGCGTCCAGCTGCGCGGCCGCCGCAGCCGCCAGCAGCGGAGCCTTGCGCGCCTCCAGCTGTCCGGCGAACAGGCCGAGGACGCAATCTGCGCCCACCCCGAGCTGCTCGCGGACAGCCAGGCGATCCACCGGGTCACCCGGCGCCGGAGGGACGGTCGCGTTGTAGATCACCTGCAGCTTGCGTGCGTCGCGCGGGTGGACGATGTGCGCCAGCTCGTCCCGCTCGGCCACCGAGGAGCAGATCACCGCCCGCGCGGCGGATGCCACGGTTCGCATCGCCCTCGACACGGCTCTGCGCCGAACGCCGCGCGCGCGGCGCAGCAGATGGAGGCCCTGGGTGGTCACGACCGCGGGTCTGCGCCTGAGCAGAGGGAGGACGATCGCGCTGGCCACGTCGCCGTGGACGTGCAGGAGATCGGCGACACGCAGGCGAGCGACCAGCGCGGGCCAACGTCTCGGGATCGACACGAGCGCGCTAGCCGGCGAGCGTCCGGTGCTCAGGTAGAAGCGCTCGTGGGCGAAGCCGGGCATACGCTCGAGCAGGTCGATGTACGTTTCGCCGCCCCCGCCGCGGTGCGGGAGCACGTGAAGCACCTTGATCACGGGATCACGCGGCGAGCGATCTGCGCGGCAAAGGCCATCGCCCTGGCCAGCCTCAGCTTGAGCGGCGGCACGTCCCGGACCAGCAGGAAGTTGTCCTGCCGAACGCTGTCCGGGGTCGTGGCGATGACCTCGAACCCCCATCCCGAAAGGCGATCGAGCACGGCTGCGGCCGTCTCCTGGCCATCCCAGATGGGGACCGACTCGAGTTCGACGCACATGAAGTTGATCCGGTCGGCGATCCCGGCGAGTCCGTCGATGACCTGGGCGGCGGCGCCTTCGACATCCACCCACAGGGCGATCGGCTGCGGAGCTTCAGCCAGGAGCGTGTCGAGCCGCAGGGAACGAACCTGGACCGGCTCCTCGCCGAGGCCGAGCTTGATCTCCGGCCCGCGGCGCATCAGTGACGAACCGCCCCGGGCCCACGGCGAGGAGGGCGGGGTCTCGAGCACGTAGAAGGTCGTCTCCCCATCCGTGTCGCTGGCGGCCTCGGCGTGCAGCTCGATCCTCTCGCTGCGCGAGTCGGTGGCGATCCGAGCGAAGTTGTGCGGATTGGCCTCAAAGGCCACGATCCGCGCGCTTGGACGCAGCCGCCGGAACTTGAAGGCCTCCGTTCCGTCACACGACCCGATGTCGCAGATCACGGACGGACGAACCAGCAGGATGAGCGCGTAGAAGAGATAGCGGCAGTCGGAGACCACGGGCGCCGATTAGAGCAGTTCCGCTGCCGAGCAGGTGAGCGATGTCGTCGGGGCCGGGCCATAGTCTGAAGTACGCACATGCCCCGCCCGACCTCCGTTCACGTCTGTGCCGCCTGCGGCCACGAGTCGCCCCGCTGGGCAGGACAGTGCCCGGGCTGCGATGAGTGGAACACGCTCGTCGAGGAGGTTCGCCACCGCCCCCGGACCGGTTTGGCCGCCGCTGCTGGCCCGCAAGCCAGCAGCGGCGTGAATGCGCCAGTGCCACTCGGCGAGATCGCCGCCGCCGACCACCGCCGCCTCGGTACCGGGATCGGGGAGCTCGACAACGTCCTCGGTGGCGGGCTCGTGCCGGGCTCGCTCGTCCTGATCGGCGGCGCGCCGGGGATCGGCAAGTCGACGCTGACGACGATGGCGCTTGCGAACCTGGCCGCGGCCGGCCGCCGGACGCTGTACGTCTCGGGGGAGGAGTCCGGGGCGCAGATCCGCCTGCGCGCCGAGCGGCTGACCGACGGAGACCCGCTCGCGATTCCGGTGCTCGCCGAAACCGACCTGAACGCCGTCCTCGCGGTGCTCGAGCGCGAGCGTCCCGAGGTTTGCGTGATCGACTCGGTGCAGACGCTCCACTCCGCGGAGCTGTCCAGCGCGCCCGGATCGGTGGGCCAGGTGCGTGAGGTGGCGACGGCGGTCATGCGCGTCGCGAAGACGGCGCGGATCTCGGTGCTGCTCGTCGGCCACGTGACCAAGGATGGCGCGCTCGCGGGCCCGCGCGTGCTCGAGCACCTCGTCGACTGCGTGCTCCAGTTCGAGGGCGAGCGCGAGCGGACCTACCGCACCGTGCGCGCTGTCAAGAACCGCTTCGGATCGACCAGTGAGGCCGGCGTGTTCGAGATGCGCGACACCGGCCTCGTCGAGGTGCTCGACGCCTCGGCGCGGTTCGTCGCCGAGGCGACCCGGGCGCCCGGGAGCGTCGTCCTCTGCGCGATGGAGGGCTCGCGGCCGCTGCTCGTCGAGGTGCAGGCGCTCGTGTCGCCGTCCGAGCTCGTCCCGCCCCGCCGCCTCGCGGCCGGGATCGACCGCAACCGCCTCGCGCTCGTGCTCGCCGTGCTCGGCCGGCACGGTGGGATCGCGCTCGGTGCCGCCGACGTGTTCGTGAACGTTGTCGGCGGCGTGCGCATCGAGGAGCCGGGCGCCGACCTGGCGGTGGCCCTCGCGGTGGCGAGCGCGGCGAAGGGGGTCGCGCTCAGCCCCGATGGCGAGCGTCCGCTCGCGTGCTTCGGCGAGCTCGGGCTGACCGGCGAGCTGCGTACGGTCGCGCACGCCGACCGGCGGCTGGCCGAGGCGTCCCGGTTCGGCCTCGGGCCGCCGATCAGCCCCGAACGTGAGCCGACTCTGCGCGCGGCGATCGCCGCGGCGTTCAGAGGGGTCGCTGCGCCGGCGCCGATCGCGGCTTGAGCTCCCGCGCGCGGACGACCGCGCCAGCGGCCATTGCAAGGCCCAGTGCCAGCACTACCGCGATCTGCCAGACGTGCGCCACCGGCTCCCTCGGCGAGAGGTAGAAGAGCGCAACCGACATCCACACGAGGTCGAGGCGCCGCCGGGTGAGCGCGAGCGGTACGAACAGGATCGTCAGATAGTGGGTCCAGAGGAGCGGTGAGGCGAGCAGTGCCCCCGCCATGCACGCGGTGAACGCGCCCAGGTCCCGGTCGCGAGCCCAGCGCGCAAGGAGCGCCGCCGCGAGAAGCGCGACGAGCAGCCCAGCCAGCTCGCCGGTGCCGAGGCTCGTGCCCAGCTTGAGGAGCGCGGCCGCCAGCGAGTGCGAGCGGCCATCGAAGGCGCGGCCGTCCAACGCCAGGCGGTGCGGGTAGCCGAGCAGCCCGGTGAAGCCGATCGGCGCCCAGCTGGCGAGGAGCAGGAGCGCCGAGCCGGCCGCGGCCAGCGCGGCGCCCGCCCACCGCCGTGTCAGCACGGGCCACACGACGAGCGGCAACAGCAGCGGCTTCGCGGCGATCAGGAGCGCCAGGACGACGCCTGCTCGCCACGAGCTCCGCCAGCGCCAGGCGAGCGCGAGGAGCAGCGCGAACAGGCCATCGGGCTGACCGAGGAAGACGCTCGAGACGAACGGCAGCGAGCAGAGCGCGACGGCGTACACGCGGGCGTCGCGAGTGCCGAGGATGCGCAGCGCCGCGATCAGCGCCAGCGCACAGGCCACGTTGAAGATCGCGACCGAAGCCGCGAAGGGCAGGCCGGTGAGCGGTATCGCCAGCTCCGCGATCAGAGGTGGCAGCACGTAGGGGTTGTTGGCGAGGCCGAGCTGGTGCGCGGTCGAGCCGAGATACGGACTGGCGCCGTGGGCGATCCGGTGCGCTGCGGCGAGAATCCCCCGAAAGTCGTTGCCGTAGGAGCCGCCCGTCGCGTTGTGGTAGAGCGCGGCTGCGCCGACGCTGAGCATGAACGCGAGCACCGCGATCCAGATCAGCGAGCCGAGATCCAGACGGCGACGCGAGCGTCCGTGGAGGGACGCCAAAGTGGGGGCGCGAACGCTCACATCTGAGGCTTCGGCACTGCCGAGCCGAACCTTGAGCGGCGCGGGTGCGAGTGGGACGGGCCGAGAGTCGGCCCTCGATTCCGAGTAAAATCGCCGCTATGGCCTCGCGTTCGGGGGAAGAGCTCAAAGAGGAGCTCGAGTCGCGACAGGAGTCACGGATGGTTCGGGCCCTCGAGATGGTCGCTCCGGGCACGCTCCTCCGCGAGGGCCTCGACAACATCCTTCACGCCCACACCGGCGGGCTGATCGTGATCGGCGAGATCGAGGAGCTGGGGTTCCTGTTCTCGGGCGGGATCAGGCTCGATCTCGACTACTCGCCGGCGCTCCTCTACGAGCTGGCAAAGATGGACGGCGCGATCGTCTTGAGCTCGAACGCGACGAAGATCGCCCACGCCAACGTCCAGCTGACGCCAGATCCCACGATCCACACGATGGAGACCGGCACCCGGCACCGCACGGCCGAGCGCGTCTCCAAGCAGACCGATGCGCTCGTCGTGGCGATCTCCGAGCGGCGCGAGGTCGTCTCGCTGTACGTCGACGGCGTCAAGTACATCCTCGAGGACATCCCGGTCGTGCTGGCCAAGGCCAACCAGGCGCTCGCGACGCTCGACAAGTACCGCAGCCGCCTGGACCAGGTCTCGACGCGGCTGACCGCGCTCGAGTTCGAGGGCGGCGCGACGCTGCACGACGTGCTGACCGTGCTTCAGCGGGCCGAGCTGGTCACGCGCATGGCCGTCGAGATCGAGCGCTACATCGTCGAGCTCGGCACCGAGGGCCGGCTGATCGAGATGCAGCTCGATGAGACGATGGTGGGGGTGTCGGCCGACAAGGCGGCGCTCGTGCACGACTACCTCGTCGAGGACTCCGACGATGTCTTCGCGATCGCCTTCGACCAGCTCGTGCGCCTTCCCCATCAGGACCTGCTCGACTTCGGCCAGCTCGCCGAGCTGCTCGGGTACGACCGCAAGCTGAACAGCCTCGACTATCCGATCTCCCCCCGTGGGATCCGGATCCTCGGGCGGATCCCGCGCCTGCCCAAGCTGGTCGTGAAGCGGATCGTCGACGAGTTCGGAGGGCTCGAGGAGCTGCTTGCCGCCACCGACGGGGAGCTCGAGACCGTGGATGGAGTCGGGGAGATCAGGGCGAAGGACATCCGCGAGGGCCTGCGCCGCCAGCAGGAGATCAACCTGGTCGACCGCTACCTGCAGACATGAATGTTCATTTGTGAGGGCGGGGCTCGATGCCCCGCCAGTTGGTTAGAGAGGAGGAGGACACCATCACAGAGCTAATGGAGGAGCACCTCGAGGAGTTGGAGGACATCGAGCCGCTCCAGCACATCGAGTTCGAGATCGGCGACAGCGTCGTCTATCCGCACCACGGCGCGGGCAAGGTCCTGCGCAAGGAGATGAAGGACGTTCTGGGCGAGAGTCGTGAGTACCTCACGATCAAGATCCTCCACAACGACATGACCGTGATGGTCCCGACCGAGAACGCGGCGCTCGCCGGCCTGCGGCGCGTGATCGACGAGGAGACGGTCAAGAAGGTGCTCGCCGTCCTCGAGGACGAGTGCTCGGAGATGCCCAAGAACTGGAACCGGCGCTTCAAGCACAACCGCGACAAGATCAAGACCGGCGACATCTATGAGCTCGCCGAGGTCGTGCGCAATCTCGCGATTCGCGAGAACGAGAAGGGCCTCTCCACCGGCGAGAAGCAGATGTTCACCCGCGCCAAGAAGATCCTCGCCTCCGAGCTGATGTACGCACTCGAGATGAACGAGGAGCAGGTCGACGACTACCTCTCTCAGCTCCTGCATCTTCAGAGCGGCGGGCCGAAGGGCAAGGCTGCGGCCGCGGTGGCCGCCGAGCCTGGGATCCCCGCCGACCTCGGCGACTTCGGTGATCCCGGCGACGAGGTCGCGCTGGCCGCGGAGTAGCGGCCGTCTGGAGCGGCATGGCGGTCGCGCTGATCGTGGCCGCGGGACGTGGCGAGCGCCTGGGGACCGGCCGGCCCAAGGCGCTCGTCAAGGTTGCCGGGCGCCCGATGCTCCAGTGGAGCGTCGACGCGCTCGAGTCGGTCGCGGCGGTGACTGAGGTGATCGTGGCGCTGCCGGCCGACGCCCTCGACGCCGCCCCCCGCGGTGTGAGGGCCGTGGCCGGGGGCGCGGTCCGCTCGGCTTCGGTGGCAGCGGCCCTGGAGGCCGTGCAGGGGCCCGGAGACGAGCCGGTCATCGTGCACGACGCCGCGCGCCCGCTCGTGACCCCGGGGATCTTCGAGGATGCGCTGATCGAGCTCGAGCGCTCTGGCGCCGACGCCGTCGTCGCGGCTGCTCCCGTCACCGACACGGTCAAGCAGGTGGCGCGCGGGTCGCTGCGCGTCGAGCGCACGCTCGACCGCGGACGCCTGTGGGCTGTGCAGACGCCCCAGGTGTTCCGTCGCGCCGCGCTCGAGTCACGGTTGGCCGGGGCCTCGGCGGAGGTGCTCGAGCAGGCGACCGATGACGCGTGGCTGATCGAGCAGGGGGGAGGGGCGGTGGTGATCCTGCCGGCGCCGGCCGACAACATGAAGATCACGACCCCGCACGACCTGCACGTGGCCGAGCTGATCCTGGGGCGGCGGGCGTGACCGTGCGGGTCGGGCAGGGCTACGACTGCCATCGGTTCGCCGAGGGGAGGCGGCTCGTGCTCGGGGGGATCGAGGTTCCGCACGAGCGCGGCCTCGAGGGACATTCCGACGCCGACGTCCTCACCCACGCGATCATCGATGCGCTGCTTGGGGCGGGCGGTCTCGGCGACATCGGCGAGCACTTCCCGGACACCGACGAGCGCTACCGCGACGCCGACTCACTCGAGCTGCTGCGAACGGCGGTCGGGTTGATCCGGGCACACGGATTCGAGGTCGTAAACGTGGACGCGACTGTCGTCATCGAGCGCCCGCGCCTTGCCGGGTTCCGCGAGCCGATACGGACTGCGCTGGCCGGCGCGATCGGGATCGAGCCCGGCCGGGTGAACGTCAAGGCGACCCGCGGTGAGGGGATGGGCTTCGTCGGCCGTCAGGAGGGGGCGCTGGCGCTCGCCGTCGCGAGCGTCGAGCAGCCGTAGCGGACCGCCGCCGGCGTGCGCAGCGGCCCGCACAGAACCCAGATCAGCACGAGCTCGCCGAGCAGCGTCGTCGCTGAGCGGATCAGGTTCGCACCGCGCTGCCGCGTGCGGCACGCGTGCGGCGATGCTCCTGCTCAGCCAGGCGGCCGAGCTGAGTGAGGCTCCTGCCGAGGTGGCGCTGCACCGACGGCGCGGCAACGTGCTCGGCGATCCAGCCCGAAAGGCCCGAGCCGGCCACGCCGTAGGCGAGACGGAACTCGGCGCGGGTGCGCCCGCCGGCACCGCGGCGCAGCCGGAGGCGGCCGCGCTGGTCGAGGCCGGTGACCGAATGCCAGGCGAAATCGTGGGGCGGGCGCCATTCGACGATCTCGATCAGCCCGCCCACCTCGGCCGATCCGATTCGCATCAACATGCGGTAACGGGCGCCGAGGCCTGTAGGAGGATCGCTTGCCACCTCCCAGCGGGTGACGCCGGACATGAAGTTGAGTGCCCGCGACGGGTCCGAGGCGATCTCCCACACCGTCTCGATCGGGGCCGCGATGCGCGCGCCGGCCGCGACCCTCATCCGATCACCGGCAGGCGCCGTTCTTCGGCCAGCGCGTCGAGCGTCTGCTGCATCAGCCTCGTGACGTGCTCGTAGACCTCGTCGACGTCGGGATCGGGACCGAACTCCGCCTCGAGGTCGATCGGTGGCAGCACCTCGACCGTGATCTTCGCGGGCAGCGGCACGTGGCCGAGCATGTCCCCGATGTTGACGATCCAGGGGAGCGCCAGCGAGATCGGAAGCACCTTCAGGCGGAACATCCGGTCGAGGCGCAGGAGCCGTGCGAGGCCCTCGCCACGCGTCAGGAACAGGGCAGTCTCCTGACCGCCGATCGAAACGACCGGGACGAGCGGGACGTGCTGGGCGAGGGCCAGGCGGATGAACCCCTTGCGCTCGTCGAAGTCGATGCGGTTGGCCTGCGAGCTCGGTCGGTGCACCTCGTAGTCGCCACCCGGGTAGACGAGCAGAGCGGCCCCCGCCTCGAGCGCCCGGCGCGCGTTGGCAGGTGATGCGGCCACCGTGCCGAAGCGCCGCAGATCCGACAGCCACGGCATCGACAGGACGAGGTTGTGGGCGAGCTGGTAGAAGGGGCGCTCGACCCCGAAGTACGCGCTGAAGGCGAGCGTCAGGATCAGCGTGTCGGGGGTCATGTTGCCGCCGGAGTGGTTCCCGACCATCAGCACCGGCCCGTCGTCGGGGATGTTGCCGAGTCCACGCACCTCTCCGCGGAACCAGATCGTCGCCAGCAGCCAGAGGAGCGGCAGCCGCTCGCGGATGAAGTCCGGGTCGCGCTCGTCGAGGTCGGCCCGCGGGATGCGGAGCTGGACCTGATCGGCCACCGTCTCGAGGACGCTCCGCACCAGCGAGCGCCTCTCGGCGGCCGGCGGCGGGTCCTTGACGTGGCCGTTGCGACGGCTCGCCTCGGCGATCTCCATCTGCGCCATCGCTTGATCCTAGGCCGCGCGGGGCAGGGACGCGATGTCGCGGCGCTTCTGCTCGGCCCAGGCGAAGAACGAGGTGAGCAGCTCGCTCGTGCGCTCGGGATGCTCCACCTGGGGAAGGTGGCCGCACTCGGGCACCGTCACCTGCTGTGCGGTGGGCAGCCATTTGGTCACGTGTCGCGCGAACGCAGGCGGAACCAGCGGGTCGTGGCTGCCCCAGACGAACAGCGCGGGCGGTTCGAGCTCGGCGAGGCGCGGATAGAAACCGCCGCGGCCGAACGGCTTCTCGAGGTAGATGTTCCGTGCCGAGGCAAGGAACGCGTAGCGGGCGCCGGCACTGTGGTAGATGCGACGGAACTCGTCGATGATCACCTCGCCGACGGCGGGATCGAGACAGGTGGGGTCGTGGAAGATGCCCCAGAACTGCGAGGAGACCATCGAGCGGCTGAACGCGTGCGGAAGGCGACCGAACTCCGGGCGAAGGAGGCGCACGATCGGGTGAAGGCCTCGCTTGACCCAGGCCACCGCGGGACACAGCAGGCCGAGCGCGGAAATGCGCTCAGGCGCCAGCAGCCCCATCTCGATCGCGACCCGCCCGCCCATCGAGTTGCCGACCACGTGCGCTGTCGGGATCTCGAGCTCGTCTAGGAGCCCAACGAGGATCTCGGCGAACCAGCCGGCGTTGTAGCCGCCGATCGCCGGCTTGCTCGAGGACCCGAAGCCGGGCAGGTCGACGGCGTGGACCCGGTAGCGCTGGCTGAGCGCGGAGGCGGCATCGAACATCGAGGCGCGGGTGCCGCCAAGCCCGTGGACGAGCAGCACGGGGTCTCCCTCGCCCATCGTCAGTGTCGAGACGCGGTGGCGGCCGACCGGCACGTCGTAGATGTGAAGCAGCGGCGGGCGCCCGTTGGGGAGCCGGAACAACCCCTCGAAGGCGACCGCGTGATCGAGGTTCCCTCGCACGCTGAGCAGGCGCCGGCGGAAGGCGTCGACGCCGGAGAGCTCGCCCTCCCGCAGCCGAAGCCAGGTGGTCGAGTCGGTCGAGATCGTCACGTCGGCGCGCCGCCGTGTCGTTCCCTTGCAGACCCTGGCGGCGCCGGAGCTGCAGCGGATCTCCCAGGTGTGGCCGACGTCACCGAGACGGACGCGGTAGGTGGCCTCGAAGTGCTGATCTGCGCCGAGATAGCGATCGGGCAAAGTCCGGAAGGCCTGCTCCACCCGGGCCAGGCGCTCCGCGTGGGGCAGCTTGCGGACCACGGGGGGCACCCTACAGGCCCTCCCGGCCGAATGACGCGCGCTGGCGACCGACTAGGGTTGGGCGGCGGTGGCCGAAATCAAGCTTCACGACACGCTGAGCGGGAAGATCTTGCCGCTCAGCCCACGGAGCGCGGGCCGAATCGGCATCTATGCCTGCGGGCCGACCGTGTACGGACGGATCCACGTCGGCAACGCGCGCCCATTCGTCGTCTTCTCGCTCCTCAAGCGCTTTCTGGTGCGGGAGGGATACGACGTCACCCTGGTGGCCAACGTCACGGACGTCAACGACAAGATCTATGCCGCGGCTCATCGCCTCGAGGTCGGCAGTGAGGAGCTGGCGGACGAGATGACGAGCCACTACGTCGCCGACACCGACGCGCTGGGGCTCGGCCGGCCCGATCACGAGCCGTTGGCGAGCCGGTCGATCGGGGGGATCGTGGAGCTGATCGAGCGGCTGGTGGAGACGGAGCATGCTTACGAAGCGGACGGAGACGTCTATTTCTCGGTTCGTTCTTACCCTCGATACGGCGAGCTTTCCCATCGAAGGGTCGATGAGATGGACCAGGGTGAGGGAGTGGAGGGTGCCGAGCGCAAGCGCGATCCGCTCGATTTCGCGCTCTGGAAGGCGACGAAGCCTGGCGAGGACACCGCTTGGGAGGCCCCATGGGGCCGGGGTCGGCCCGGCTGGCACATCGAGTGCTCGGCGATGGCGGAATCCCTGCTAGGAGCGGATTTCGAGATCCACGGCGGTGGCACTGACCTGATCTTTCCCCACCACGAGAACGAGGCGGCCCAGACCTTCGCGGCGCGCGGGCAGCCGCTCGCGCGGCTGTGGGTCCACAACGGCATGGTCCGCGCCGACCGGGAGAAGATGGCGAAGTCGGTAGGCAACATCTTTCTGCTCCACGAGGCGATCGAGGCCTATGGCCGGGATGCACTGATCATGTACTTCTGCTCGGGCCACTACCGCCAGCCGATC
>Ga0070739_10005372_pt1 | contig 14645 bp, 19 predicted proteins | sample Coa_R1_7_FD_66445 | JGI IMG/M metagenome (GOLD analysis project Ga0070739, IMG submission 66445) | Surface soil microbial communities from Centralia Pennsylvania, which are recovering from an underground coalmine fire - Coalmine... | ecosystem: Environmental > Terrestrial > Soil > Unclassified ... | reverse complement strand
TGCACTCATTCAGCAGTTGTCGCGTGTACGGCTCAAAGCATTCAGGATGATACCCGTGACCCGAGGTGCGGACAATCCGCCCGCCTCGCATCGTCTCGCGCAATCTGTCGAGGCTGCCCTTGACACCGGCTGAGCTTCGGGTACGATAGTTCTTGGTTGATCGTTCAACTAACTACCACCATGAAACCCGAAACCCGCGAACGCCTGGTTGAAACCGCCCGCCGGTTCTTTCACGAGCATGGCTATACCGCCACCGGCATCGCGCAAATTCTCGATGCCGCCGACGCCCGCAGTGGCAGCCTCTATTACTTCTTTCCTACCAAGGAGGATCTGCTGCTGGCGGTCCTGGAAAAGTACAAGGAGTTGCTGTGGCCGATGGTGATCCAGCCGGTTTTTGACCGGGTTTCGGACCCCATCGAGCGGATTTTCGGCATTCTGGACGGTTATCGCCGGCAACTGCTGGCGACCAAGTACCAATCCGGCTGCCCCATCGGCAACCTGGCACTGGAATTGACCAATAGCATTCCAGCGGCCCGCGCCTTGCTCGCCGCCAACTTCAGCGGTTGGCGCAAGGCCATCGAGCAATGTCTGGCCGACGCCGCCGGCCGGCTGCCCGCCTCGGTGGACAAGGAGCAGCTTGCCCTCTTCGTGCTGACGACGATGGAAGGCGCGGTGATGCTGGCGCGGACCTATCACAGCATCGAGCCATACGACGCCGCGGTCACCCAGCTACGCGATTACTTCGACCGCTTGCTTCACGATGGCAGCGACTGGTCGTCGCCGCACCCTCGCACTCAAACCCGTAGACCCAAGCGCCGCACGAGGCCAACGTAAAAGGAGCTTCTCATGCTGTTGGAGATTGCCAAAATCAACGGACGGGCTGTGCTGCCCGCCGGCCGAGTCGCTCTGTTGGTGGGAGCGGTCGCTGCTCTGGGACTGTCTTCCGCAGCCCAGGCGGAGGACAAAACCGTTCCCCAGAAGCCGCCTGCCGAGGAAAGCCGGCAGATTACCGAAGGCGTCATCGACGCCCCGCTCGATGCGGTCTGGAATGCGTTTGCCACAAAAGAAGGCCAGGAGGCCTGGAACGTCGCCCATGCCGAAATCGACCTGAAAATCGGCGGCAAGATGCGGACACACTACGATCCCAAAGGCACGATCGGGGATGCCAACACCATCGAAAACGTGATCCTCGCTTTCGAGCCGAGGAAGATGCTGGCGATCAAGGTCGGCAAACCACCGGAAAAGTTCCCGTTCAAGGAAGCGATCAAGAACGTCTGGCATGTCCTGTATTTCGAGGAAGCGGGACCCAACCGCACCCGTGTGCGCGTCGTGGGCTTGGGCTACGGCGCGGATGACGAATCGAAAAAACTACGGGCCTTCTTTGAGAAGGGCAATGCGTATACCCTCAAGAGGTTACAGGAGCATTTCGCGAAGAAGTAACAAGCTGGGCAAGGCGACGGCGCTGCGCTAGACTTCATCTTGCACGACTATCTCGTAGTGCTGGACCCGCCGGTCGAACTGGGTCAGCAAGGCAGCGGCTTCCTCGGCGACGACCGCCTCCTCCACGTCAGCCCCAGCGAAACCCCGTATCGATTCGACCGACTGCCAGAAGGTCAGGACGATAATCTCAACCGCATCCGGGACGGCACGCTCCAAGAGCAAGGCTCCGCCGTAACCATCCACCGCTCGGACTGCCGGCAAGACCTTGGTCTGCAAGTGCGCGATATACGCGGGCGCCTGGGCGGGTGTGGTTTGCGCGGACCAGATACGAGCAATCATGTTATCCTCCCTGTACGGGAGCTTCGGACGCGTCTCCGCCAATCACGACGGCCCAGGACCGGATCTCCCAGCGGATCACCAGTCCGTTGGTGACGTAGGGATCGTTGCGGGCGAACTCTTCGACCGTAGAGCGCTCCACCGTGCGGAACACGAGGAGGGCTTGGTCTGCCGGATCGGTCAACGCGCCCCCTAGAAGGAGTTCGCCACGGCGATGCGCCTCGCGCGCCAGCCGCAGATGTTCCTCCCGATGTGCGGTCCTGCGCGACACGAAGTCCTCGACCACATGGTAGAACAAGGCGAAGTATTTCATCTCGCCTCCTATCAAATCCGCCGAGCGTCCCAACCCACCTACCGTGGCCGCTCGGCGACCCGAACTTGTGATTTTCCGACAAGAATAGCCTGATAATAAGCCGCCCATGTCAGCCCGTCAATGGCCGAGCTTGCTGATGCTACAATGGCGATTGACCGTAACGCCTGCATTGGGCCGCATGGCCAAGCGGTATCGGCTTGAATGAGATGGTCAGTGGCTACAGGGGTTCACCAAAATACAAGGTATGGCCTTGATCGTCATGGACGACGATCTCCCTTGTATTCCAAGGCGTCTCGTGGACGTCCTTCACCAACTCCACACCATTTGCCTTGAGCTGGGCGGCGAAGTCTGCTAGGCCGTTGGTCTGAAGGTAGAGGTGGAAGTGTTCGCCTTGCTCAACATACGGGATGGAAGGGTCTTTCTCATCAACAAGCTTCAAGTGGAAGATCTGGCCCCCTGCTCGGATGCCTGTGTAAAAATCTTGGTAATTGAACTCGATAGAGAACCCCAGCTTCTCGGTGTAGAAGCGGATGGATGAAGCCATGTCAGTCGTACGCAACTGCGGCACGATGCCTGTGACTGCCATGTGTTGCTCCTGTAGCTGCAAACGACATCCTATTCTCACCCAATCGGTAGAGAATACCAAAGCCTTCTTCGAGCCGCAACTGTTGTCCCCACAATGAGAAAGCCCTTCGACATACTCGCCGAAGGGGTTATTCTGAGGAATAGTCGGGGCGACAAGACACCGTTAGAACTTTTTGTGGCCGACGTGCGGGGCTGGGAGGCCGCTGTGCGGCGGCGAATGACCGGCGAAATGCCCGCAAAATTGCATTGACATCTATCTATATAGATGCTAATCTATCTACATGACACAACTGGACCAGGCCTTTGCTGCCCTTGCCGATCCCACCCGACGCGGAATTGTCGTGCATCTCGCGCGTGGCGAGGCATCGGTGTCCGACCTCGTTGGCCACTTCTCGCTGACGCAACCCACGATCTCCTCGCACTTGAAGGTGCTGGAATCTGCGGGGCTGATTTCGCGTCGCAAAGTGGCGCAGTCGCGGCCCTGCATGCTGGTGCCCGAGCGACTGAAGTCGGTCACCGACTGGCTGCAACAGGTGCAGGAGATTTGGGAAGGCAACTACAAACGGCTCGATGCGTTACTGAATGAGTTGAAGCAAGCCGAGAAACAGGAGCGAAAGAAATGAAACCCGCGCAAGCAAGTCTGCCGTCAGATACAGAAGTGTTGGTGAAGCGCAGCTTCGATGCACCCGTCAAACTGGTGTGGCGGGCCTACATGGAACCGGACCTGATGCGTCGTTGGTGCTCGGGCCTCCCCGGTTGGTCGATGCCTGTCTGCGAGATGGATATGCGCGTCGGCGGAAAGTATCGCTGGCGCTGGCGCAGCGACGAGAACGGCCAGGAGTTCGGATTCACGGGAGAGGTTCTGGAACTCACTCCGCACGCGAAAATCGTGCATACGCAAATCTACGATGCCGGAGACCTGGGCGTTTCCATGGGGAGCGAGCCGTCGATCATCACCGTCACCTTCCAGGAGACCAACGGCATCACAAACGTGACGACCACGATCAGATACGCCTCGAAGGCGGACCGCGACGCGGCGTTCGCAACTGGCATGACCGACGGGATGGAGATGAGCTACAAACAGCTCGACGGAGTGCTGGGAGAAATGTGATCGCTGAGAATCGTGAGTGGCGTTCTGCCGACTCGACGGCGCAACTCTTGTCCCCACAATAAGAAAGTCCTTCGACGTTCTCGTCGAAGGGCTTCTTGTCCAATCTAGTCGGGGCAGTGGGATTTGAACTCACGAGGGTTCCTGAGATGCTTTTGGACCGCTCTCTCCGGATCGCGCAGATTGTGCCTTCTACCGAGGCGGAGGGACCGGGGCGGCGCTTTGCCCTGTGGTTTCAGGGTTGCCCGTTGCGCTGTCCCGGCTGCTGCAATCCGGAGATGCTGCCTTTCACCGGCGGTACGGCGATGGCGCTGGGCGATGTCGTCGCGCAGATCGAGGATGCGGCACAAACGCACGGTATCGAAGGCATCACGCTTCTGGGCGGCGAACCGCTGGCCCACGCCGCCGGCGCTGCCGCTCTGGCACGAGCGGTGCGTTCGCACGGTCTGACGGTCATGGTTTTCAGCGGCTACATACTCGAAGAAGCTCGGCAGCTGCCTGATCCAGCCGTCGCCGAATTACTCGCTCATACTGACATTCTCGTGGATGGACCGTACCTCCGCGAGCAGCCCGAGACGCGGCGGCGCTGGATCGGGTCGGCCAATCAGCGCATCCATTTTCTCAGCGACCGCTATCGCCCCGACGATCCGCGCTGGCTTCTGCCCAACACGTTGGAGATTCGCTTGCGTGGGTCGGAGCTGACGGTAAACGGCTTCCCGGCGCGTTCGGCGGTCGGCCTGTGGAGACGGCCCAAGAACAGTTCTGAGTTCTGAGTGCTGAGTTCTGAGCAAAAGGCAAATTAGTCGTTTTGCTCAGAACTCCGCACTCAGAACTCAGAACTGCTAAGGCCTCTTGGCAAACGAGGAGTGATTCGTAGGAATACTGCAACGAGAACCTTTGTCCCTAACGGACGAGCCGGAAGCGTAAGCGACGGCAAAGTATCCGTCGCTTACGCTTCCGGCTCGTAATAGGTATTTCCAGTCATGGTCCACGATCTGAGCCAGGACACCGCGGCGGCCGCCAATGGGCAGCAAACGCCGCGGCAAGCCGTCGCTGGGCTGACGCCACCGCAGCTGGCCGAGGCCATGATCCGCGAAGTTTGGCCGACGGTTCATGGCATTTCGAGCAGCATCGCCGGCCTGTCCGCCACGCTCATGCGCAGCGTATTTTTGGCCCCGCTGGGTTGGGCGCTCAACGGCCTGTTGTTCGCCCGCAAGCTCGCGCCCGTTCTCTGTCAACGCTACACCTTGACCAATCGCCGGCTGATGGTGCGGCGCGGCTGGAAGCCCACTCCCGTGCAGGAAATTCCGCTGACCGACATCGACGATGTTCTGTTGATCGCCGACAGCTACGACGCCTTTTATCGCTCCGGCGATCTGCAAGTGCTGTCCGGCGGCAAGGAAGTGCTGAAGCTGGTCGGCGTGCCGGAGCCGGAATCGTTTCGTCAGACCATCCTCAATGCGGTCAAGTCCTGGGGTGGACCGGACAAGCTCAAGGGACCGTTCATTCCGGCCAGCGCGCCGAGCAAAGCGTAACAAATCTGGCGAGCAGGGCGTGTGAACGCCCCGGTAGCACACCGTACCGGGGCGTTCACACGCCCTGCTCGCCGGGGTTTCTCGCACAAGGAGGTGCAGTGATGAAGCGTCTCGTCCTTCTCGTGGCGGTCGGTGTCACCGTGATGAGTGCGGGTGCGGCGGGCTGGTTGTGGTTGCGGCCAGCCAATCAGGAACGCGCCCTGGCGCGCATCCAGCAGCTGGGCGGGCGGGTCCACGTCGAGGAATCTTCTCCGGATCGACCGGTGGTCAAGGTCGATCTTACCGATTGCTCCGCTGGAGATGGCGATCTGGAATACTTGAGCGCCTTTCCCCGGCTGCATTATCTGATATTGACCGGCACGCGCATCAGCGGCGAGGGATTGAAACGCCTCTCGGGACTGAAGGAATTGAACGGTCTGGCCCTCAGCGGTCCGGCGGCAGGCGGCGAGGGCTTGCGGCACCTCGCCGGACTGACGGGATTGCACGAACTGCGTCTGGAAAACACAACGCTGTCCGACGCCGGTTTGACGCACTTGAGCCGGCTGATTGCCCTGGAAGCGCTGGAATTGGCGGATGTGCCGCTGGACGATGAGGGCGTGCGGCGGCTGACGACTCTGCTCAACCTCCAGCGCTTGAGCCTGCACCGCACCGCCGTCACCGACGCCGGACTTGCTGACCTGGCTGGCTTGCGCGGATTGGAAGAATTGAGCTTGTCCTCGCCGCGCATCGGCGATGCGGGAATGAGTCATTTGAAAGAGCTGAAAAATCTCCATGAGCTGAGCCTCGCCGATTGCAACATCACCGATGCCGCTGCCGTGCATTTGAAGGGCTTGACTCAGCTGCGCGAGCTGGATTTGAGCAACACGCGCATCAGCGAGGCGGGACTGGCGGAGTTGCGTCGCGCACTGCCGGGCGCATTCATCTATCGAACTTCAGACAAGTAGAGTGGGGGAGACGAGCAACACCATGAGCGACGCGACGACCACCGAGCTACTGCAATTGAATCAACGACTGCTCGACTGCATCACCCAGGGCGACTGGGCCACCTATCAGGAACTATGTGATCCGTCGCTGACGGCGCTGGAGCCGGAATCGCTGGGCCATCTCGTCGAGGGCTTGCCCTTTCATCGCTATTATTTCGACCTCGGCGGCATCCGCGGCCGGCATCAGACAACCATGTGCAATCCGCACGTTCGCATCCTGGGCGACGTGGCGGTGGTCGCCTACATGCGTCTGGTGCAGCGCGTCGGCCCGGACGGCAATGCGGTGACGGTCGGCAACGCCGAGACGCGCGTATGGCAGCGTCAGAATGGCCGCTGGCGGCACGTGCATTTTCATCGCTCGATGACGATGCCGATGTCGAATTGACAGCTGCCGATGGCCCGGCTACACCAACCCTGGAGTCCACCAAGCGATCCCGCCCAAGCGGAACGAGCGGAGATCCGTTTGGAACACATCACCAAGAGGGCCATCATGCGAATGCTGCTCTGCTGTGTCATTGGTTTCGGGTTGGCTGTCGTGGCTCCAGCGACTGCCCAACAGAAGAAGGATAAAAACAAGGCCCCTGCGATCGACAAGGATCTGCTGGTCGGCAAATGGGAGACGCCATCGGTCAAGGGGCTTAAAGGAGTCAAGGGACCGGGCCGGGAGTTCACGCAAGACGGCAAGTGTTACCTGGGAACTCCCGATGGAAAAGGACCGCGACTGGAAGGAACTTATGAGCTGGATGGCAACAACCTGACGCTGAAGTGGGCCGGGGCTCCGGGCGTACCGGGTGAGACGCAGAAGTGGAAGATCAAAAAACTGACCAAAACCGATCTGATCTTGGTTGCGGGAAGGGTGACTGAAAGCTGGAAGCGAACGAAGTAGCACTGCGGCAAGCATCCCTTTGTCGGAGGTCCGACCAGCTTGGACAGAGCCCTCGCATTGCCATGCAAAGCATGAAAAGGGAGCAGCGTAGGTTTACGCTCTAAAGGAGCGTCAATATACGCTGTCCCCCTTCCGTCTCCTTTACTGGAACACTACCGTTCGCGGAACGCAACACCGTTTCCCTCTTGAAGCAGGTCGAGGACATCGACGCCGTTCTTCTCAACCCGGACATCCCCATCCCCAGGCCAAATGGAAAGAATCGGGTCGCCCCTATCGGAGTTCGTGAGTTTGATAGTGAGAGGAGACGCCGTGAACGTGTCAAAGACAGACACTTCTTCTCCCTTTCCCAAGGGGAAGAAAGCCCCTTCAGGCTCGATGTTCAGGAGCAGCGGCCTATCTAGGTCGTTGCAGATAAGAAACTGGTTATGATGAGCCATGGCAATCTCCTCAGTCGAGTAGTTTGGCGATTTCGCGGAGTTGTGCGGCCCGCCCAGCGGCGCTCGGGTTGTTGGGTGTGATTCGGGCGATGTGCTCGTAGCCCTCCGCGACATCCAAGAGCCGCTCTTTCGTCCAGCCGCGAGCGAGCAGTTGGTCCTTCGTGAAATCGGTGGGTGCCCTAGTAATTCTCGCCGGCTCCCACCCGAAGAACTCACCGGCCTCTTTCAGACTCGATCCGCCAGCGGCACGGATTCGCCCGGACAGATCGACCTCCTTGAGGGTCTGGGGAATTTTCCGCGGATTGCCGCTGGTGTTCTGCACGAGAATCCCCATTTACCCAACGACATTGTTCCGCAGTTCGGCCTGGCTTCTACACCAGTGCCGCCAAGCAGCCAACTCCCACTGACACACCAAGCCCAGCAAGCAGGGCGATAGCTGCGGGAAGTCCGCCTGCTCCCATCAACGCACCGATCGCGCAAACCATGCAGATCGGTAGGCCACCTGCCAGCGCGGCGCGGAGTGCAGCTCCAAGAGCGGCTGGGCCAATTCGCACGATCACTGTCTGGCCGGGCGGCGCGGGATACACCAAGCGTCCAACGCCTGCGGCAATCACGAACCCGGCGCTGGCACACCCGAAAGCCGCCAAGGCACCCCAGCCCCACCACCAACCGGATAGGCCAACCGCGACCGGAGCCACCACGAATCCGGCGAATGTCCCACTGGATCGCGTTAGTGCCCGCAGGTCGAGAACGCGGTCGCCGGGTCGCAGTTCTCTACTCACGCAATGTCTCTCTTCCTGCGGAGCCCAGGTTGTTATTATAGCTGATCTTCAAAACCAACCTCACTTATCCAAGCGCTCCACGCCCGGTACTTCCAGCACGAAATCGGGACCATACGCCAGCGACGGCGTTTGATACCCCGCCGGCGCATCGCCGTTCAGTACGCGCGTCATGGCCGCTAGTGCCGTCAGCACCGTGAATGTGTATCCTTCCGGGCCGCGCAGACGTGACACCATCCGTCGGCCCTGCTCATCCTCCACTTCGCCCCACAAATACGTTCGTCCCCGCGCGCGTTCTTCGTCGCTTGGTCCCGGCGGCCCCGCCTGAATGCGGCGCTTGAGGTAATTTTGCACCCGCGAAGTACGCAATGCCCAGCCGAGAAATCGGCTCAGACGCATCATCCGAAGTTGCCAGCGAGATACTGCCGTGTACACTTCGATGCCGCCGATGCCGGTGCTGCGGTAGGCCGTGGATACGTCGCCCCAGGGAATGGTGACAGCGAGCGTCGGCCCTTTTCCGAAATCGATGTCGCGCGTCCGCCACGCTGCCGGCACGCTGGTCAACACGCCGCCGCGGCGCACAGCGCCGCCGCGATGCAGGTTCTCGACGATGGTTGTGGCCGTGCCGCGCGAGTAGCGGCCGATGTTCTGAATCCCCAGAGCCAGGTGCTTCGCCGTCGGGAGACGCCGGTGCAGATGCGCGGCCAGGCAGTCAGAGGGAACCACATCGAAACCGGCGCCCGGCAACAGCAGGATGCCGGCTGCCATCGCTTCGGTATCGCGGGCGGCAAGACTCTCGAAGACGCTGATTTCGCCGGTGATGTCGAGATAATGGACGCGCGCTTCCAGACACGCATCGACCATCGGCTTGGCCGTGTGTGCGAACGGGCCGGCACAGTGGAGCACGGCCTGGACGCCCTCCAGACCGGCGCGCGTTGCCGCCGCATCGTCCAGCGAAAAAATGCGATGCTCCAGCCCCAGCTCCCGAGCCAGCGCCCCGACCGCCTCGGCATTGCGGCCGGCCAACACCGGATGCAGTCCGCGAACCACCGCCTCGCGCGCGATCAGTCGGCCTGTGTAGCCGTTGGCACCGTAGAGCAAAAACGTGGACATGATTTCTCCGCCGACTCTTCCCACTTGAAATAGTTTCTCTACTAGCCCGGAGCGCCAGCGACGGGCCGAGCCGCCCGTCGCTGGCGCTCCGGGCTAGTGGTATTTGAAGTCACTTCAGCCAGCGATTCAACCATTCATACGCCACCTTGCGCACCTCCGGCGGAAAATCATGCTTGCAATCCGGATAATTCGCCGCCAATTTTTCTCCAGCACCGAGCAATTCATACACCGGCCGCGCCGCCGCAATGCAGTCTTTCACGCCGGACACTTCAAAATTATCATCGTGCAGCGGAGCGCTGGCCAGAAATGCTCGCGGGGCTAGAGCGGCGACCACGTCAGGAAAATCAAACGGCATTTTCTCCGGCTTCATCTCATATTTGCTGGCGATGCGCGGCATATAGCGGTCGCTGGTCCAACCTTTCAATTTGCCGCCATAATACTTGGGAAAACTGGTGAAGCCGCAATTCGACACGCACGCTTTGATGCGCGTATCGAAAACGGCGGTGAACATGGTGTTGTGTCCGCCGAGCGAATGGCCGATGCAGCCGATGCGCTCGCGATCGACTTCCGGCAGCGACACCAGCAGATCGATGGCCCGCATGTTGTTCCAGATCGCTTTCATGCTGCCGGAGGCGAACTTGCTCCTGGCGAAGTCGTAGCGATATTCGCCGAAACTGGGATAATCGGGACAGAGGACGACGTAGCCGCGCTGGACGAGATGGACACCGATGCGTTTGTTCTCTTGCTTGCCTAGGCCGGCCGGTTCGTCCTTGCCGATGGCGATGGTCTGATGCAGCACCAGCACGCCCGGCAGCTTGCCCTTGCGCTCCTTGGGAATCAGCAAGTATGCCGGCACACGATCGTCTTTTTCGACTGCGAATGTCAGCTTTTTGCGGATATAGTTCGGCAACTCGACGACCTCCGTGACCTTCACATCGAGGGGAACTTTGTGGCTGTCATCGGGCAGCGGCCCCATGACAAGCTGCATGTTGGCGAGAATCTGCTCTCGCCGTTTGGCCCACTCCGCCGCGGTGCGCGGAGGTTCCGAATGAACCGCCAAGACGCCAAGGAAAGACAGAGAGAGAATAAATGTAATCAACAATTGCCCACGTTTGAAGTGACAACAATATGTCATGAGTTCTTTTCTTCCTCTTTATTCCTTGGCGTCCTTGGTGTCCTTGATGCCCTTTGCGCCCAATATTCGCCCCCATGCTAGCAAGCCGCAGCGAATCCTGCTATGGTGAGCGTGAGCGATTTTAGGAGACTCGCCATGCTCGTTGTGATGAACAGCCATGCCACCCCGCAGCAGGTGGAGCAGGTCCTCGCCGCCATTCGCCGCATGAACCTGACGCCGCATCCGCTGCCTGGTTCCACGCGCACGGCCATCGGCATCACCGGCAACATTAGCGTCGTCGATCCCCGCGCTCTGGAAGTGCTGCCCGGCGTTCTCGAATTGATCCGCGTCACCAAGCCCTACAAGCTGGCCAGCCGGGAGATGCACGAAGCAGACACCTATGTGCGTCTGCCCAATACCACCATCGGCCCCGGCACCTTCACGCTCATCGCCGGACCCTGCTCCGTCGAGAACGAGGACATGATCCTCCGCACCGCCGAGTTTCTGCGCCGGCACGGCGTCACGCTGCTCCGCGGCGGCGCGTTCAAGCCGCGCAGCAGTCCCTACGCATTTCAGGGTCTGGGCCGAGAGGGTCTCGACATTCTGGCGCGGGTGCGCGAACGCACCGGCATCGGCATCGTCACCGAGCTGATGGACACCGAGAACGCCGACGCTGTGGAGAGCGTGGCCGACATGATCCAGATCGGCACGCGCAACATGCAGAATTTCAGCCTGCTGCGGCGCGTGTCGCGGTCGTCCAAGCCGGTGTTGCTCAAGCGCGGCATGGCGGCGACCTTAGAAGAATGGTTGATGGCCGCCGAGTACGTCATGGCCGGCGGCAATTACAATGTTGTGCTGTGCGAACGCGGTGTCCGCACTTTTTCCGATCACAGCCGCAACACGCTCGATCTCTCCGTAATTCCACCCGTCAAGCATCTCTCCCATCTGCCGATCATCGTCGATCCCAGCCACGGCACCGGCAAGCGCGATTACGTTCCGGCGATGGCCCTGGCCGCCCTGGCTGCAGGTGCGGATGGTTTGCTCATCGAGATCCATCCCGATCCGGATCGCGCGTTGTCCGACGGAGCGCAGTCGCTGAATTTCGAGTCGTTCAGCTGTCTGCTGTCGGCCCTTCGCCGCGTGGCCGAGCCGCTGGGCAAAACGATCAATTGACGCGCATTCTTCTTGCGCCGCGTGCACGGCCCGGATGTCTACGCATCCCCGCAAAAAATCCGGAGGCTTGCTATCTAGGCGCAGCGGAATATAATCGAGTCACTCGCTGTAACGCCATCAGTGTCCTGAGGGCAACTCCCATGAAAAAGCCAATCGCATCGCCGCCCGCAACAACGCCGCAGATCTCTCGGCGCCGGTTCCTCGCTGCCGCCACAGCCGCCACGTGTACCCTCGTGCCCCGCCACGTGCTCGGCGGACCCGGCCAGGTTCCGCCCAGCAGCAAGGTCAACATCGCCTTCATTGGCGTAGGCTCACAAGGGCTGCGCGTGATGCTCAGCTTCCTGCGCGATAGCAATGTGCAAGCCGTGGCCGTCTGCGATCCCAACAAAGGCAGCGCCGATTATCCCCAATGGAGCAAGAACGAATTCCGCGACGGTGTGCGCCGTTTACTCGGCGTCACTTCGGGCTGGGACGAGTTAAGCCCCAATCAGCCAATCCCGTTGACGCGCACGCTTACGGCCAGCAGCGGCGTGGCCGGGCGGGAACCCTGTCAGAAAATTGTGGACGCCTATTATGGCAGCGGCAAGCGCTCCGGTCAGTACCGGGGCTGCAAAGCCTACAGCGACTTCCGCGAGCTGCTCGACAAAGAGAAAGACATCGATGCCGTCGTGATCGGCACCACGGACAACCTGCACGCGGCGGTCGCCGTCGCGGCGATGGAAAAGGGCAAACACGTCTTCTGCCAGAAGCCGATGGCCCACACGATTTATGAGGCGCGGCGCATGGCCGAAGTGGCGGGCCAAAAAGGCGTGGCCACGCAAGTCGCGGTCATGAACGCGGCCTCGGAAGACACGCGGCTCTTGTGCGAGTGGATTGCCGCCGGCGCCATCGGCCCGGTGCGGCAAGTCCACAACTGGTCCAGCCGTCCGTTCTGGCCGCAGGGACTGGAACGGCCGCAAGCGTCGCAGCCGGTTCCGGAGGGATTGGATTGGGACTTATGGTTGGGTCCGGCGCCGGAACGGCCCTTCCATCACGCCTATCTGCCGTTCGTCTGGCGCGGCTGGTACGATTTCGGCTGTGGCGCGTTGGGCGACATGGGATGCTACAGTTTCGACACCATTTTCCGAGCGCTCAAGCTGGGTGCGCCGACGAGCGTGGAGGCCAGCTCTACCGACCGTTATGCCGAGACGTTCCCGCGAGCCTCCGTCATCCATTTCAACTTCCCGGCACGCAGCGATATGCCGGCAGTGCGGCTGACGTGGTACGACGGCGGACTCAAACCGTCCCATCCGGAAGGACTGGAAGAGGATAAATCCCTGCCAGCGGAAGGACTGCTGTTCGTCGGCGATCGCGGAGCAATCCTGTGCGGCTTCAATGGCCGGGGTCCGAAACTGCTTCCCGCAGACAAGATGAAGGACTACAAGCTGCCGCCCAAGACGTTGCCGCGCTCGCCGGGCCACCAGCGGGAATGGCTCGATGCCTGCAAGGGCGAAAAGATCACACCGGGCGCGCATTTCGGATTCTCCGGCGTTGTCACCGAAGCGCTGCTGCTGGGCAATCTTGCCCTGCGCATGGGCAAGCGCTTGCAGTGGGACCAGGCTCGTTTGCAAGCTGTCAACGAGATGTCAGCACAGCAATACATTCGCCCCGAGCGCCGCACGGGCTGGCCGTTGTAATTGCTTGGCGAGCGGGGGGTGTTAACCCCCCGGTGAGAGTTACCGGGGGTTAACACCCCCCGCTCGCCAGGGACATTAACGTGAGAAAGGGACAGCTATGAACTTTTGGCGGTGGATTTCAGGCCTGGCCGGCGTGATGCTGCTGCTCGGTATGGGCATGAGTGCGGAGCGGAACACGCCGCCGGAGGGCTTTACCTCGCTGTTTAACGGTACGGATCTCTCCGGCTGGAAAGTGCCCGAAGGCGATAACGGCCACTGGAAAGTGGTGGACGGAGTCATCGACTATGATGCACGAAGCGAGTCCAAGCAGAGGGACAAAAGCCTCAAGAGCGAGAAATCGTTCCGGGACTTCGTCCTCCGCATCGATTGGCGTCTCAAGACCGAGCCGGGCTTCCGATGGAAGGTGCCGGTGATTGGACCGGACGGCGAGGAGAAGAAGAACGCGGAAGGCAAACCGGAAATGGTGGAGATTGAAGATGTAGATTCAGGCATTTATCTGCGGGGCAGCGGGCGGAGCCAGGTGAATATCTGGATGTGGCCGATCGGTTCGGGAGAAGTTTACGGCTACCGGACGAATCGGCAGATGCCGTCCGAGGTCCGTGCCGCCGTCACGCCGAAGAAGCGAGCGGACAAACCTCGTGGCGAGTGGAACACCTTCGAGATCACCCTGAAAGGCGACCGCCTCTGGGTGAAGCTCAACGGCGAAGAAGTCATCTCCAACGCCCAGCTACCCGGTATACCCAACGAAGGCCCCATCGCGCTGCAACACCACGGCAGCTGGGACGAGAAAGCCAAGCGCTGGACAGGCCCACCCAGTCTCGTGCAGTTCCGCAATATCTTCATCAAGGAATTGAAGTAGCCTTCGTTGCAGCTTGTTAGGTGTAACGGCGAACCGGCAGCGCACGCTGCCCGTTCGCCGGTGTCCTCCACAACTGCATAAACCGGCTGGCGGCGTCACTCAGGCCGGTCCCGTGGTTCTCCGCGATCGCACTTGACGCAATTGAGCCGAATCCCGAGGCGGCTGCTACGGCCCTCCGGGGTGACGACCCACGGCCGGCATTCCCAGGGCGGGTCGTGGCGGACATGTTGGTTGTGTCCGCAATCCAGTTCCGCCACCCAGTGTCCCTCCGCATCTTGGTGGAAGCCCGTAATCGGACGCTCCATCGC
>Ga0070739_10005371_pt1 | contig 14645 bp, 13 predicted proteins | sample Coa_R1_7_FD_66445 | JGI IMG/M metagenome (GOLD analysis project Ga0070739, IMG submission 66445) | Surface soil microbial communities from Centralia Pennsylvania, which are recovering from an underground coalmine fire - Coalmine... | ecosystem: Environmental > Terrestrial > Soil > Unclassified ... | reverse complement strand
ACCCGGACAGCCCGTCGAGCAGCGAACCGATGTGTTCGGGGCCGTAACGCAGCAGGGCGGAGGTCGTCATCACCACGTCGGCGCCGGCCAGCAAGTACGCGGCCACGTCACCGGGCTGGTCGACGCCGCCGGTCGCCGCGAGGGAGGCGTTGACGCGTCCGCGCAGCCGCGCGATCCAGATGCGCGGGAAGGCGGCATCCGCCGGGCGGGAGAGCGCGAAGGTGGCGCTCACTCGCAGAGTGTCCGGGTCGATGCCGGCCTGCATGAACCGGTTGAACAGCACCAGGCCGTCCGCGCCGACGCGGTCGAGACGCAGCGCGAACTCGCCCGGGGAGCTGAAGTAGGGCGCGATCTTGACCGCCACCGGGATGTCGACCGCCGCCTTGACGGTGGTGAGCACCTCGATGTGCCGCTGCTCGACCTCGCGGCCCGGGGTGAGCGCGTCGGCCTGCGGGAAGTAGAGGTTCAGCTCGATCGCGGCCGCCCCGGCGCTTTGCATCGCGGTCGCGTAGTTCGTCCAGCCGCCGGTGGTGCAGCCGTTGAGGCTCGCGATCACCGGGATCTCGACCGCCGCGACGGCCTTCTCGATCAGGTCCAGGTAGCCGTGCGGGCCGTGCCGCTGACCGCCCGGAGGCAGGAAGGTCAACGCGTCGGCGAAGTCGTCGGTCCCCAGCTGTCCCGGCCGTGGGTCGTACTCGGCCTCGCGGCGGATCTGCTCCTCGAAGAGGGAGGCCAGCACGACGGCGCCGGCGCCGCTGTCGGCGAGGCGGCGCACGCCCTCGACGGTGCGCGAGAGCGGCCCGGCGGAGGCGACGATCGGGTTGCGCAGCTCCAGGCCCAGGTAACGGGTCGTCAGATCCATGAAGTCTCCTACCTCGGCCTGCGCGGGATCCGGCGGAATCGCCCGCCGCCTCAAGCGAAGCACGCGCGCGAAAGGCCGGCCCAGGGCACAAGGTCCCAAGGTCTAGGGGCCCGGCATCAGGGTTCGGTCGCGCGCCGCCGATGCTCCTGCCTGACCGGGGCGCTGCCGGGGACTTTCGGCCCGGATTACCAGGCCGGACGGTCCATTACCGCCGCTGAGCGCTAGGTGGATCGTGAGGACCAGGACCTGATACGCAAAGAAACCAGAAGGGGTGCGTCATGCGCCGCAAGACTTTCGACATCCTGGCCAGCCTCGGCGGCATCGTGGTCGTCGTGGCACTTCTGATCGCCGGCGCCCTGGCCACCTGGGGCTACAGCTTCGCCAGCGACAACGTGCGCGACCAGCTCTCCCAGCAGCAGATCACCTTCCCGGCGAAGGGCAGCCCGGCGCTGGCCAGCCCGGAGATCGGCCCGTACCTGAACCAGTACGCCGGCCAGCAGCTGACCACCGGCCCGCAGGCCAAGGCCTACGCCGACCACTTCATCGCGGTGCACCTGGCCGAGATGCCGTACGGCGGGGTCTACGCCAAGGTGAGCGCGGCGGCCCAGGCCGACCCGAAGAACACCACGCTGCAGACCGAGGTCCAGACCGTCTTCCGGGGCACCACCCTGCGCGGCCTGCTGCTCGAGGCCTACGCGTTCTCGGTGTTCGCGACCATCGCCTTCTGGGCCGCCATCGCGTCCTTCAGCCTGGCGTTCCTGATGGCGATCCTGGTCGGCTTCGGGTTCTGGCACTCCCGCCGGGTCGCCCCGGACACGGAGATCCTGGTGCACGAGGTCCCGCAGACCTCCGCCGCCTGAATCCGGCAACGGTAGACGAACGCTAAGCAACGCTAAACGCGGCACCCGGCTCCCGCCCCACGGCGGGGGCCGCGTGCCGTTCTCCGCTCCCCCCGGTGTTCGCGGCACGCTCGCGAGTTACGGTGGGAGCAGCGGTGGCCGCGACGGCGGCCGGACCAGCCGATCGGCGCGAGGAAGCGGCATGTCAGACACCATGGAATCCGTAGAGTCCGTCACACTGCGCCACGCCGGCGCCGAGCTCGAACTGCCGGTGACCGCCGGCACCGAGGGCGCGCACGGCATCGACATCAAACAGCTCGCGGCCAAAGCCGGCCTGGTCACGCTGGACCCCGGCTTCGTCAACACCGCCGCCTGCTCCTCCGCGATCACCTACATCGACGGGGACGCGGGCATCCTGCGCTATCGCGGGTACCCGATCGAGCAGCTGGCCGAGAACGCCGACTTCATCGAGGTCTCCTACCTGCTGATCTACGGCCGCCTGCCAACCCGGCCGCAGTACGAGCGGTTCGCCGAGAACATCCGGCGGCACACCCTCGTACACGAGGACCTCAAGCGGTTCTTCGACGGCTTCCCGCGCGACGCGCACCCGATGCCGGTGCTCTCCTCCGCGGTCTCCGCGATGTCCACCTTCTACCAGGACGCTCTGAACCCGTTCGACGAGCCGAACGTCGAGCTGTCCACGATCCGGCTGCTGGCCAAGGTCCCAACCCTGGCCGCGTACGCGTACAAGAAGTCGATCGGCCAGCCGTTCCTCTACCCGGACAACTCGCTGAGCCTGGTGGAGAACTTCCTGCGGATGACCTTCGGGCTGCCGGCCGAGCCGTACGAGGTCGACCCCGAGCTGGCCAGGGCGCTGGACGTGCTGTTCATCCTGCACGCCGACCATGAGCAGAACTGCTCCACCTCCACGGTGCGCCTGGTCGGCTCGGCCGAGGCCAACCTGTTCGCCAGCATCTCGGCGGGTATCAACGCGCTGTTCGGGCCGCTGCACGGTGGCGCCAACGCGGCGGTGCTGGACATGCTCGAGCAGATCCACGGCTCGGGCGACGACGTCGCCACCTTCGTCGCCAAGGTCAAGGACCGCACCCCCGGCCTGCGGCTGATGGGCTTCGGGCACCGCGTCTACAAGAACTACGACCCGCGCGCGAAGATCGTCAAGCAGATCGCCGACACCGTCATCGCCAAGCTCGCGCCGGACGATCCGCTGCTCGGGCTGGCCAAGTCCCTGGAGGAGACGGCACTCTCGGACGAGTACTTCATCGAGCGCAAGCTCTATCCGAACGTCGACTTCTACACCGGGCTGATCTACCGGGCGATGGGCTTCCCGACCAAGTTCTTCACCGTGCTGTTCGCGATCGGCCGGCTGCCCGGCTGGATCGCCCACTACCGCGAGATGATCAACGATCCGGTGCGCAAGATCGGCCGGCCGCGCCAGATCTACACCGGCGCTACCGAACGCGCTTTCGTACCGATCGACGAGCGCTGATACCGGCGCCAGTGGCCTGACGCCCCGGCTGCGCATCGCGCGCTGCACGGCCGGGACGCATGAGTGCGCGGAAAGCGGTAACCAGCCGGGCCGTGTATCTGCGCAGTGAATCTAACGTGACGCGGTCGAGCCGCGCCGCCGTTGGCCGCGAGACAACGGGTTGGCGCGCGGTCGTCCGGGTGCTGCTCTTGGTGCTGTTGCTCGGCGCGGTGATGGTCGGGCTCGGGTGGCTGGTGACACACTCGTTCGCTCACGCCTGGCCGTTCACCGCCGAAGACGGCGTAGACCGCGGTCTCGCGGCGCGTCGGGAACCGGTGCTCAACACGGTGACCGGCGTGTTGTCGACGGTGGCCGACACGCCGTGCACGGTCCTGCTGGCCGCAGCGGCGATCGTCGTCGCGCGACTCGTCACCGGCCGGTGGCGGGCCTCGGCGCTCATCGCGTCGGCGCTGCTGATCGAGGTCGGCCTCTTCCTGATCACGACCGTGCTGGTGCACCGCTCTCGTCCGGGCGTCATCGAGCTCGACCATTCGCCGCCGACCTCGAGTTTCCCGTCCGGGCATACCGCTGCGGCCGTGGCCTTGTACGGGGCCGTGGCCTGGCTGATCGCGCGTGGGACGGGACGCTGGCAGGCCTGGCTCCTGCTGCTGATGCCGGCCACTGTGGCGTTCGCGCGCTTGTATCGGGGGATGCACCATCCCAGCGACGTCGTCGCCGGATTCCTCCTCGGCGCCGGCTCGCTCGCGATCGCGGTACGTGCCGTGTATGCGCCACTCCCGCTGCCCGGCCGGACCCAGCCCTCCGCCGCGCGCGGCTCGAGATACCGATCCCGCTCGGCGATCTCGGAGGGACGCCGGTGAGCGACACGGTCCTGATCGTGAACGGGGCGAAGGCGGACGCGCGCGCCGCGGCCGAGTTGCATGAGCGCGTGGCTCGCGCCTTCGCCGAGAAGGGCCGGCCGAAGCCCCGGCTGGTCATGACGACTCCGGACGACAACGGTGCGACCGCGGCCAGGTCCGCGGTCGAGTCCGGCGCCGGCTTGGTGGTGGCCTGCGGCGGGGACGGCACGGTGAACGCGGTCGCCGAGGCGCTGGGCGGCACCGGTGTCGTGCTCGGCATCCTGCCGCTGGGCACCGGCAATCTGCTGGCCGGGCAGCTGTGCATCCCCAGCGCGCTCGACGAGGCGATCACGGTGCTGCTGGAGGGATCGGACCGGCGCATCGATCTGGGCGTGGTGGGCGACCGGGTGTTCGTCGGCATGGCGGGTCTCGGGCTTGACGCGGCGATGATCGCCGACGCGTCGGAACGGCTCAAGGCGCGCGTAGGCTGGCCGGCTTACGTGCCCTCGATCCTGCGCCATCTGCGCGACCGCGGCGAGCGGGTGACGCTGCGCGTGGACGGGCGCCGGGTGCGGCACCGCCATGTAAAAGCTCTGATCATCGGCAACCACGGGCGGCTGCACGGCGGCATCGACCTGATGCCGGCGGCCGAACCGGACGACGGCTTGCTCGACGTGATCGTCCTGGAGCCGTACGGCCGGCTTTGGGGCTGGCTGGAGGTGCTGGTGCGGATCGTGCTGCGGCGCGACGGCCCGTACATCAGCCGCTATCGGGCCAAGCAGGTGGAGGCGCGCGTGCGCCGTCCGGTGCCGCTGGAGCTCGACGGTGACCCCTATCGCACCGCGAACGTGCTCTCCGTTCAGGTCAAGCCAGGGGCATTACTGGTTCGGACGCCGGAATCACGGCAGTCCTCTGATGCGCTGCGCGAGGCGGGTATTCGACGATGAGTACTGCGACCAAGGTTGCTCAGACCCGGCTGATGTCAGGCGACGAACTATCCGCGGACGACGCCTGGGTCACGCTGCGGCGCACGGGTCTGGGCTCGATCGTGCGCGATTCGTTCGTGCGGTTCCGCTATGCCGACGGGTTCAGCCATGCCCGGGCGTTGGCGTTTCAGGTCTGCCTTAGCATCATCCCCGCTGTCATCGCGCTCGTCGGGCTTTCGGCGACGCTGCACCGCGAGGGCGCAGGCCAGGTTCTTGAAGGCGTGCTTGAACGGATCACGCCCGGAGCGAGCCAGCAGATCGTCCGCAACGCCCTGGAGACCGGGCGGGCGCGCGGCCAGGACGACGCGCTGGCGCTCTGGCTCGGCCTCGCGGTCGCGCTGGTGTCCATGGCCACCGCGATGGGGCAGATCGAGCGCGGAGCAAACCGCATCTACGGGGTCGAACGTGACCGGCCATCGGTGCGCAAGTACGGCAATGCCCTGCTGCTGGTGCTGATCGCGGGAGTGCCCATGGCCGCCGGCATGGTCGTCGTGGCGGCCGGCGGCCCGCTCGGCGAGGTGCTCGCGCAGGTGTACCACTGGTCCGCGGGCGAGCGGCTGGCCTGGCAGGTGGCGCGCTGGCCGTTGGGCATCCTGCTGGCCCTCGTCTCGGCCAGCGCGATCTTCCGCCGGGCGCCGCGCCGCCGCCAGCCGTCGCTCAGCTGGCTGGCCGTCGGCGCCGCGCTCAGCCTGGCGCTGTGGGCCGGGCTGACCGCGCTGCTCAGCTGGTATGTCGGCGGCAGCAGCGGGCTGGGCGCGACCTACGGGCCGCTGACCGCCGTCATCGCCCTCATGGCATGGGCGAATCTGACCTCGATCGCGCTGCTGCTCGGCCTGGCCGTGGCGGCGCAGCTTGAGGCCTGCCGGACCGGCTCGCGGCAGCCGGCCTGCGCAGACCCGGGAACCTGACCCGGGCCGCGGCGAGCCGCCCGCGCAGCGCTTTGGCGAGGACCGTCTCGCGGCGGCGGCGCGCGATCTCCACCCGCGCGCAGATCCACAGGCACACCCCGGCCAGCGGCAGCTCCACCAGCACCGCCATGGCGAGCGCGATGAGGAACTGGGCGGTGTCCGGGGCGCTGAGCACGTCGAACCAGGCGTCGACGATGAGCAGGGTGCCCGCCATCGCGGCGGTCACCTCGCTCTGTTCCCTGCGGCGCAGCGCCAGCCATCCGGTGCGCAGCAGCAGGACGCACAACAGCACGTCGAAGCCGACCCACGAGACGTCGTAGTGCGCGCTGCGCTCGCTGCTCGGCAGCACCAGGGCGAGGCCCGCGATCCACGGCAGCGTCAGCAGGCCGAGCACCATCAGCAGCACCCCGCACCAGCGCGGCACCACCCTGGGCGCGAGCCGCGGGCCCTGCTCGAAGGCCTCTGATTCACTCATGCTCGCCCCTCCCGGACTGCCAGGTCGGATCAGAATGCGCAGTTGCTGTTCCCCGAGCCGGTGCGTCCAATCGGCGGGCCGCCCGGTCAGGCGAATTGCGCCACCGAGGCCGTCTTGCCGGTCACCGCGCGCAGTTCGTCGAGGATCTCGGCCTCCAGGTCGGCGAAGGAGCGCTGTTCGCCGTCGCGGATCCATTGCGTGAATGCGATGCCGAACACGGTGACGCCCGACTGCGCCGCCAGGGTCGCGGCCGGTTCACCGACCCCTCGCTCGCGCAGGGCCTCGGCCAGCGCCGTGGCGAGATCGGCGAGCTTGTTGCGCTCGCGCTCCTGCAGCGCGGGGTTCTGGTCGATCACCTGCTGCCGCGTGCGGGAGTGCGCGCGGCGCTCCTCCGGGAACAACGCCGCCGCGCTGCGCAGCGCGCACTCGACGATCTCCATGGGAGCCGACCCGGGCGGCGCGGACCGCACACCGTCCAGGAACGAGGCGGCGAAGCGCTGCTGTCCCCGGAAGAGCACCTCGCGCTTGTCGCTGAAGTGCCGGAAGAAGGTGCGCTCGGTCAGGCCGACGGACTGGGCGATCTCCGCCGCCGTCGTCTGCTCGAAGCCACGGGTGGCGAAGAGGTGGAGCGCGGCCTGTTGCAGCCGCTCCGCGGTTCCCGGTTCCCAACGCGCCATGCGAGCGATTCTAGTGATTCGAGCCCAGGGATGACAGCTACTGACATCAGGCGTAAGGTATGTCTGTCACTGACGTCAGTCACAGACATCAATCTCGGCTTGGACTCGCGCTGCCAGACGGCGCGACTCGAAGGAGTTGACATGCACGTTTTCGTCACGGGAGCCTCCGGCTGGATCGGTTCCGCCGTCGTCGACGACCTGCTCGCCGCGGGCCACGAGGTCAGCGGCCTGGCCAGGTCGGACGCTTCCGCCGAGGCCCTGGAGGCCAAGGGGGTGCGGGTGCGCCGCGGCGACCTCGACGACCCGGACTCCATCCGCGCCGGCGCCGAGGCCGCGCAGGCGGTGATCCATCTCGCCAACAAGCACGACTTCGACAACCCGGCCGTATCGAGCGCGGCCGAGCGCACCGCCGTCCAGACCATCGGCGACGCGCTGGCGGGTTCCGGCCGTCCGTTCCTGCTCGCCTCCGGGATCGCGGGCCTCGCCGCGGACCGGCCTGCCACCGAGGCCGACCCCTCCCCGTTCCACGGCCCGGACTCGCCGCGCGGCGGAAGCGAGAATCTGGCGCTGGAGTTCGTCGACCGCGGCGTGCGCACGGTGAGCCTGCGCTTCGCCCCGACCGTGCACGGCGCCGGCGACCACGGGTTCATCGCCGTCATCGCGGCGATCGCCCGGGAGAAGGGCGTCTCCGGCTACCCCGGCGACGGGACCAACCGGTGGGCCGCCGTGCACCGCAGTGACGCCGCGCGCATGGTCACCCTGGCGCTGGAAAAGGCGCCGGCGGGCAGCAGGCTGCACGCCACCGCCGAGGAAGGCGTCACGACCCGCGAGATCGCCGAAGCGCTCGGCCGCGCGCTGAACCTGCCCGTCGCCTCGATCCCGGAGGACAAGGTCCAGGACCACTTCGGCTGGATGGGCCGGTACTTCTCCATGAACATGGCGGCGACCAGCACCGTCACGCAGGAGCTGCTGGGCTGGACACCCACCGGGCCGACGCTCGCCGCGGACATCGACGCGGGCGGCTACTCCAAGGCCTAGGACGCCAGTCGCGGGCTGTGCGGCCACTCATGCACCGCACCGTGCGGCACCCTCGCCGAGGGTGCCGCACAGCTTTCGGCCGAGACGGCCCACATCCGGATAAACGGTTCACAAACGCGCTGATGCTCATATCATGGCCAGATATCCCGTGAACGCGGAGTTCGCAGTTCGGTGGCCAAGTGCGGATTGGTCGGCGCGATGGACGGCACAGAGCGGACCGACTCGGCCAGGCTGGATCAGATCTGCCTGTTCAATCTGCTGTCGGCCTGCGCGGACACGATCTACTTCAAAGACCTTGAGTCCCGGTTCATCCGGGTCAGCCAGAGCCAGGCGGACCTCATCGGCGCCGAGTCGCCGGCGGCGATGGTAGGCAAGACCGACTTCGACTACTTCTCGCCGCAGCACGCCTCCGCGGCCTTCGCCTACGAGCAGCAGATCATCCGCACCGGACTGCCCGTCACCGACCTGCACGAGTGGAACGTGCGCATCGGCGACCGGGAGTGCGTGCTCAGCTCGACCAAGCAGCCGCTGCGGGACTTCTCCGGACGCATCATCGGGACCTTCGGGATCACCCGGGACATCACCGCGCGCAAGCACACCGAGCGCGAGCTGCTGGCCAAGACGCAGGAGCTGGAGCGGATCGGACGCGAGCTGCGCACGCTGCTCGAATCCAGTCCGGATCCGATGGCCCGCATGGATCGCGACCTGCGCTACACCTACGTCAACCCGGCCGCGACCGCGCTGGCCGGCCTCGAGGCCGCGGACATCCTCGGCCGCACGAGCAGCGAGCTGGGTTTCCCGGAGGACTACACCCGCGGCTGGGAGTCGGCCCTGCGCCGCGTGCTCGCGACCGGCAAGCCCGCGGACGTCGAGCGCAACCTGGTGCTCGGCGGGACCCGCCGGTTCCTGGAGTCCAGGATCGTCCCGGAGTTCGACGACGACGGGCAGGTGTGCAGCCTCCTGGTGGTCAGCCGGGATCTGACCGAGCGCAAGCGCATCGAGGAGACCCTCGCCGAGCAGGCCGTGCGTGATCCGCTCACCGGGCTGGCGAACCGCCGCCTCTTCGTCGAGCGCACCAATCGGGCGCTGGCGGCGCTGGAGGGCGCGGACGCGCTGCTGGCCGTGCTGTTCCTGGACCTGGACCGGTTCAAGGTGGTCAACGACAGCCTCGGGCACGCGGCCGGGGACGCGCTCCTGGTCGCCGTGGCGGCCCGGCTGCAAGCCGCCGCGCGCCGTACCGACCTGGTGGCACGGTTCGGTGGAGACGAGTTCGCCGTGCTGTGCGAGCGGCTGTCGAGGCGCGAGGACGCCGCCGCGCTGGCCGACCGGATCAATCGCGCCCTGACCGAACCGATTCGCCACGCCGGCCAGGAGATCCACGTCAGCGCGAGCATCGGCATCGCGACCTGCCGCGGCGCCGCGACGGCCGAGTCCGGCTCCGGGTCCAAGTCCGGAGCTGGCACCGCAGCGGACGCCGACGCGCTGCTGCGCGACGCCGACGCCGCGATGTTCCAGGTCAAGGCCCGGAGCAACGGCACCGGAGGCTACCTGTTCTTCACCGAGCCGATCCGGGAACAGGCCGTCTCCCGCCTCGCCGTCGAGACCGAACTGCGGCTGGCGCTGGAGCGCGGCGAGTTCCGCCTGTTCTACGAGCCGATCTACGCATTGCGCGAGCGGCGCCTGATCGGGGCGGAGGCCCTGATCCGCTGGCAGCACCCGAGGCGCGGCCTGCTCCTGCCCGCCGAGTTCATCCCGGTGGCCGAGGAGTGCGGTCTGATCGTTCCGATCGGCCTGTGGGTGCTGCGCGAAGCATGCCGCACGCTCGCCGCGTGGACTCGGATCTACCGCCGGGCGCGCGCCGCGAACTCCGCTGACCAGGCACCGACCATGGCGGTGAACCTGTCGGTGCGTCAGATCGCGGACGGCGCATTCGCCGACGAGGTCGCCGCCGTCCTGCGCCGCCACCGGCTCGACCCGGCGCAGCTGAGCCTGGAGATCACCGAGACGGCGGTCCACGACGCGCCGTTCTCGGCCGGCACCGTGCTCAAGGCGCTCTGCGAACTCGGCACGCGCATCGCGCTGGACGACTTCGGCACCGGCTACTCATCGCTCATGCACCTGCGGCAAGCGCCGGTGGACATCCTCAAGATCGACCGGATGTTCGTGAGCGAACTCGGCCGGGCCGGACAGGACGAGGCCATCGTGGCCGCCGTGATCGGAATGGCCAGGGCGCTGGGCATGACCACGATCGGCGAGGGCATCGAGACCGTGCAGCAGTACCGCCGCCTGTGCGAACTGGGCTGCGACCAGGGCCAGGGCTACCTGTTCTCTCCGCCCATGACCGCCGAGCTGTTCCGGGCCACGCACCTCGCGCAGGCGATGCGCGAGGCGTCGGACGGAAGCGAATAGGCGTTACTCAGTAGTCTGCTTCCATGGAATGGAGCACGCTGCTCGGCACGGCGCTCGGCGCCACAGCCGGCCTCGGGGCCGCCGTACTGTCGGAGCGGGCCCGCTGGTCCCTCGGCCGCAACGATCGCAAGCGCGATGTGTTAAAGACCTCGTATATCGGATTCTTGACGAACGTGACCAAGGCCGGTGAACAGGTGTGGCACGCCGCGCGCGAGCACGGACCCGGCTGGAAGGACTCGATACTGACCGCCTTGCGCGACAACGACGTGAACGCGGCCCGCTTCTCGCTTTCGCTCGAGGCGCCGACCGGCGTCAGGAAGTGCGCCGACGAGCTCATCGCCGCCTTCGTCGCATGGCGCGACATAGCACACGCGGGTTCCCGGAAAGGGGACGAGGCGTTCGATCAGGCGTGGCAGAAGTTCGGCGCGAGCCGCAACGCCCTGGTGGATGCGATGCGGCTCACGCTCGAGCCGGTTGCCTGAATCCGCCTGCTGATCAGCCGGAGGTGTTCGGCGGCACACCGCTGCGGTTCGACCGCGCAATCGCGGGTAAAGGGGAGCGCTTATACATCTGTGGGCGGGGAGGGACAGCAATGAACGGTTCTGGTTCAGGCCTGCCGAGACGGCGGGTGCTGGCGGGCTCGGCAGCGCTCCTGGGCCTCGGCGCCCCACGGCTGTGGCAGCCGGCCGGGAAGCTCTCCCCCGGCGCAGCCGCCGCCAGTTGCGCGCCGCCTCCGGGCTTTCCGGCGAACATCCCGGTGTATCAGCAGACATACCAGAACTGGTCCGGAGGGCTCACCGCCGACGACGTGTGGACCTGCACACCGAGCAGTCCGCAAGATGTGGTGACACTCGCGAACTGGGCCGTGGCCAACGGTTATCGGCTGCGGGCCCGCGGCCGCAGGCACGGCTGGTCGCCGCTGACGATCACCGCGGACACCGGCTGCGCCTCGCCGGTTCTGCTCGTCGACACCAGTTCACTGGCCTCGATGAGCATTGCGACACCGGGTGTCGTGCGCGTGCAGACCGGCGCGGTGATGGACGATCTGCTGGCGTATCTCGAGTCCAACGGCTACGGCATGACCGCCACGCCCGCGCCCGGCGACCTGACCGTGGGCGGCGTCCTGGCCATCGACGCACACGGCACGGCGGTCCCGGCCGACGGCGAGACGCCAGTCGCAGGCGACTACTATGGCTCGCTCAGTAACAGGATCCTGTCACTCAACGCAGTGGTCTGGGACGCCGGGAGCGCGTCGTACGTGCTGCGCACCTTCGAACGCTCCGACGCACAGTGCGCCGCGCTGCTCACGCATCTGGGCCGGGCCTTCCTCACCGAGGTCACCCTGAGCGTGCGGGCCAACTATTACCTGCGCTGCGTGAGCGACGTGACGATTCCGGCAGCCGAACTGTTCGCGGCCCCCGCGGCGGCCGGAGCGCGCAGCTTCGCCTCCTACGTGCACTCCTCGGGCCGCGTCGAGGCCATCTGGTTCCCGTTCACCGACAATCCCTGGCTGAAGGTCTGGACGCTGAGTCCGCAGGCTCCGCCGACCTCGCGCCCGACTACGACCCCGTACAACTATCCGTTCGCCGACACGGTGCCCAAGCCGGTGGCGGATCTCGCCGGCGCGATGGTCAGCGGGCAGTGGTACCTCGCGCCCACGTTCGGCCAGGCGCAGTACACCACCGCAGCGGCCGGGCTGACCGCGACGCTGTCGACCGATCTGTGGGGCCTGTCGAAGAACCTGCTGCTCTACGTCAAACCCACCACGCTGCGCATGTTCGCCAACGGATACGCGGTGCTCACCGGCAGCGCCGACATCCAGCGCGTCGTCTCCGAATTCGCCGACTACTTCCAGCAGCGGCTGCAGGCTTACGCGGCGGCCGGCAGCTATCCGATCAACGGGCCGGTGGAGATCCGGGTCACCCGGCTGGATACCGCGGCCGCCGGTCCCGTCGGGGGCGCCGCGCCCCCGGAACTCTCCGCGATCCGGGAACGCGCCGACCATCCGGAATGGGACGTCGCGGTGTGGCTGGACGTGCTGACCCTGCCGACCACGCCGGACTCGGGCAGGTTCTACCGCGACCTCGAGCAGTTCATCTTCGAGAACTACTCAGGCTCTTACGCCGCGGTACGGCCGGAATGGTCGAAGGGCTGGGCGTTCACCGCGGCAGGGGCGTGGACCGATGCGACCGTCATCGGCGCCACCATTCCAGCCGCCTTCAACGCCGGTCCTGATCCGTCGTGGGACAGCGCGGTGAGCACTCTCGACTCGCTCGATCCGCACCGCGTGTTCAGCAACGCATTCCTCGACACCCTCGTGCCCTGATACGTCCCGCGGTGCGCGGCCGGACGCGAGGGCCGCGTCGAGCCGGTCAGCTCTTGCTGGCCATGCCGGCGTACCACCAGATGCCTGACATGTCGTGCGAAACCTCGGCGTCCGGCCGCCACAGCGGGAGCTGGACCAGCCCGGGATCGACCAGTTCGAGCCCGTCGAAAAACCGGCGGATCTGCTCCCCGGTGCGTGCGATGATCCGCGCGCCGCCCTTGTTGTACGTGCGCACTGCCTCCGCCGCCCGCTCCGGGTCGATGTCGCTCGTGCCGTGCGAGACGACCAGGTAGCTACCGGGGACCATCACCTGCTTGAGCCGGTCGACGATGCCGACCGGGTCCTCGTCGTCCATGATGAAGTGCAGCACCGCGACCAGCAGGATCGCGACCGGCTCGGTGAAGTCGAGCACTGAGTTCGTCGCGGGGTGTCCCAGGATCGCGTCCGGGTCGCGCAGGTCGGCCTGGATCACCGTGGTGCGCTGCGGATCGTGCCCGGCCAGCAGCGCGTTGGCGTGGACGAGCACGATCGGGTCGTTGTCCACGTAGACCACGCGGGAGTCCGGGTTCACCGCGCGGGCGACGTCCCCGGTGTTGCCCGGGCCCGGGATGCCGGTGCCGATGTCGAGGAACTGCCGGATGCCCTGCTGGGCCAGGAACCGCACCGCGCGCCCGAGGAAGGCCCGGTTCTCCCGGGCCATGTCGCGCACCTCCGGCACGACCGCGATGACCTGTTCGGCGGCGTACCTGTCGACCTCGTAGTTGTCGCGGCCGCCGAGGAAGTAGTCGTACATGCGGGCCGGATGCGGGACGCTGGTGTCGATCGCCGATGCCGGCGTGCCAGAAGGTATCAGGCCATTACCACTGGTGGGCGCGTCGCCGCCTGACATTTCCGCCTCCGCCCGCCGCGCGTGGGATGATCGCCAGCTCGCGCAGATCGTACTACACGGCATCGCCCGCATCGCCCGCATCGCCCGCACCTGCGGCAACCGGTGCCGGCGATGCCGGCGATGCCGGCGATGTGTTTTAGTGCACCGTGATGCTGGAGCCGCCGCTCCCGCCGCCCCAGGCCTCGGTGGCCAGGATCTGGTAGTTCATCGTGCCCAGCTTCATCCCGTAGCCGGCCCAGGCGTTGATGAAGTTCTGCACCGTGACGGTGCCGCTGGTGACCGGTGAGGTACGGACCGCCAGGTACTGCTCGAAGGTCGCGGTGCCCTGAATCGAGGGCTGATTCACCTGCAGGTGCTCGTAGATCTTGTACGTGCCGCCGTCGCTGGTGATCTGGCCCTTGTACGTGCCCGAGCCGGGCGCCGAGCCGTTGTAGTCCTCCATCACGTAGTACTCCACCAGCGGGTTGGTCGACCAGCCGTAGAGGGAGACCCGTGTGGCGCCCCCGGAGGAGTGCATGCTGCCGGAGAAGCTGACTGTGTGGCCGCTGCCCTTGCTCCAGCCGACGCCTGCGACGAAGTCGCCGATGCCGCTCCACGTCGTCGAGTAGCTGTTGCCCGAGTTCAGCGTGATGCAGGCCGAGCCCTGGCCGTTGGACCACATCTGGTAGTAGTAGCCGCTGTTCGTGCCGGTGCGGTTCGAGCAGATGGTGGTCGCGGCGCTGGCCGAGGTGGGCATCAGCAGGGTGGCCGCGGCCAGCGCGATCGCGGAACCGAGGCCGATCAGAAGCCTGCCGCGGGTGAGCAGTCGGGCCGGCCGGCGCCTGGGGCGGGCCGGGCGGGAAGTGGGGTGCATGAAGTGTGCTCCTTCCTCATTGAAGGCGCGCCGGGTC
>Ga0070739_10005370_pt1 | contig 14647 bp, 14 predicted proteins | sample Coa_R1_7_FD_66445 | JGI IMG/M metagenome (GOLD analysis project Ga0070739, IMG submission 66445) | Surface soil microbial communities from Centralia Pennsylvania, which are recovering from an underground coalmine fire - Coalmine... | ecosystem: Environmental > Terrestrial > Soil > Unclassified ... | reverse complement strand
CGCGCAGGAACGCGATTGCGAGCCATGCGCCGGCGACGAACTCAACCAGCAGCGAATTGATCGCCAGCCGTCCAGTCGCCGTCGATGGGGCAAGCCAGTAACCGCAGGCGAGGGAAGCGGTGTAGAAGAGGGTCAGCAAAGGCACGGCGAGTCGGATGCCGGCGAACAAGGCCACGGCAAAGCATAGGTAGAAGTACATCTCGTACGCCAGCGTCCAGCCCGGGCCGATGACGAGTTGCGAAAAGCCAGGGAGAAGGAGCGCTGCGCCAGCGATCTGAGTTACGCCCAGAGGGTAGGGTGTGCCGAGAAGCCGATGGGTGAGAAGGTACAAGGCCGCCACAAGCCAATAGATGGGATAGATCCTGACGAGCCGCCGCTTGAGGAAGCCGCCGGGCGTCAGTCGCGAGCGGGTCGCCGTGTAAACCATCACGAAGCCGCTGATCACGAAGAAGATGTGAACGCCGCTCGCGCCAACAGCGAAGGCGTGTTCCACGCGATCATGGACGTGCGCCGGCAACTTGCGCGCGAGCAGCAGATAGGCGTGGAAGATGACGACGTTCAGCGCAGCGATGAAGCGGAGCGCCTGGATGGAGAGGATCGTGCCCGGGAGTTCGGAATTGGGTGCGACGGCGGGCGGCGGGCTTTGCGGCTCCGCGTCCGCGCCCGGCTCAACTCTTCCCTGCCCCCCCCCGCGAGAGGACCGTGCCTCAGAAGAACGATCCATAGCGAGATCATGATGGACTCGTCCGCGATTGGCCACAAGCGACCGAGGGCGCCTGCCTCGTCCCACAATAGGTCGATTGACCAGCCATACTGGATTTCGGCGACAATCTGGGCCAACCCCTAAGGCAGTCCGGCGTGAAGAAAGGGAGCGGTGTTGGCCCGCAATTACAATGCACGCAAACGCGTGATGGTCACGGGAGGCGCCGGCTTTCTAGGCTCACACCTGATCGATCGCCTGCTCGAGAAGGGCTGCGAAGTCCTGTGCGTGGACAATCTGTTTACTGGCGCCAAGGGCAACATCGCGCATTTGCGCGATCACCCGCACTTCGAATTCGTACGGCACGATATCACCTTTCCTCTCTTTGTAGAGGTGGATGAAATCTACAATCTCGCCTGCCCGGCTTCCCCGATCCACTACCAGCACGATCCGGTCCAAACCACGAAGACGTCCGTGCACGGCGCAATCAACATGCTGGGCCTTGCCAAGCGGCTCGGCGCGAAGATCCTTCAGGCGTCGACGAGCGAGGTTTATGGCGATCCGGCGGTTCATCCACAGACGGAAGATTATTGGGGACACGTGAATCCGATCGGGCCGCGCTCGTGCTACGATGAAGGCAAACGCTGCGCGGAGACCCTGTTCTTCGATTACCACCGGCAGCACGGGCTGCCCATCAAGGTGATGCGCATCTTCAACACCTACGGTCCGCGTATGCATCCGGCGGATGGGCGAGTGGTCTCGAACTTCATCGTGCAGGCGATCAAGGGCGATCCGATCACGATTTACGGCGACGGTAGTCAGACGCGTTCCTTCTGCTACGTCGATGACCTGATCGAGGGTATGATCAGGCTGATGGAAACGGGACCCGAGGTCACCGGTCCGATCAACATCGGCAACCCCAACGAGTTCACCATTCGCGAGCTCGCGACCAAGGTGATTGAGCTGACCGGCGCCCGATCCGAGCTTATCGAGCAACCGCTTCCAGCGGACGATCCAAAGCAGCGGCAGCCGGACATTAGCCAGGCGAGGGAGGTGCTCGGCTGGGAACCGACGATTCCGCTAGCTGAAGGGCTGGAGCGCACCGTCGACTATTTCCGTGGGCTCCAGTCGAATTGAGGGCTGGAACGCCGTGTTGATTCGGCTGTACGCTGCTGCTCGATTATGATCCGGCCGGTGATCCTCGCAGGCGGCGGCGGCGCGCGCTTGTGGCCGCTTTCGCGAACAGGCAATCCAAAGCAGTTCCACGCGCTCGTAGGCGACCAGTCGCTCCTGCAAGCGACCCTCCAGCGCTGCGGCGGGCCGAACTTCCATCCGCCCCTGCTCTCGACGGCTGAGGACCAGCGTTTCTTCGTTGTCGATCAGCTGGAGGAAGCCCGCGTCACTCCTGCTGCGATCCTGCTCGAGCCGGTCGCACGAAACACGGGGCCGGCGATCGCGGCGGCGGCATTCTGGGCCCTTGCAAGAGGAGAGGACGAGCCACTGCTGGTGATGCCGTCCGACCATTTGATCGAAGACACGGCCGCTTTCCAGGAGGCGATCGATCTCGCGTTCCCCTCTGCGTCTGCCGGGGAATTGCTGACCTTCGGTATTCGGCCGACGCGGGCGCATACCGGCTACGGCTATATCGAGACGAGCGCGGACGACGATGGGGCGCCGGTGCGCAGAGTCGAGAAGTTCGTTGAAAAGCCTGACCTCGCCCGCGCCGAGCAATTCGTCAAAGATGGCGGCTACTATTGGAACAGCGGCATTTTCCTCTTGCGGCCTAGCGCTTACGTGCGCGAGCTCAAGCTGCACGCTCCGGAAATTGCGACGCATGTCGAACAGGCGATGCGTGGGGCGTCCGCGGACGCGCCGTTCCTTCGACCCGATAGGGACGCGTTTGCAGCGGCGCCGAACCTGTCGATCGATTATGCGGTTCTGGAGAAGTCCGACCGGGTGCGCGTCGTGCCGGTTGACTTCGCCTGGTCTGATGTCGGCAGCTGGGAGGCCGTCCACGACATTCTGGGTGCCGATGAACAGGGCAACGTTTTGAAAGGCGACGTGCTTGCGCTCGACGTTCGCGATTCGTTGATCCGCAGCGATGCCGACGTGACGGTCGCCGCCGTGGGCCTCGAGCGGATCCTGTGCGTCATTACCGAGGACGCCGCGTTCATCGCTCCGCTCGATCGTGCACAGGAGGTTCGCAACGTGGTGGAAGAGCTCCGCGGTCGCGGCCATTCTCGTGCCGACGAGCCGGCCCGCGTGCATCGTCCCTGGGGAACTTATCAGACGGTGGACCGGGGCGACCGCTTCCAGACAAAGCGCATCATCGTCAAGCCGGGCGGCAAGCTCTCACTCCAGAAGCATAAGCACCGGTCCGAGCACTGGGTGGTGGTTAGCGGGACTGCCGAAGTGACGGTTGGCGAGAAGACCAGCTTGCTCGAGGAAAACCAGTCCACCTACATCCCCGCAGGCACCCCGCACCGGCTCGCCAATCCCGGCACGGTGCCGCTCCACCTCGTGGAAGTGCAGTGCGGGTCTTATCTCGGGGAAGACGACATCGTCAGGCTCGAAGACGTATACGGCCGCAGCTGAGCCCAACGCCGTCAAAGAAAATGCCGCCGCGGAGAACCGCGACGGCATATCTTTCTGGCTCGTTGAGTGTCAGGCGATCTGCGACAGCAGCGCCTTGCCCTTGCGGCTGCGACGCATCGCCATACCTGCCGCCCCAAAGCCGACCAGCATCATCGCCCACGTAGCGGGCTCCGGCACTGTCGGAGGCGGCGGCGTGCCGTTCTGATAAATGTAAGCATTCGACCAACCCCGAGGGTTGTCGAGCGTGATGAACGTCGTCGGGGTCGTGAGGTTGAGCAGGTAGAAGATCGTGAGATTACCGGCGCCACCTCTACCGCTCAGCGGGTTCACGACTGGGTCCGTGATGTTTCCGAAATGCATCCCGATGATTACGTTGCCGAACAGCGTCAAAGGATTGCTTTGCGATCCAAAGAACAGCTGCGCCGAGCTGCTATCATCCTGGGTTTGTCCGTTCACGGAACCGGCAATCAGCGACTGGAACGTGAAGGTCGGCGTTGTCGAACTGCCTGTGAGCGCCTGGACAGCGAGCTGCTGACCGAGGAGGTCGTCCGTCTGACCGCCGCCGTTGTCCAAGATATTGCCAGCATAATAGCCGTTGCAAGCCACGACGGTGGTGCTCGTGATCACCTGTTGGCTGGTGCACCCGCCAAGATTGGTCGGCGGCGGCGGCGGCGGATTATGCGGATTGGAGGCGTAAGCGGCCGTGGAAGAGCCAATTGCGACCAATGCAGCAGCCGCGAGTAAAGCGATTTTACGCATGTTCATCTCCTTTCGCGGCGGATCCCGGCTCCTTGCGAAGCCACAACATTTGGTCGCCCCTGAACTAGCAGCGATTCGCTGCCAGTTAAATCCTTGTTAACAGTGCGGCAGACGCACGTTAAGTGAAAAGTTAATGTGAACGTCCCGGATTGAGACGAATTGAGACGCGTTTTGCGCTGCTGATCCAGCACACTAGCGGGAGACCAGAAAGCAAAAGCGCCCCGGGCGTGGGTCCCCGGAGCGCTTGCTGGGTAGCTTTGATCGAGGTTACGCGAGCTGCGTGAGCGCCTTCGAACTCCTCCGGCGGCGCATCGCAAAGCCGATCGCGCCGAACCCGAGAAGCATCATCGCCCAGGTCCGTGGCTCCGGCACCGCATTGACTGCGATGTCGTCGATCTCGAACGCGTTCTGCGTCGAGCTCAGCCGGAAACCTCCGACCAGCGTCTGGTCCAGGCCGCTGAAGAAGAAGGTCACGAACGGATTCTGCGCGTTGAGGATCTGGCTCCCGTTGGCGGGCGCCGGGATCATCGCCGCGATCTGACTGCCGCTAAACCTGTATTGAGAGCCGACGAGCGGGACGCCCGCGGCGTTCGTGAAGGTGAGCTGGTTGAACTGATCGATCGAGCCCCAGATGAAGCTGATGCTCACGAGCGGCCCGATTGCGCCGAGCAGGATCGTGCCTGGGGTGGAGGTCGACGGACCGACCGAATAATATTGACCCGTGCTGCCAATCGGCTGCGCGTAGGCATTGGCGGTCGTGCCCGGCCCGACGACATTGCCGCCGATGTAAGTCGGCGTTCCGGCTGGACTGTTGAAATCGTAAGTCGGCGTCGGACCCGTGTACGGGCTTCCGCCCGCCACAGCGCTAACCGTTATGGTCGCGTTCGCAGCCGATGCGATCCCCGCCGCCGCAGCGGCAAAGATCATCGCCCTTGCATGGCTCTTCATGATGCTACCCCTAACCTTTTGCCCCGTGCCGCCGCCCGACTCGATGCCGCGGCGGTTAACCACTTGTTAACAGGTTCAACGGTTAACGGAAAGGAAATTTCAGCAGTTTGTCCCGAATTGGGAATTACCAAACTATAACGGCAGAAAAGGCGTGTTGATTTAGCCGGTATCGATTGCACAGGGCTGCCCCTGGTCGGTTCTTGGCGCGAGACTTGGGGAGCGGAGTTTGAGCGAGACGGACGTCACAGCAGCCAAGGCGGTGGATAGCGCAATCGCCGAGCTTGAGAACTTCCGGCTGCTCGCAAGTCCCGACATGGAAACGGGATTCCACGAAAGCTACGTCCGTCATCACCGGCAGGAATATGTTCGAACGGTCCGCGACGTGCTGCGTTATAAACCGCCGGCGCCCGGGGGCACGAAGGTGCTCGAGATCGGAGCGTTCTTCGGCACCGTCTGCATTGCGCTGGCGTCGCTCGGCTACGAAGTCACCGCCGCAGATATACCCGAATATATCGAGCTGCCGGAGCAGGCCGAGCGCTATGCCCGCTTCGGCATCAAGACCCAGGGCGTTCGGCTCGAAGACTTCATCCTTCCGTTCGAAGACGAACAGTTTGACGTCGTGATCATGTGCGAGGTGCTCGAGCATCTGAATTTCAATCCGCTTCCGCTGCTCAAGGAGATCAACCGTATCGGAGCGCCTCAGTCGATTTTCTATCTGTCGATGCCGAACGCCGGGAGCATTTATCACCGCACGAACGTGGCGAAGGGCAATGCCGGCGGGGTGCAGGTCACCGAGTTTTTCGAACAGCTCGACCCCACCAATTCCCTGGTCGCGAACGGACATTGGCGCGAATACACGGCCGCCGAGACACGGCAGATGCTGGAACCCTTGGGCTATCGCATCGCTCACCAATATTATTTCAGCATCGGCGACGGGCAGCCGTCGAGGAGCATGAAGGGGCGGCTGTTCCGGCAGTTCCTGAAGCGCTGGCCAATGTTCAAGGAGAACCAGACCACGGTCGCGGTTCGCGAGAAGAGGACCGACCTAGTCTTCGACATCCCCAGGACGGTTCACCCCACGCTGCGCAGCCTGTGACCGGCGTTCAATCGATGCGCCACGTGAACATTATTGAAATGATGGGCGCCCTACAGCACACCGGTCACCGGCGCGGCTGTTCTGTGCCTTTGAAGGTTTGAGCGGGGTATCAAATGGCAGAGACCAACTCGCGTGCTGAAATACTAGAGCGCGTGCAATCGATTGCATCGAACGTACTTGGCTTGCCCGACCTGCAGCTCAGCGAGGAAATGACGGCTCGGGACGTTCCCGGCTGGGATTCGCTCACGCATGTCCAGATCATCATCGGCGTAGAGCAGGCGTTCGGCATTCGAATGACGTCGACCGAGGTGGCGCAGCTGGAAAACGCCGGCTCCTTGGTCGATGTGGTTCAGCAGCACCAGGCACGAGCGGCGGGTGCCTGAGAACCTCGGCTCTGCAGTTGCGAAGATCGCGCGAATTCATTCGGCGCGCCCAGCGCTGTGGGCCAAGGGTGAGCTCCTCACATACGCGGAGCTGTTTGAACGTGCAGGCCGGATCGCCGCGGCGCTGGAGCGGAGCGGTGTAGGTCCAGGGGATCGAGTCGCCATTCTCTCGGAGCGAAGTTCGAGTGCATATGTGGCAATCCTCGGCGCACTCCTCGCCGGGGCGGCTTATGTCCCGCTCAACACTCGCTTCCCTGCCGATCGCAATCGGCGGATCGTCGAGCGCTCCGGCGCCCGGGCGCTGATCTGCAGCGACGCACAGGCCCACAGCCTCCCCGAGATAATTGCGGGATCCGGCGATCTTGAAGTGCTCGTCGCGAGCGCAATCACTGGAGATGCTCCCGACATTCCGCCGTGCGACTCTGACGCGGGCACGCTTGCGTATGTCTTCTTCACCTCTGGCACTACCGGCGTGCCCAAGGGCGTGCCGATCAGTCACGACAACGTCTTCGCCTATCTGCGCGGGATTCGAACCTTGACCGAGGTGGAACCCGAAGACCGCGTGATGCAGGTGGTCGATCTCACCTTCGACCTCTCGGTCCACGACATCTTTCTCGCATGGACCTCCGGCGCGTGCCTTTACAGCATCCCCGAGAACGGGACCTTGCTCTGCACGCGTTTCGTCGAGGAGCATGGTGGCACCCACTGGCTGTCGGTTCCGTCCGCGGCGGCGCTCGTCAAGCAGGCGGGACTGCTGACGCCCGGCTGCATGCCTAGCCTTAAATATACCTTCTTTTGCGGAGAGGCCCTGACCGGGACGGTCGCGGAGAGCTGGGCGGCAGCGGCACCGCGCTCTGAGATCACGAACATCTACGGGCCGACTGAAGCAACGGTCGCGTTCAGTGCTTTCCGCTACATACCGGGTCAGGCAAGTCCGCCAGCGGTCGTGTCACTGGGTGAGCCATTTCCGGAACAACATATGGGGCTGTTCACCGCAGACGGAGAGAGAGGCGAGGGGGACGTCGGTGAGATCTGCCTCTCCGGCAGTCAGGTGACTGAAGGCTATTGGATGGCGCCGGAGATTACCGCCGAGCGCTTCTTCGAAGCCGAAGGGCGGCGCTGGTATCGGACCGGCGATCTCGGCCGCTATGTCGCCAATGAGGGCTATTCGTATCTCGGCCGCGCCGACCGGCAGGTGAAGATCCGCGGCTTTCGCGTCGAGTTGCAGGAGATCGAGAATGCCGTCCGAAAAGCCGCCGGCTGCGATCTCGCTGCGGTTGTCCCGTGGCCACTCGACGAGAGCGGCGCGGCGCTCGGCTGCGTCGCATTCACCGTCGGCGGGTCTATCACAAGCGACGTGCTGGACCAGCTCCGCGAGGTGCTGCCGGACTATATGGTCCCGTCGCGGCTCGAGCGGATCGACGAGATGCCGCTTAACGCCAACGGCAAGATCGACCACCGCGCGCTGAGCGAGCATCTGGGCGGTGCAAAAAACCAGGACAGAGCTGCGTAGCGTGCCTGGCGCAGCGAACGCTCTGGTGAAGTGCAACACATTGGCGGCGGAAGAGCGGCTGAGCGCGGCGAGGCTTGCAGCCGATGCCATGGCTGCGCTTTACCGGCCGTTGGGGGAGGAAGCATTGCCGGTGCTTGCCGATGAGTTTCTGATCGAAGGGAGCGAGCTGGGCGATTCCGTCGCGTTGATGAACTCAACGGTCGAAGGGCTGATCGCGTCGTATCCGGCGGCCGAATATCAATCGCGACAGCGCGTCAGTCTCCATCATGCGCTGAGCGAACTCAGCCGCGAAGCAGGGGAGCGTCTGGTTGAGCAGCTTCGCGCGCTCGCAAGTCAGATCCCGCAAGACCGGATCGAAGGCGAGTATCTCGCGCGCTTCGCGGTTCGTCCGGACCTGCGCGGCAGCGGCCGCGCCGACCGGCTCATGGACTATCTGGTCTCGAGCCATCCGAAGATCAGCCTGCACGTCCGCACGGACAATGGTCGAGCCGTGTCCTTCTATCGGCGCCATGGCTTCGTCGACCGGAGCGACGGCGGCGGGTTTCTCATGATGCAGCGCGGTTAGGCGGAGCAGGATGCAAGCGGGCGGGGGAGAGGGCGCGGCCAATGCGCTCTTCATCGACACATATTACTTCTGGCTGATCGCAATTGCGGGGATTGTCGCGCTTCGCGTGCTCACTCACGCGCCGACGAGGCAATATGCCTGGGCCACCCTCAACCTGCTGTTCCTGTGGTTCGTGCTCGGCTGGCTGATTGTGCCGCTGCTGGGTGGCGGAGCGGTGCTCTTCTTCCTGTTGCGGGATTATCAGCGGCCGAACCACCGGCTCTTTCTGACGGTCCTTATAGCGACCGTCGCTTCAGCGTTGTTCCTTGCTCACAAGTCGGCGTTTTTCGGTCATGTCGGCGGCGATCTGTGGCTGCAGCAGCTGCTTGCCGCGGTCGGTTTTTCCTTCGTCTTCCTGAGGATCGTGGACGTGGCGAGGGCTTTGCAGGACGGACGCGGCCCCCCGCCCGGACCGGCCGAGCTCGTCAATTATCTCGTTCCGTTTCACATGCTCGCGGCAGGGCCGATCCAGGCTTACGACGACTTCGCGCGGCAGCCCGGCGTCCCGACGCCGCTGACCACTCGTGAGACACTCGATGCGGCCCAGCGCGTCGCCGGCGGGCTCTTCAAGAAATTCGTGCTCGCCTACGCTGTACGGAAAGTGTTCCTCACCGACCTCCAGGCGGATGGGATCTGGTTCGTTCTCGAGGTGCAGATGCTCCTCCTCTGGCTGTACCTCGACTTCTCGGCTTACTCGGATATCGCCGTCGGCCTCGGACGGCTGATGGGCGTTGCTACTCCCGAGAACTTCGACCGGCCGTGGCTGTCGCGAAATCTGATCGATTTCTGGGACCGCTGGCACATTTCCTTGTCCCACTGGATCCGCCGGAACCTGTTCATTCCCATCCAGCTCAACCTGATGCGCCGCTATCCCCGGACCGATCCGGTGCTGATCGCCTCGCTAGCGATCGGCGTCTCCTTTTTCATGGCCGGAATCTGGCACGGTCTTTCGCCGGGATGGCTTCTCTGGGGCGCCATGCATGCCATCGGACTGGTCGCCGTGCGTCTCTATACCGGCTGGCTGCAGAAGCGGCGTTCGCCGGCCGAGATCGCGGCATATCGGGACAATCGGATCCTGCTTCTGGTATCGAGGGCGGCGACGATCGAATATGCGGCGATCGCATTCGCGGTCGTGTTCATGCTCAAGTGAGGGGACTATGTTTCGACCGGCTGCCCAACGAACTGACGAGCCGCTTCGCGACATTTCGCGGGCGGAAGTCGCATTCCGTTCGCTCTTGATCTTCGTCCAGATCGGCGCGGCATACCTGCTCGCGGAGCAGGTCAGTCCTTTCTTCTATCAGCAGTTCTGAGAGTGAAGGCAGCAAATCTTTCAAATCTCAAACCGCTGCTTCGGATAGCGGCCTGGCTCGTCCTTTGGGCGATAGTCGTGAATCTCGCCCTCTATGCTTTGTCGGCCACTGGGCTGATGAGTTGGCTGCCCGACCGGCAAACCGGCGTCGGTTTCGCGATCGACAATCGCCAGCGCGTCCAAGGCGCCGAGCAAGAGTATCGGAGCGGCGCGGTTCGCGCGGACAAGCGCCTGGGCGCGATTGTCGGCATTTCGAACATCCGAGAGGCGGTCGACCTCGATATGCTCAATGAACAGCTCGGGCGGGAGTGGCGGTTCATCGGAATCGCCGGCGCGGGCGCGGGGGCGGCCAGCATCGTCGACAACGCGCGGATCCTGGAACAGAGCGATCTTCGACCCGACCTCGTGATCGTCGGAGCTGCTCCGCTTGAGATGTTGGATAAATTGCTGCCGGGCGCCTACTCGCCACCAGCTCCGTCGATCAGGGATCGCGTCAAGCTCTTCGTCAAACAGGCGGTTTGGCTGAACGCGCGGCGGCGGGATGTCAGCGTGTCGACGGAGCGCGCTCTTCTGAATGTTCGGGCGAGCCTGTTCGATGCGTTGCATGTGGACCTTCCGACGGCCGACACGCGCACGCCATGGCGCTCGATGCTGAGGGTGATGGGCGCTGAACGCTATCCGGACAAAGTGTTTCGCGACGGCGTCGTCTGGGCGCGCTCGATTGGTGCATTCGACATCAGCTCGTACCAGCGCTCGCGCACGGCGCCGAAGATGATTGCCGACACGGTTCGCACGCTTTCGAACAGAGGGTCGCGAGTGGTGGTCGTCCTTACTCCGGAACATTCCTGGCTGCGCTCTCGCGAGCCGAAGGATATTGCGCTTTACCTGCAGCAGCGCTTGCGAAATGAGAGCGGAGTCTCGAGCTTGCAGGTGCTCGACTATCGGGCCGCCGTTGCAGACGACGGGTTCGTCGACCTCGTGCACTTGAACACGACCGGCAGCAAACGATTTACTCGAATCCTGGCCGGCGATCTTTCCCAGCAACGCTGGGCGGGGCCACCGCTCATGGCGGCGGTCTTTCATGTGGAAACGCACGGTCCTGACTTGTATCGGCCGCACTGATGCCCGCACTTTCGATCGTCGTTCCCTGTTATAACGAGGAAGGCTGCCTTGATGCACTCTATCGGCGGCTGACCGCGGCCGCGCGGAGTTCGGCCGGCGAAGATTATGAGCTTGTGCTGATCAATGACGGCTCGCGTGATCGCACCTGGCCGATGATGCGTCGAATGGCCGAGGATGACTCGCATGTGCTGGCGATCAATCTCTCGCGCAATCACGGGCATCAACTCGCTCTGACTGCGGGTCTCGACCTCTGTCGCGGTGAGAAGATCCTGATCATCGACGCTGACCTTCAGGACCCGCCGGAGCTGCTGCCGGGAATGCTCGAGGTGATGGCGGAGACCGACGCCGACGTCGTGTACGGGGTTCGCAAGAGCCGCCGCGGCGACACGGCGTTCAAGAAAGCCACGGCGCACGGTTTCTATCGCGTCCTGTCGCGAGCAACCGACGTGGACATCCCGGTCGACACCGGAGATTTCCGGATCATGAGCCGCCGCGCGCTCGACGCGTTCCTGGCGATGCCCGAGCAGGCCCGGTTCATTCGCGGCATGGTCGCGTGGATCGGATTCAAGCAGGTCCCGTTCCCCTATGACCGTGACGAGCGCTTCGCGGGTGAAACCAAGTATCCGTTGAAGAAGATGGTCCGTTTCGCTCTGGACGCGCTTACAGGGTTTTCATCGGCGCCGCTGAAACTTGCGAGCCACGTGGGTCTCGCCTTGTCCGGAGGGTCCGTCGTGTTGATCCTTTACATAGCTTATGCGTGGGCCAGCGGCCGAAACGTTCAGGGCTGGACATCACTCATGCTCGTGGTCGTAGTCCTTGGGGCCGTGCAGATGTTCGTCCTCGCCCTGATGGGCGAATATATCGGCCGGCTTTACAATGAGGCGAAGCGCCGTCCGCTGTACATTGTCCAGGAAGTCGCCGGCGAGCCAGGTCATCAGGCGCGCCTCGGCTATCTCGCGGATGAACAGCCAAAACGAAAAGTTTCAGCCGCGCGAAGCTCGCGATTGGCATCCGCGCAAGACGCCGCGAGGTAGGCAGGCGCTCGGAGGGCGTCTCACGCGATCACGTTCGCGCGTCGACGGCTCACGAGGAAGCGAGCTCGAGAATCGATTCCGCCGCCTTGAGCGAATGCTCGAGGCCTTGGGGAGCAGTCGCGCGCCAGACGCGCGCGCTCGACACGACGGCATTGATTGCCGAGAAGATCTGTTCCTGCAGCCCCAGCGCGCGTGCGCCATCGAACCAATGAGTGGCGGCGAGAAGATATTGTAGAGCCTGGACAGGGCCGAGGCGTTCTGCGCTCAAAGCGCCTTGCCGCTGCCCCGACAGGATAAAGATGTCGGTGAGAGGTACTGGCGTGTCGGGCGGTGCTGCCGGCGTCGCGAGAACAAACTTGCCGGGAATGAAATGCGCATTCGCGATTGCAGCGTCGGTAAGACCAAGCTGCTCGGTCGCATCCTTCCACAATCGCAGTTTTTGGTATCCCGGTAAGATCAATGGCACTTTGCCTGAGCAGTCGAGGACCATCATGTCGTCCGCGACAAGCGGGCACCCGAGCTTGATCAGCGCACCCGCGAGCACCGACTTGCCGCTGTGCGAATGAGCGCCGACCGCAATTGCTCGATCGCCGACCAGCAGAGCGCTGGCGTGCAGCGGCAGGTAGCCGCGCTGATACCAAAGCATCGATTGCGTGGTGCCGAGGAATTCGATGCGGATTCGGTCATCGTCGGCGGCCGCGTGCGGATCGAACACCACCCGCTTGCCAGCCTCGATCAGGACGCGGCCGGCGCGCTCGATATTGAAGACGATCTTGTCCCTGCCGTTCGCCTGGAACTTCACGCCGGTTTCGTCGGGTCCCCAATATTGTTCGACGGCGCCAAGGCGAAACTCGATGTCGAACGGCCGATCACCGGGACCTTGCCAAGGGGTGAGCTCGGGAAAGGCGAGATCGCTCTCAACCTTCAACCCGCATAGGATGTAGTGATACATGCCTTCCTTCCCTGTCCCGCAGCGGGTCAGTCCATAACTTGGCCGTCGATTCAAGGTGAAGGACAGATTTGCAGGGCTACTGTCGTGCCGTATGAAACTGCCGTGGGGGAGCGAATCGAAAGCCCGGCTGCCGATCAAGTCGACGCAATCGTCGCCGACCCGGCGTGGCTGCCCTATCAACTGCTGGACGAATGCCGGACGCTCAAGTTCGTCCATCTCCCGCGAGAAAAGCTCAAAGCTCTCCCTTTCCATGATAAGCGCGCGCTGCCCGATCGCTGGGCGAGCGTGACGGGAGACGAACCGCGGGTCAAAGTTCCGCTTTCCGCCGTCGTCGAGCGAGCTCGGACGGCCGATTCTGGGCCTTGCCACTACATTTTTCATTCGGCCTTTTGCTGCTCGACTTTGATGTCGCGCGCACTCGACATCGAAGGCGTCGCGTGCGTGCTGAGGGAACCCCGTTCGTTGCGCGAACTCGGCGACATGAATTCCGGGTCGAACGCGCCCGATGACCAGAAGATCGCGCTCGATGTCATTCTTGATCTGATGAAACGGCCGAGGCTGCCCGGGGAAAAGACGATCATCAAACCCGCGAATATCGTCAATCCGCTGATCGACTACATCATGGAGCGTCAGCCGCATTCGCGCGCACTGTTGATGTACGCGCCGCTATCCGAATTTGTGTTGGCGATCGCGCGCAGAAGGCGTTGGATGTTCGGCCGCAGCCTCGCGGCACAATATCGCCATCATCTGGAATTCGAAACGCCACAGACACAGGACCTCGTCTATCTCACCGACCTGCAAATGGCTGCGTTCCTCTGGCTGCAGCACCAGGCGCAGTTCGCTCGGCTGGTGCGCGAGCTGGCGCCAGGACGTGTGGCAACGCTGAGATCAGACACTTTTGTCGCGCGACCCGTCGAAGCGCTCGTCGCAGCCGCTGAACTGTTCGAGCTTCCATTGGGAATAGAGGAGGCTGAGGCGATCACTGCTGGTCCGCTCTTTCACGATCATTCCAAAAGGCCCGGTGAGAGCTTTGACGAGTCGAGTCAGAAGCGAACGGATGCAATGGTGAGATTGGCTTTCGGACCGGAGATCGATCAGGCCGTCGAATGGGGCGAAGCCGTTGCTGCAGAGGCATCCATCCCGCTGGAGCTGCACGCGCCGCTCATCAGCTGATGCAGGCCGCAGCACGAGTGAGGCGGCAGCCCTCGTACAATGTTAGAACCGGCGGGTGAGGATCGGCTTGGGACTCCGCGGCGGACTGGCTCCTTGGCGAAGAGGTTTCCCCTTTTTCATAGCCGAGCCGCGTAGCGCAATCGAACGGCTCCGCTCTGCCGGTTCGAGGCAGGTCTGGGCGCAGGGCCCGATCCTGAAGCGCCTGGCGCTGGGCAGCGCGATGGCGTTCGGGTGGCCGCTCGTAAGCCTTAGCGACGCGGTGAGGATCAGCGCCAGGCGCGCAAGGGAGGGGCGAGCACCTTTCCTAAGCAGCTTTCGTACCCTCTACAGCGCGGCATTGACTCGGAACGTCCCGCCAAACCACGGCGCGCTTTACGAATCTGCGCTGGAGCTCAAATCGACCGAGCTCCAGGATGTGCTGCTGCCGCTCGACCTGCGTGTGCTGCAACGCCTGAGCCT
>Ga0070739_10005369_pt1 | contig 14647 bp, 10 predicted proteins | sample Coa_R1_7_FD_66445 | JGI IMG/M metagenome (GOLD analysis project Ga0070739, IMG submission 66445) | Surface soil microbial communities from Centralia Pennsylvania, which are recovering from an underground coalmine fire - Coalmine... | ecosystem: Environmental > Terrestrial > Soil > Unclassified ... | reverse complement strand
GAGGTCGCCACCCACCAGACCGGCCGCAACTCCGGCGTGGTGCACTCGGGGCTCTACTACAAGCCGGGCTCGCTCAAGGCGGTGCTGTGCCGGCGCGGGGTCGAGTTGCTACGCGAATTCTGCGCGCGGAAGGACCTGGAGTACCGGGAGATCGGCAAGGTCGTGGTCGCCCGGGACGCCCAGGAGGTCGAGCGACTGCGCGATCTCGAGGCCCGCGCGCGAGCGAACGGCGTGCCGGGGATCGCCTGGCTGGAACCGCAAGCGCTGCGCGAGATCGAGCCGCACGTGCGCGGGGTGGCGGCGCTGCATTCCCCGACGACCGCGATCGTGGACTACCGGGCGATCGCTCGCGCACTGGCCGACGACCTGGCCGCCGACGGCGGAAAGCTGCTGCTCGGCCAGTCGGTCACGGACATCAGGCCCGAGGGCAGCGGTGTCGCGGTGTACTGCGGTGACAAGCGCAGTCGCGACAAACACAGCGGCGCGGCGGGGCGCGGCGCGGACGAGCGCCACGTATTCGACCATCTCGTGCTGTGCGCCGGACTGCATTCGGACACCCTCGCCCGGCGCGCCGGTGATGATAAGGGACCTGCGATCGTACCCTTCCGGGGCGAGTATTTCCGGCTGGTGCCGCAGCGCGCCGACCTGGTGCGCGGTCTGGTCTACCCGGTGCCCGATCCCGCCTACCCGTTCCTCGGGGTGCACATGACGCCGCGGATCGATGGAAGCGTCGACGTGGGCCCGAACGCGGTGCTCGCCCTGGCCCGCGAGGCCTACCGGCGCCGCGACGTGAATCCGCGCGACCTGATCGCCACGCTGACCTGGCCGGGAGCGCTGCGGCTGTTCGCCAAGCACTGGCGAATGGGCGCGCTCGAGATGTATGGCTCGCTGTCGAAGCGCGCCTTCACCGAGACCGCACGCGCTTACGTGCCCGACCTGACGCCCGCGGACCTCGTGCGCGCCCCGGCAGGCGTGCGCGCACAGGCGGTGGACCGCGATGGCGGACTGGTGGACGACTTCCGCATCAGCTTCCTCGGCCCGGTGACCGCGGTGCGCAACGCTCCGTCCCCGGCCGCGACCTCCAGCCTGGCCATCGCCGAACACGTCGTCGACCGGCTCCTAGAACGCCAGTCCGGCTGCTGAAAGCGGGACCGGGGAGCATCCTGGACGGCGCGCTCAGAACGACGGCGCCGTGACGACGCCGTAGCTCCTGGCGACTTCGAACTCGTAGATGAGCCGGTTCTCCGCGACCATCCGGGCGAGGAACGCCTCCTCGTCGAGTTCGCCGCCGAAGTAGCTGATCGGTCCGCTGGCCCGGCCCTGCATCTCACGGAAGAGGCGCAGGTTCTGCTCAGGCGCCTGCGGCCCGTCGAGGATCGTCACGGTCGCCTCGATGCTGAGCCAGCGGAACGTGCCGTCGAAGACGAACAGGGTGCTGCGCGGGTCACGGCGCAGCCGCCGGGTGCGTACCCGTTCGGCGGTCCCGCTGCTCCAGATGCGCCCGTTGACCAGCCCGATGCCGACCCGCGCCGTCTTGGCGACTCCGGCGGCGTCCACGGTGATCATCGCGGCCGAGTGCTGCGTCCGCAGGAATTCGACTTCTTCCGGAGAGAGGTTCGTCATACCGAAAGGCTAGCCCGCGCTCCGCGGCTTTCCCGGGATCAGGAAGAGTGATACGGCGGCGGTGACCAGATAGAGGCAGGCCGCGAAGAGCGCGACCGTGTGAAAACCCCCGGTGAAGCCGGAGTTGCCGGGCTCTCCGGCGATCGCGCCCGCCACCGCGATACCGATGGCGCCCGCCGCCTGCCGTGCCGTGTTGTTCACCGCCGAGGCCAAGCCTTCCCGCCGCTCGGGCACCGACGCGATCGCCGCGGCCACGACCGCCGGGGTCAGCACGCCGATCCCGATGCCCCACAACAGAAACGCGGGCAGCAGCGCCAGGTATCCGGATCGCGCGCCGGCGGCGAGCAGCAGCGCCAGCCCGCCCGCCGCGATTGCCAGGCCGCCGACGACCGGCACCCGCGGGCCGATCCGGCTGGTCAGCCGCCCGGCGAGCGGAGCGAGCAGGGCCAGCGGCGCGAACAGAGGCACCAGGCTGAGCCCGGCGTCGAGCGCGGAACGGTGCTGCACCGACTGAAGGAACAGCGTCAGCACGAACAGCGTGCCGAGCGTGCCGAGGTTCATCGCCCCCGCGGCGCCGTTCGCTGCGCTGAACCCCGGATGCCGGAACAGCCCGAGCGGAAGCATCGCCTGCTGCCCGCGCCTCCGCTCGACCAGCACGAAGGCGACCAGCAGCGCGACCGCGCATACGGCCGCGACGATGACCTCGGGCCGCGCGGCGGAGCGTCCACCCTCGATGAACGCGAACGTGAGCGCGAAGAGGAACAAGCCGCCGAGCGCCGCGCCCGCCGCGTCCAGCCGCCGCGTTCCCGGCTGCGCCGACTCCTTCACGACGATCACGCAGGCAGCGACCGCGAGCAGCACGATCGGCACGTTGATCATGAATACCGCGCGCCAGCCGAACGCCGCGATCAGCGCGCCGCCGAGCAGCGGCCCGGCCGGCAGCGCCAGGCTGCCCACTCCCGCCCACACCCCGATCGCCCGCGCCTGTGCGCGCCGCTCCGGGAAGGTCCGGCTGACGATGGCCAGCGTGCCGGGCAGCAACAACGCCGCACCCACGCCCTGCACCGCGCGGCCGGCGACCAGCGCGGCGGCATTGGGTGCCAGTGCGCAGCCGAGCGAGCCCAACCCGAAGACCACCAGGCCGATCAGCACGATCCGTTTGTGTCCACGCAGGTCACCGAGGGTGCCGCCAGCCAGCATGAGGGAGGCGAGCGCCAGCGCGTACGCGTCCACCACCCATTGCAGCCCGCTGACTTGCGTGTGCAGGCCGGAACCGATCTGCGGGAGCGCGACGTTCACGATCGTCACGTCCAGCAGCACCAGGAAGTAGCCGACGCACATGGTGACCAGCACGGTCCGCTCCGAGCGCGTCCCACGCGCCGCAGCTTGCGATGACGCGCTCGGAGCCGTTGCTGTCTGTTGTCTACCAGGCATTACCGCCGGTTACCCGGCATAGCTGGACTAATAACCCCAGCCCCAACGCACCTGGGTCACGCCCGAGGCGTTGTTGTTCGATAGGCCGCTGCCGTTGTGATACTCCATCGAGTAGCTGTCGCCGGTCTTCAGCCCGGCCCAGTACACGTTGCCCATGCCGTCGGCGCGGGACAGGTCGGTGACCGCGGCGAAGTAGGACTGCTCGACGGCGCCGTTGTGGTTCGCCAGATAGTTGACCCCGGTGGTCATCGGCGCGCCGAACTCGTCGATGATCGTGCGGCTGGTGTAACTGCCGATTCGGCTGTTGAGGTCGGACTCCCACTGCGACTCCTGGGTGTAGTTGTTCCAGGTGCCGTAGTAGTGCAGCGAGAGCAGCGTGCCGGTCAGCGCGGAGGAGGCGCCCACGCCGGTCACGTGGTCGTTGTAGCCGGTGCCGCTGATGATGACCCGGCCGCGCGGCACGCTGGAGAACTGCGCGAGCCACGAGGAGCAGATCGAGACCCACTGGCTCAGCGAGTAGCCGTACGGCTCGTTCAGCGGCTCGAAGTAGACGTTGGCGTTGCCGCCGTACTGGCCGACCACGGTGCTCCACATGTTGGTCCACGCGGTCATGTCGGTGATCGTGCCGGTGCTCGTGCTCTGCGTCCAGGCGCTGATGATGACCTTCATGCCGTCCGCGAGGGCCGCGTCGATCGCGCCGCGGTAGGCGCCCCACCAGGACTGGCTGACGCTCGGCGGGTTGATCGGCAGGCGCACGGTGTTCGCCCCCAGATTCGCCTGGAACGCCTTGATGTAGCTGTCCGCGATCGAATACACCTGCGAGTAGTTGTCCGAGGCAGCCAGCCCGTCCGGGATGACCCAGCCGGAGTTGTAGTTGTCGCGGGTGTCGGCCCAGTTCACGCCCTTGAACTGATTGGTAGCCGCCGAGGCCGGCTGCGCCTGGACGACGAAGAGGGCCGAGCCGGCCAGCGCGGTCGCGGCGCAGAGGCCTGAGACGAGCTTGCGCCGTGCGATGAATCCGAACACGTGCTGCTCCCTGTGAGTGAGGGTGCTGCGAATGTGGGTGAAGGGTAGGCGCGGCGATCGTGGTGCCGAGCTGCGTGCTCGGGCCTCAGGCTCGAACGCGCGGACTCGCGGTGCTCTCGCGCACGATCAGCTGCGTGTGCACGGTGACTCTGCGGTTGTCCTCGTCGTCGAACCCGTAATCGTCCACCTTGCGCAGCAGCTGCTGGATCGCCTGGCGGCCGACCTCGCCGAAGTCCTGCCGGATGGTGGTCAGCGGCGGCCAGAAGGAGTGCGCCTCCTCCAGGTCGTCGAAGCCGACCACGCTGATGTCGCCGGGAACGTCGCGGCCCAGTTCATGCAGCGCCCGCATCGCGCCGAGCGCCATCTGGTCGTTGGCCGCGAAGATCGCCGTGACGTCGTCGCGCCGGCCCAGGGTCAGGCCGTGCCGGTGCCCTGATTCGGTCGACCAGTCGCCGTACAGCACCGGCGGCGGCTCGATTCCGGCGTTCTTCAGCGTGCGCCGCCACGATTCGGTGCGGTGCACGGCCGAGAACGAGGTTTCGGGCCCTGCGATATGCCACACCTGCCGATGGCCGAGTCCGAGCAGATGCTCGGTGGCCTGGCGCGCGCCCTCCGCCTGATCGGTGTCGACGACGGTGTACTCGGCGCCGGCGTTCGAGTCGATCACGACGACGGGCAGTCCGGGCGGCAGCGTGAATTCCGCGTTGTCGAGCAGGTGGGCCTCGAAGACGATGATCACACCGTCGACGCCCTGCTCGCTCAGCCTGCTGTAGGCGCCGGAGACCTGCTCCAGGGTGGCGTCCACGACCGGGATCAGCATCACCGAGTAATTCGCGTGCGCCGCCTCCGAGGCGATCGCGTCCAAGGTGCGCATGTTGCCGAAGGTTCGCAGCGTGAACATGATCACGCCGATGGTCCGGAAGCGCCCGGAACGCAGCGCGCGGGCCGCCGAGTTCGGCCGGTATCCGAGCGCGCGCATCGACTCGATCACGCGCGCCCTGGTCGCCGCGTCCACGTTCGAGTGGCCGTTCGACACCCGCGAGACCGTCTGCGAGGAGACCCCGGCGTGCCGGGCCACATCCCCCATGGACGGCCGCGCGGCCTTCCGGGCGACGGGCGCTCCCTCGGTCGTGGCCATGGCTCCCCAGTGGTTCGTCGAGCTGCCGTTGCCGTCCCGTGATGCACCCGACGGTAGGCATGGTTACGTAAACATGGTAGCGTCCGCGACACCGATGTTTACGTAAACATTTAGCGCTCATGTCCGCCATGTTTACGTCAACATGCGGCAGCTGTCCAGAGGCCGGATCCGCGGATCGTCCGGACCGGCCCCGGCCAGCGGCGCAGTGCCGCCGCCCGCGGCGGCGCGTGAAAGAGCCGTGACGTGAACAGCAGTGATCCCGAAAGCAGTGACATGACCGCAACCTCCGTGACCGCAGCGTCCGCGACTCCCGGGCGCGACCTGCCGCGCCCGCGGCGGCGACGCCGCAGGAACTGGACCGGCTGGGGCTTCCTGAGCCCGTTCCTGGCGGTCTTCCTGCTCGCGCTCGTCGCGCCCGTGCTCTACGCGCTGTACCTGAGCTTCTTCCAGGACAAGCTGATCGGCGGCAACCGCTTCGCCGGCCTGGCCAACTACAAGCAGGCGCTGAGCGACGCGCAGTTCTGGTCGGCCTTCGAGCGGGTCGCGCTGTTCCTGGTGGTGCAGGTGCCGGTCATGCTGATCCTGGCCCTGGCCATCGCGATGGCGCTGGACAGCGCGCGGCTGCACTGGGCGCCGCTGTTCCGGCTGTCGATCTTCCTGCCGTACGCGGTGCCTGCCGTGGTCGCCTCGCTGATGTGGGGCTTCATGTACGGCACCCAGTTCGGCCTGATCGGCAACCTGGACCGGTGGCTGCACACCACCCTGCCCGACCCCTTCTCGAGCGGCCTGGTGCTGCCGGCCATCGGCAACATCGTCACCTGGGAGTACGTCGGCTACAACATGCTGATCTTCTACTCGGCGCTGCGGGTGATCCCCGCGGAGCTCTACGAGGCGGCCGAACTCGACCGGGTCGGGCCGTTCCGGGTGATCTGGCACATCAAGCTGCCCTCGGTGCGCGGCGCGATCCTGATCGCCACCATCTTCTCGATCATCGGCAGCTTCCAGCTGTTCAACGAGCCGAACATCCTCAAGCCGCTGTCCCCGGACACGATCAGCAGCTACTTCACCCCCAACATGTACGCCTACAACCTCTCCTTCGCAGGACAGGAATACAACTACTCGGCCACCATCGCGATCATCATGGGCGTGGCGACCATGGTCATCGCCTATCTGGTGCAGCGCGCCGGCACGCGCAAGAGGGAGGCGTGACGATGGCTGTCACACAGCGGATGACGGCGACGGCGACCACCCCGGCATCCAGGTCCGTGCGACTGGCCCGGCGCACCTCGGCACGCAGCGGCAGCTCCCTGCGCAAGCGCAAATCGCCGATGCTCACCGCGGTGATGACGCTGACGCTGATCTACGCGCTGCTGCCGCTGTTCTGGTTGCTGGTCAACGCCTCGAAGACGCAGGGCTCGCTGTTCACCACCTCAGGGCTCTGGTTCGGCGGTAAGTTCGCCCTCTTCGACAACATCGGCCAGACCTTCAGCTACGACCACGGCGTGTTCCTGAAGTGGTTCGGCAACACGCTGCTGTATGTCGCCGCCGGCGCGGGCGGGGCGACGATGCTGGCCACGCTCGGCGGGTACGCGCTGGCCAAGTTCGACTTCCCCGGCAAGCGCGCGGCGCTCGCGGTCATCCTCGGCGCGGTCGCGATTCCGGGCACGGCGCTCGCGGTGCCCTCGTTCCTGATGTTCAGCAAGCTCGGCCTGACCGACACGCCGTGGGCGATCATCATCCCGTCGCTGGTGAATCCGTTCGGCCTCTACCTGATCTGGGTCTACGCCCAGGAGGCGGTGCCGACTGAACTGCTTGAGGCGGCCCGCGTCGACGGGATGCGCGAGTACCGCATCTTCTTCAGCATCGCGCTGTACCTGATGCGCCCGGCGATGGTGACGGTGCTGCTGTTCTCGGTCGTGGCGACCTGGAACAACTACTTCCTGCCGCTGATCATGCTGAGCAAACCCGACTGGTACCCGCTCACGGTCGGCCTCTTCGAATGGAGCGCGCAGTCGCGCACGGTCGGCGGGCAGGCGATCTACAACCTGGTCATCACCGGCTCGCTGCTGACCATCGTGCCCATCGTGATCGCGTTCCTGTTCATGCAGCGCTACTGGCAGTCCGGACTGAGCACCGGGAGCGTCAAGGGCTGACCAGCTAACCCAGAACCCGCATTCACCATCCACCGGCGGCGGTCCACCGCCACCGGACGGCTCGATCCATGCCGAAACCGGCCACCACGAGTCCGCACCACCCTCACCAGAAAGAAGAACCATGACAGCCAACGTTCAACCCCGAGCCCTGTTGCGGCGCGCCGGCGTCGCCGCGACCGTCACCGCGCTCGCGGCCGTGGGCCTGGCCGCGTGCTCGAGCAGCAGCTCCGGCTCCTCCGCCGCGGGCTCGGGCGGTTCCGGCGCCTCCGGCCAGGCGGCCATCGCGGCCGCGCTGCAGAAGAAGTCCTCGATCACGGTCTGGGCCTGGGCGCCGCAGGTCAAGGACATCGTCGCGGCCTTCGAGAAGAAGTACCCGAACGTCACGGTCGACCTGGTCAACGCGGGCACCGCCACCACCGAGTACACCAAGCTGCAGAACGCGGTGAAGGCCGGCTCCGGCGCCCCCGACGTCGCGCAGATCGAGTACTACGCGCTGCCGCAGTTCGCCCTCTCCGGCGCGCTGGCCAACCTGCAGGACTACGGCCTCGGCAGTCTCAAGGGCGACTACTCCGCGGCCGTGTGGGACTCGGTGGACATCAACGGCCAGCTGGTCGGCCTGCCGCAGGACACCGGCCCGATGGCGCTGTTCTACAACAAGAAGATCTTCGACAAGTACCAGCTGAAGGTCCCGGCCACCTGGGCCGACTACGTGGCCGACGCGCAGAAGCTGCACGCCGCGAACCCGAGCGAGTACATCACCAACGACACCGGCGACCCCGGCTTCGTCACCAGCATGATCTGGGACGCCGGCGGCAAGCCGTTCACGGTCAGCGGCACCACCAACGTCACGATCAACCTGCAGGACGACGGCTCGAAGAAGTTCGCCGGCACCTGGAACCAGCTGATCCAGGGCGGCCTGCTCTCCCCGATCTCCTCCTGGTCGAACCAGTGGTACACCGGCCTCGGCAACGGCACCATCGCCTCCCTGATCACCGGCGCCTGGATGCCCGGCAACCTGGAGTCCGGCGTGCCTACCGGCTCCGGGGACTGGCGGGTCGCGCCGATGCCGACCTGGACGGCCGGCGGGGCGGCGGCGACCGCGGAGAACGGCGGCTCCAGCGACGCGGTGCTCAAGCAGAGCAAGAACCCGCTGGTGGCCGCAGGCTTCCTGCAGTTCATGAACGACGGCGACGGCTCCACCATCTTCGCCAACGAGGGCGGCTTCCCGTCGCAGAACTCCATCCTGAGCTCCGCCTCGTTCCAGAACGCGGCGCCCGCCTACTTCGGCGGCCAGCAGATCAACCAGGTGCTCTCCGCGGCCGCGAACTCGGTACTGCCCGGCTGGAGCTACCTGCCGTTCCAGGTCTACGCGAACAGCATCTTCCCGGACTCGGTCGGGCAGGCGTACGCGAAGAAGTCTGACCTGAACGCGGCGCTCAAGGCCTGGCAGGACAGCTCCGCGCAATACGGAGCGCAGCAGGGCTTCACCGTCACCAGCAAGTGACGGCACACTGACCACGCGGCCGCACCCGCGTGCACCCGGCGTGTGGCCGACCGGTTGAACCCCGGTCGGCCACACGCCCACCTGTCACATCGAGAGGACCCACCGCATGAGCACCGCGAACGCGCCGGCCGTCGACGCCGCCGCCCTGCCCTTGCCGGAACCCGGCCCGGATCAGTTGCCTGCGACGTCCCGATTCGAGATCGGCGAGCAGGACTTCCTGCTGGACGGACGGCCGCTGCAGATCCTCTCCGGTGCACTGCACTACTTCCGCATCCACCCTGACCACTGGTCCGACCGCATCGCCAAGGCCAGACAGCTCGGCCTGAACACGATCGAGACCTACGTGGCCTGGAACGCACACAGCCCGCACCCCGGCGAATTCCACACCGAGGGCGGGCTCGACCTGGGCCGGTTCCTGGACCTGATCGCGGGCGAGGGCATGCACGCGATCGTGCGCCCCGGCCCGTACATCTGCGCAGAGTGGACCAACGGCGGCCTGCCGGCCTGGCTGTTTCGCAACCCCGACACCGGAGTGCGGCGCAACGAGCCCGGCTTCATGTCGGCGATCTCAGACTTCTACCACAACCTCGCGCCGATCATCGTGCCGCGGCAGATCGACCGCGGCGGCCCGATCATCCTGGTGCAGGTCGAGAACGAATACGGCGCCTACGGCGAGGACAAGGACTACCTGCGCGCGCTGGCCGACCTGACCCGGCGCATCGGCGTCACCGTCCCGCTGACCACCGTGGACCAGCCGATGGAGGACATGCTGGAGCGCGGCGGGCTGCCCGAACTGCACAAGACCGGCTCTTTCGGCTCGCGCATCGCCGAGCGGCTGGACACGCTGCGCCGCCACCAGCCGACCGGGCCGCTGATGTGCTCGGAATTCTGGGACGGCTGGTTCGACAGCTGGGGCCTGCACCACCACACCACGCCGATCGAGCACAGCGCTCAGGACCTCGACGAGCTGCTGGCGCGCGGTGCGTCGGTGAACATTTACATGCTGCACGGCGGCACCAATTTCGGCTTCAGCAACGGCGCCAACGACAAGGGCGTCTACCAGCCGATCACCACCAGCTACGACTACGACGCCCCGCTCGACGAGGCCGGGAACCCCACGGCGAAGTACTGGGCGTTCCGCGAGGTGCTCGCGAAGTACACGCCGCTGGGTGATGACAAGCCGCTACCCGCACGCCCGCGGCCCCAGTTCTCCGCCCCTCTTCTGCAGACGGTGCCGCTCTGGGATGTCGTCGACCGCCTCGGCTATTGGACCCGCCGTGAGCAGCCGCCGAGCGCGGACGAGCTCGGCCACTACGACGGATTCACCTTGTACCGCACCGAGATCGACTGCGCCGGACCGTCGATGTTCGAGGTCGAAGAAGTCCGGGACCGCGCCCAGGTCTTCCTCAACCGGGCCGGGGTGGGCGTGCTGGCGCGTGACCATCACGACCGCGCGCTCGCGCTGCCGCCGGACGCGCGTGGCACGCTGGACCTGCTCGTGGAGGATCAGGGCCGGGTGGACTACGGGCCGCGTATCGGCGAGCCCAAGGGCCTGATCGGCCCGGCGCGGCTGAACGGCGCGCCGGTCGAGGGCTGGTCGGTGTTGCCGCTGAACCTCGCCGTGATCGAACCGGTCGCAGAGGCGCTGCGCGCGGCCTCAGGGGACGACGCGTCGCACGCCGCGCCCAACGCCCTCGTCGGCCCGGTTTTCGCCCGCGCCACCTTCGATCTGCCGGAACCCGGCGACCTGCACCTGGACACGTCGGGCTGGGGCAAGGGCGTGGTCTGGATCAACGGGTTCTGCCTTGGCCGCTATTGGTCGCGCGGACCGCAGCGCACGCTGTACGTCCCTGGCCCCGTGCTGCGAGCCCGCGACAATGAGCTGATTCTGTTCGAGCAGCACGCGACCAGCGCCACGCGAGTCACCTTCGTCGCCGCCCCGGATCTCGGCCACACGGAGCAGTGAGCTGACCCGCATCGCCACCGATTAATCAGTAGCCTGATTCAGCTTCGCTCGCCGCTCTCGGCTCGCGGCGTCTACCCGCCCGCCTTCGCGCCCTCGCTCGGCGTCCTCGCGCTCGCGCGTCGCCGCCAGCGAGCCGAGCAGCGCCAGGGCCTGGGCAGTCTCACTGCCGGGCTCGGCGTGGAAGATGACCAGCTGCATGCCGTCGGTCCGCGCGATGTCCAGCTTCTCCTTGCGCAGGTACAGCTCGCCGACCTGCGGATGGCGCAGATGGCTGGTTCCGTCGGAGCGGTAGCCGACCTCGGCCCGCGCCCACAGGGTGCGGAACCGCTCGCTGCCCAGCGACAGCTCGCCGACCAGCTCGATCATCCGCGGATCGGTCGGATCGGCCCCGGCCCGTGCGCGCAGGCCGCCGACCACGCTCGCGGTCGTGCGGTCCCAGTCCAGGTACAGCTCGCGGGCACCCGGGTCGAGAAACAGCTGCCGCAACAGGTTCCGGCCGGGGGTGAAGTTGGACGCCAAGGCGCCGGCCAGGGCGTTCACGGCGAGCAGGTCCATGTATTTGTTGGTCACGAACGCGGGCAACGGAAGCTGCCCGAGCAGTTGTGCGATCCCGGTCGGCACCCGCTCCGCCCGCGGACGTGCCCGGCGGCGCGGAGCGGGCCGGGCCAGCCGGTGCAGATGGGCGGTCGCCTCGGTGTCCAGTTGCAGCGCCTCGGCGAGCGCGTCGAGGACCTGGGCCGAAGGATGCTGATCGCGTCCCTGCTCCAGCCGCAGGTAGTAGTCGGTGCTGATTCCGGCGAGCAGCGCGAGCTCCTCGCGACGCAGACCCGGTACTCGCCTGCGATCGCCTGCGACAAGGCCCACGTCCTCGGGACGAACCTGGTCGCGTCGTGCGCGCAGGTAGTCGCCCAAAGCGTTCGACCTGTTCCCCGGGTTCTGCGTGCAGCCCAGCCTGTCCCTGTCCATGGTTCGAGCTTAAGCGCCGGGTACGCGAAGTGACTGGTCCTGCCACTCCCAGGATGCGCGGGACATACCCAGCGCGCGCGAGCCCGATCAAGACTTGAGAGTGGATACCGAACCGACACACCGAAACCGAGAGCCGGAACCGATGACTGAGAACACCCTCGGCGGCACCTTCAAGATCGCCGACGACTTCGTGATCCACCGGATGGGCTACGGCGCGATGCAGCTGGCCGGGCCGCACGTCTTCGGCCCGCCGAAGGACCGCGACGAGGCGATCGCGGTCCTGCGCGAGGCCGTCGACCGCGGCGTCGACCACATCGACACCGCCGACTTCTACGGCCCGTTCGTCGTCAATGAGTTGATCAAGGAAGCGCTGTACCCCTACCCCGAGCACCTGCACATCGTGACGAAGGTCGGCGCCCGGCGCGGCGACGACGGATCGTGGATCTTCCGGCGCGAACCGGAGGACCTCAAGCTTCAGGTGCACGAGAACCTGCGCCGCCTCGGCCTCGACCACCTCGACGTGGTCAACTTCCGGGTCGGCACGGCCGAGGGTACGGCTCCAGAGCCGCAGTTCGCCGAGAAGTTCGGCGCGCTGGCCGAACTCCAGCAACAGGGTCTGATCCGGCACCTGGGCCTCAGCAGCGTCAGCGACGAGCAGCTCACCGAGGCGCAGGCGATCGCGCCAGTGGTCACGGTGCAGAACCTCTACAACGTGGCCCGCCGCGAGGACGACGCGCTGGTGGACCGTTGCGCGGCCGAGGGCATCGCCTACGCGGCGTTCTTCCCGCTCGGCGGCTTCACCCCGCTGCAGTCGAGCACCCTCGGCGAGGTCGCCGCCCGCCTCGACACCACGCCGCACAACGTCGCACTCGCCTGGCTGCTGCACCGTTCGCCGACGATGGTCCTCATCCCCGGCACCTCCTCCCGCGGCCACCTGCGCGAGAACATCGCCGCCGCCGACCTCGTGCTGCCGGACGACGCCCTCGCCGAACTCGACACGATCGGCGCCTGAGCCAGCCAGAGTCGTCCCGTTCAGTGGGACAAACGCGTATTGCCGCCGCAGGTCTGGGGCCCGCGGCGGCAATGTGTTGTTCGCCTTCTTTGCCGACCCAGCCGGTGACGATCCCGCGCGTGCCGGGGTGGCGTGCGGCTCGGCCTCGTTATCAGAGCCTTGTGTCCGTCCGACGCGGATAGAAGTCTTGTATCCGTTTGATACGGACATGCGTCCGCGCTGGTTCTTGGAGTGGTCTGACTTGGTCTGGCGTGTCGCGTGACGCTTACCCACACCCACCCTCGCGCGAGTCCGGCGGTGCTTAAGCCGGCTCGGCGCGTTGCGTCAGGAGCGGGAATGTATTGCCGCCGCAGGTCTGGGACCCGCGGCGGCAATGGGCAATACGGCAATGCGGTTTAGCCGTTAACGGCGCACGGTTCGAGGACCGGCGGCGGCAATCAATTCACTGTTGCCGGTCCAGTGTCAGCTCAGCGCGGCGGGGGCCACGGTGATCTGGTCGATGTCAGGCGCGTAGGCGCTCGGGTTGGCGAAGGTGATGCTGTTCGACCCGGCGTTGAGCTGGACCGTCACGTCGAGGGTCCAGAACTGGCTCCAGGAGTAGGTGTTGCGGAAGTGCGCCGTCACGTTCGTGCCGGCCGAGGTGGTGATGACGGCGGCGCGGTCGATCAGGTTCTCGTTGTAGTTGCCCGAGTTGGTGCTGTCGTCGTTGGCGTAGGTGACGGCGACCCGGTACGTGCCGGACGTCGGCGCGTTGATCCCGTTGAACGTCAGTGTGTTGGCGGAGCCGTTGCCGATGTAGCCCACGTACTTGCCGCCGGACGCGTAGGCGTTGCTTGCGACCACTGCTGTGCCGCCGAGCGTGTTGCCGGAGGCTTCGGCCTGGTAGGTGACCGTGGAGCCCGCGTCGGCGGTGTCCGGGGTTACGTCGAGACGGTCGATCTTCGCGCTGGCCGCGCCGGTCGTGGTGTATGCCACGTCGTTGATACCTGCGTGCAGGAAGACCCGGTTCGAGGTCTGATTCCAGCAGACGCATGACGTCGGACTGGTCGCGACGTTCTCCAGAGTCGCGCCGTCGAGAGCGAGCTGGAAGCCGTTCGAGGTAGCCGCGGCGCTGGTGGCGTAGCGCAGGCCGAGTGTGTAGTAGCCGTCCGCGTCGGCCTCTACCGCGAAGGTGGTGGTCGAGGACGCGGGCGCGGTCACGTAGCCGGTGCCGGTGTAGCCGGTCTGCGCGGAGGCGGTGCTCGCGCCACCGGACAGATCGGCGGTCTCGGCTTCATAGCGCGTGGCCGAGCCGGTGACTCCCGGGATCGCGCTCGGCGCGTAGGTCAGGTCGATGCGGTCGAGGGTGACCTGTCCTGTCGCGGTGCCGAAGGAGGGGTCTGACACGCCGTACGTCAGCGTGTGTGTGCCCGCGGTGAGGGTGACGTATCGGTCCAGGTGCGAACGGAACACCCAGTTCAGCGTCGCCGGATAGTTGAGGTAGGACCAGGACCCTGAGTCGATGCGGAAGATCTGCTGCGCCGGCAACGCCGTCTGGTTGCCGTAGAAGGTGCTGAGCAGGTAGCGGCCGGTGCTCGGCACGTTGACGGTGAAGACGACGCGGCTGTCGGACTTGTCGATCGAGCCGACGTCCTGGCCGCCGGAGGTGGCGTGGCCGTAGTAGTTCGAGACGGAACCCTGGCTGTAGACGGTCGCGTCGGTGAGTGTGGCGTTTTCCGCCTCGTAGCGGCCCGACCACGCGGTGTCGGTGGCGACCGTGCCGGACGCCGCGGTGGCCGGGGTCACGACGACCTGGTACGCGGCCATCGGATCGGTCGTGGCGACC
>Ga0070739_10005368_pt1 | contig 14648 bp, 14 predicted proteins | sample Coa_R1_7_FD_66445 | JGI IMG/M metagenome (GOLD analysis project Ga0070739, IMG submission 66445) | Surface soil microbial communities from Centralia Pennsylvania, which are recovering from an underground coalmine fire - Coalmine... | ecosystem: Environmental > Terrestrial > Soil > Unclassified ... | reverse complement strand
CAGGTGGCGTTGTCGGCCGCTTCCTGGCCCAGCACCACCGGCGTATCGAGCAAGCCAATATCCTTTGTCGCGGCAAGTTCGGCCAGCCGGCGGCAGGTCTCCGGCGCGACCGAACTGGCAACGCAGATCACAGCACCCGGGGCGAGCGCATCCAGCAGACCCGAAGCCTCGACGACCATGTCGACTTGGGCATCGGTCGCCACCATTACGACGACCACTTCGGCATGCCGGCCGACCCCGGCTGGCGCCTCGGCGCGACGGATGCCGTCATTCTCGGCACGCCGCATGGCGTCGGCGTTGATGTCATACCCGGTGACGTCAAAGCCCTTGCGCTTCATGTGCCTGGCGAACTGGATGCCCATGGCTCCGAGCCCGATCATACCAGTGCGCCTCACCGTACTTGTTTGATTCACTGTCCCTCTCCTCCGCCATGCCCCGGCCGCGGTTCTCTGCGCCGCCGCTGTGTCGCCGCCGCATCGACATCGTTTCCGTCTGCCGCAAGCACGACGCCGTAGTCGCGCGCCGCGGCCTCCGCCGAGACGTAGCCTTCGCGCACATCGGCGAGTACCCGCTCGAGCGGGCGCGCGAGCGGATCGCCGTAGCCGCCGCCGCCGGGCGTATCGAGCCGGAACACGTCGCCGGCGCGCAACGGATAGTCGGCGTAGCGGGTCGGCAAGCGCTTCTTCTGCTCGGTATCGGGATTGATCCAGATGTCGCCGGGCCGCCCGGGATGGCCACCGGCCATGCCGTTCGGCGGAATGACGTGCTTCATGGAGCGGATGGAAAAGCGGGCGTCCGCGAGATTGAGATATTCGCGGCGAATGCCGAGGCCGCCGCGGCAGGCGCCGGCACCGCCGGAATCGCGAATGAGCTCGAAGCGAAGAATCCGAGTCGGGAATTCGGTCTCGATGATCTCGACCGGCGCAATGCGGGCATTGCTCTGGTTCACGGTGATAGCCGATGCGCCGTCTTTGGTGGCGCGAGCCCCCGCACCGCCGGCGATGATCTCGTACTGCACGTAACCCTTGCCGGCCGACGTGCTGCGCCCGCCGACAATGATCGACCTGCTGCCTGAGCCGTCGGCGCGCACCTTGTCCGGCACGATCGGCGCAAGCGCCGCGAACAGCGCGTCGACCAGTGCATGGACGGTCGGATTATAAGTGTTGACCGGCGCGGGAAAGCGCGGGTTAAGCACACTGCCTTGGCGCGCCGTCATGGTGAAGCTGCGCAACAGCCCGCTTGTTATGTACATACGAGGGTCGATCAGCGAGATCAGTACGTAAGCACAGGCCGCCTGCACGAGCGGCGGCCGAATGTTGGCGGGCCCCTGGGTCTGGTCGGCCGAGTCGGAGAGATCGAAGTGCAGCGTGTCTGCGGACTTTTCCGCGCGCACGTGAATGCGAACGGGCTGCTCCAGCGTGATCCCGTCGTCATCCACGAAGCGTTCGGCTTCGTAACGGCCATCGGTCCACGCTGCGATGGCGGCGCGAAACCGCGCCTCGCCAATCTCGAACAGGCGCGAAAAGCTCGCCAGCACCTTGCTCTTGCCATGTTTGGCGACGAGTTCGCACAGCCGCCGCTCGCCGAGCCGGTCGGCGCCGAGTTGACCGCGGATGTCGCCTAGCACCAGTTCGGGCGTGCGGCTATTGGCGCCGATAATGTGCTCGAGGTCCGTGTTGGGCTTGAAACTGCGCTGATAGCGGACCGCCGGCAGGTGCAGGCCCTCGTTGAAAATCTCGCGTGCTTGGCCCGAGCAGCTTCCCGGCACCGGACCGCCAATATCGCCCTTGTGCGCGATCGAGCCGCAAAATCCGAAAAGCGCGCCTTCGACGAAGACCGGCGTCAGCACGCACATGTCTGGCGCATGCGGGCTGCCGCCTTGGTATGGATGATTGATCAGGAAGGCGTCGCCTTCGCGGATGTTGTCGCCGAACTCCGTCAGTATGGCGCCGCAGCATGCCGGAAACGCGCCGATGTGCAGCGGCAGCACCACGTGCTGAGCCACCACTTCGCCCTTTGCATTCATCAGTGCGCAGGAGGCGTCCTGCGATTCGCGCACGATGGTGGAGAAGCCGGTGCGAAATAGCGAGTTCTGCATCTCCTGAACAATGCCGGAGAGACTCGCCTTGATGACTTCCAGATCCACGGCGTCGATGGGCATTTGTGTTCGAACTTTCGCGATCTCCACAGTGAAATCTCAAATCCCTGACTTTACTGAATCGTCCGCCATCGCGGACGATGACGTGCCGGTGACGATCAAATTCTTCCACTCGTCGACCCGGGCCATTTGGCCTTCGCAGATGACAGTTGTGCAATCGAGCTGATCGAGAATGGCCGGACCGCGCAAGGTAACGCCGGCGTCAAGCTTCTCGCGCTGATATACCGGGCATTCGCATGTCAGGCCGTCGAAGCGGACGCGTCGCCTTTCGCGCAATGCGTCGGCGAGCCGCAGCCCTTGCGGTGCGAACTTCGGCATGGAGACCGGCGGCACCAGGCCGACACCCCGCACCCGATAGGAGACGACCTCAACCGGCTCCTCTGGCGCGCTGTGGCCGAACTGGCGCTGGTGCTCGATATCGAACACTTGGCGCAACCGGGCCGGCGTTGCCGTCTCCTCCGTGCTACACGGCAGCGTGATTTCGTAACCTTGTCCGGCATAGCGCAAATCGAGCGCCCGCTCGATGCGGATCCGGTTGTCGGCAAAGCCGTCGCGGCGAAGGTCGGCGCGAGCTTGCATTTCGAGTTCTGCGAATACTTCACCCATGAACGCCGCCGTCACGCCCTTGATCGGCGCCAGCCGCGAGCGGACGTAATCGTGCTTGATGTCGGACATGAGCAGCCCGAGCGCTGAGAACACGCCCGGATAAGGCGGCACGATCACGCCGGCCATGCCGAGTTCACGCGCCATGCGGGTGGCGTGCAACGGGCCGGCGCCGCCAAACGCTAGCAGCATGAAATCGCGCAAATCATGGCCGCGCATAGTGGAAATCGCCTTGATGGCCTCCTGCATCTTCACGTCGATAATGCGGAGGATGCCCTCGGCGGCGGCAGCGACGTCAAGCGATAGCGGCTCGGCCACTGCTGCGATGGCGCGCTCGGCCTTGGCGCGATCCAGCGTCATGCGGCCGCCAAGGAAATTCTCCGTGGAGAGATATCCGAGCACAAGATTGCAGTCGGTGATGGTGGCGGCCTCGCCGCCGCGACCATAGCAAGCGGGGCCTGGAACAGCACCGGCACTGTGCGGCCCGACCTCCAGCACGCCAAAGCGGTCGGTCCTGGCGATGGTGCCGCCGCCGGCACTCACCGTGTTGATTTCCATCATCGGCACCGCGATGTCGCGGCCTTCGATTTTGCCGCGGCTGGCGAGCACCGGCGCGAAGTCTTTGATCAAGGCCACATCGCAGGATGTGCCACCCATGTCGAAGGTGATCAGATTGGCGATGCCGGTCTGGCGGCTGAGAAACACGGCAGCGGTGACACCGCCGGCCGGACCGGACAGCACAGTGGTGACGGCGGTGCGCGCCGCTTGTCCGAGGGTCGACATGCCGCCATTCGACTGCATGATATACTTCTGCGGCGTCGTAATGCCTACGCCGGAGAGCCGGCGGTCCAGGCTCTCGAGATAGCGCGCAAGGATCGGCTGCAGATAAGCGTTTATCACCGTTGTAGACAGCCGGTAGTACTCGCGGATCTGCGGCAGGATCTCCGATGACAGCGAAATATTGCAGCCGGGCAGCTCCTCGGCCGCGATGTTGCGCACACGCCTCTCGTGGGTGGGGTGCAGGAACGAAAACAACAAGCAGACCGCCAGCGCCTCGATCTTCTTTGCTTTGAGGTCGCGCAAGGTGGCGCGGAGCGCCACTTCGTCGAGAGGCACCAATACGTTGCCGCCGCTGTCGACGCGCTCGCAGACCTCGCCGGTCAGACTCTGCGGCACCAACATCGCCGGCTTATCGTAGAAAACATCGAAGATCGCCGCGCCGTATGGCCGTGCCTGTTCGGCAACTTCATAAATTCCGCGAAAGCCCTCGGTGACAAGAAGGCCGGTGCGCACGCCTTTGCCTTCGAGCAACGCGTTGGTTCCCACCGTGGTGCCATGACAGAAATAGCCCACGTCTGCTGGCGGCACGCCCTGGCGGATCAGAGCTTCGACGCCTTGCAGGATCGCGCGCGAAGGGTCGTCCGGAGTGGACGGCAGCTTGCCGACTGAAACCGCGCCGGTCTCCTCGTTGAGATAGACGAAATCCGAGAACGTTCCACCGGTATCGACCGCCACTCGGTAACGAGGCATTCCCCGCGTCTCTCCAACACTCCTCGATAAACGAAATGCCCCGGTTTCCCGGGGCATGACAAGGCAAGCACGGAAACCGTGCCGCCTTTAATGCATGGCGGCTGCCGCGGCGGAGGGATTTTCCATGGCCGCGATCGTGTTCTTCACCGCCTTCTGCACCTTTTCGAACGCGCGAACTTCGATCTGGCGCACGCGTTCGCGGGAGACGCCGAACTCGTCGGCGAGCTCTTCCAGCGTAATCGGCTCGTCAGCGAGTCGCCGGGCCTCGAATATGCGCCGTTCACGGTCGTTCAACACGGTCAGCGCCTGACCCAGCGCCTTATGGCGGTTTTCCGACTGCTCCGACTCGGCCAGCCGGCTTTCCTGGCTTGCGCCCTCATCGACCAGCCAGTCTTGCCATTCGCCGGAATCGCCGTCCTCGCGGATCGGCGCATTGAGCGAGGCGTCACCGCCCAACCGGCGGTTCATATCGATCACGTCCTGTTCGGTCACGCCGAGCCGCTTGGCAATCAGCTTGACCTGCTCCGGGCGCATATCACCCTCGTCGAGCGCGGAAATCCGGCTCTTCGCCTTGCGCAGGTTGAAGAACAGCTTCTTCTGGTTCGCGGTGGTGCCCATCTTCACCAGCGACCAGGAGCGAAGGATGTACTCCTGGATCGCGGCCTTGATCCACCACATGGCGTAGGTGGCCAGCCGAAAGCCCTTCTCGGGCTCGAAGCGCTTGACCGCCTGCATAAGTCCGACATTGCCCTCCGAAATGACCTCGGAAATCGGCAGTCCGTACCCGCGATAACCCATGGCGATCTTGGCAACGAGGCGCAAATGGCTGGTGACAAGCTTGTGGGCGGCCTCGCGGTCGCCGTGCTCGCGCCAGCGTTTTGCCAGCATGAATTCCTCCTGCGGCTCCAGCATCGGGAACCGCCGGATCTCTTCCAAATACCGGGTGAGGCCGGTCTCGCCCGACAAAACGGGCAGTGCTGCAGTCTGGGCCATCACAGCGCCCTCCTTAAAAATCGATGCCCCCGCGGCGCGGCGGGCGACTGGACCCGCCGCTCTCGAGCCAACGGACCCAGTTCCAGTATCTCGCACCCGCAACATACACGGTCGAATCAGGCGAGTGAAAGGTTCACAGCATCACTTCGGCGCGACGCTGTAGCGATTTCGCTCAAGGAATGTTGAAAACCCGCGAAATCGGTAAATCCTTACTTGTCGCCTGATCGGCTTTTCGCCGAGCCGGCCCGACTGCCGCCCAGCGCATCATGCAAACGGACAAGATCGGGCGGCAGTTCCGACCGGAACCGCAGGATTTGACCGCTCGAGGGGTGCTTGACGGCGAGTATATGGGCGTGAAGAGCCTGTCTGCCAAGAGCCGCCAGCGCCGCTTGGCCAGCAGGGGCCAAAAGTGCCGCTTTGGTGCGAAAACCCGTCCCATAGGTGGGGTCGCCCATCACCGGATGCCCAATTGCCGCAAGGTGGACCCTGATTTGGTGGGTCCGGCCGGTTTCCAGCCTGCAGAGCAGGAGGCTGGCCACGGGCTTCCGGTCCTTAACTATGCCGGTGCGGCCAAGTCCTTGGCCCCCGCCGTGCGCGTAGCGCTCAAGCACCTGCCAGTGCGTTACCGCTTCCCGCCCGCCTTCGCGCACCGCCATGCGGTCCCGTGCATGCGGATGCCGGTCGATCGGCCGATTGACGCTACCCTGGGGGCGCTCCGGCGCGCCCCAGACGAAGGCAAGGTAACCTCGTTCGAACGGCTCGCCGCTCCGGCCATGATCGGCAAACTGCCTCGCCATCGCCTGGTGCGCCCGGTCGTTCTTGGCCACGATCATCAGCCCGGTCGTGTCTTTATCCAGCCGATGGACAATGCCCGGCCGGCGCTCGCCGCCGATTCCGGAGAGACTGTCGCCGCAATGGGCGATCAGCGCATTGACAAGAGTCCCGCTCCAGTGCCCGGCCGCCGGGTGGACAACAAGGTCCTTCGGCTTGTCGATGACAATGATGTCGTCGTCCTCATAGACGACGCGCAGCGGTATCGCCTCTGGCGCCGGCTTGGTCGGCTGCGGTGCCGGCACCTCGACTGAAACCATAGCCCCGGAATTGACGCGGTGATTGGGATCGCGGATCGTGCGACCATCGATCGCCGCCGCACCCGTCTCGATCAACGCTTTGAGGCGCGAGCGCGAGAGGTCGAGAATGTGAGCGGCAAGCACGCGATCGAGCCGTTGTCCCGTTTCATCCTCGGCAACCACGATCGACCTTTGCGTTGCGATGACCGTCATGGCCAAAACACCTGATCGAGCAACAGCCGACGGATCTCCTGACAAACACGCTCAGAACCTGGCGCAAGCCGTAAGCCGGGCACGCTGGCTGATGCTCATATCCGCGCTCACCACGGCGATCGCTATCGCGGCGGTGCTCGGGGTCATTGGCTATCGCCTTTTTGCCGGGCGCGAAAGCGGCCCGGCGAATGTTGTTGAAGGTACGGTCTTTTTGCCGGCAGGCGCACGCGTCGTTTCTACCACTATCGCCGGCGACCGTATTGTCGTGACGCTTGAGATCGGAGGTGCCACCGAGGTCCGGATTTATGATGCCAAGACCATGCAGCAGGTGGGCCGGCTGCACTTCGCCCAGCAACAGCACTAGCGGTCACGCGCTTGCGCGCGCCCGCCATCGCGGTTATGTCCGAATGCGGGCTCCCTTCGTCTAGCGGTCTAGGACGCGGCCCTCTCAAGGCTGAAACACGGGTTCGATTCCCGTAGGGAGCGCCAGTTCCAACAACGCGATGCTTCTAGGCTTGGCATCTCTACTCCGCCGTCTATCGCGGCTGCGAACACAATTTGCTCTTCATTTTTTGTTTGCGCGCCGGCGGCCAAATGGAAACACAGAATTGACAACTGTTCCGAATCCGTTAAGCCCTTCATGAACTCTGCCATAATCGCCCAATGGGCGGCCTTGCGGAAGCTTTCGCTTGCCGTTAAATATGCCGGATCGAGTTTTCGGCCGAATGACTTGGCCTTGCAGCGACGATAAGCGCGCCTGACTGGACGATCTTTCACCAAAATCTCGAGCGAACCGGGCCGAGCGTAACCGCGCGGCTCACATCGACACGTCTATGAGGAGAGACCCGTGAACAACGGTACCGTAAAGTGGTTCAACGCGCAAAAGGGTTACGGATTCATCCAGCCCGAGGGCGGTGGCAAGGATGTCTTCGTTCACATCAGCGCGGTGGAACGCGCTGGCTTGCGCGAATTGAGGGAAGGGCAGCGCGTGTCCTTCGAGGTCGTAACGGACCGCAAGACCGGTAAGTCGGCGGCCGAGAACCTCAAGGCCGTGTGAAAGCGAACGGCGGCCGAGGGGCCGCCGTTATCGTTTGCGAGATGTGCTCCCGGCCGGCGTCAAGGCGCCACCGGAAGACCGGGAATTGTCAGGCCGAAAGCTTCGGCGATCAACACCGAATTGAGTGCAAGCACGATCGCGGTCGCGATTGCAGCCGCAATCTGTGTGGGAGCGCCATTGCGGAAGCTGCCCATGATGTCGCGCCGGCCGGTGAAGATGATGAGCGAAATCATCGGCAGCGGCAGCGCGATGCTCAGCACCACCTGACTCATCACGAGCGCCGAGGTTGCGTTTACCCCGAGTGCCACGACCACGAAGGCGGGCACCATGGTGACAAGCCGGCGCAGCCAGATCGGAATGCGCAAGCCGGCGAACCCCTGCATGATCATCTGGCCTGCCATGGTGCCGACGGTCGAGCTGGATATGCCAGACGCGATCAGCGACACCAGGAATATGAAGGCCGCTCCGGCGCCGAGCAGGGGCGTCAAGGTGTGATACGCCGTTTCGATCTCGGCGACGTTGGCGTGGCCGGCGTGAAATGCGCCGGACGCCATCATCACCATGGCGATGTTGATGAGCCCCGCGATCGCCAACGCGATGACGACTTCCTGATTTGAATAATGCAACACCTTTCGGCGCTCGCGGTCGTGCCGCACCGGCACGCGCGCCTGCGTCAAACCGGAATGCAGATAGATGGCGTGCGGCATTACCGTGGCGCCGACGATGCCAACGGCGAGCAGCAGCGCCTGCGAATCGGCGAGCTGCGGCGCAACCGTATGAAACAGTGCCGCCGGCCAGTCGATTGGAACGATGAACAGTTCCACCAGATAGCAAATGCCGATCACGCCGACGATCGAGGCGATGATCAGTTCGAGCGGTCGAAAGCCATAGGCTTCGCACATCAAAAGGCCGTAGGTAATGACCGCGGTCGCCGCCATTCCCGCGAGCAGCGGCAAATGAAGCAGCAATGACAGTCCGATCGCGCCACCGAGGAATTCGGCAAGATCGGTTGCCATGGCGGCGATCTCGCTAATACCCCACATGGCCCACACCAGCGGACGGGGGAAGTGATCGCGGCAGAGCTCCGCAAGGTTGCGGCCCGCGACAATGCCGAGCTTCGCGGACAGGCCCTGGAACAGCATGGCGATCAGATTGGCCAGCAAAACCACCCAGAGCAGGCCGTAGCCGTACTTTGCACCGGCCTGAATGTTGGTGGCGAAGTTTCCCGGGTCGATATAGGCAATTGAGGCGATCACCGCGGGGCCGATGAAGGCAAGGTACGAGCGCAAGCCGCGCCGTTTGCCGTCCAGCGCCTGCCGCGCTGCCGCGAGCGTCCGAGCCGACAACGAAGCTGGCCGAATGATCGAATTATTGATGGTCAGCGCCTTGTCGCGGCTCATCGTTCGGCGGCCATCGACCTGCTCATGGCAGCATAGACATGAAAATGTAGCAGCGGTTACAGTATAGGGAGCGTGCCATGTTGCGTCAACGGCTGTATAGTGTAGCCTGAGCTATATTTTGACACGACTCTGAGGATGTGATGTCCGCTGCGCCCGGCGATTTTTCCGCACCTGGGCGCGCCGCCACTGGCACCAAGACATGGCCAAACTTCCGGCAGAGGGAACCCAGGCGCGCCGCTTTGGCAAGACGCGGTCCGCGCAATCGACCGCCCTGCTGGAGGACTATGTCGAGTTGATCGCGGATTTGCTCGCAGGTGAAGGCGAGGCGCGGCCGACCGATATCGCGCGACGCTTCGGCGTTTCGCATGCCACGGCGATCAAGACGATTTCACGACTCAAGCGGGCTGGCCTCGCCACTGCACGACCATACCGCGGGGTCTTTCTGACCGAGAGGGGAAACGCGCTGGCTGATCGCGTTCGCGTGCGCCACCGCCTCGTCGTCGACGTGCTGCGCGCGCTGGGTGTTCCGAACGAAGCGGCCGAAGCCGATGCCGAAGGCATCGAGCATCACGTCTCGGAAACGACGTTGAAAGCATTCGCCCATTTTCTGAGTACGAAGGAATAAGACGACTCATCCGCCGGTGGCTGCGAAAGGCGCGCCCACGACAGGACGCAGTCGATTTTACCGGTGAGCAGCGTCCGTGGCCTACAGGATCTGCTCGGTGAGTGCGTCGACAATGTTGTCGACGATTTCCTCGACCATGGCTTTGTCGTCGCCTTCGCCCATCACGCGGATGACCGGCTCCGTGCCGGAGGGTCGCACCACTAGTCGGCCGTGACCGTTGAGGCGGTGCTCAGCATCAGCGATGACTGTGCGGACCTTTGAGTTCTCCAGCGGCTTGCCGCTGCGGTAACGCACGCTTTTGAGCACCTGCGGCACCGCCTCGAAGCGATGACACGCTTGGGACACCGGCTTGTCGAGTTTCTTCACCACCGCGAGCACTTGCAGCGCCGCCACGAAGCCGTCGCCCGTCGTTGTGAAATCGGACAGAATGATATGGCCCGAAGGCTCGCCGCCGACGTTAAATCCGTGCTGCCGCATATGCTCGAGCACGTAGCGGTCGCCGACCGGTGTGCGGACGAGCGACAGCTTCAGCGACTGCAAGTGGCGTTCCAGGCCGAGGTTCGACATCACAGTCGAAACCACGCCGGGCCGAGCCAGCCGCCCGTCGTCGCGCCAGCTTTCCGCGATCACCGCCAAAAGCTGGTCGCCGTCGACCAGATGCCCTTGCTCGTCGGCGATGACAACGCGGTCGGCGTCGCCATCCAAGGCGATGCCGATATCGGCGCGCATTTCCCGAACTTTGCGGCACAAGGCATCGGGCGCGGTGGATCCGCATTCACGGTTGATGTTGAAGCCGTCAGGCTCGACCCCAATCGCCACAACGTCGGCTCCGAGTTCCCACAGCGCGCTCGGCGCGACCCGGTAAGCCGCGCCGTTGGCGCAGTCGATCACCACGCGCAATCCGTCAAGCGATAGATTGCGCGGCAATGTACGCTTGGCGAATTCGATGTAGCGATCGTGGACCCCATCGATGCGCTTGGCCCGACCGAGGTCGCGGCTCTTGGCCAATCGCTTGGTGAGGTCGCTGTCGATAAGCCGCTCGATATTATGCTCGGTCTCGTCGGACAACTTATAGCCGTCAGGCCCGAACAGCTTGATGCCGTTGTCGTCGAACGGATTGTGCGACGCCGAGATCATGACGCCGAGATCGGCGCGCATGGAGCGCGTCAGCATGGCGACCGCCGGCGTGGGCATCGGGCCGAGCAACAGCACATCCATGCCTACCGACGTGAAGCCGGCGACCAGAGCCGTTTCAATCATATAGCCGGACAGTCGGGTGTCCTTGCCCACCACAACCCGGTGGCGGTCCTCGCCCCGCCGGAAGGTCAAACCGGCCGCCTGGCCAACCTTGAGCGCGAGTTCCGGCGTAATCACGCCATTGGCGCGGCCGCGAATGCCGTCGGTACCAAAATACTTGCGAACCATATTTCCCCGCCGCGTGGCCGGCCCAGCGGTCATATTAACTCGCCACGGCGACGTTCGCCTCAAAAAATCTGCGATAAACTTAGCTTTGGCCTTAACACCTTAACTTCACCCCCCTGCCCAAGAAAAGTAATGCAAAGTCAACGTGATGCGTTTTGCGGATGCGGTCAGTCCCGCCTGCGCGTCAGCGAGGCTTCGGCTTGTCATAGGGACTTGCGGGCGGTTGGGTCACCGAGACCGGATCGGAAGCCGGGAAAGTGTCTTCCAACCCTCGATCAAGCGCGCGGTCGAGCGTTTCGCGGCGCTCAGTGTCTTTGTCAGGCCGCCGCTTGCTGTTGCTGCCGCCATTGCGGTCCGATTCCGCCCTCTCGGCGCGCAGCGGCGGATTACGACTCCATTCGACCATGACCGCCTCCTTCCCCTGTGGTGCGCGCCGCAGACCATACTCTTAGGATAACCTCCGGCAGCCGATGCCGTTCCGGTGAGCCCCGGACCTGCACAACCTTATGCCGCAGGGACCTGACCTATGAACCACATGACCTGTATTGAGGATCTGCGGCAGACCGCCCGCCGCAAGGTGCCGCGCGCCTTCTTCGACTACGCCGAGGCAGGCTCCTATGCGGAGCAGACGCTCCGTGCCAACCGCGCCGATCTCGAGAGGATCAAGATCAGGCAACGCATTCTGTTCGACGTCAGCAAACGCAGCACTGGCACGACAATTCTTGGCGAGCCGGTGGCACTGCCGTTGGCGCTGGCGCCGATTGGGCTATGCGGCATGCAGCACGGCGACGGTGAGATTCTAGCATGCCGTGCCGCCCAGGCGGCGGGCATCCCCTTCACGCTTTCGACCATGTCGATCTGCTCGATCGAAGATGTCGCCGCTGCGGTCGACAGGCCATTCTGGTTCCAGCTCTATGTCATGAAAGATCGCGGCTACATCCGCGCGCTGATCGAACGCGCTGCTGCCGCCAAATGCAGCGCACTCGTTCTGACCGTGGATCTACAGGTCATCGGACAGCGGCATTGCGACATTAAAAACGGCATGACCGTGCCTCCGGAGCTGCGGCTCAAGACCATGATCGACATCGCCAACAAGCCGGTCTGGGTGCTCAGCGTGCTGCGCGGCAAGCGGAAAACATTCGGCAATATCGCCGGCCATTATCCCGGCATGCAGAACGTGACGGTTCTGTCGAAATGGATCGCCGAGCAGTTCGATCCGACGTTGAGCTGGAAGGATGTCGAATGGATCCGGAATTTATGGCCCGGGAAGCTGATCCTCAAAGGCATTCTCGATATCGAAGACGCGCGCATTGCCGCCAAGGCCGGCGCGGCCGCGCTGGTTGTTTCCAATCATGGCGGTCGCCAACTCGATGGCGCGGCGTCCTCGATCTCCATGCTGCCGCCGATCGTGGACGCCGTCGGTTCAGACATTGAGGTTCTGTTCGACGGCGGCATTCGCTCCGGCCAGGATGTGTTTCGCGCGCTCGCATTGGGAGCCCGGGCGTGTCTGAGCGGCCGCGCTTACATTTACGGGCTGGGGGCCGGCGGACAAGCCGGTGTCGCGCGCGCAATTGAAATCATCCGCAACGAACTCGACGTGACGATGGCGCTGGCGGGCGTAACTCGGACCGACCAGATCGGCCGTCATCACATTGGTGGTTGGATAGTCGCTGACGCTTAAGTCTCGGGGCTCTGCGCCGCTAGGTCCGCCACGCGCCCGCCACAGAACCGAATATGTTAAGGGGCCGCGGCCTGACCCACGGAAGCCGCAATTATTCATCAAAAATTTGCCATTTCGACTCACCTTCGGCTGGGCGGATCGGCGATGGAGGGGCTCTCGTGGGTAAAATTGCGATTGCGACGCTGTTCTGTGTTGCGATAGCGGGCATGCCGCCGACGGCGCAGGCCGACATGGTCGGCGCGGCGGCCGGGGCGGGTGCCGGCCTGGTGGTCGCTGGCCCGGTCGGGGCAGTGGCTGGCGGGGTGATCGGCGCAGTCTATGGCAAACCGTTCTGGGGGCCATCAATCAGCAAGGGGCATTGCTGGACGGACGATCATTTCCATCGCCACTGCAAGAAGCATTGGTGATCCGCGGCTCCCGCGAGCGGTAGGCCGGCTCCTATTGCGCGGGGCTCGGCGTTCCAGGCTGGCCAGGGTCCGGGTCACTCCTCCTTGTAGCCATAGGTCTGCGCGTTGCCGCTGGCGCCATAGTATTTGTACGGTAGGAATTTGCCCGACATGGTGATGCGTACGCGGTCGCCCTTGGGATCGGGTTGCCGTTCCATCTGAAGATCGAAATCGATGGCGGACATGATGCCGTCGCCGAATTCTTCTTCGATCAGCACTTTGAGTGCCGGACCGTTGACCATGACGAGCTCATAGAACCGATAGATGAGCGGGTCTGTCGGCGGCATCGGCGAGCCGCGCATCGGGACCTCGTTGAGCAGGGCTTGCTCGCTCTTGTCGAGCCCGAACAACTCGGCAGCTTTCGCGGCCTGCGGCTTTGTCATTTTCATTTGGCCGAGCACGGCGCCGGTGATCAGGACCGGGGACATGCCGCCGACCTCCTCACAGATATGTTTCCAGCTCCAGCCCTTTTCGCGCTTGATCCCAAGGAGCTTTTCAGTGAGTTGGGCGCGTGTTGTTGCCGATGCCATGGACAGACCTCCTCTCGTTGGCGTTGCCAATACCGGGCAACGAGCAATTGCCGTGCCAAACAGTAGCGGCGGTCGGCCGTTGTGGCGACAGCTTAAGGCGCCACGCCGCCGAGCCCAACATTCACGCGCGAAGCTTGCAAGGAGCCGTCCGGTGCTTGCTCCGGCCGCACGATGGCAATATGCGCGCCAATACCCAACTCGCTGATATCCCCCGGAGCGTATCGGCGGATCGTGGCGTCGGGTCCGACGACGATCTTCTGTTGACCGCCCTTATACGTGACGGTGAGCACCTGCCCATCGATGCCGGAGACCGTTGCATCCACGGTGCCGTTGGTCATGGTCGAACCGGGACGATCCCAGGGCCGGAAGCCCTCGCCAAGGCCGCGTTGCGACGGCGCAAAGATCGTCACCTGAATCGCTTTCTGGCTGCCGTCGGGCTGGGGCATGGCGCCGACGCCGATAAAGTCGCCAACCTTGACGTCCGCGAGTGTCGCGGCCTTTACGCCAAATACCTGAGCCTTGTCGGTCAGCTTGACCGTAACGTCGGCGGCATCGTTGCGCTTGATCGTCAGGGTCGGGCCATCGATTTTGGCGATCACGCCGCGGATCGGCTTGGGCGCCTGCCCGAGTGCCGGACCGGCAGCGAGCGCAGTAACCGCCAAGGCGATGGCGGACAAGCGATTGATTGTCATTTCACACTCCTGACGAGCCCGAGCTGGTGCTTTCACGCCTGTCACATCGGCGGCGCCGCGCCGTCGCGGCCGATATTGATGGCCGGCGCCATGATCGTTCCATCCGGCATTTTCTGTCCGGCAATCACGATCATCTGCGCGCCGGGCTTGATGTCGCTCGCATTGCCCGGCACGAATCTAACGATCGGGGTATTTGGCGGTACGATGACCTTCTTCTCGCCGTCGGTA
>Ga0070739_10005367_pt1 | contig 14650 bp, 11 predicted proteins | sample Coa_R1_7_FD_66445 | JGI IMG/M metagenome (GOLD analysis project Ga0070739, IMG submission 66445) | Surface soil microbial communities from Centralia Pennsylvania, which are recovering from an underground coalmine fire - Coalmine... | ecosystem: Environmental > Terrestrial > Soil > Unclassified ... | reverse complement strand
TCGACCTGACATTGATCCTGAAATCAGCGTGTTTGCGGGAGGTCGCCGCTGCAGGAGCGGCAGCACCTCGGCGATGCTGGGCGTTCGAGGGTGTTGGGATTGGGCAGCGGAAGCCAACGCCGGGTCGGCAGGTCAGAACGGGCACCTTTACGACGACGAGGTAGGAGACCTTAGATGAACGATGTCGATACCACTCTCAATCTGGTTCGAGTCAATGGCCGCGCACTAGCCTGTCAGATCAGAGGCGGCGGTCGGCCGCTGGTCATGCTTCACGGCGGGTTCGGATCTCTTGAAATGTTTGGAGCCAACGTTGATCTCCTCGCGCAGGACTACAAGATCATTGGAGTCGACCTGCACTCACACGGGCGCACTCCTGCCATCGACGAGCCGATGCGGTTCGAGACGATGGCGGACGACATCGCCGCCCTGATCCGTGAGCTAGGAGAAACCAGCGCTGCTGTGCTTGGCTTCTCACTTGGCGGGAGTGTCGCCCTGCGCACGGCGATCCAGCATTCGGATGTAGTTGATCACCTGATCCTGGTGTCGACCCCCTTCAGGCGCAGTGGCTGGCATTCGGAAATGACCACGTCCATGGACGCGATGGGCCCTGAGTTTGCCGAGCAGATGAAGCAAACGCCCCTCTTCACTCAGTACGAGGCAATTGCGCCCCGAGTTGAGGATTGGCCGGTCTTGGTACGCCGGCTTACCGACCTGATGAAGGTCGACTACGACTGGTCCGACGAAGTGGCCCAACTCAGCATGCCGACACTGTTGATCGTCGGCGACTCCGATGGTTTGCCTCCTGCACACGCGGTCGAGTTCTTCGGGCTGCTCGGTGGTGGACTCCATGATGCAAACTGGGATCGTTCGGGAATGACAGCGCACCGCTTGGCCGTGATCCCAGGCGCTACTCATTACGACATCAACGGGCTGCCCGACGTCGCGCGCGTGGTCAAAATGTTCCTCGGCTGAGCTCTACTGAGTCGCGCCCGGCAACGACCTAACGGTGGGGCGAGGATGCCCCTCGATGAACCGTGAGCGCTGATCGAGTCATACTCGGCGGGAGGGTGCGGCCACTCGGCGTGGTGCGAAGCTACCCGCGACGCTCTACCGTGTCCGCTCCCCGATGGCGTGGAACACCTGACGGAGCGTGCTGCGGAAGGTGAAGTCCCATCCGAGTGCTTCCAGGCGGCGCCGCAGGTCGTCTGGCTCGAGGTAGATCTTCGCGATTCGGTATGACCGCCCGTCGGCGAGGCTGCGTCTGGCGACGACGTCTTGCCCGCCTGCCCAGTCTTCCTGCTCTCTGGTGGTCGACGCCGCGTGCTCGTCAACGAAGAACACCAGGCCGCCGGGCGCCAGCGCGGCGTCCACGGTTCGCCAGAAGGGCTCAAACTGGCTTGCCGGCACGTGAGAGAGCCAGAACGCGAAGAAGATGAAGTCGTAGCTCCGATCCGGAACCCAGGTAAAAAGGTTGGCGGCAACATACCGGACGTTTCCGCTTGTGACTCGCCGGCGGTTGATGTCGAGCATGGCCTGTGAGGCATCGACCGCAGTCACGGAGGTCGCCGTGCGGGCCAGATTCCGTGTCCACCACCCCGTGCCGCAGGCAAGCTCCAGAACATCGCCGCGTGGCGCCAGGTGCTCGAGGGCAGACTGTGCCTCGAGAATGTCCTGCCCCTGGGGGTCCTCGTTAGCTGCGGTGTCGGCGTAGCTCCCTGCCAGCTCGAGCTGCCGGTCGTACTCGTCCGCGCGCGCCTCGTAGTAGTCGATTTGCTCCTGCACCAGAGAGTGCACGCTCGGGTCGGTCGGGGGCGTTCCGCCGACCGGGCTCACGGCCAGACCGTGAGGGCGACACCCGGCTGGCATCGGACCGGTAACGGGCCCGGCGCGTCGCGCGAGAACCTGCGTTCGACGCCGGCTGCCGCGTAGGCGGCTAGGCGCTCCTTCAGCGGCCAGTCGACGCGCCGTGGCCGGAGGGTGATCGTCTCGCCGAGGTCGACGATCGCGTACGCCGGTCGAGAATCGGCGTCGTTCGAGCCATTGACCGCTCCCACGCTCATGAGCGTGGCAGCGCCGACGCGGCGCACATACTGCGTATGGATGTGGCCGTACACCAGTAGCCGCGCTTCCGCCTCATCGACCATGCGCCGGGCGACCTTCTCATCCGCGTCCGGAAGCACGACGTCCTCGGTGCTCCAGGGCGTCGCATGGACCAGCACCACCGATCCGAAGTCGAACGGGCCGCGGACGATGGACAGCGGCAGTCGGTGCAGGTAGTCGATGCGCTCGGGCCCGAGACGGTCGACTGCCCACAGCGCATGGGGGATCAGTGAATCCGGCGTTGTCGGGTGGGTGGCTTCGCTAGGTCGAAGCGCCTCCTCAGGCGGGGCACCATCCGCCAGCCGGACGAGCAGGTCGTCGGCATTCCCGCGGACGGCTGCCCAGCCTCGCTCACGGATCAGGTCGACCACCTCCGCCGGCTGCGCCCCACCCTGGGCGAGGTCCCCGCCCACGAGCACCTCGTCGACGGATTCGGAGGCTTCGAGGTCCGCTGTCACCTTCTGAAGGGCGACCAGATCGCCGTGCGGATCAGACACAACCGCGATTCGCCATGGGATAGGGCGCCGGCGACTTCGCTCATTAGCGGTCACGGCGAAACTCGTGCGAGAGGTCGATCACCATCGCGCCGGCCGACACGATCTTCAGACTCCATTCCTCGTGACCGCAATTGCGACTACATTATGTCTCACAACGCCCGGCATACCATGAACGCTCACCCGGCCCGTGGCCGGCTCAAGGCACCCCGTTCTCGACCCTCAAGAACTCCGACAGGAGCTCCCTTGCGCACGCCGGGGGGGCGATACACCGTTGTGGATTGGAGGGGCCTCTCGTACCGTACGCGCCGGAAGTGAGTGGCGGATCTGCCCCCCAAGGCGCGTCTGTAGGCGCGGAGTTTGGGTGCTCACCGGCAGCCGCGCAGCGATGTCGGACTGGCGATGGCCGTTGACAAAAGTCGCCTTGGGTTCACCCACCTGTGGCCAGCGCGAGAAGGGTATTGATCGCAGTTTCGAACGGGCGGGTACTGCGTTGCGCCTGGGCGAGTAGAAGCCCTCCTTGGAGCGTGGCCAGCAGAGTTGTGGCGAGGTCGTCCGGGTCGATGTCGGGCGGAAGTTTGCCGTCGGCATGAAGGGATCTCAGGCCATCACCGATGGCGGCCGCCCACTGATCGAACCCGGCCGCGATGAGCGCTCGTGCCTCGGGGTCACACTCGGCGAGTTGACCAACGAGCGAGCCAAGTTGGCAGCCGCCCTTTGCTTGGGTGCGTTTCGCTGCCGTGATCACCATCTTCTGCCACGCTTCGACTCCGTTCGCGCTGCTGAGCGCCTGCCGGTTGCGACTGACGATGGCATCGGCTTGGTAGTCGATGACCGCCTGCACGAGCTCGTTCTTATCAGGGAAGTAGTGGTACATCTGAGAGCCGCTGACTTCCGCCGCTACCCTGACGTCGTCCAAGGTGGTGCCCGCCACTCCGCGCTCATGAATCAGGGCGGCAGCTTCCTCCACTATTCGTGAACGGGTGCGTGCTCCCTTTGGGGTGAGCTTGGGTCGGTCATTCGTCTCGCTGACCATATCCCGATCTTAACAGGGAATGTGGGTTTGACAACCCAGTTCCGAATGGTAGAGTGGGTGGCGCAACCCATTTTAGAGCGAGAGGATTCCCCCAACGCATGAACGACCTAACAGGCACGACAGTCCCAGTGACCAACAACTACGGAGCATCCACATGAGCGCGTACGTCATTGTTGAATTCACAGTTAAAGATCCGGATGTTTATCGGGAGGAATACGCCGGTAGCGCCGGAAAGACCGCAATCGAGCGCGGAGCCGAGGTTCTCGCCAGCAGTAACTGGGAGATTCTCGATGGCGATCCCACGCACTCGTCAGGGGTGATCGTGCGGTTTCCGGACCGTAAGACGGCCCTCCAGTGGTACAACTCGCCTGAATATCAGCAGCTGATCGAAGTCCGAGCTATCGCAATGGATGCCCGTTTCAGCTTGCTCGATGGTCTCCCGGCGTCAGCAGAACGTGAGAGGCAATCCGCGTGAGCACATCCTCAGGAAAGACGGTGCTCATCACCGGCGCCAATGTCGGGATCGGCAAGGATGTGGCCCGGCAGCTCGCTCTACGCCCCGAGATCGGCCGCATCTATCTCGGTTGTCGGAGCCGAGACCGAGCCGCGACGGCAAAGGTCGATCTGGAAGCCGTCACTGGCCGAAACATCTTCGACATCATACTCATGGACGTCGCCGATCTGGGTTCGGTCCGCGCTGCCCTGGCTGCCATCGACGGGTCGCTCGATGCGCTGGTCATGAACGCCGGTGTAATCGGCAACAAGTCCTTGATGGACTTGACCACCGAGGGGGTCACCAAACTGTTCGCAACGAACGTTCTCGGTCACGCCGTTCTCCTCGAAGGGCTCCTAACCCACGACCGACTTGACGAGGTAGCCGTGTTCGTCGCCAGTGAAGCGGCCAGGGGAATTCCGAAGCTGAGGTTCAAACGGCCCACCTTTGTGTCTACCTCCACGGATGAGCTAACTACCGTTATCAACGGCAGCTATTTCGCGAACAGGAAGTATGATCGGAACCTCGCGTTCGGTCAGGTGAAGTACATCGGTGCCTTATGGATGGCACACCTGGCTCGCCAATACCCCGACCTGCGCTTCGTCACCGTGAGCCCCGGCAACACCATGGGCACCGAAGCCGCCAACGGGGCAGCGCTACCGCTGCGCTTTGCGGCCAAACACATCATGCCCCACCTCGGTATTTCTCACGACCTTGAAGTGGGCGCGCAGCGAATCGTGGACGGTGTCATCGATTCGACTCTGTCGAGTGGCGTGTTCTATGCCAGCGCGGCCAACAAGTTGACCGGTCCCCTGATCGACCAAGCGGAGGTCTTTCCCGACTTGGCCAATCCGTCATTTCAGGACCACGCCAACGAGGCCATCCACCGCTTTATCTCGTAACGACGTTTGCCCAACCCGCCGACAGTCTTCCACAAAGCCCCAGTTTTGACGACCTAACGGGTATCGCTTATCGCTTGCACGAAACAGCTGCGCATCACAGCCTGACCGCGTATCGGCACTGATTTCATCCCGGAGGTGATCGTGGCGGAGATTGGAACGGGACCCTACAGACCAACCCAAGTCGTCAGATAATCGCCGGCCCAAGAGTGCCCTCGGTTTGGCAGCGCACGGGAACGTTCTCTGGTTGTTGCACGTCCATTTTGGCGCGGAGACTGGCGGGAGCGGTGGGACCCGAACCCACGACCGTCGGTTTAGAAGTTCGAGTTGGCACTGTCCACGGTGCTCCGTTGGCGTCTCTTGGTGGCGCGGAACCTCGTCTGAGCGCCTCATTCTTCGAGCCCGGACCGCCTTGGATGACCGCGGACTTTGCCTTTTGCTACATTGTTTGCTACACGAAGCTGAGCAAGCCATCGTGGGGTACGACGTGGGAGGAGCAGCTCCTACCTAGGCGATAGGTCGATGCGCAGGTCCTTAGTCAGCTGCTCGCGTCTTTCCTCGGGGAGCGACTCAAACCGGGCGAGCAGGTCGCTCTGGTTCGACTGGCCCAGGACGAGTCGGTAGAGGGCCAGCGAACGTTTGAGTCGGTTGAGCTGTATCACGTCTCGGCTGAGCGGGAGCGCGGGCACGTATCGCTCAATCCTGGCGTCACCGGCCTCCGTCATCCAGTAGGGCACGAGGTCGTTCGCTCCCTCACTCCTGCCCTCTCGAGCCGCTTCGAACATTGCCTGCCATGGGTCGTGGCCGCCGGTGGTAAAGGCCGTGGCTCCGTGCATCTGCGCGACGTTCTTGCGCACGGCGTGACCCTTGTATCGGTAGACGCGTCCCTCACGCTGCTCAAGGTCGACCGGATTCGCAGGCAGATTCCAGTGCACGACGGCATGGCAGTACAAGTGGAAGTCAAGACCCTCCTGGCCCACTGAGGTAGTGACGAGCACGAACGGCCAGAACGGGGAGTTGAACGCAGCTCGAACCGTCTGGGTGCGTTGGGGGGCCGCGCTGTCGTCGGCCTGGCGCTTGGAGCTGTAGCGGTGCGCATACCTGGCTCGGATGCTCAGGAAGGGGAGATGGTCAGAGCCGTCGATCGGCGGGGTATCGAAGCGGTGGGGGACGGATTTTATCGTCAGCGCAGCGTAGGCTTCGTCCGCCATCTTCTGAATCCCCGAGGGTGTCGCCAGTTCATTGGAACCCGAGAGTATTTCGGTCTCGCCGCGGAGCAGCCCCAAGTGTTCTCGCAGCACGTGAAAGTACTCATCCAAAACGGCCTGCAGGCAGCCGTCCAGGCAGTACTTCAGGACCTGTTTCCAGTAGACGTCCGCGTGCGAAAGGTGGCCCTGCAGCATGGCAGTGGTTTCGGGGGTGTTGAACAGGCTGCGAAAACCCCACGCGACCCGCGCCGCGCCGTCGCGCAACTGTCCATCCACCAGTCGCGCGTCGCCGCCGCTGACTCGGGAGAATGCGCGGAGCGCGCACACCGCCGGACCCGCAACAGCAAGACGGGCCAGAACCTGAGCTAGGTCTTCCGGCCGCGGTCCGAGGCCCAACTCCGCCAGTCCTTCCAATCCGCCCAACCCGACCCTGCGAGCAAATGCAACGGCCTCCTCGAAGGCTCCGTCTGTGGGCGCCGGCTTGCCGTCGCCGACCGGGCGCCACGCAGAGCTGCCTACCTCCCGCAGCCAGGTATTTCCGTCCCGTTCCCCGGTGTCGAGAAGGAGCGGAGCTATCCAGTACCAGCGCTCGTCCGGCAAGAGTCCTTCTGTTCGTCCTTCAGGGGGAAGAACTCTGTCCAGGGCCTTTTGGATCCTGGCCATGACCTCGGCGCAAATGTGCTCGGCGTCCGGGGCGCTACCATTCGCGTTGAGGGATTCGGCGATGCGCCAGGGATCGCCGATCCGAGCCAGGAAGGAGCTGGGATAGATGAGACAGAACGCCGACAGGCTTCCGACTTCGGCCGCTCGCGAGCCTTGATTGCCGCGTTCGCTACGCGTCGGCTTTCGACGGCTGAAGCGGAGCAGGGCGCTCGTTTGCCGCCGGCCGTCGGCGTCGTACTTCCACTGCCTTCGAACGGAACGGAGAATTAGGCCGTCGGCGCGGTAGCTGAGCAGCGGAGCAATGCTCTGCGGCACGACGTTCCACGCCGAGAAGACCAGCCGCTTGGTGAAGCGGGCGAAACGATCGTCGTCGAAGGGGTAGCCTAGCCGGTAATAGCTGAGGCTCGGCGGCAGCCAGAGGAGCCGCCATTGCCCGGCGTCCAGGCTGTCTCCGGACAGCCATCGGAGCCGCGCATTCGCCGGCTTCACCGGCCGGTACTCGCGTACGCCCGCGAATCCGTCCAGCGCCGCGGCGTTGAGGAGTGAGAGCAGCACAACCGAGCGCTCAGGGTCCGCCAGTGCCTTCTTCAACTCCGTTTTGAGCTTGTACCCTTCCATGGTATTGAGAAGGTACGGCGCCGACTTCCAGTACTCGACGACATCACCGGCCTGCAGGAAGCGGCTGACCTGCGACGTTGCCACGTACGTCCCCAGGTCGCCCAACTCGAGTGGCGTCACCGTGACCCCGCCCCCAGATACCATCTCGCGCCCTCCTTGCCCGCCAGCTGGCCGCTCGGTCCTGCACATCACCCGGCTCAGGCCGCGCTGAACGTCGCACTTGAGGCGCTCCAACTCCCCCAGGTCGACCGCCTCGACGTTGTTGAGTGCCTGGCCGAAAGCCGCCAGGGTATCTTCAAAGCGACGGACCTGATTCGGTTTCCGTTCCATCAGAAACCGGGTGGTGAGGAGGAAGTCCGTGTAGTGATCCTCCCGGAGTTGACCGTCCTCAGCCTCATCAGGAAGTGTGTACATCTTGTAGGGCGTGGCCGAGAGCAGCAGCACCTTCGCGTCCCGCTGGTCGAACAGGGCCTTCGCGAGCTCGCGTGGCTGGCCCTCACCGGCCAGCAGGTGACGGAATCGCTGGAACTCGTCGAGGATGATGAGATCCGGCTTCAAGGCGTCGACGCAGCTCCGAGCCAGTAGGTAGCGTAGGTCGCCAATCATGGATGCCCGCTCCGACCATGTCGGATAACTGCGCACAGTCTCGCAGCGAGCAGCCAGCTCGTCGAACCGCTTTCGAATCTCCGGCTGCTCGGATAGGGCTCTGGCGAATGCCTCCCCCAAGCTCTCGCCCGTAGCGTCTCCATCTCTACCGAGCTGGTACGGATTTCCTTCCACCTGGTTGCGGAAGGTCTCCTCGCGCCACGTGGTGCCCTGCAGCAATCGATAGACGCCCCGTCGCGGATGGCGCCGCCAGCCCCAGGCGTGCCGGAGCAGCCAGAACAGAAGCACTCTTTCGTTCGCCTTGCCGGGCCGATTCCCCGGTTCAAAGGATGTCCCTGGCGTGAGCGAGATGAAGTTCAGTCCCTGAGACTGGATGCTCTGGAGGTGTCTCGGTAGCAGGGTGATTCGGTCGGGAAGGTTGTACTCCGATCCCTGTCCAATACGCAATCGTGCAATATTCTGGCGGGCGATGTCGGCGTTCGAACAGACGTAGATCACGTCGATTCGCTGCCGTCCAAACTCCTGTTGGAGGTGCGCGATGGCCGTGGCGACAACACCCCTCGCCACCAGGGTTTTCCCAAGCCCGACCTCGTCAGCGACCAAAAACCGGTCAACCCGGTCTCGGTCCTTGTATAGCCGCCGAAACACGTGGTCTACCGTCTTCCGCTGAAAATCTTTGAGCCCGGCCAAGACCGGACGGGGGTCGAACAGGTTCTCGTCCATTAAGAAATCGCCCTCCGCGCCGCCCAGATCGGCTGCCAGACGTCGCCCCAGCCTTCGGGCAGAAGTTGCAGCCCGTCCTCGGTGCCGGCCAGATCTCGCAAAATCAATTCGACGCGGTCGAGGCGCTCCGGCTCCTGGGCAAGCGCTCGAAGCAACAGCTCGAGCAGACCGGCTGGCTGTGGCCTCCAGGGCTGCGGGCGCGGACCCTCCCATTGCCCGGTTAGCAGGTCCACGCCTGTCGCGGACGCCCCCACCTCAAGCGGATCCAGCGACAGCATGAGGAGCGCCGTAAAGTCTTTTTTGCCGAGCGACTCCAGCAGCCGGCCCTGCCTGTTCTCGGGCATGCCGGTCATCTGAGCGTTTACCACGAAGGTTGCCTCAACTGACGTGTCCCCCTCAGACTTCATCGCTCGAATGGCGAAGAAGGCCGTTAGGCTTTCAAAGGCAACTGGGCCGAATCCGGCAACGGCGAAGTCTCCCCTGACTTGAGGGGCTTGGGCGGCCGCCCGGCCGAGTGTCAGCGGCCAAACCTGCGCTGCCGTGCCTTCGAGGAGGGATGCCAATTCTTGGCCGTCCTGAGCGGATTCTCCGTCGATGACGAGTTCGATACCAAACGAGCCCTCCTCCCCGACAGTCACGACGCCGCGAAAGCATCGGCTGGCCAGCCGCCGGCATTCGGTGTCGAGAGCCTCGCGAAGCTTCTGCTCCAGGGACTTCTCGGTCCGCTGCTCCGGTGGTATGAAGTTATCGAGGAGCTCCCGAAGGCCGCTCGGCTGCTCGCTTGTGCCCATGATCGCTTCGAATCCCACACGCTGCTTCTGGCCGGTCAGCTCCACAAGGAATTCGACATTGCCTTCGAACGCCGGATGGGTCGCGTTAGACGACCCGGTCCAGACGGTGGCCGTCTTCCCGAGATCGGCGACGTACAGCTTGGCGTGGAGTCCCCGGAGGCTGGCCCCGGGCTGTTCTGCCAGGATGTTGAGTGACCAGACTGAGAAGTCACCCTCGTCCCTGTCCGAGACCTCAGCGTTATCGGTCTCTTCGGTCTTGAGCACCAGCAATTCACCGAACTTCTGCAACATGCGCGGGTCGCCATCTGCGAGGGATTCGGATCTTGAAACGAGCGTGGCCGATCGAGTCTGGGGGGTCATGCGGCTGAACTGGTCCAGCTTGTCCGCTGTGAGGAAGGGCGAAACGACGAGGAGCCGATCGGCCTTGTCAGGAAACGGCCAACCTCCAAGGCCCGGCCCCAACGGCCGGAGTCGAACGGAGTCGAACCCGTCCGGCGGGTCGAAGCGGACCCTGGATAGATCGTCGGCAAACCGGTCAATCGCGCCCGCGCGGTCGACAGGAAGAGGTTGTCGACACAATCGGGACAAGCTTCGGACGAACCGACTCAGGCCGTCGTCGACAACGTCTTCGCTTTCTTCCCCATCGAGAACGACGGCTGTGTCCCAGGTGCGGGCGCCTGTGAGATTGCGGCTGAGGCAGACCAGCCGGTAGTGGGCGGCGCCCTCCCGGCTCCTGAAGCGGATAGCCCAGACCTTGGGGTGGAAGATGCCGCATTCCAAAACCACCTCGTGGATCCACGGTTCCAGATAGGCGAACAGGGTCCGCGACTCTTGTGCGGAAATGCCTCCCGCCTGGCAGAAGATGTCGATGTTATTGGCGTGCCGGCGAGCCGTGTCGAGGAGGACGACCGCGTCGGCCGAAGGCCCCCGCTCCGGGTCGTCACCGAACCCGGCCAGTGTCAGTCCCGCGGGTACCAGGAATGCTGAACCCAGGTCCAGGCAGTATGTTGTTCCGACGGCCCTGTCGAGATCGAACCCCGCGGGGGGCTGGAGCAGGGCGGAGAGGGGCATCGGGCTGGCTGGGTCAAGCATCGTCGGGAATCCGGTCCGCTCGTCGCAAGCTACCCTGGATGTCGCCGACTATCCGCCGCACGTTGGGCCACCGGTAAGTCTGCCGGCCGAGCCCGGACGGGCCGTCCCACAGGTCCAGGGCGCGCTGGTCGGTCAGGCGAGCTCTGCCGGGCTTCAGGTTCCTCTCCCGGGCTTGTATCTCCCGGTGCACCCCCACGTCGTCGACAAAGCCCACGGGATCCCGTCGGACGGAGGCGATCAGGGCCTGCACGAACCTCCGAGTCGGGTCCGAGACCCGCGGCCGCTTAATCGCCACCGTGCGCCAGAACTCCGGCATGTCCCAGGACTGAAGGTCAGTCGACTGCGCCACCGCCCGCATGGCCCACACTCCGAGCTGGTGCCGGAGATCTTCTTCCTGCGAGGCGCGCTTCTTCGTCGCGATCAAGAGCTGGTAGAGCAGTACGGCGCCCTCCGCAACTAATGAGAACAGTTCGGCATGGACAAGCTGCCACCGGAGACGGGCGGGAAAGTCGGTCTGGTCGGGGTGAAGCCATGGGAACTCGATCCGGTCGATACGCGACCGGCTGCGAAGACAGTGGGCAAGAAGCGTCTCCCCCCTCGGAACGTCGGTCATACGTCGCACCAGGTAGTCCGCCTCGTGTCGGGTCAGTTTGAAGCAGGCCTTCCGCAGGAATATGTCTGGCGCCTTCGGGAGTCCCGGATCCCACCCCCGGAGGCGCGACTCGGCAATGACATCCCCGTCGTCCGCCCTGACGGCCGCCCCGGCCTCGCGCACTTGCTGTTTGACCGCGTAGTATCCGCTCAGCCCCCGAGGAAACTGCCAGATGCCATACGTCGCCAAGGCCGTCCAGTACACATCTGCTGCGGGCCGCTTCAGCGCTTCGCCAGCTTGGATTCCAATGACACCCTGTGCTTCACCTTCTCCTCCGTTCACCAGTGCTTGGGCCAGCTGAGCCTGGTACTTGCTGGCGCGCTGCGCGGCCTCGGCGTAACCCGATGCCTCCCGTTCAGCCCTTTGGTGGATCCACGGCACGAACAGAAGGTAGCGCGCCCGCGTCTGGATGGTGGTGATACCAGGAAAGAAGAGGTCTGAAAAGCTGTCCCGTATTGTGCCGAACCCCAGCTCGTCGAGCACGCCCCTCTCCCGGAACTGGTCGATGATGGCTTGCATCCTCGCCCGTTCCTGCTCCGAATAGGCCAGCCAGCTAATGGAAGACATCGTCGAGGCCCGCGTGCCCAGGAGTCAGGCGACGCGAATGCCGACGCTGTTCGAGTCGATGCCGCAGGCATGCAGGACTCGTTTGACTCGTTCGCACGTGTCCTTAGTATTGAAGCCTGTCTCGACCCAGATGCCCTCATCTACCTGCTTGGGATTCCGTGGCAGATCGTGAGCGTCGGCTGACAGAAACTTCTCGCCCCCCGGTCTGCTGGGCAGACCAGATTTGACCGCGGCGGCAAAAGCGGTTGGATTTGCGTCCAAGGCAGTGCGGCAAGCACTCACAAGCACCTCGTACCAATAGCGGACCGGATATGCCGCGCCATTGATACGCACCTCGACCGGCCGACGATGCGAAAACTCAGCAGTGAGTGGCAGGTAGCGTTCGTCCACGGCCGGGGCGCTCTGTGGAGGCACCTGACCGGCTGCCGCCGACGATCGGGGCGAGCCCGCCTCGCCGCGCACCGCCGGCACTCCGGCGCCCCACGATTGCATCTCAATCATGCCCACATGACTGTAGAGGGCTTGCCACAGATTGCGGCTCTTTCCCATCTGTGTGGGGCTGCGTCCCAGCTCCTGATACGAATCCTTGGCGATGCGCATAAGCTCTGGCGCCGTCACTTCCCAGAGGCTGCGGACGTTTTCGAACCCGTTTCTCCACTGATAGCCCTCGCCGGTGTCCTCGACCGTCCACCGAAACGCTCCAAGTATTGGATAGAGAGCTGACGTCAATAGACGCCACTTGCTCTTGGTCTCGGTGAACGGGAACCAAAACTCTCCACGGCGCGCCTCCTCGACAAACTTGAAGGCACCCGCGCGTCCGCCTGCGCTTTCGTTCCACCGGTCTCGGGCGGTGCTACGAATCTCATCGTGGAGCCGGAAAATGTCCTTGAGTATCGGTCGCAGCTTCTGGTAACTCTCGGGGTTTTTCTCGTACAAGTCGAGTGCTGCAGCCTTTCGCGAATAGGCAGTGATTGGGTAATCCGTGCCTCGGTTTGGAAACAGGCCAATGTTGAAAAGCGTCAGAATGCTGACCACGTCGCGACCGTCCAAGTCGCCCCTCTCGTTTTCCTTCCAGGCGATGGCCTTGGCATACGGCTCACCGGCAATCACACCCTTGATCCAGTCGAACTGCCCTTGCAGGTTGTCCAGGCTCATGGGTTGTACCTGCATGCCCGTGTTGAGTCCGCCCGCAATTTCGTACACCAGCGCCGACGGGACTCGCGTCAGAATTTCGATCTTGACGAATTGGTCCTCGGGAAGCAGCTCGTCGGCCCGATGCTTTTGCAGAATCTCATAGGTATGCCTGCCGTCCACCATGCCGTCCCCGCGGTCGAAGACAACCGAGTATTCGTTATCGGCTGAACCGCGGACAACTTCCTTCGCTATGAGCGTGATGCCCTTATTCTTCATGTGGAAGTAGCCGGGCTCGCCCTCCTCACCGAGAAGGCTTCTCTCGACTTCGCGATAAACCGCCCGATTGATGTTCGGGATACGCGGGTTCGGGTCGTCAGGAATTCCCGGAGGAATGTCCTTTACCCGGACATAAAAAATATGCCGGTCACTGCCCTCGTGGACAGGATCGGCCATGCGGCGAGCTCGCGAGGTAACGAACGGTACGACTGATGCCATACAGGCACCTCCTTGGCTTTGGTAGCTCTCGCCGAGGCGACAACTCCGCGCTGTGCGCTCTCCGAGCGCCAACCTCTGCTTATACCATAAGCCTCGTTCGTGCCCGGGGGGTCTCTGACTACCGAGTGACCGACTGGATGACGGTCGCCCCGAGGGCAATCAGGTTCTGCGTTGCCACGCTTTCGAATGTCACTAGTCGCTTGCCATTCGCGACCAGCACCGTGCAGAGAGCTTCTGTCTTGCCACCGGGAGACGCGTACGGAACGAGGACAGAGTCCGACATTTCAGCCACGAACATATTCCGCTGGTAAGCGGTTGCCGTTGTTGGCCGCACGACAGACCTAGAGAATGGGGAGATGCATTCCGCCAGTCCCGCATCAATTGCTGATCGGACGTCTGCGGGGAGTCGCTGTGGCGCGCCGCGGGCGAGAACGAGCACAAACGGCAGGCGAAGGTCGAGCAGAATCCGAAGGCACTCGCGCTCGACAGGAGAGTGGAATCCGCTCACGATGCAGTCGCCTTCCTTCTGCAGGTTGCGGAAGTAGTCATGTGTCGCCAGAATGATCGCTCCAGGACAACGCGACGAACAGATGAGACCGAGGGTCAGCGACCTAACTCCGCCTCGGCCCGAGTCCGGTGCGATCCCTTGGCCGTACTTCTTTGGCAGGAAGGAACCCGTGTCATTCCTGGATTCTGTACTTGACGTCGTAGTTCTGTACGAGGTCCAACTCTTCAGCACTCAGCCCGAACAGTGGAGCGAGTGCCGCATCGGCCTCGTCTATCAGGGGCTTCGACCGGGAGGCTGACATCTCCATGTATTCGATAGCGTGGCCCTGTTTTGTCCGAATCTGCATCGGCGTCGAGTTTTCAGCCAAGTTTTCCGACAGTCGTTGGCAAAGCGAGCGCCAACTGACTTCCTGCCAACTGGTCGGCACTGGGAACCTCCGGATAATCCCGTCGTTAATGTGTTCCGTGTCCGAGACCAGGCTGTAATGCCAGTAGAAAAGGCTGGAGTTCAGCAAGACGAAGGCAAATGCCGCCTCGTCCGCCCCGGGGAAGATCAGTGAGCGCCAGTGATC
>Ga0070739_10005365_pt1 | contig 14651 bp, 8 predicted proteins | sample Coa_R1_7_FD_66445 | JGI IMG/M metagenome (GOLD analysis project Ga0070739, IMG submission 66445) | Surface soil microbial communities from Centralia Pennsylvania, which are recovering from an underground coalmine fire - Coalmine... | ecosystem: Environmental > Terrestrial > Soil > Unclassified ... | reverse complement strand
GTCATCTCTGGATACTTGTGGCGCAAACGCGTGATCAACGCCGGCACGTCCGCGCCCGGGCGGCAGCGGGCCAGTAGATACTGCGTCTCACCTGGCCGATACTGGAAAAGCAGCCTCCGCGCCGTCTGCATCGAACAAAAGACATAAGGTCCCCAGATACTCTTAAATCCGTGGACCAGACCGACGATGCGGACTTTGTGCCCTACGACCTCTGCTGTATCGCCGATACCGTGCCGAAGTCCGAGTCGATCCAGCTCCGTTTCATCGACGACAACAGCGCCCGGTTCGGTCAGCTGCGTGCGCATTTCCGGCGTCAAGTCGCTCACCGCCCCTAGCGCCGGATCTTCCAAGCGTGCGCCGATGATGCAGCAATGCACCGAACCTCCCGTCGGCTTGTGCCAGTAGTTGAATTCGAAGAGATATTCTTCGACATCCTCGACTTCCGGCTCGGCCTGGATGCGAAACAACCAGTCTTCGGGGATGGGGTGGCCCAATTCGATACTGGGCAAGCCGCGGATGCCGACCCAGACCTGTGCTGCGGCGTGATCGATGGGGCGTGAGGTAACGGCCAGCGTCCCTAGCAGCACGCCGAACTGCACGGCGATCAGGACAGCGCTGAAGGCGACGGCCAACACCGCCGGCAAAAAGCGCTGGTGTCCGTGCCAGAGGATCTTCAGCGAATACAACCTACGCATGGCTCACGAAGTTCTGAGTTCTGAGTTCTAAGTTCTGAGTTCTGAATCTTGAGTGCTGAGACTCAGAACTCAGAACTCAGAACTGAGGCAGACGGCGGCTGGGCGAGGTGTTTCCATCCTACCATAAAGTCGTGTCTGCTTCAGATCGGGCGGCGTCCACGCCGGCAGCTCGCACAGTCCGCCGCCGCAATAGGTGTGATGCCACAGTTGCGTTGCAATGACGCCCATCAAGCCCATATCCAACGAAAAGCGCTTCAGCGATGCCAGCGGCTTGCTCAACTGAAGCTGTCGTGCCCACTCCACCGCCTGCGGATCGAAAAAGCCCGTTGCTTTCAGGGATTCCGCGCTGAGCAGTTGATCGACCCAGCGCGGCCGATCTGTGGCGACGAAGGCGCGGCTGAGATTGGCGCGGAACATAGTTTTCGTCCGCTTGGCAATCGGCGGCGGCAGCACACGGGCGGCGACGCGCCGAAGCAGATATTTATCCGTCCAGTACCGCAGCTTGTAATGCGGTGCGATGCCGGCGCAGAATTCGACCACGCGCTCATCGAGGAACGGATAGCGCCCCTCCGTGGCAGAAAAGCGTGTTGAGCGATCTCCTTTGGCGGCCATCAACAAGCCCGGCATCATGATCTGAAAGCTCATGTACAGCGATTGATTTAACGGGTGCCAGCGGCGAATTCGCTCCGGCGCGGCGATGTCGTCGTAAGCGGAGTAGCCGTCCAACCGCTGCCAGAATTGGGGTGCGTAGAGATATTCGCGGCTCTGGGCCATAAGCTCCCAAGCGGCCTGCTGGGCGGTGCGGACGCCGCCGGTGCCGAAGAATGGGGGACGATGCGCCTTGCCTCCGCCGATCAGCCACGAGAGTGCGATGTTCCGCGGTGCCTGGTAGATGAAACTGCCATATTTGTAGGCGCGATACTGGAAAATGTGCCACTTGTACCAGACGTAGCCGGCCAACCCTTCGTCGGCGCCCTCGCCGGTCAGGGCGACGATGTTGCCGGCTGCCCGGTTGGCGCGGGCCAACAGCAGCGTACCGACGCAGGACGTGTCCAGCACCGGACTCTCGGCACCCAGGATCACATCGGGAAAATGGTTGATGAGATCGGCTGGCGTTACCGTCACCGCCGTCAATTTGGAGCCGAGAAAATGTGCCGACTCCTCCGCTTTGCCGCGTTCGTCCGACGGGCCGGAACGATTGAGGCTGATGGTGAACGAGGGGATCGGCGCGCCCTTTTCCTGTGTGCTGAGTCCAAGGATGACAGTGGAATCGAGGCCGCCGCTGATGTAGCAGCTGAGCGGCACTTCACCGCACAAGCGTCGCCGCACCGCCGCCCGCAGTTCGGCCTCCAACGCCGCCGCTGCCTTGTCGTCATCCTCGAAGCGGCGCTCCGCTCCGCAGTCGGGAAAGTCGAGATCCCAGTAGCGTTGTAGGGTCAATTGGCCGTCGCGGATGCGGACATAGTGGCCGGGCGGCAGTGAATGAATGCCCTCAAAGGCGGTACGCCGTTGCGGTGAGCAGAAGAAGTTGAAGAAGAAATCCAGCCCGCGAACATCCGGGCGAGGTTTAATCATGCCGGACGCGAGCAAGCCCTTGATTTCGGACGCCCACAAGAGCCAGCCATCTACTTCTGCGTAGAACAGCGGGCTAATGCCGATGCGATCACGAGCCAGGTACACGGTGCGGCGCGAACGGTCCCACAGGGAGACGCCGAATTGGCCGTGTGCTTGGGGAAACACTTTTTCGCCGAGGTCCTCATAGAGATGGACCCACGCTTCGGTATCGCAGCGCGTCTTCAGCTGATGGCCGTGGGCCAGCAGTTGTTCGCGGATTTCCGGATATTCGTACAGCTCGCCCTCATAGGCGACCCAGACATCGCCGGTTTCGTTGGACAGCGGTTGCCGGCCGTGGGCCACGTCGATGACTGATAGGCGGCGAACACCCAGCGCCAGACCCGGCTCGCGGTGGATGTACTCGTCGTTCGGACCGCGGTGCGCCAGGGCGCCGGTCATCAGCAGCAGCCGCTCTTCGGGGAACTCCCGGCGGCCGGTCAGGTCAAAGGCTCCAGCGATGCCACACATGCTCAAATACTCCAGCGATGCCAGATGCTATAGTCTCTCAGTTTTCGGTTTTCAGTTTTCAGTTTTCAGAAATACCCGTTTGCTTTACTGAAAACCGAAAACCGAAAACTCAAAGAGAAATGGCCCTCGACCGCAGCGTGTTTTCCACGCCCAGGTCGGCGAATAAGGTTTCCAACGTACTCAGATCCAGATGGATGTCTTTGGTGCGCCTCTGCGCTCGGCAGTCGGCGATCATGCGTTCGGCGTCCGGGAAGCCGATTTGCTTCAACATCGCCTCCCAGACATCCAGTTCTGGACTGGCGAACCACAGCGACGGCTTCGCCAGCGCTCCGACGAAAAACTCACGCTCGCGCGCATTCAGGCCGTGATAGATGACAGCACCCAGGCTCTTGAACAGACCGTTGTGCGCCGATTCATCGCGGCGATGGATCTCGGTGGTAATACGATTGAGCGGTTGGATGTCGAAAGCGTTGGACAAGCGACTTAGATACTCGCTGACCATCACCTCGGAGACGACAGCGGTGGCCAGCTGAATGAGGATCTTTTTCCACTTCTCCGGGTACTGCTCCTGATGCTGCTGCATGCTCTTGACCAGATCGAACGACGGCAGCGTTAAATCGTGCAGTCGCCGTCGCTGGCGCGTCACACCGGTGGCCTGGACGACCAGGAGAATGTGAAACGCTTCATCGGTCAACGCCTGAGCGACGGCCGAGCGATGGCGCTGCCGGGGGAAGCCGGACACTTCCCCGTCGATCAAGTGCATACAGGCCGGCGAGACGATCTTTGATTCGATGGCGACGGTCTTTTCGTTGTAAGCGATCCAGCCGCACGAAAGCGCCGCTTGCTTGTATTCCTCCGGCGCCCTCTGATAGATAGGGTGATCGTGAAAGGGCAGAAGCTCAGCCAGGTAATCGGGTTTGCGCGGATCGTAGTGGAGCGTCAGATCCAGGGGCGGCTTTCGCACGTTGGCCCGGCTAAGCCAAGAGTCCTTCAGCCGCTCGATACGATCGTGATCGCGCTGGAGATCGTCTTTGCCGTTGAGTTCAGGCGAAGAAGAGTCCCCGTCCCAAGGGCGAGCGGTTGTTCCCTGAGACGGAGACGCGGTTTCCAGCTCCACGGAACCGAGAGGAATCATAGGTAGTCCTGATTCAGGTACTCTACACACTCTTCCTTACCTATTTTACACATGCTGCCCTTCTTGACCAACAAGGTGTTTAACAAAAGAGCAAATTCTTTGCCAGATCGTCGTTGAAAAGAGCGATTGCGCCGGTAGTTCACAACCTATCGGTGGTGCCGTTCAGGTATTTTCTGGCGAGCTGGGTCGCGTAAGCACCCCGAGAGAGCAAGCTCTCGGGGCGCTTACGCGACCCAGCTCGAAGAACTCGGGGCGCTTACGCGACCCCGCTCGCCGGGGTTTGTGCCTTTCCATAGTTTGAACTGCGCGACTGCCGCCTCGGACCTCAGCGGAAAGGACACACTATGGCCCATGACCTCCGGGATTCGCCCCAACTGGAACCGGACGTAAGCAAGTCGCTGCTGCCGCAATCGTGCCAGTTGGTCATCTTTGGCGCGACGGGCGATCTGTCTTGGCGGAAGCTGCTGCCGGCGGTTTACAATCTAAACATCGACGGCGTGTTGCCGACGCATTTTGCCGTGGTCGGCTTCGGTCTGCCTGCCGAGGGTCGCGTCAGCGGCGACCCCGACGAATACATCCGCCAGCGCGCCAAGGACGGCATCAACCGTTTCTCCCGCCAACCGCTCGACGACAACCACTGGGCCGACTTCGCCCGCGCTCTCTTCTTAGTGCCCGGCAGCTTCAACGATGCCCGCGCCTACGCCCAGCTCAAGGCCAAAATGGAGGCGATCGATCAGCAGTTCGGCATTCCCGGCAGCCGGGTTTACTACCTGGCCGTGCCGCCCATCTTGGTCGGCACGTGCGTCGAACACCTCAAAAGTGCCGGAATGATCGCCGATCCACAGGAACAGCGATCCTTCACGCGCGTCATCGTCGAGAAACCGATCGGCCGGGATTTACAGAGCGCACGCGACATCATGCGTGTCGTCGGCGCGTGCTTCGCCGAGAGTCAGACTTATCGCATCGATCACTATCTCGGCAAAGAGACGGTGCAAAACCTCTTGGTACTACGGTTCGCCAACAGCATCTTCGAGCCGCTGTGGAATCAGAAATACATCGATCATGTGCAGATCACCGTCGCTGAAGAGGAAGGGCTGGCGCAGTACGATCCCAAGACAGGCGAGATGATCGCAACGCGAGCCGGCTACTACGAAGGAGTCGGCGCTCTGCGCGACATGGTCCAAAACCACATGCTGCAAGTGCTGTGCTTGGTAGCCATGGAGCCGCCGTGGTCGCTCAAACCGGACGTGGTGCGCGACGCCAAGGTAGGCGTGCTCAACTGCCTGCGCCACATGACGCCGGCCGATGTCGAAAAAAATGTCGTCCGCGCTCAGTATATTGAAGGCGACATCGAAGGGAAGCGCGTGCCCGGCTACCGCAAGGAAGTGCGCGAATCGTTCGAGGTCATGAAGAAGCCGCTACCGCCCGAATCGGTGCATTCGACGACCGAGACATTCGTGGCCCTGAAGCTGTTCATCGATAATTGGCGCTGGGCCGGCGTGCCGTTTTATCTGCGCACCGGTAAGCGAATGCCCAAGCGGGCCAGCGAGGTGGCCATTCAGTTCAAGGATGTTCCGCAAGTGCTGTTCAGCGCGCAGGCCGATGTGCCGCTGGAGCCAGTCGTGCTATCGCTTCGCGTGCAGCCGGAAGAAGGCTTGGCCATGCGCATCGCCTCCAAGCTGCCGGGGCCGAAGGTGCATATCTATCCGGTCAAAATGGAGTTCAATTATAGCTCCTCGTTTGGCGGCACCTCGCCGGAAGCCTACGAGCGCCTCATCCTCGACGTGATGGCCGGCGACGCTACGCTGTTCATGCGCCGCGACGGCGTGGAAGCGGCTTGGCGATTCGTTATGCCGATTCTCGATCACTGGGAGCAGTTGCACGTCCGCGATCTGCCGGAGTACCAGTGCGGAACCTGGGGACCCGTCGAAGCCGACCGCATTATCGTGCCGGACGGCCGGCACTGGAGAACACTATGACCGAATCTAAGCCTCGCACGGTCTCACTGGGGGCGGTGGAGCGAGAATTGTTACGGCAAATGAAAGAGTTGCAAGGACCAGGCGAACGCCCCGTGCAGCGCGCCCGCATGGCCAACCTGGTCATCTACTGCGACAGCCAGGAACGCGCTGCCCGTCTGAATGACGAAATCCCCGAGGTGGTGAATGTTCATCCGGCCCGCGTCCTCTTGTTGGTAGCCGACGCCGAATCGCCGAGCACGGAATTAGAAACAACGGTGCTGGTTCGGCCGCTGCGCATCGGCTCGCACAGCTTCGGTTTCTCCGAACAAGTGACGCTGACGGCCGGGCGCGGGGCCGTGCATCATCTGCCCTTTGCCGTGCGGGCGCTGTTGATCGGCGATCTGCCCACGAATTTGTGGTGGGCAGCGCCGGTGGCGCCGCCTTTTGCTGGCCCACTCCTCTATGAATTGGCCGAGCACGCTCAGCAAATCGTCTACGACAGCATGGGTTGGCCGGACCCGGCGCGCGGCGTCGCTGCCACCGCCTCCTGGCTGGACCAAATCGAACGCGGTGGACCCGGTCGTTGGCGCGTCGCTTCCGATGTCAACTGGCGGCGTCTCAAATACTGGCGGCGCATGTTGACGCAATCGCTGGAGGGCGCCGAGGATCGCGGCTTATTCGAGAGTGCATCTGAGATCCGCGTCGAGCATGGTCGCCATGCGGTCGTACAAGCATGGATGCTGATGAGCTGGCTGACGGGACAGTTGGGCTGGAAGGTGCAAACCGGGCGGGTCGAACCCGGTATCGAAATGATCTGGCGCTTCCACGGTCCAACCGGTGAGCCGCTGTTGCGCATTCATCGCACCGAGGAGGGGCCGCCGGAGATTCAACGCATCCGCATCGGCTGTCAGATCGACGAACGCGATGCGGCTCTGGATTTGTATGTGCAGGATGGCCAGCGCTTGGCGATGCGCGTGGAAGGAGTTGAGGAAGCGCCGCGCACCCTGACAGTGCCGCCGCACTCACCGGCGGAACTGGTCGGCCGCCAATTATCCGACCGTGAACGCGATCCGGACTTTCGCGCCAGCATGAGCGTCGCCCAAGTCATGGCCCGCAGCTTATTGGAATAATATCAATTCACCACGGAACACACGGAAAACACGGAACAAGAAAAGACAACAAAGAAAAGATAACAGACAGGAATAAAATGAAAAGAGAAGCGGGTTGTCTGCTCTATTTGCTTTATTTTCCGTGTGTTCCGTGTGTTCCGTGGTGAAAGATTATGGACTCGACCATCTACGACGAACTAGAACGTACCCTTGCCGCCGACGGAGCCGACGCCGCTGTTCGCCGATTGTGCGAACGGCTGCGCGAGAATAAAGACTATGCCAGTCTCTTTTATGCGCTGCTGATGCACAAACGCCAGCAACTCGGCGTCTCGCCGATTCCGACCGGTCCTGCTGCGGATCTACCCGAATCCACGCACGCCGAGTACGAAGAGGCGATCCGTCAGGCCGGCCGGCAAGTTGGCGAGCTGTATCTGCAAGAAGGGCAGTTGGCGCAGGCATGGGCCTACTTTCGTATGCTCAACGAACCCGAAGCCGTTCGCCGGGTCCTGGACGCATATCAACCCAAAGAAGACGAAGACGTGCAGACACTGGTGCAGATTGCGTTTTATGAGGGCGTGCATCCGCGCAAGGGCTTCGATTGGATATTGCAGCGCTTCGGGCTGTGCAACGCCATCACGACGCTGAGCAGCCAGGAACTGGCGCATCCGCCGGAGGATCGCCAATACTGCCTGCAAGCGTTGGTCCGCGCCCTGTACGCCGAGCTGCGCGAACGTCTCGCCGCCGAGATCTCTCGGCAATCCGCTACCCGCTGCCCGCCATCCGCAGAAGACAGCAGCGAGCAGCGGAAAACGGACAGCGGACAGCGGATAGCGGAATTGATCGCCGGTCGTGATTGGTTGTTTGGCGATGATTGCTACCACATCGATCTATCGCATCTGTCAAGCGTGGTGCAGATGAGCATGCACTTGACGCCGTGCCCCGAGCTGGAAATGGCGCGCGAGTTGTGCGAGTACGGCCAACGTCTGTCCGGCCGCTTTGTCAATCCCGGCGATCCGCCTTTTGAGGATCTGTATCGCGCCATCGGCATTTACCTGGCGATCCTGGCCGGCGACAATGTCGAGGAGGGACTGGATTATTTCCGCCGCCAGGCCGAGCAGGCTGATCCCGAGACAATCGGCACCTATCCGGCGCAAGTGCTGGTGAATCTGCTGTTGCGGTTAGAGCGCCCGGCGGAGGCGCTGGCAGTGGCGCGGAAGTACTTGGCGACGGCGGACAATCGGCAGTTGTCGTGTCCCAGCATCGTGGAGCTGTGCCGCAAGGTCGGCGATTATCGCACGTTGGCCGAGGTGGCGCGCGAACAACGCGATCCGGTGCATTTCCTGGCGGGATTGTTGGCAACCCGTCGTTGATCCGAAGCAAGGGAATGGTATTTTTTTCAACTGCTCCCCTTGTCTTCTACGGCTGAGCTACGTACACTGAAAAAGGTTCATTCCCAAAAGGGTTTCAGCACGAGGTTGAGACATACTTGACCCAGAGTTGTCTGCATGGAAGCGTCCTCCCTGCCACTCTTCCATTCCTCTGCGCTCTTTTTTTCCTCGGCATGGAACTTGTGTGAGTACGCCCGCGAACAAACTCGACTTTCCCGTGCCGCACATTTGGGAGGAACTCAGTGTTGGAGTTCCTCGTGATCGGTTTCCGCTTTCAGCTCCAAGGAGGTAGCTGAACCATGTTGATCTTGGCTCGTCAGCAGAATGAGCGAATCGTCATGCCCACCGTGCCGGCGACGATTGAAGTCGTCGCCGTCAAATCCAACGGCGTCCGTCTCGGAATCGACGCTCCACCTGAAGTCACTGTGTTGCGGGAGGAAGTGCTTCGCCGCGGCGATCTGACGCCGGGCAACTTGCTCGCCCTAACCGAGGCAGACGCGGAGATGCGGCTCAACCGCATCAAGCATCTCCTGGGTCATCGGCTGAAAGCCGTCGCCCTGGGACTCGATTTGGCCCGCAAGCAAGTGACTAACACCGAAGATTCCGAACTCTCCGCGCTGCTCCAGCGCATGGAGTCCGAGGTGCATCGGCTCAATCGGCAACTGCGTGCGCTGTTGTCCGGTTCCGCCCCGCCGCCGGCAGAGATCGTGGCCGATCCTCCCTGTGCCGTGGTCGAGGCGAGCGACGAATTTTCGATTTGAATGGAATCCTCACAGTGTCGGCAATCGAGGCGGAAGCGCAATCCAGATGCTTCCGCCTATTTTTTTGTTTCCCCTGTCACATCTTCGCTGGTACGGTGGGTAATCTAGGGGAGACAAACCATGCCCAAGATGAAACCGGACTCAGCGCAGACGTCCGCGCTGCTCGACCGCGTCAGCCGAGGAGACCGGCGCGCGCTGGAGCAACTGCTTGCCCGCGGCCGCTCCGGCCTGCGGGATTTCGTCGATTATCATCTCGATCCCCGGCTGCGGACGCGGCTGGATCCCTCCGATGTTGTGCAGGATGTGCAACTGGTAGTAGTGCGGCGCATCGACGATTTCTTGCAACGCCGCCCGATGCCCTTTCACTTGTGGGTTCGTAAAACCGCCTACGAGCGCCTGCTCAATCTGCGCCGCGATCAGCAGCGCGCCCGTCGCTCCCTCTCACGCGAGGTGCCGCTGCCGGAGCGCTCATCGCTCTTGATGGCCCGCCCACTACTGCGCGATTCGCCCAGCCGCCAGGCTGAGGCCCGCGAGTTGGCCGAGCGCATCAGCCGGGCCGTGGCCGAACTGCCGGAGAGGGATCGCGAGATCCTGACCATGCGGCACGCCGAGGAGCTGTCTTACGAAGAGATTGGTTGTCTGCTGGAAATCAAGCCGGCCGCCGCCCGCCAGCGTTACGGACGAGCGCTGATCCGTCTGCAATCGGTCCTGAGCGCCCACGGCCTGCTGGAGGAGCGTTGATGAGGGAGGCATCGTTTCACGAAAAAGCATCCTTGGAATCGCTCGTGGCACGTGTGGCAGATGACTTTCAGGAGCGCCAGAAGAACGGTGAACTGCCGGACATTGAGGAGTACGCTGCCCGTTACCCGCAAGCCGCCGATCTGCTGCGCAAGGTGCTCGCCGCTCTGGAACTAGTTGTGCCGGCTCAGCTCAGTGGGTCTGGCTTGTCCGAGACGGCCACGGAACCGGCCGGCACGCTGGGGGATTTCCGCATTCTCCGCGAGGTCGGCAAGGGCGGCATGGGTGTCGTCTACGAGGCCGAGCAAATCTCGTTGCGGCGGCGCGTTGCCCTGAAGGTGCTGCCGTTTGCCGCCACGATGGACCCGCGGCAGTTGCAGCGTTTCCAAAACGAAGCCCGCGCCGCGGCGTGCCTGCATCACCCCCATATCGTGCCGGTGTACTTCGTCGGCTGCGAGCGCGGCGTGCATTTCTACGCCATGCAGTTCATTGAGGGCCAATCGTTGGAAGGTTTCCTCCGCCAATTGCATCGCGCAGACGGCACGGCGAGGACGATCCGCGTCGCAAGGGCCGGAGACAGAGATCAGCCGGGGCCGATCTCCGCCTCACCGGACGCCGCAACGGTCGTAGATTCGCAGGCCAAGGCGAAGACGCAGCCGTTACCGCAGGATACGGCGTACTTTCGTCAAGTAGCGGAGTGGGGCCTCGCGGTTGCGGAGGCGCTGGAACATGCCCACAGTTTGGGCATCGTCCACCGCGACATCAAGCCCGGCAATTTGCTCCTGGATGCGGCGGGTCGGTTGTGGGTCACGGACTTTGGCTTGGCGCGGACGGTGAACGACGCCGGACTGACCCTGACGGGCGACTTGATGGGAACCTTGCGCTACATGTCGCCGGAGCAAGCGTTGGCCAAGCATGGCTTGGTCGATCACCGTACCGATATCTATTCGCTGGGCGTGACGCTGTTCGAGCTGCTGACGCTGCGGCCGGCCATCGACGGTCTGGACCGCGAGGAGGTGCTCAAGAAAATCGCTTTCGATGAACCATCCGGGGCGCGGCAGTTGAACGGGGCGGTCCCCGTGGAGCTGGAAACGATTGTGCGCAAGGCCATGAGCAAGGAGCCGGCGGAGCGCTACGCCACGGCGAAAGAAGTGGCCGATGACTTGCACCGCTTCTTGGACGACAAGCCGATTCGGGCACGGCCTCCCAGTCTCCGCCAGCGGGTGAGGAAGTGGGGACGGCGACATAAAGCCGTTCTCTGGACTGCGGCGACGCTCCTGGTCTTCGCGGCGTCGGCTTTGGCGGCCGGGGGCGTCTGGCACATGCTGCAAATCCAAGCGACCTTGGACGAGGTACGCCAGCGCGAGCGCGAAGTTCGGCAGCACCTGTACGTCCAGGACATCGTGTTGGCGTGGCAGGCTTTGCGCGAGGGAGAGCGGGAGCGGATGCGTGGCTTGCTGGATCGGCACATTCCGGAGGCCGGGCAGGAGGATCTGCGCGGCTTTGAGTGGCACTACCTCCAGCGGCGTTCGCGCGGGGCGCTACATGAGGCCGCACGGGTCCCAGCACATGGGGGAGGCGCCTATTGTGTTAGGTACTCGCCCGATGGCCGCACGCTGGCCAGCGCCGGCAAGGATGGTGTAATCCGCTTCTGGGACGCCCGCACGCTGCGCCCGCAGGGGGAGTTGCGCAGCGGCCAAGGCGAGGTCAATGAGGTCGTGTTCTCGCCGAATGGAAAGCGCTTGGCCAGCGCGGGCGATGACAGAACCGTTTGCGTGTGGGATCTGGCATCGGGGCGGCAGAAGGTTCTGCGACCGGAAGGTTGCCGGGATGAGTTGTCCGCCCTGGCCATTTCTCCCGATGGCAAGCTGCTCGTGGCCGGAGGAAAGGATGGCGGCATCTGGTCGTGGGACTTTGCCACAGACAGGTTGAAGACCTCACGTAATCCGGGCGTTGGATGGATTTACTACCTGACCTTCGCCCCCAATGGCCAGTTCCTGGCCGCCGCCAACTGGGCCGACCGGGTCTTGTTGCTGGACCCAGTCACCTTGCAGGAACGCGGGCAACTCCAACATCCCTACGGTCAGGCGAATTGCATGTCCTTCAGCCACGATGGCAAAACGCTGGCAACGGGTTACACAGGTGGAAGCCGAATTCTCCTTTGGAACCTGATGACGCAGAAGCCGAGAGACGATCTGCCGGGGTATGAAGGTTCGATCATCCGGTCGCTGTCCTTTTCCCCGGACGATACTCTTCTGGTTTCGGTCGGGGATGATGGCCTTGCGAGGCTCTGGGATCTCCGTTCGGCCGGCTTGCGTGCTTCGAAACGGGGACACTGGGGGCGCGTCTGGTGTGCGGCCTTCGCGCCCGAAGGTGAGTGGTTCGCGACAGCGGGCCAGGACGGGACTGTCAAACTCTGGCACGTCCGCGGCGATGACCATCGCCGGATCATCCGGGTGACCTTGGAGAAGAACCAAGCAAGTCCCGTCGATTGGATCGCGTTCTCGCCAGACGGGCAAACGTTGTTCACCCGGACTTGGACGGGGGAACTGGGACGCTGGAGCACCCTCTCTGGTCGACGAGCGGAGCCGGTGGGAGGTCCGGTCGCCTCAATATACCGGGCGGCACTCGCGCCAGCCTCTCGGCTCGCTACTATTGCGGGCGATACGAGAGACCTGCACGTGCAGGATCTCTCGGGCGCTGCCCGGCACATGTACCGGCACGTGCATCCGATTTCGGCCATCGCCATTTCCCCGGATGGACAACGCGTCGCCTTTGCGGATGATTCACCCGCCGTGTGGATGTGGGAGGTCGGCCCGGGCCAGCCTTGGGAACTGGCGCGCCTGCCAGGTGCCTGCGAATGCCTGGCCTTCGCGCCGGACGGCGGGAAGATTGCGGTCGCGGCCGCCACCCGTATCCTCCTGATGGACACCGACCGAGGACAGTCCCTCACGGTCTTAAGCGGACACGAGAAAGAAGTCCTGACTCTCGTATTTAGCCCCGACGGCCGGCTGCTGGCCACGGCCGCCCGTGACGAAAACACCGTCCGGATCTGGGAGTTGCCGCGAGGGCGGGAACGATACTGCCTGTGGAATCACCGAACGGGTGTTCTTGCGGTGGCCTTCTCCCCGGATGGCAAGAGGTTGGTCAGTGGAGCTGGGGCTGGAGAGTTGATCCTATGGGACGTGGCCGGGGGCCATGAGTTGATGCGATTCGATGGCCATAAGGGTCCGATTGTGGCGCTCTCGTTTTCCCCGGACGGCAAGACTCTGGTCGCCGGGGGCTTCGGACCCGACGCTGAGAGCGGCGGAGTGACTCTCTGGGACACCGACGGAGCGCGGTCGAACCAGGAGCCGTAAAGAAAAAAGCGGAGGAGAGAGGCGTTGAAAGGAAATCAAGGCCGCCGTTGCGACCCGCGCTTTGGGTGCGCGCTCATGGCGCGGAGAACATTCTTACCGAGAAAGTAAACGAGACCCTGCACAAACACAGCGGAGGATTAGCACCGTGGCTACCTTTTTCCAACGTCTGTTTGGCTTCAGCGGCATTCGTGCCCGGCGTTCCTCTCTTCAATTACAGCCTGCGAAGTGGAAGCGCATCCTTCTTTCGCTGGAGCGACTTGAGGACCGGCTGGCGCCAGCGACGCTGACGGACGGTTTGGCAGGAACTTCCGCCGACACGCTCTACTCCCTGAGCAACGGCAATCTGTACAACACTACCACAAAGCAAGTGATAGCAAACAACGTGGCTTCTTTCGCCCAGAGCAGTCAAGGCGAACTCTGCTATTTGCAGAATAATGGTCAACTCTGGCTCTACGGCCATGCCAGTCCACTAACCAGGAATGTCGCGAAATACGCGTTTGATGCCGCAGGCTCAGTCGTCTATCTCGGGCTGAATGGAGTCCTGAACTCTTCGACCGTCTCACAGCCGCTCGATAACGGTACACCGATTATCCGCTTCGAAATGGACGGATCAGGATCGGCCGCAGTTCTGGATCAGAACGGCAATCTGATCCGTTTTACGCCAGGCTCAGAAACGCCGAATGTGCTCGATCACACGGTCACGGACAGTACAGGCAAAGTGACCAGCAGCGTTGTGACCTTTGGAGTAGACGGGACGGGATCGGTCATAGACCTCGATTCTAACGGCAACCTGAATCGCTTCGCATCGGGTTCCAATACGGTCCAATTGCTCGACAACAATGTCAGCAAGTTTGTCCTTGATGGAGCCGGCTCCATTGTGGCGCTGGAACCGACGGGAAATTCCGCGCCCCAACCGCTCGCCGATGGTCAGAACTACAGCGCTCCCACTTTCAATCTTGTCGGATTTGTGATGGACCCGGCTAGCGGCTCGTTGGTGAAAACGACAATGGACACAGGCGTGACCATGATAGTCGTGGACAGCGACGGCTCCGTAGTGGCGCTGGACAGTTTAGCCATCAGCAGCACGCCGCTCGCCAATGGGCAAACCTACAGCACGCCCTCGTACACGATGGTCCGCTTCGCGCCCGGCTCGACGGTAAAGCAAACGATCGACAGCGGCGTGACACAAATCGCTTTGAACGGTACGGGTGCCGTCGTGGCCCTCGACAGCTTGAGTTCAACAGCTGCCGCGACACTCGGCAATGGCCAACTCAGCAGCGCTCCTGTCTACAGTCTGGTCGAATTTGCGCCTGGCTCGACGGTGCGACAAGTACTGGACAGTGGTGTGAGCCGGTTCGCCGTGGACGCGGCGGGGGATGTGATTGCCCTCGATAATTTGACCTTAAAAAATGAAACGCTGCCAGGA